>Ga0316217_10001904_pt1 | contig 26187 bp, 24 predicted proteins | sample 1anoAmetaG_FD_203633 | JGI IMG/M metagenome (GOLD analysis project Ga0316217, IMG submission 203633) | Freshwater microbial communities from Trout Bog Lake, Wisconsin, USA - 1anoA | ecosystem: Environmental > Aquatic > Freshwater > Lake > Hypolimnion/Profundal zone | place: USA: Wisconsin...
ACCTCGAGACCGAGGAAGGCCAGTACCCCGAAGCGTCCGATACGGACATCCTGGGCCTGGACGACTTCGACGACGAGTACAGCCGGATGGCGCAGCACGTCGAAGAGCAGATGCAGGGCATGAGCGAGGTCGAGGGCGAGGACCTCTAGTCCCGGCCTGGAAATTCCTGGAAACACCCGGGGTCTCTCCGGGTGTTTCTTTGTACGGCATCCTTGAAAAATGAATAATTATTAAAAAAATAGATGAATGGCCAAGCATTGGCCTTTCCAATGCCTAAACTTGGGAATCGGGACAGTCCCGATAGGTGAATTGTTTATGAATTCAAGGCCTTCCTTGGATAGGGCGACCAGGCCCGTGGCCCCACGCGGCAAGCGCGTCCTGGGGTCCGGGAGGTTCCGTTGAAAATGCGGATCTGCATCGTCGGCTGCGGCAGGATCTCCCAGAAGCATGTCCAGGTGCTCACGACCCATCCCGATTTCGAATTGGCGGGCGTCTGCGATGTGGACGGGGCCAAGGCCCGCGCGGTGGGAGAACCCCGGGGGATCCCGCACTACCAGGATGCCCTGGCCATGGTGAAGGCCCTGACGCCGGACGCGGTGAGCATCCTGACCGACTCCGGGCTCCATCCCCAACTTGGCCGCTTGCTTGCCCCCCACGTCCCGGTGGTGATCGTGGAAAAACCCATGGCCCTGACCTTGGCGGATGCCGACAGCCTCATCGAGGCCTGCGAGCAGAGCGGAACCCGCCTGTTCGTCGTGAAGCAGAACCGCTACAACCCGCCGGTGGTCCTGCTGAAGCAGGCCATCGAGCAGGGGCGGTTCGGCAAGATGGTGCTGGGCACGGTCCGGGTCCGGTGGGCCCGGACCCAGGCCTACTATGACCAGGCGCCGTGGCGGGGGACCTGGAAGCTGGACGGGGGCGTCTTCACCAACCAGGCCAGCCACCACATCGATCTGCTCCAATGGCTGCTCGGGCCGGTCGAATCCGTGAAGTCCTACATTTCCACGCGGCTGGTGAAGATCGAGGCGGAGGACACCGGGGTCGCCGTCCTCAAGTTCAAGTGCGGGGCGCTGGGGGTGGTCGAGGCGACCACTGCGGCCCGGCCCCTGGACCTGGAGGGCAGCCTTTCCGTCCTGGGGGAGAAGGCCTCGGTGGTGATCGGCGGTTTCAGCGTGAACCGGATGGTCACCTGGAATTTCACCGAACCCGCCCCAGAGGATGAGGCGGCGATCCGGGCCGTCACCGAGCCTCCCGATGTGTATGGCTTCGGCCACAAGGCTTTCTATGAGGACATGCTGGCCTGCCTGGAGGCGGGCCGGCGGTCCATGCTCGATGGCCTGGAGGGGCGGAAGTCCCTGGAAATCATCAATGCGCTCTACGAATCGGCCTTCACCGGCCGGGAAGTGCGGCTCCAGTACGTTCCGGAAAGCGTCCCCCTGGGCAGATGAAAAGGTCGGAGAGGAACCCAACCATGTTTGAAACCTCGGTCAACCCTCTGGCCAACCTGATGGCCCGGATTCAGGACCGCTCGGCGGTCGTCGGCATTGTCGGACTGGGTTATGTGGGTCTGCCGTTCGCGGCGGAAAAAGGCAAGACCGGGTTCCGGGTCCTCGGCTTCGACCGGAACGCCAAGCGGGTCGCACAGGCCAACGCGGGCGCCAGCTATATCAAGGATGTCCCCACGGAGACGCTGTACTCCCTGGTGAGGAAGGGGCTGTTCGAGGCCACCAGCGACCTGGACCGGCTTTCCGAGGTGGACGTGGTGGTCATCTGCGTGCCGACGCCCCTGAACCGGAACCTGATGCCCGACCTGTCCTATGTGGAAGGCTCGACCCGGGCGATCGCCCTGCGCCTGAAGCCGGGCCAGCTCATCAGCCTCGAAAGCACGACCTACCCGGGGACGACCGATGAGCTGATGCGGCCCATCCTCGAGGCCGGTGGCCTGAAGGCGGGGGTGGATTTCTTCCTGGCCCACAGTCCTGAGCGGGTCGATCCGGGCAACCTCCGCTACACCACCAAGAACACCAGCAAGGTGGTCGGCGCGAGCGACCCTTCCAGCCTCGCCGCGGCCGTGGCCTTCTACAACCAGACCATCCAGAAGGTGGTGCAGGTGAGCAGCGCCCGGGCCGCGGAGCTCACCAAGGTGTTCGAGAACACCTTCCGGGCGGTGAACATCGCCCTGGTCAACGAGCTGACGCTCCTGTGCGACCGGATGGGCCTCTCCGTGTGGGAAGTGCTCGATGCGGCCTTCACCAAACCGTTCGGGATCATGCCCTTCTACCCGGGCCCCGGGGTGGGCGGGCACTGCATCCCGCTCGATCCCCATTACCTCGAGTGGAAGGCCCGGGAATACAACTTCAACACCCGGTTCATCGCCCTGGCCGGGGAGATCAACCGAAGCATGCCGGAATTCGTGGCCCAGAAGGCGATGCGCATTCTCAGCGACCGCGGCATGGGGCTCCGGGGGGCCCGGGTCCTCATCCTGGGGGTGGCCTACAAGAACGACATCGATGATTCCCGGGAGAGCCCCAGTGCCGAGGTCCTGCACCTGCTGGCCTGCCGGGGCGCGGAGATCGCCTACCACGATCCCCACATCCCCAGCTTCTCGGAGCGCGGCCATCACCTGCGCTCCCAGGACCTCACCGCCGAACGGCTGCGCCAGGCGGACCTGGTGCTCATCCTGACCGGCCATACCCAGGTGGACTACCCGCTGGTCGTGGCCGAAGCCCGGGTGGTCCTCGACACCCGCAACGCCACCCGCCACGTGCCGGGCGCCAAGCCCAACGTCATCCTTCTCTAGCCGGAGGCCCCATGACCCAGCGGCCGGTTCCCGCCCCGATCTACATCCACCCCAGCGCCTGCGTGGACGCCGGCGCCCGGATCGGGGAGGGCACCCGGATCTGGCACTTCTCCCACATCTACCCCCGTGCCGTGATCGGCCGGCACTGCATCCTCGGCCAGAACGCCATGGTGATGGACGGCGTACAGATCGGGGACTTCTGCAAGATCCAGAACAACGTGTCCCTCTACGAGGGGGTCGTCCTGGAGGACTACGTCTTCTGCGGGCCGAGCATGGTCTTCACCAATGTGAAGACGCCCCGGTGCCTGTTCCCGCGCAACACCAGCTCGGGCTACGTCGAGACCCGGGTCAAGCGGGGCGCCTCGATCGGCGCGAACGCCACCATCGTCTGCGGCATCACCCTCCACGAGGGCGCCTTCGTGGCCGCCGGGGCGGTGGTGACCCGGGACGTGCCGCCCTACGCCATGGTGGCCGGCGTTCCCGCCCGGATCACGGGCTACATGTGCGAGCGGGGGGAGATCCTCCGCTTCGATGCCGCCGGCGAGGCGGTCACCGGATACGGCCAGAAGTACCGCCGGGGCCCGGATGGCCTCGTCGGGAAGGTCGAGGCATGAACCCGCCGCGCATCCCCGTCCTGGACCTCGGGCCCCAGATCGAGCGGCATTGGGAGGCCCTCAACGAGGCCTTCCAGCGGGTGCTCCGGTCCGCCCAGTTCATCCTGGGCCCCGAGGAGCGGGCCCTGGAGGCGGAGATCGCGGGATACCTCGGCGTCCGCCATGCGATCGGCCTGAACTCCGGCACCGATGCCCTCAACATCGCCCTGCGCGCCCTGGGCATCGGGCCCGGAGACGAGGTGATCACGACGCCCTTCAGCTTTTTCGCCACCGCCGAGGCCATCAGCCACGTCGGCGCCACCCCCGTGTTCGCCGACATCGAGCCCGGCACCTTCAACCTGGACCCCCGGCAGGTGGAGGCCCTCCTTACCCCGCGCACCCGGGCCGTCATCCCGGTGCACCTGTTCGGGCGGCCCTGCGCCATGGACGCCTTCCAGGAACTTGCGGACCGGCACGGGTTCAAGATCGTGGAGGATTGCGCCCAGAGTTTCGGGGCGGTCCGGGGTGGCGCCCGGGTCGGCGCGGGCGGCGCCTTCGGCTGCCTGAGCTTCTTCCCCACCAAGAACCTCAATGCCTTCGGCGACGCCGGGATGCTCGTCACCGGGGACGACGCCCTGGCGGAGACCGCGCGCATGCTCCGTGCCCACGGAAGCCGGCGCAAGTACCACAACGAATGCGTCGGCTACAACTCCCGCCTGGATGAACTCCACGCCGCCCTGCTCCGGGTCAAGCTGCCCTGGATCGACGCGTGGAACGAGGGCCGGCGCAGGGCCGCCGCGCGCTATCACCGCCATCTGGGCCAGGTCCCGGGGCTCGTCCTCCCGGAAATCGTGGAAGGGCATATCTTCCACCAGTTCACGGTCCGGATCCCGGGCGGGCGCAGGGACCGGGTCCAGGCCCGGCTGGAGGCATCCGGCATCGGGACCATGGTCTATTACCCGGTTCCCCTCCACCGCCTCAGGATCTACCAGGAATCCCACCGGGCCACGTCCTGCCCCGTGGCCGAAGCTGCCGCACAGGAGGTGCTGAGCCTCCCGATCTGGCCGGAGATCGAAGAAGAGACGATCGGGACTGTGGCCGGAACCCTGGCCGGCGTCCTCGCCGGCCTGCCGTGAAGCACTGTGGATGAGGGAGGAGCGATGAGGATGGGGGCCAGGAAGCGTTGGGTGATAACCGGGGTGGCCGGCTTCATCGGGTCGCATCTGCTTGGCCGCCTCCTGGCGGACGGCCAGGACGTGGTCGGCGTGGACAATTTCGCCACCAGCGACGGCTCGAGGCTGGAGGCCGTGCGGCGGGCCCTCGGGGCGGAGCGGTGGCAGCATTTTCGTTTCCTGGAGGCGGATGCGGCGCACCTCTCCTCCCGCTTCGCGGAAATCGGGCCGGTGGATCATGTCCTCCATCAGGCAGCCCTCTGTTCCGTGCCGGAGTCCATCGCCGATCCCAGGACCTACTACCTGAACAACCTCCTTTCGACCATGGAGATGCTTGAAGGGCTGCGGCAGGGCTGGTGTGGCCGCCTGGTCTTCGCCTCCTCCAGCGCGGTCTACGGGGAAGGGGGTGGCACCCCCAATGAGGAATCCCAGCCGCTCCACCCGATGTCCCCCTACGGGGAATCCAAGCGGCTTTCCGAGCTTCTGGCGGCGCAGTATTCCCGGTGTCACGGGGTCGAGTGGGTCGCCCTGCGCTACTTCAACGTCTATGGGCCCGGACAACGGTTCGCCGGGCCCTACAGTTCCGTCCTGCAGGTCTGGGCCCATGCGGTCAAGGAAGGCCAGCCCTGCAGGATCCATGGGGACGGGTTGGCCGTGAGGGATTTCGTTCCGGTCAGCCAGGTGGTGGATTTCAACCTCCTGGCGGCGGGCCTCCCGGCCGCCTCCGTGAACTGCGCCTACAATGTGGCCAGCGGCCAGGCGATGACCCTCCTTGAACTCTATGCCGCCTTCCAGCGGGTGGTCCGGGCCCGCCTGGGACGGGCCTTGCCGGACCCGGTCTTCAGCGACCCGCGGCCTGGAGACATCCGCCACAGCACTGCCGACATGCGGCTGGCCCGGGCCCGGTTCCCCCGATTGCCCAGGCCCGATCTGGAGGCGGACCTGGCGGGCCTGATCGCGGCGGCCCTGGGCTGATCGGCCGCGTCGCCCGGGGGCCATGTGCGAAAGATGGAGGAGGTGCCGTTGAACATCCGGATCTGCAGCCCGGTCCGAAGCCTGGCGCTTTTCAGGGCCAGCCCATGGGTGCGGGACGGGGTTCGCGCCGCCCGCCTGGCCCTGGGGGCCGCCCTGGCCGTGGCCGGCCTGAGCCTGTTCATGGCCCCGGGCTATCGTTCGCAAGCCCGCCTACTGCCCCTGGAAGCCCGGGGCAGCTCTGCCCTCGGGGGAATGGCCGCCGCGGCCGCGGCCATGGGGATCGGAATCCCTTCCGCCGATGGTTCGGACATCACCTATCCCGAGATCATCTCCAGCCGGTGGCTGCGGGAAAACCTCCTGGACACGCCGTTCACCTACGTCACGAAGGGCACGCTTCTCGCCAGGCCCCGGACCGAGACCCGCACCCTGCGCCAATACCTGGGAGTCCCCGGCAATGACCAGGCCTGCCAGGCCCTGGGTGAGCTGATCACCACCCAGCGGGACCTGAAATCCAAGATGCTGACGGTGGCCGTGGAGACCCGTTCGCCCCAGCTCAGCCAGGCGGCCCTTGCGCGCACCCTCACCCTGCTCGAGACCTTCCTGATGGAGAAGGCCCAGACTCGCGGCCGGGCCAGGGCGGCCTTCGCCGCCTCCCGGCTCAAGGAGGCGGAAGCCGAACTTGCTTTGCGGGAGCAGGCGTTGAAGCGGTTCATCGAGGTCAACCGCAACTATTCGATCAGCCCGGACCCGACCGTGCGCATCTCCGGGCTGCATCTGGAAGGCAGCCTCCGGCTCCAGCAGCAGCTGGTGTCGACCTTGGCCATCAACCGCGAGCAGGCGTTGCTGGAAGAGAAGAACGACGTCCCGCTCCTGAATATCCTGGATTCCGCGAACCTGCCCACCGGGCGTTCCCGGCCGGCCCGTGCCAGGATGACCCTGCTGGCCTTCGTCCTGGTCTTCGGGGGCAGCCTGGGATGGCTCCAGCGCCGGGCTCTGCTGGCGGGCCTCTCCCCGACCCTGGACCGGTGAACATCGCGCCATGGCTGAGAACGATCTCCTGCGCCCCACGGGCCCGCGATTGCGGACCCTTTCGATCATCCCGGGCCCGGAGCCGGGGCTGGGCATGATCCACGCGAAAAAGCTGGTGCGTGCCCTGGAGGCCACCGGGGCCGTGGAGAACAGGACCTTTTTTCTCCCCTCCGGCTGGAACCCGATGGCGGTGGGACGGGATCTGTGGGCCCTGGTCCGGATCGCCCGGCGTTTCCGGCCCCAGGTGCTCCACAGCCATTTTGGCGGCAAGGCCGGCCTGGCCGCGGTCCTGGCGGCCCGCCTCTGCGGGGGCCGGGCCGTCGTTCATTTCCGCGGCAGCGACCTGAACCCGACCCCCCATAAAAGCCGCGGATGGAACCTGCTCATGCATGCCATGTCCCAGTCCGCGTGCTTCGCGGCGGACCACCGGATCTTCGTCAGTGCCGAACTGCGCGGGCGCGCATGGTTCCGGGGCAGCGCCGGACGGGGGTGGACCATCCTGCCTTCCGGCTACGACGACGCGGTCTTTTTCCCCTCCGACCGGGCCCAGGCCCGAAGGCTGTTGAACCTGCCTCCGGATGGGCCCGTCCTGGCGTTCCTGGCAGGCTCCTCCCCGAAGGTGAAGGGGGAGGCGTTGGCGCTCAGGACGGTCGACCACCTGCGCCGCCGGTTCGAGTTCCGGTTCGTCTCCGTCGGCGGGGACTGGCCTCCAGACCGGGTGGCCGGCCTGATGGCCGCCGCCGACGCATTGATCTTCACCAGTCCCTTCGAGGGTTCGCCCTGCGTGGTCCAGGAGGCTCTGGCCTGCGGCCTGCCCATCGCCAGCGTGGAGGTGGGGGACGTGCGGGCGATCGCCGGCGGGTCGCCCGGGGTGGTCTTCGCCGAGCGGAGCCCGGAGGCCCTGGCCAAAGCCCTGGAACCCCTGCTCAGGTCGCCCCGGCGGGTCCCGACGCCGCCGGCGGTGCTCGGGGCCTCCTTCAACCGCCAGGCCCGGCAGATTCTCGACCTGTACCGGCAGATCGGGGGACATCCTTGAAGGCGCTCCTGGCCTGCCCCATCCGCCAGGGCCTTGCGCGGTTCCGGCTGGACGATCTCGCGGTCCGCCAGCTGACCGGGATATCCTGGACCACCCTCGGGAATCTGGTCGCCGCCGCCGCCAGCCTGGTGGGCGCCTTCCTGCTGGCCCGGATGTTCGGACCCAGCGGGTTCGGGGAATTCGGCCTGATCCAGGGCACGCTGGGGATCTTCAACCTCCTGGCGGGGCCGGCTCTGGGCGTCACCCTGACCAAGTCCGTGGCCGAGTTCCGCCACTCCGATCCGGTCCGGCTGGGCCGCATCATCCGCCTGGTCTTCTCGGTGACCTTCGGGTTTTCCCTGGCGAGCGCGGCGGTCCTGTTCCTGGGCGCCGGGCCCATCGCCTCGCGGCTGCTCAAGGCCCCGGGCCTGGCGGCGGGCCTCCAGGTGGCCTCCTTCGCCCTCCTGTTCACGGCGGTGAACGCGGTCCAGCTGGGGATTCTATGGGGCTTCGAGGCCTACCGGGCGGTGGCGCAGGTGAACATCGTCCGGGGCCTGGTCACCCTGCCATCCATGTGGATCGGAGGGCGTCTGTTCGGTCCTTCGGGCGCGATCGGGGGTGTGGCTGCGGGCTGGTGCCTGGCCTGCCTGCAGAGCCGGGTCCTGGCGAGGCGGCTGAAACTACGCCACGGTGTCCCCCTGAGGAATCCGGGGGCCTGGGCCGAGTCGAGGCTGATCCTGGCCTTCTCCGTTCCGGCCTGGCTCGGCCCCGTGATGGGGGGCATCGCGAACTGGAGCTGCAACATCCTCATCGCCCGCCAGGCGGGAGGCCTCGTCCAGGCAGGGATCCTCAATGCCGCCAACCAGATTTTTCTGGTCCTGATGTTCCTTCCCCAGGTCGCCAACCAGGCGGCGCTGCCGATCCTGTCGGAACGGACCGGGGCCCGGGATGCCGGCGGCGCGCGCCGGGTCCTGCGCCGGCTGGTGAAAGTGAACTTCCTGCTGACCGGCCCCTTGGCGGTGGCGGTGGCGGCGGCCAGCCCGCTCCTCATGGGCCGGTTCGGCCCCGGGTTTGCGTCCGGCTGGCCGGTTCTGGCCATTTCGGTGCTGAGCGTGCCGGTCTACGCCATCGCCGTCGCCGGAGTCAACCAGGTCATCGCCCGCGGCGAAATGTGGATCTACGCTGCCATCTATGCCATTTACATGATGGTCATGGTCGGGTCCTGCCTAGTGCTCAGGCAGCACGGAGCCATGGGGCTGTCCCTGTCCCGGCTGCTTGGTTTCATGGGGTTCGGCCTCGGGGCCCTGTGGCGGGTTCGGCGTCCTCGCCAGGGGCAAGCCCCTGCCGTTGCGCCCTGAGGCTGTCATGGCGACCCCCATGGCTTTCCTGTTGGCCAGCCTGTTCGGGGTGACCCTGTTCGGCCTGGGCTACGACCTGCTCCCGGCGAGCTGGCATTTTGGCTGGTTCACCGGGTTCTACCTGGCGCTCGGACTCCTGGCCGTCCACGGGTACCGGCGCGGCCGGTTCCTGGATGTCTTCGCCCCGCTCCTGCCAGGCCTGGTGTTGTTGTATCTGTATGCAGCCGCCAGCGCCCTGGCGATCGAGGTGACCGGCATCAGCAACAGTGGGGATGTGATCTCCCCCGGAGTCCTTCGCCCGTACTATCTTGCCTGCCTGCTGGGTGGCGCCGGACTGGGCCTGGGCTCGGTGCTTTCTCCCCATCCGGGATCGGACCCCTTCTCCCGGGCCCTGGGCCCTGAGGATGGCCGGTTCCTGCGGATCTTGTGGGTCCTGGCGCCCATCCTGGGGTGCCTGTGCCTGCCGTGGTTGCGGGAATCCTTCGACGTGCTCCATGTGAAGGGCTATGTACAGACCGCCGGGGAAGGCCGCCTGATCAAGCAGGCCATGGGCAGTTCGCAACCCCTCCAGGAGGTGTTCCTGACCCAGGTGCCGCGGGTGCTGATCCTGGCGCTGGCGGTCCTGGCGGTGGTGCGCACGCGTAACCTGGGCGCGCGCCTGCTGGGCGCCGGCGTGCTGTTCCTGCACGGGGCGACGCTCATCCTGGGGGGCCAGCGCGGCATCCTGGCCATGTTCGGCGCATTCCTCCTGGCGTTCTGGCATTACCGGATCCGCCCCATGACGTTTCCGGCCCTTGCCGGCGTGTTCGTGGCCGGCTTCCTCATGACCAGCACCCTCTCGTTCGTGCGCGTCACCAGTGATCCCGCGGAGATGGTCAGGCTGCTGGGCGAAGGTCTGCGAAGCGGGGACACGGGCTTTCTGGCCTTCCGGAGTTCCACGGAGTTTGCGGTTGGGCAGAACCTGATGCGGCTGATCGACGGCCTCGACCATGGCCAGGCGCGCTTCACCCATGGCGCGTCCATCCTCACGGAGGCGGAAACCTACATCCCAAGGATCCTCTACTCCGGCCGGCCCCTGCCCATGAGCGAGCGGTTCCTCGAGGTGTTCTATCCCGGCATCCGGGAAGAGGGCGGGGGGCTGGGTTTTTTCATCCTCATGGAAGGCTATTGGGCGTTCGGCCTTCCGGGGGTCTTCCTGTCGATGGTCTTCTTTGGCTGGGCCCTGGACCGCGTCTACCTTGCCTTCAGCCGCAATGGCATGACGGACTTCTCGGCGATGTGGTACGGCTATGTGCTTTACAGCTGCGTATTCATGTCGATCCGGACCGGGCTCCTGGGCACTTTCAAGGTGGCCTTGATGGTTTCCCTGCCGTTCCTGCTGGTCAAGGCCTGCTCCAGGCTGGCGGGCCGCCCAGCCATTCCCACCGATCCGCTTCCAGGGTCCAGCCGGTAGCCTGGGCATTGCTTTCGGCCTGGGCGGGGGTGCGCGCCCCGGCAATGGCGCAGGCGACGCCGGGGTGGTCGAGCACCCAGCGCAGGGCCACCTGGGCGGGGGTCCGCCCGATTTGATCCGCCACCGCCTGCAGGCGGCTCAGCACCGGAGCGGCCCGGTCGCGGGCCGCGCGGAAGGCCGGCGATCCGGCGCGCCGGTCGGTCACCGGGAACTGCGCGCAAGGGCCGTACTTTCCGGATAGTAGCCCCTGGGCCAGGGGGCCGTAGGCCAGGTAGGCGAGGCCATGCTGGCGGCAGGCTGGCAGCGCCTCGGCCTCGGCGCGCCGGTCCAGGAGGCTGAAGGAACCCTGGACCGCCGCCAGGGTTCCGGCCGCCGCGGCCCGCCGCAACTCCGCCCCGGAATAATTGGAGACCCCGAAATAGCGGATCTTGCCCTGCCGCTGGCAGTCCTGGAGGGCCGCGATGGTCTCCTCCACCGGCACCCGGGGGTCGGGCCAGTGGACCAGGTACAGCGGCAGGCAGTCCAGTTTCAGCCTTCGCAGGCTCCCTTCCAGCGCCGCCCGCAGGTGGGCCGGGCTGGCGTCACGGAAGGTGAGGGCGCGGGCCAGGCCGGCCCCGGCCTGCCAGCCGACGCCGAACTTGGTGATGATGACCGCCTCCCGGCGGCGGGATCCCAGGCACCGGGCCAGCCGGGTTTCCGCCTCGCCCAGGCCGTAGACATCGGCCACATCGAACCCGTTGATCCCCAGGTCCCAGGCTCTGCAGACGGCCTGTTCCACCTCCTGCGGCCGGAAGTCCCCCCAGTCGGTCCCGCCCAGCGGCTCGCAGCCCAGGATGAGGCGGGAGACCTCCAGTTCGGTGCCCGGCAGGCGCAGGTAGTCCATGGCTCACAGCCGGAACAGGACCCGACCCAGGGTCCGGAAGAGGATCTGGAAATCCAGGAGGAGGCTGCGCTCCTTGACGTACTTGACCCGGAGGGCGTTCTTCCGGGGCCGGACCTGCTCCTCGTAGACCCGGTCCGGCTCCTCCCGCCCCAGCACCTCGTCCAGGCGGGAAAAGGCCAGGGATGCCAGATCGGTGATGCCGGGCCGGACGGTGAGGATCAGCAGCTCCTCGCCGGCATATTCCCGGGTGTACAGCGGCACCTCGGGCCGGGGCCCGACCAGGCTCATGTCGCCCTTGAGGACGTTGATCAGCTGGGGGAGTTCGTCGATCTTATGGCGGCGGAGCCAGCGTCCCAGCGGGGTGACCCGGGGGTCGTCCAGGCCGCTGGAGGGACCGCCGAGGCTGTCCGCGTTCTCGACCATGGTCCGGAACTTGAACATCCGGAACGGGACCCCGCCCTTGCCGGACCGGACCGCCATATAGAAAACCGGGCCCGGAGAGGCGGCCTTCAGCAGGGCCGCCAGGAGCAGGAGGCCGGGACCCAGGAGGACCAGCCCGGCCAGGGCGAACAGGACATCCAGGAACCGCTTCATGGGCCGCCGCTCCCGGTCACAGCCGAAGCCGGAGGACTTCGAAGGCTTCTGCGAACGGCGCCTTGACCATCGTCCCGCGGACCCGGGCAAGGCTCAGGATGAATTCCTCGGAAAAATAGGACCGCCCCATTTCCAGCTGGGACCGGTAGCAGGACAGGGCCAGCCACTTCCGCGCGAGATGGCGCTCTTCCAGGCAGAAGAAGGCCTGGGCCGAGAAGGCGACATGGTTCCAGGGCAGCTCGTAGCCCAGGACCGAGAGATCCTTGAAGGCCCGCAGGCCCTCGGCGTGCATCACCTGGTGATCCTGGTGGAGGTCGTTGCAGGAGGGCAGGAAGACGGCGCTGGGTTGCACCTCCCGGCGCAGCCGGACCAGCTCCTCCAGCACCTCCTGCCGGTAGTAGCCGAGCTTGCGGACGGGGAATTCATAGACGTGCAGGTTTTCCCTGGGCACCCCCAGGAGCGGCAGGGCCTCCTGGAACTCGCGGCGCAGGGTGTCTTTGGGCACGCCTTCCGGCAGGGAATCCTCGGCCGTTGAAAAGGCCGCCACATGCACCCGGGAGTTCTCTTCGAGCAACCGCACGATCGTGCCTCCGCAGCCCAGCTCGGCGTCGTCCGTATGCGGGGCGAGGATCAGGACATCACGAAAGTCCATGCAGGGTCTCCCGGGAAGGCACAGCCTTATTGAGGTAGCGCGCGGCCAGCAGGGCTGGATCGTGGTTCGCGACCAGATAGGCCTTGGCCGCCTGGCCCATCCGAAGGCGATCCTCGGACGGCATGGCGGCCAGCGTCCGGAACGCCGCCGCCAGGGCGGAGGGGTCGCCGGCCGGCACGGAAAGGCCGCAGCCGGCCTCCCGGACCGGGTCGTTTCCATAGGCAAGGGCGTGGACGATGGGGCGCCCGGCCTGCATGTAGTCCATCATCCGGTTCGGGCTGAGGCCGAACCGGTAGAGGGGCTTGGCTTCCCAGCCGATATAGAGCGCGTCCGCGAGGCCCTGGAGGGCGCAGCAGACCCGCCGGGGGGTCCGCGGGAGGATCAGCACATTGGTGATTCCTTCGGCCTGGATCTGCGCCTCGTAGCTGGCCCGGTTCACCCCGTCGCCGACCAGGAGGAAACCGATCCCGTCCGGGGCCACCTCCCGGGCGGCCGCCAACAGGGTGTCCACGGTATCCCCGTTGCCCATCGAGCCCGTAAAGGCCACCAGCAGCCGGAAGCCCGCCTTGTGTGCCAGGATGCGCGCCAGCATGGCCGGAGGGATCTCCGAAGGAACCGGGGGGGGGACCAGGGGGGTCATGGCCAGCGGCAGGTAGGTGAATCGGTCCGGTGTGACGCCCCTGGGGGCCAGGTAGTCCATGGCGAAGGGCAGGGTGGAGACGAAATGGTCGGCGGTCCGGATGGAAAAGGCCTCCAGCCCCTGCAGGATCCTGGCCTTGAGGCTGTCGGCGGGGAGCGCGCCGAGTTCGATCAGGGTCATCGGCCATAGATCCCGGAATTCCCGTATGAACCAGGCGCCGGCCAGCCGGCTGATGGCCCATGCGGGGATGGAATCCAGAAGGTAGACCGAAGAAGCGATGACCAGGTCGGGCCGGGGCCGGAAAGCCCACCAGGGCACAAACAAGCAGGCCAGGGCGACGAAGGCCAGCATGTTCCAGGTCCGGCCCCACCCGTTGTCGCGGAAACCCGGGGTCCGCAGCAGCACGAACCGGACTCCCTCCACTTCATGCACGCCAAACAGGCCGTGGACCTTCGGCTGCTCATTGTAGATGTGGGAGTAGGAAGCGGACACCAGGGTGACGCGATGCCCCTGGCGCTGCCACTCGGTGGCGATGGCCGCGAACCGGGAACTGGCGCTGTAGGTGAAGGAGGTCTGGTAGTGGTTGAAGATCAGGATGTTCATGGGCCTGTTTTGGGATATCGTAAGAAATAATTTATAATAATATTTTAATTACCCGTAATGTCAAGATTTCATGTCGATCCCTTTCATGTGGTTTTTAATGAAGATATGAAGAAAAATTGTACTTGCGGCGATAGGTTCTGGAACCATCCTTAGCTAGATTAATATATACAATTTATTCAAGGAGGATCCAGAGCCCATGATCGTCGCCATCCACCAGCCCAACTTCCTCCCTTGGCTGGGCTACTTCGACAAGATGAACCGATCGGATCTGCTCATCCTGTTGGATACGGTTCCGTTCACCAAAGGCGGCTTCCAGAACCGGGTGCAGTTCCGGGGCCGCCAGGGCCCGCTGTGGTTGACCATCCCGGTCCTCACCGCCGGGCGCCTGGGGCAGCCGACCCGCGAGGTGGCCATCGACCCGGCTGGCAAATGGCGGACGGATCATCTCAAGACCCTGCAGGCCAATTACGCCAAGGCGCCCGGCTGGCGCACGCTGATGCCGCAGATCGCCCGGCTTTACGAGGATCCTGGGAGCCTCCTGGCACCTTTCGCGACCCGCGGGATCATGCTGCTCCGGGACCATCTTGGCATCCGCACCCCGGTCCTCGCCGCTTCCGGGCTGGACTGCCGGGGCTCGGGCTCCGAACTCCTGCTGAATCTGGTCCAGGCGGTGGGCGGCACCACCTACCTTTCGGGCCCCAGCGGACGGACCTATCTGGACGCCGGGCTGTTCGAGCGGGCCGGAATCGGGTTGGCCTTCCATGCCTTCACCCCCCAGGCCTGTCCGCCCGGCCTGCCGGGGCTGAGCACCCTGGATTTTCTGCTCATGGGTGGGCGCGCCATCGAGGAGGCGTGAACCCGCCCGGGGCGGTCTCCCAGATGGTGGCCCGGTAGTCCACGGCCGCCAACGGGCGCAGCCAAGGGCATCGGGCCAGGCATTCCAGGCACTGGGGATTGTTGTAGATGATCCGGCAGTAGCGGGGATTGGCTTCCAGGCTTTGCCGGAGGTTCTCCAGGACCGCCGCCAGGGTGCCTTCGCCGAACGGATTGAAAAGGAACAGGACGGTCACCTCGGACAGGTCGGTGGCGGTGGCGTCCCCGGTGCGGATCTCGATGGGGGTCCCGCTCCGGATCCTCTGCGCATTGGCCTGGGCGATCCGGGTGAGGCCGGGGAGGATATCGACCCCGATGGCCTTGCGCAGCCGGCGGTGGGCCGCGAGGTAGCAGACCACCCGGCCCTTGCCGCAGCCGAGATCCATGAAGGTGTCCTCCGGTTCCAGGGGGAGGCTCGCGAGCAGTTTTCGCAGGAAGTGATAGGAGGTGGGCTGGTAGTCGGCGCCGTCGGGGATCGCCATCCGGGCGAGGTCGTCCTTGTCGAGGCGATGCCAGCTCTGGGTCCGGATGCCGAGGCGGCGGTCACCCCAGGCGCCCCTGAGCGTCTGGATGAGGTTGACCAGGACCCCGGGCAGGGAGCGCCGCAGCGCCCGCTTGAGCCGGTCCCGGGCGTGGATGGCGGATCCCTGGCCCGGCTCCGGCGGCACTCAGACCCTCGCCGGCAGCGCGACCAGGTCCCGGACCTGGTCCACGAGCTGGGCTGCGGTGGGGTAGTAGACCCTTTCCAGAACGCCGGCGGTCGGCGCCGGCAGGTCCGGCAGGGTGAACCTGCGAATCGGAGCGTCCAGGGCGCCGAAGGCCTCTTCCGCGAGGGTCGCGGCGATCTCGGCGGCCACGCCGCAGGTCCTCCAGCCGGTGTCGGCGATGAGCAGGCGATGGGTCTTGCGCACCGAAGCCAGCAGGGTCTCCCGGTCCCAGGGCTTGAGCGAGACCAGATCGATGTGTTCGGCGCGGATGCCCGCGTCCGCTAGCTCCGGCAGGGCGGAGGCTACCAGCCGGTTCATGTGGGAGGTGGCGACCAGGGTCACGTCGGTGCCCTCCTGGCGCACCGCTGCCCGGCCGATGGGCGTCTCGTACATCTCTTCCGGGACCTCTCCCTCAAGGTCATAAAGCCAGTTGTCCTCGATGTAGATCACCGGATTGCCATCGCGGCTCGCGGCAATCAGGAGACCCTTGGCGTCCCGCGGGCTGGCGGGCATGACCACCTTCAGCCCGGGGATATGCATATAGTGGGATTGAAGGGCCTGGGAGTGCTGGGGGCCCTGCTCGCGGCCGCGGTTGACCAGGGCGCGGACGGTCAGGGGAACCCCGGCCCGCCCCCCGAACATGTAGGACCAGTTGGCCGCCTGGTTGACGATCGGGTCCATGGCCAGGATCATGAAATCCATGCGGGGGTGGATGACGATCGGCCGCATGCCGCAGAGGGCGGCTCCGACCGCGGCTCCGGTCGTGCCGTTCTCGGAGACGGGGGAATCGAGGACGCGGCTCCGGCCGAACTCCTTGTCCAGATCGGTCATGGTGTTTCCGACATACCAGGGGCTCCACAATCCCTGGCCGAACATGAAGACCCTGGGGTCGGACTGCAGCAGCTGGGCGGAGGCTTCCCGGATGGCCTTGGCGTAGGTGAGGGTGCGCATGATCGTAGGCCTCAGGCTTGGGTGAACAGGTGATCGTGCAGGGTTTCCGGGCCTGGGAAGGGGGCGGCCAGGGCGGCGGCGAGCGACGCCTGGACCCTGGCGTGGGCTTCCTCCACCAGGGCATCGAGCTCGGAATCCGTGGCGCCCTGCGCCAGGAGCTGGGCCCGGCAGCGGGCGATGGGATCCCTGGGCAGCCATTCCTGCAGCATGTCGTTCCGCTGGACGCCCACGTCCAGATCCCAGGAGGGTCCCACATGGCCGCGCCAGCGGAAGGTCCGGCACTCCAGGAGCACCGGCCCGCAGCCCTGGCGGGCGCCCGCCACGGCGCGGGCCGCGGCTGCGTGCACGGCTTCGACATCATTGCCGTCCAGCTCCTCCCCGGGCATGCCATAGGCGCGGGCGCATTGTTGGATATTGTCCTCGGCCCGCCGCTCGAGAATATGCATGTGGCTGGCGTACAGGTTGTTCTCCACCACGAACAGCACCGGCAGCCGGTAGGCCGCGGCCAGGTTCATGGATTCATGGAACGAACCCTCCTCCGTGGCGCCGTCTCCGAAGAAGGCCACGGCCACCAAGGGAATGTCCCGCAGCTTATAGGAGAGCGCCGCCCCGACCGCCAGCGGAATGGTGGCCCCCACCAGCGGCACCGTTCCCAGGATTCCCACCTGGTCATCGAAGATGTGCATGGAGCCGCCCCGGCCCCCGGAGCAACCGGAGGTCCGGCCGAGGATTTCCGCCATGAGCCCGTCGAGATTCCCGCCCTTGGCGAGGAAGTGGCCATGGGAGCGGTGGCAGCCCCAGACCGTGTCCTGGGGCTCGAGGGCCGCGCAGACGCCAGCCGCGACGGCCTCCTGGCCGATGCAGAGGTGGACGGGCATGACCCAGGGGCCCGCTTCCATCTGTTCGGAGAGGGCTTCTTCGAATTTCCGGATCGTCTGCATCTCGGAGAACATCCGGCACAGCCATTGATTATCCGGGACGGATCGGGGCTCCATGGGGACTCCAGGGGAAGCGGTGAAAAACAATAAAATATACATTGTTTGAATCATCCATCCAGAAAATTTTCAAACCCGATTTTTCAATTATTTAAATATTCAATGACAATAAATTGGTGGTTGCGAGGGGCCAGGCAAGACTTGCATTAATAATTTTTTCATTTAATTTGAAAACGTTGTTCTCTCCCCGCGTTCCCGGATCCGCGCCGATGTTCGAGCTCCCGTCCAGCGTTCTCGTGGTTGTCGCCCACCCTGATGACGAGGTGCTGGGCTGTGGCGGCACCATGTTCAAGCTGGCCCGGGCGGGTGTCCCCGTCCGCAGCTGCATTCTTTGCGCGGATGCCGACGCCAGAGTCCACCGGCCCGTGCTCCCGCGGCTCCACCGGGACACGTCCGAGGCCCAGACGCTCCTGGGCGGGCTGGAACCGGTCGGGGGGATCTTCCCGAACATCCAGCTCAACACCGTGCCCCACCTGCACCTTGTCCAGTTCATCGAGGAGGCCATCGCGGCCAGCGCCTGCGACGTGGTTTTCACGCACCATCCTGGAGACCTGAACAATGATCACCTGGAGACCTCCCGGGCCTGCCAGGCCGCCGTCCGGATTTCCCAGCGACGGCCCGGGCTGACCCGTGTCAGGGCCTTTTTCTACATGGAAGTGCCCTCGGCCACGGACTGGGCCCTGTCCCCGGGCCCCCGCTTCCAGGCAGACACCTACATCGAGATCGGCAGCGAGGGGGTGGAAAGAAAGCTGGAGGCCCTGCGGGCCTACGTGGGCGTCATGCGCCCCTTTCCGCATCCACGGTGTGACGAGGTGATTCGCGGCCTCGCGGCCTGCCGGGGCGGAGAATCCGGCTTCCACTATGCCGAGGCCTTCGAGACCGCCCTGCGGCTCCATTCCTGGGGCGAAGGCGGCGGCTGATCCCCGAGGAGACAACCAGGAGATGACATGCGTTTCGGCTTCGTGACTTGCGTGCGGCTCGGACTATCGTGCATGGAGGAGATCCATGGCGCAGGCGGTCGCCTGGATTTCGCCCTGACCCTCCACGATGACCTGGCGCCCACAAAATCGGGGCGGGCCTGGCTCGACGCCTTCTGCGCCCGGGAGGGCGTACCGCTGGTGAAGGTCCGCCACGTGAACGATCCGGACGCCCTGGCGGCCCTGGCCCAGGCGGAACTGGACTGGCTCTTCATCATCGGCTGGTCCCAGATCGCCGGTCCCGAGGTGCTGGGCAGCGTCCGCCGGGGTGCGCTCGGCATGCATCCCACCCTGCTGCCCGAGGGCCGGGGCCAGGCGGCCATTCCATGGGCCATCCTGAAAGGGCTGCCCGAGACCGGGGTCTCCCTGTTCCAGCTCGACGCCGGCGTCGATACCGGCCCGATCCTGGCCCAGGTGCGGATCCCCCTGGCTCCCCGCGAGACTGCCGGAACCCTCTATGAAAAGGTCGACCAGGCCCATCGCCGGTTGATCCGGGAGGCCTGGCCGGGCCTGGCCTCGGGTCGGCTCCAGGGGGTGCCCCAGGACCCGGACCAGGGCAGCCGTTGGCCGAAACGCCGGCCCGAGGATGGCCGCCTGTCACTGGAATGGACCGTCGAGGAAGCCGACCGCCTGGTGAGGGCCGTCACCCGCCCGTACCCTGGCGCCTTCCTGGACCAAGGCGAGGCACGGCTGCGCATCTGGGATGGACGGCCGGGCGCCGAGGGCCGTGGCCTTGTGCTTTCCTTCCGCGATGGCTGCTACCTGGCCACGGATTATGAATGGGTCCCCCTGTCGACCGGTTGACGTGCGCGCTTCAAGGTCGCCCATGACCTGGAACGGCCGCCCGCACCCGTCCGGCCTATAATGGATCCCCATCCCGATCCAAACATGCCGGAGGCCCACGGTGACATCCCAGACCCAGCGCGTGGCCGTGATCCAGGCCGGATCCTTCCTGTTCGACACGCCCCGGACCCTGGCCAAGCTCGGTGATCTGGCGGCCGATGCCGCCGGCCGCGGCGCCAGGCTCGCAGTCTTCCCCGAAGCCTTCCTGGGCGGCTACCCCAAAGGCGTGGATTTCGGCTGCAAGGTCGGCTCCCGCACCCCCGAGGGCCGGGAGTGGTTCCGCCGCTACTTCGAGGGGGCCATCACCATTCCAGGTCCGGAGACCGAAGCCCTGTGCCAGGTGGCACAGTCCACCGGCCTGACCCTCGCGGTCGGGGTCATCGAGCGCGCCGGCGCCACCCTCTACTGTACCTGCCTCTACGTCGGCCCCGACGGCCATATCCTGGGCAAGCACCGCAAGGTCATGCCCACCGCCGCCGAGCGTCTGATCTGGGGCTTCGGCGACGGTTCCACCCTGCCGGTCCTGGACACCCCGGTGGGCCGCGTCGGCGGCGCCATCTGCTGGGAGAACTACCTGCCCCTCCTGCGCACCGCCCTCTATGCCCAGGACCTGCAGATCTACTGCGCCATCACCGTGGACGATCGCGAGACCTGGCTTTCAACCATGCGCCACATCGCCATGGAGGGCCGCTGCTTCGTGCTGAGCCCGGTCCAGTACCTCGAGCGCTCCGCCTGCCCCGCCGACTACCACCCCATCCAGGGCGACGACCCCGGCACCGTCCTGATCCGCGGCGGCAGCTGCATCGTCGACCCCTTCGGCCAGGTCCTGGCCGGCCCGGTATTCGGGGAGGAGACCATCCTGACCGCGGACCTGGACCTGGACGAGATCCCACGGGCCCGGTTCGATCTGGATGTGGTGGGGCACTATGCGCGGCCGGATCTCTTCCAGCTCAACGTCAACATCCGGGCCCAAGCTGCGGTGGCCTTCGGCGAGCAGTCGATTACCTGAGATATCTTTCCTGACTCAGGCTGAATCCTGGGCTGGGGCGTTGATTTTGCCGGTTATGTATATACAATGTACACCAAGATAATGCCAGACTTTGGTGATCGTGAGGTGAAAGCATTTGTGCGAATTTTTCATAATGAAAATTGTTTTTGAATGGGACCAGAAAAAAAATTTGAGCCATATCGCAAAGCACGGAATTTCGTTCCGCATCATCTCCGCGCGGTATGCAACTCCAAGCGGACGTGCAATCTATGACGGAGCCTGGCATGACCATGAAAGACCGCATCGCGAAACGACTGGGCAAGGACCGGCCCATGGTCCAGATCAGCATCCGCATGCCCGAGGACGTCCTCGACGATCTGAAGATGGTCGCGGAAATTCTCAGCTTCCCCGGCTACCAGCCCCTGATCCGCTTCTACATCGGCCAGGCCCTGCGCAAGGACCTCGAGAAGATCGAAACCGTCAAGGCCAGTGAGCTGATCACCAGCCTAAAAAAGCATGGCCTGACCGAGGACCAGATCCGGGAGATCCTGATTGAATCCAGTGGGCGCCCGACATGAAAAAACCGGTGAAGGCCTTAAGGCCCTCACCGGTCCATTTACCTGAACGTCCCACAGCGTCGCGCTGGGCTCGGCGGCCATCAGCGCCTTGCGGCTCAGCTTGATCTTGCCGTTGGCGTCGACCACGAGGCACTTGACCATGATCTCCTGGCCCTCGCTGACTTCATCGGCGGGGTTCTTGACCCGGTGCGGGGCCATCTCGGAGACGTGCAGCAGGCCGGACGCCTCCGAAAGGCGCCTCAACCTAGATACCGGCACGCATCAGTGCCAGTGCGTCGCGGCAGGGGGTGGCCATTGAGCGAGAGCCGCTGCACCCGGTAATCTTGGAGGCTTCCTGCACCACCAAGGGGTTCACTTGCAAAGAGTCCCACTCGGGTGGCGTCCGGGACCAAACCCAAGGACCAGACTCGGGATATGTTCACCCAATTTGGCCTGTCCTCAGACTCTCTGGCTGGCCGGAGGGATCTTCCTGATTAGCCAGAGTGGGGTCAATTGTCGGAGGAAGCCGAGGAATGAAGGTTTGGAGGCTCGCTGGGATCGTTTTTAGGGCCATGAAATAGGTGGACATGACCACCAGAATCCCCAGCCCCATGTAGGGCACCACCTTCCATTGCCCCGGCAGGTAGATTTCAGAGCCGCACATGGCTGCGAGGCCCAGCAGGAAAGGCACGGACAACCGTGAAAGGCTAGGCCAGCGATCGTTGATCTGGAAATGGAAGTGATTCCGGTCGCCTATGGAAATCGGTTGGCGGGTAACGAAACGGATCACGACGACCGTTGAAACGTCGAGGATGGGATAGGCGAAAAGCCAAAGGAGATGATTGGGGCTGGGCATGGCGAGGGCCTTCTGGGCATACATCACCAGCAGGAGTCCGATGGATAGGCTTCCGCAATCCCCCAGGAACAATTTTGCCTTGGGCCAATTCAGGGAAAGGCATGCCAACAGGGATCCCGCGAGGATGGGATGGGGGATGCCCCTTCCCCAGAGGGACAGGACCACGACCAGGGCGTAACCGGTCGCCAATCCGTTGGCGCCGTCGATCAGGTTGAAAGCATGGGGGATGCACCAGAACAGCAGCATCATCAGCACGGTCGCGACCCAGGGAAGGGGTGGCACCGTCAGGCCGAGGATCTGGTAGGGGACAAGGACCGGCGCCAGATGGTGCACGGCCCCGACCGCCAGCAGCACAGCGATGATCAGGCCGAGGGCGGCCTTCCAGCGCGCCCGGAGGTCGATGCAGTCGTCGAGGAAGCCGATGATGCCCATGGTCGCCAGGACGCCCACCTCGAGCCCGGTGAGCGGAAGCCGGAGACCGGCGAAAAGGTAGAGGAGGGCCATGGTGGTGATGAGGGCGAGGCCGCCAACCTTCGGGACCGGGCCATGGTGCTGCCGCCGGCCGCCGGGGATGTCCAGCAGGCCAAGCGACGGAGCGAGGCGGATTCCCAGGTACCCGGTGGCCAGGCACAGGAAATACGAGAGAGGAATGGCGCTGGTAATATTCACTAGGGACTTTTATTTACCCAATAACAAGGGTTGAAACCAAGATGTAAAGATTAACACCCTGGGAAACGCCAGGCTAGCGGAGGCGTGTAAAATCAAAGAATATAATGATAGTTACTTTTCCGATTGGATTAAATTTTTTATCAGAACGGCCATTGTTTAAACATTTATTAATTGGACCATTTCATGCTTCCCGGTCGAATATGTTCGATCCCGGCATCCCCGGAGATTCATAAATAATCAGAGACTTAACTTTATCGCATTCAGCATGATGGCAATCGGGGTAAGGGCGGTCAGGCTTTCCTGCCAGGTGACGTCCCGCTTGATCTTTTGGGGGATGAGGACAGCGTCGCCCGGTTCCACGACTTGGCCCATGACGGAACTGTCGAACATCCGGCCATCCACCTTGAGCAGCCGGATATTCGCGGTGTCCGCGTTCCGGGTGAGACCTCCGGCGATCTTGATCATATCCCTGACCTTGGTCCCAGGATTGACGTGGTAGGACATGAACGGGCTGGCAGTTTCCCCGATGACGAAGGAGGTTTCCGTTCGCCGGGGGATGACGATCTGGTCGCCATCCTGGAGGTCCACATCGGCCTTGGCGTCCCCGGCCAGGATCGCGGGGAAATTCACGATCAATCGGTCCAGGGAGCCATTCCCGAGGCCGTGCAGCACCGGGGCCTTTTGCAGCACGCCCGTCGTGGGCTGACGCTTGGTTTCGTTGAGCCGCTCAAGGATGGCGTCGATCCCGTTCAGGGCTGGGCCTTTGAGGGTGGTCGCGACGATCTCCTGGTTAACGGTCGGGTTCGGGATCGGGGAACTGATCGCGCGGAGGAAGATCATGGCATTTGGCATGGCTTCAGGGGTAAATCCGCCCGCCCGGGCGATGATTTCCCGCAACCCGATCTTCGGGCTGTCCAGGACGTAGGTTCCCGGCCTGGCGACCTGGCCGACCAGGGTGATGGTGCTATGGGGCCGGTATTCGGGCTTGGAATAGACGCTGAGTTGATCCAGGGGCTTGAGCAGGGGGTTGACGGATTCGTCGGCGAGCTGGACTGGACTGGACTGTTCGGAGGTGAGCAGTTTCGCCAGATCCAGTCGCCGGACTTCGCTAGGCTTCCCGTCACGGGTATGGGCCAGTTCGGCGACGTAACGGTCGGCCTCGTTCTGGGGGATGCCGGCCTGGAAAAGGAGGTCAGAAGCGCGCATTCCTTCGCGGTAGGGGAAGGTCCCGGCCTTCGTTAAGGGACCGATGACCTGGACGGTGTACGGCAGGCGGAAATCCGAGGTCCGGAAAAGCTCGATCCGGTCCCGGTCCTCTAGGACCAGGTTATGGTCTGGCTGGCCCGCGAGGGCCTTGGCCAGGTCAAAGGCGAGATAATGGGTGGTCAGGTCCGGCAGCGTCCGGATGATTTCCCCACGGTGCATGTAGGTGTCCGGCAAGGCCTGGGCTTCCCTGTTGAGCAGGTCGCCCACCCTAAGCCCTTCGGTGCGGGTGAAGGGGCCGGGTACCCGGACCCACCCGGTGACCGTGACAACCCTCTCCATGGTTTCCCGGCTGGTGAGGGCGGAGAGTACATCCCCCCGTTGCAAGGTAAAGGTGGCCGCCCGGGCCAAGGGTATATCGCGCGCATCCATGATGCCGCCGGGGCCGAGCCGGCGTAGGTTCAGGGTCTCCTCGAAGGCCTGCAGGGCCAGGCCGCCCGCGAAATGCAAGGCGTCGGCAACCGTCTCCCCCGGGAGGAGTTCGAACTGCATGGTGGGAACCTCGCCCCCCTTTTGCCAGCGGACCAGCCATTCGGGCAGGCCAGAATTGTCCGGGACATGGGTGCCCGCCTTGACGGCCGGAAGGGGCACGCCCGAGTTGGAAGAATCCCCGGAAGCGGCCACGACCCGGGTGAAGGCTCCCTCCAGGGTCACCTGGGTGAAGGCCAGCGGCACGAACAGCGTGTCGCCGCTTTGCAGGGAGAAGTTCATGTTCCCCAGTCCCTCGGCACGGAGCGGGTAGAGGTCGATTTGGTGGACGACCGTGCCGCCCCGGATGACCCGGATCTGCCGATAGGTCCCGGCGGCGGTGGGTCCGCCGCTGAGGCTTAGCACGTTGACCAGGCTGCTAAGGCTGGGAACCAGGTAGCTTCCAGGGCGGTAAACTTCGCCCAGGACGAAGACCCGGATCTCCCGGAGCTTGAGGACCGCCAGTTCCACGCTGGTCTTGCTGAACTGCTGGGCGATCTTGGCCTGGAGCGCAGCCCGGGCCTTTGCCAGGCTCATGCCGGCCACCTTGATCGAACCCACCTTCGGCACCACTAGCTGGCCGCGGCCGTCCACCTGCAGTGGAAGTTCAAAGGACGCGCTGCCGAACGCATTGAGTTGGACCTGGTCCCCGGCTCCCAGGACATAGTCATCGGAAATGCCCCCCTCCGTGGAGGTCAGCGGGATCTGACGGGAAGCGAAGAGGTCTTCGGCGAATCGCCGGGGGGCCTTGTCTCTGGACTTGGCCATGGCGATTTCAGCGAGCTGCCGGTCCTGCTCGGCGGGGGTTGGCTGGGTCGATTCGGCGGTACGGGTGCGGAGGGGCAATTCGACCTTGGATTTCGGTTCAGCTGAGGACTCCACCGGGGCCGTCTGCGGGGCGACCAAGCTCTGGGGCGTAATCTGAGTCGGATCCTGGGCCCAAAGCGCGGGCGCCAGGAGACAGAGTGCAAAAATGCTGTATCGAATCATGAATTCACCCAATAGCATTCTAGCTTATCATTGACCTCGTTTTCCTCCAAAGGGGGCTAGGCCTTCGGCCACCGGAAACTCAGATCTGTGAACCAGCGGAAGCCGTTCCCGTCCCGGCCGGAGACGAAATCGACGGCGCCGTTGTGCATCCAGGAAGCGCCCAGGTCGAGGGTGACGCCTTTCCGGATCTTCCAGGCGAGGGTCTGCTGGAGGCCGTAGTAGCGGTTCCTGCCGGGGACGGCGCCGGGGAATTCCGCCTGCCAATCCGCGAGGTCGTCCCGGAAGGGGCGGTCGCCGACCAGAAGCCAGGAGCCGCTCGCCAGATTCGGCCGGAGGTCGCATTCCAGGTGCACGGTCGAGGTCCGGGCCTCGCCGCCCATCGCCTCCCCCAGGGGGTCGCCATGGTAGTAGAAGCCGGAAAGGTAGATCTCGCTGCCGAAGGAACGGTGGGAATTGGAGGGATTGGAGGTGTCCTGGTACTCCACGCCCAGCCGGATCCCGGGCCAGGACACCAGGATGCCGATGGTGTCGTTGGGGGCGACCATGTTGGGGATCGATTTGCGGTTGTTCTCGTACCAGAATTCGCTCAGGTGCCCTTGGACGATGTGCTTGAGATCGGTCGAGACATCGCTGGCCAGCCAGTGCAGGGGATCCTTCAGGAACAGGCCGTAGGTCATGGTCACGCCCTTGGATCCGCGGCTGAGGTAGATCCGCACATCCCGGGCGGCCAGGGCCCGCTCCAGGTACGGCACCCGGACCCGGAAGCCCAGGTCGGCGTTGGAGGCGCTGCGGGCCTTGTTCACGTAGGTCGCGGCGGGATGGTTGGGGTCGGTGAAATTGATGCCGGATTCCGCCAGGGCGTCCTTGAGGCCGAACATGGCCGTGGCGTAGTCCCCCAGGCCGTAGCCCTGGGTCATCGCCACCCCGTCCCGGGTGCCGGCGAACAGGTTCAGGTAGTTCGCATAGAACTCGGTGTAGGCGCCGAACTGGGCCTGCACCCGGTAGCCGGCGAGCATGGGCGACTGGGGGTCGCCGTTCTGGGCGATCAGGGTCCGCCTCCAGGCCAGGTCCTGCATGGACGAGCTCAGCTGCCGGTCGTTCTCGAGCCGGCCCATGAAGGCCTGGAAGCCCCAGGTGCCCAGCCCGATCCTGCCGATGCCAAGGTGGCGCATGGGCGACTCCACCCGCAGCTTGGGCACGGGCCGGTCCGATTCGCCCAGCAGGTAGCCGCCGTTCAGGCCGTAGCCCCAGACCAGCGGCTCCTGTTCGTAGCCGAACTGCCA
>Ga0316217_10001905_pt1 | contig 26184 bp, 17 predicted proteins | sample 1anoAmetaG_FD_203633 | JGI IMG/M metagenome (GOLD analysis project Ga0316217, IMG submission 203633) | Freshwater microbial communities from Trout Bog Lake, Wisconsin, USA - 1anoA | ecosystem: Environmental > Aquatic > Freshwater > Lake > Hypolimnion/Profundal zone | place: USA: Wisconsin...
CGCTGGCGGGCAGCTTCAACACTGGCATCAACGGCCAGACGCTGAGCATTGGCAACTACGCCAGCACATCCAACACCGTGACCACCGACGTAGGCAATTACAGCGGTGCTGCCGGCATCACTGGCACGCTGGGCAACGGTACGGGCAATCTGAGCAACTACAACGTGACGGTGACCAATGGCACGCTGAGCGTGACCCCGGCGGGCATCAGCTACACTATCGGCAACGTCAGCTATGCTTATGGCGGCGTGGCCAACTTCGGCACGCTGGCCAGCAGCTTCAACACTGGCATCAACGGCCAGACGCTGAGCATTGGCAACTACGCCAGCACGTCCAACACCGTGACCACCGACGTAGGCAACTACAGCGGTGCTGCCGGCATCACTGGCACTCCGGGCAACGGCACGGGCAATCTGAGCAACTACAACGTGACGGTGGCCAATGGCACGCTGAACGTGACCCCGGCGGGCATCAGCTACACTATCGGCAACGTCGGTTATGCTTATGGCGGCGTGGCCAACTTCGGCACGCTGGCGGGCAGCTTCAACACTGGCATCAATGGCCAGACGCTGAGCATTGGCAACTACGCCAGCACGTCCAACACCGTGACCACCGACGTAGGCAACTACAGCGGGACCAGCGGCATCACTGGCACGCTGGGCAACGGTACGGGCAATCTGAGTAACTACAACGTGACGGTGACCAACGGCACGCTGAGCGTGATCCCGGCCGGCATCAGCTACACCATCGGCAACGCCAGCGACACCTACGGCTACACCACCAACTTCGCCAGCCTGGCGACCAGTTTCAACACTGGCATCAACGGCCAGACGCTGAGCATCGGCAACTACGCCAGCACGTCCAACACTACGACCACCGCCGTGGGCAACTACAGCGGGGCCAGCGGCATCACCGGCACGCTGGGCAACGGCACGGGCAATCTGAGCAACTACAACGTGACGGTGACCAACGGCACGTTGTCGGTGGTCAACTTCGCGGCCATCGCCACGGCCAATCCAAACGGCGTGAATATCAGCTTCAACGCTCCGGTGAACCCGACCAACTTGCGGCTGTATGATGGCGAAAACACTGCCGGCAATGTGATCGGTCTGACCGTGACCAACGCGGGCAACCCTGTGGATGGTTCGCTGGTGTTTGGTGCGGGCAACATGGCCTCGTGGGTAGCCACCGGTGGCATCCTGCCTGCCGGCAGCTACAGCATGACGCTGGTCAGCGGATCCAACGCGTTCATTGACACCGCTGGTGAATCGCTCGCTGGCAACGGCACGGTGGGTTCCAACTACACCTATTCGTTCACGGTGGCAGCTTCGACGGCACGAGTGATCAGCCTGCCGGACTTCGCCCGTGGGCCAGGCCAGACTGTGGATGTGCCCGATACCAATGCTGGCGGCCTGCCGGTCACCCTTAGTGACGGCACTGGCGTGACCAGCGTCCAATTGGTGTTGAGCTACAACCCCAGTTTGCTGGATGTAACCGGGGCGACGATCGATTCGAGCATCAGCAGCGGCTGGTCAATGAATAGCGCCCCCGTGATCGATCCTGTTAACGGCACGATCACGATCAATGCCTCGGGTTCGGCGCTGAGCAGCGGTGCTCAGACTTTGTTCCAAATCCAAGCGAATGTCCCAACAACTGCCACCTACGGTGCTGGTGAAGTTCTGAAGTTCACCACGGCTACACTCAATAATGGCGCGATTACCGCTGTGGGCCGTGAGGCCATGGATAAGGTTGCCTTTGTGGGTGATACCACGGGTGATGTTTATCAAACGGGCAACTACAGCGCCATGGATGCTTCGCTTATCGCCCGTGTGGTAGTGGGTCTGGATGGCGGATTTGACGCCTATCCGCTGACCGATCCGGTGGTCGTCGCTGACGTGACTGGCCGCGGCGATAGCTTCGACGCGCTGTCCGGGTTGGACGCGGCCTATGTGGCCGGTTACGACATCGGTGCCGCGACCAGCTTGGCGAATATCCCGGCTATTCCGGGCAGTTTTGTGCCGGTTCCCAGTGGCGGCACCTTCGTTGATCCAACGGTTAGCGTTGGCAATGTTCATGCCCGGCCGGGCACGACGGTAACCATCCCGGTGACCATCGGTTCATTCACCAACGCCAACTTCCAGGCGGCAGACTTCACCTTTACCTACAACAGCAGTCTGATCAGCATGTCCAACAGCGACATTTCGCTGGGCACCTTACCGACCGGCTGGACCTTGATGACCAACGTTGGCGGCGGTCTGGTTCGCGTGTCGATGTATGATGCCAATCCGGTGGCATCCGGGTCTGGCACCATTCTGGATCTAAATGCCCATGTTTCCGCCAGCGCGACCTCCGGCACCACCACGCCGGTGAACATCGCTTCCGGCCCAACTCACAGTGCGTTGAACGGTGGCGAACTGACCATGTCGGCCGCTGATGGCAACGTAACCATCGCCCAGCCGACTGTGGCTAACGAATACATCTTCTACTACGACTCGAAGTTTGATAGGGCTGATAATAATGCCACGCCCAACGTGACTACCGATTTTGCCGCGATTGCCCAGAACGTGGATGGCACGGATAAATCGGCGCTTCAGCCGGCCAATACGGCCAACTATAACAACGTCACCAATTACGCCTTGGGCATCAATGGCATCATGGTTGATTTCAACAACCTCGCGGCGGGCACATCGCTGTCGGCCAGCGATTTCCACTTCGCTGTCGGCAATCCGACCAGCGGTTGGACTACCGCCCCGGCACCTTGGCAGGTGGTTACCGGAACCGATCCGAACGGCCTGACTGCGGCGGATATCGTCTGGGCCAACAATGCCATCCAGGATACGTGGCTGCAAGTCACGGTTCTGGCCGATGCCAACACCGGATTGGCTGGAAATGTTACGTTCTACTTTGGCAATGACATCGGCTCGATACCGGCAAGCCTTAAAGTAACTGCATCCACCGTCTCGCAGGTGGAGAGCAACGAGGTGTTGAGTGGTGCCACGATCGCCAATGCGTATGACTTCAACCGTGACGGCAAAGTCAATGCCAGTGACGTGGCCATCGTTGAGGCCAACGAGAATTTGGCCGGGGTAATCAAGTACATTGTCGCGCCGAACACCTCCGGCGCACCGGCCCCGCAGGTTGCTTCGCGGCTGTTGGCGGTTTCAACCGTTTCCGATCCCGCAGCAACAACGACCGCAACCCAGGCTCCGGCGGCAACCGTTGCCGGTGCCTTGGCTTCGCAGGTCTATGTCACTCCCACGGTGGTATCCAGCACTCCGGTGCCGTCTGCCATGGCTGCGACGACTCCGGTGGGTGTCAAGAAGAGCCCATTTGCGAGCAGCAAACCGGCGTCGGCAGGCATTGCTGGCTCGAAGGTGGTGAACACCGCCAAGCAGCCCGCTCCTGCGTTCAGTGCCGGCGGACCCAATGGGCAGACATCGCAGGCCAAGGCGGCTGTAGCGCTGTTCTCGGATATGCCGATTACTGCCTCTTGGCTGGATTCGGCCGAAACGGTAACGGTGCTGCAAGACGTGGACGGCAGTCTCCCGGCTTGATGTTGAGCGTGAGACGGACCGCAAGCGCGCGAAATGTTTGGGCAAAATTGGCGGTTTTGCCGATAGCGCTAGGGCGGGCTGGCCTGCGTTGACCGACGAAGCCGACCGAATAATAAACGGAGGTAGATTTGCCAGGTATACATTGACAGCGTGATCGGCGTGGATTAGCATCGCTGAGGAATGGACCATGGCTGGCACAAAATAGTGAACCATCATATCATTAAAGTGATATTGGATGGTTGATCGAATTGGGCGGCTAAGGAGAAAAGATTATGGGCAACAAGAAAAGGTTTTTTAACGCAGTTGGCTTGGCTGGACTGTTGTTGACGGTTGTCGGTGTTGGCCAGGCCCAGGCGAGTGTGGTTTTGTTCAACAGCCAGAACTTTGCATCTACGGCAAACTACTGGTCTGGATACGAGCTACAGGGGCAGCCGACCTCTAATCCAGTATCGCCCAATAGTCTTGGGTGGCAAGCCTCGATATCTGATGTAGCTAATCCACCCTATCCTGTTGCTGGGATAACCAGTAACCCCAGTGTTCCTTCGCAGCAGGCGGTTATTGTTGAAAGTGTGAACATCGGTGCCAGCGATTATGGTTTATGGTATCCGGAGCAGAATCTGACTACTCCGTTTACGCCGAATGCGGTCAATGGCACAAATCATGTTGATGTGTCTTGGAGCGAAAGCTATTTAACCAGCACTGGCGATCCGTTTTTTGGCGTTTGGGTGAACGATAACGGTTCCCATGTCGCGCTGGCGGGAATTGATGCGACATTAGGGCTTCTGATGGTCGAAAAACCGTCGGGCTTCGCTTATCTGCCCGGCAGCGATTTCCAAGGTGCCCCCAGTACTTTTTACAATTTGGAAATGGATCTGAATTACACCAGCCAAACGTATGGCATTTATGTGAACGGGTCATTGGTTGATACGGAATCATTTGCGAATTCAGCGATCCAATTCACTGACGCTGATATCACTACGCTCCCCGTTGGGGGTGGAGTCGCGGATGGCTATGGTTACTTTGATAACTACCTTGTGCAAGCGGTTCCTGAACCGGCGGGTCTGTCTTTGCTGGTAGCCGGTTCAATTTTACTGCTGAAGCGTTGGCGCACTGACAAACGAACGGCTTTGCTGAGCAAGTGACGGAGCGTGGACTGAAGGACTGATATTTTGCGAGGATGCTAATATGCTGAAAGTAAAAACAGAAATTATGAGACTGTTGTCCTTTGCAGAAGGAAGCGGGCTTGTGTTTTGCGCGGGTTTGTTGGCTGCGATAGTGATTGGCCTGTTGGCTGTAGTCCAGAAACCGCCAGTGCCAACTGCCCAAGTCCCCGTGGTTGTAGCAGTTCCGGCGGCACCCACCGTTTCCGCGCCAGCCCCCGCAGTTGTAGTAGCTCCGCTGGCACGCGCCGTTGCCGTACCAGCGGCTCAGCCTGTGGTTGCGGTTTCGGTGGCACCGGCCATTGCCGCACCAGCGGCCGCACCGTATGTGGTCTCAGCTTCGGCGGCCTCAGCACCCGTGGTCGCAGCTTCGGCAGCACCCACTGTTGCCATACCGACGGCACCAGCACGCGTGGTCGCAGCTTCGGCGGCACCCGCCGTTGCCGCACCGGTGGCCTCAGCATCCGTGGTCGTCGCAGCTTCGGCGTCACCCACCGTTGCCATACCGACGGCACCAGCACGGGTGGTCGCAGCTTCGGCGGCACCCGCCGTTGCCGCACCGGTGGCCTCAGCATCCGTGGTCTTAGCAGCTTCGGCGGCACCCGCCGTTACCGTACCAGTGGCCTCAGCACCTGCGATTACAGCAGCTTCGGCGGCACCCGCCGCTGCCGCACCGGTGGCTTCAGCACCCGTGGTTGCAGCATCAGCGGCACCCGCCGTTGCTGTACCAGCGACCCCAGCACCTGTGGTCGCAGCTTCGGCGGTATCCGCCGTTGCCGTGCATGCGGTCCCAGCGCCGATGGTTGTAGCTCCGGCGGCACCTACCGTTGCCGTACCAGCCGCCCCAGCACCCGTGTTGACAGTTTTGGCGGCACCTGCCGTTGTTGTACCCGCAGCCCCAGCGCCCGTCGTTGTAGCTCCGGCGACACCTGCCGTTGCTTTACCAGCGGCTCCAGCACCCGTGGTTACAGCTTTGGCTGTGCCAACGCCGATTGTGTCGGTGCCTGCCGCGCCGACTGTGTCCAGTACAGCGGCGTCGACACTTGCTTTCAATCCATTTGCGGTTACCACAACGCCCAGTAGCCTGCCAACAATTAGTTCACCAGCAGTTAGCAGTGCGTTGATTACACCAACACTTGTCAGTTCACCGTTAGTTAGCAATGCGTTGATTGCGCCGGCTGTTGTGCCGGTGCCGATTGTGATTGTTCCACCCGCACCAACGGTTCGTACCGCCGTGGCTCCGCCTCCTTCTCGGGGAGGTCTGATTCCGTTACCAGGATTAGTCCCGCTTCCGCCTATACGGTAAAAGACGGACAGGCTAGGAGCAGCCGCTTCCAATGGATTGCTTGGGAAGGTCGTTGGAAGTTGGATCGCAATTAACCAAGGGTTGGAGGGCTGAATCTCATCGCCCGAGTTGACCTAATGAAGGGCTCGGCCAAAACGGTTGGTCATAAAGTGCTTTGGAATGCGATTCAGTAGTTTGTATTCACAGAAATGAGTTATGGTTATTGTTGTATCTGTGAATTGGGGTATAAATGCAGGAACCTAGAACACTGATGAATCGCACTGGCATTACCGCCCGCCGGGTGGATGAGATTGTTGTTCCCTCGATGGGGGACGACCAGGAAAACCACGGCAGTACCTTTCTCGTGGTTTTATGGCGGCGGCGGTGGATTATTCTGAGATGTATTCTCACGGCGCTTATCTCGGGCTACATTTATCTGCTGAAGGCTGTTCCCATTTACGCCAGCAGCTCGACGGTTTATGTACAGCAATCCATTCCGAAAATTGTGAGCGATGAAATCACCTCGCAAGGCAATTCTTCGAATTATCTCTACACGCAATGTATGTTGATTCAATCCACGGCGATTTGCAGTGCCGCTGCCGAAAAACCCGGGGTGCGTGACTTGAAGTGCTTGGTTGGGATGGATAATCCCGTGCCGTTTATCAGGGGATCGGTCTCCGCCAAGCCGGGACAGCAGGGGGATTTCATCACCGTTTCCATGGAATCGACCAATCCTCAGGATGCGGCAACCATTGTTAATGCTGTGGTTGAGGCTTTTATTGATTACCAGACCAAGCAGCATCAATCGACGGCGGTTGAGGTGCTGCGTATCTTGCAAAAGGAACGCGATAGCCATGAGGCAGAACTTAAAGCTGCCCAGGATGCCATTTTCGCCTACAAGAAAGCCAATCCCGATGTAGGCATGAATACGGATAAGGGCGACGTGAATGTGGATGTGAATCGCCTGAATGCGTTATGCACGGCTTTGACCAATGCCGAGCTTCGCCAACTGGATATCAAAATGGCATTGGCGGAAGCGGACATAGCTGGGAACAGTCCGGTGGTGCTTAAGCAGTTGTTTGATCGATTGCAAACCCCGGTGGCGGGGGCCGGTGGTGGTGATGCCGCCGCATCGGGTATGCAGTTGGCCGAAGCGCAGTACCAGCAGGACCAAGAGCATCTTTACGAACTGCTTGAAGACTATGGCACGGAGTTTCCTGAAGTAAAGAAATTGCAGCACAGACTTGACCGAGAACGGAGTAGGTTGTCGGGATTGGGATTATCGGAACAATCACAAACAACCACGCAATCCTATGGAGATGTTTTACGACAAGCACTAGCCACCACCGACCGCTATGTTGCCGAGCTACAGCGTCAGGTCGATCAAGAGCGCCAAGTTGTCATGGCATTGAGCGTCAAGGATGCGGAATATGAGCAGTTGTTACAGCAGAAAGATCGCGTGGACAAGACTATCGACCTGCTGGATTCGCGCATGAAGGATATCAATGTCACAGAAGATGTTGGCGCGTTAACGGTTTCGGTGCTGGAATTTGCCAAGCCGGAGTTTCAGCCGGTTCGTCCTAAGCGTGCGCAAACCATGGGCATGGCCTTGCTCGCCGGGTTGATGGTGGGGCTGGGCGGAGCGCTGCTGCGCGACACGTTGGATCAACGGCTGCGATCAATTGAAGAAATTGCCATGCTGCTTGACTTGCCGATCCTCGGCGCCGTGCCGCATATGCTGGCCAAACTTATACCTGCGGAGAAGGGCCAGGAGATTCATCTCCGGCCGCATTCCGACGTTTCCGAAGCTTATCGCACCATCCGCACGGCATTGTATTTCGGTTTGGACGATGCCAAATCGGCCAAGACGATTCTGGTAACCTCGCCCGTGCCGGGCGACGGCAAATCAACGCTGATCAGTAACTTGGCCATCGCCATTGCCCAGGCGGGGCGGCGGGTTTTGATCATTGACGCCGACTGTCGCCGCCCCATGCAGCAGAAAATATTCCAGTTGCCAAGCGGTCCGGGGTTGTCCAGCGTATTGAAAGGTAAGATCGCGTTTGCTGAGGCAGTACAAAAGACCAGCATCGACAAGCTGGATATTCTGCAATGCGGTCCTCTTCCCAGTAATCCTGCCGAGATCCTGAACAGCCAGGCGTTTCTCGATCTGCTGGGTGCCGCACGCGCCACGTATGACCAGGTGCTGATCGATTCGCCGCCGGTTATGCCGGTAAGCGACTCCAGAATTCTGGCGGCTTCCTGCGATGCCACTATCTTGGTGATTCGCGCCGAAAGCAGCACGCGCCGGCTTACCGAACACGCCAAAAACGCCCTTGTTGCCGTTGGTGGTTCGTTGATCGGTGTGGTAGTCAATGACGCGCCACGCGGCCCATCCGGCTATGGCTATTATGGCTATTACTATTACGGCTATGGCAAATACGGCTATACTTCCAGTTCAAAGGGAAATGGTGACGATAACGGTAACGGCGACGGCGACGATAAAGGGGATTCAGAGAGAAGGAGTGCGGCCATCATCGGTCAAGCGGACGTCGATCAAGCGCATGTAGGGAGTTGATGACATGTTGACTGATGTGCCATCGCAACTCGAAAAATCGCAATTGGACCGATTACGACAGTTTTCCGCGCTGAAGTCGGTGGATATCCATTGCCATTGTCTTCCCGGCCTGGATGACGGACCGGAAAACGTGGCGGCCGCGGTTTCGCTTTGCCGTAGCTTAGTCGATGACGGCATCACCACGGTCATTGCCACACCGCATCAACTTGGGGCTTATGAAGGATCTAACTCTGCCGCCAGTGTGCGCCAGGCCGTCAAGTCAATGGATGCGGTTCTGAAAACTGAAACGATTCCGTTAGCCATTGTGCCGGGGGCGGATGTGCGTGTGGATGATCAATTGCTGAGCCGGTTGGACAGTGATGAAATTCTCACCTTGGCTGATTCCCGCAAATATATCCTGCTGGAATTGCCTGGTAGCACTCTGGTCAATCTCACGCCGGTCATTCGCGGATTAGCAGATCGCGCTATCATCGCGGTTATTTCCCACCCGGAACGGCAGCCGAGTGTCTGCCGCAATCTGGAGTTGCTGGTTTCCTGGCTTAAGAGCGGCGCCGTGGTGCAGATTACCGCCGGTAGCTTGCTTGGTGAGTTTGGGGCATCCGCCGAAAAGGCGGCCTGGGACATGCTGGCTTCGGGGCTGGTTTCCGTGGTGGCTTCCGACGCCCACGATGTCATCCGCAGACCGCCGGCCATGACCCGTGCGATTGCCGCCATTACCAATCGCATTGGCCATGCGGTGGCACGCAAGCTTTGCCTGGAAAATCCGCGCAGGATTCTGGACGGGGAATCCATGCTTCTTTCGCCGCTGGCGGCGATGGCCGGGAGGCGACCATGATCGCCCGCAACGCCGAAGCTGAATTGTTCACACCTGCCCGCAAACTCGATATTCTTCTCGAGTTACTCATGGTCGTGCTATGCTTCTTCGCGCCTCTGGCGTTTGGCAGCATCGAGGCATGGAGCCAGGAAATTGTTATTGCGATTGTGACGGCTCTGGTTGCTTGTGCCGCACTACGATGCTTCCTCGATCCCACCACCAAATTCGTACGGAGCTGGGGATATCTGGCGATAGTCGTTTTTCTGGCGTTGTGCCTGATGCAACTTATTCCGGTTCCTGCCGCCATCATGCGCGTGGTTTCCGCGGGAACCTACCAGCTCAAAGCGGAACTTCTGGGCGATTTGCCGGCGGCACCTTCGATTCTGCACCGTATGACGATCACGTTTTATGCCGCCGCCTCACACCAGCAGCTTCGCGTGGTGGTCGCGGTGTCGGCCATCTTCATCTTGGTCACGCAGTATTATGTCACTGCGGCGCGGATCAAGCGGTTGCTGCTGACGATCGCCGTTGCCGGCCTGGCGGTGGCACTGCTTGCCGTTTACCAGAATCTCACCGGTGATGACACCGTCTACGGAATCGTTCCCGCTATCGACAAAAATTCCGGCCCGTTCATGTGTTATAGCCACTTTGGACAGTTCATGAACCTGTCGGTCGGCGGGGCGTTTGGCCTGCTGCTGGTGCAGTTGGCGGAGGTGTATCAGCGGCGACATAACACTGCGAATGTGATCGAGGAACTACGCGAGCCGCGCTCCTGGATGGTCTGGTTTTTGGCGGCGATCTGTGTGGTTGGTCCCATCACGGTATTCTTGTCGCTGACCAAAATGGGTATCATCTCGTTGTTGGTTGCCGGTGGGTTTACCGGCGCGATGCTCACCTGGCGAAGCCGATCGAGCGGCCGGGCGTCCTTGCTGCTGGCCATGGGCATCGTCGTTTTCGCGGTGCTCTTGGCGGTCGGTTTTGATGCGGTTTATGCGCGGCTGGCAACGCTCCGGCACGCCAGGGTCGTGGAAGGCGGGCGGTTGCAGATGCTCCAGGACATGACTGCGGAGTTCAAGCTGTTCCCGCTGGTGGGAACTGGCCTGGGAACCCACGAGTTTGTATTCCCAATGTTCGATCAGTCACATAATCCACGGCTTGCCGCCTACGCCGAAAACGAATATGCCCAGCTTTTTGAAGAATGCGGTATCATTGGTGTCGCCGCCGCGGCGCTGTTTCTTGGTTGCATGGTATGCAACTATTTTAAGACCATTTGGCGTCCGCAAAAGCCCCTGCAGTTTGCCGCCTATGGGCTGGGCCTTGGCTTGGTGGCGATCCTGATTCATAGTGCCAGCGATTTCGGCCAGCACCTTCCGGCGAATGTCGGGCTGACCGCTATCTTCGCCGGATTGCTGGTTAATCTGGCGGGGGTTTCACGTAGCGCAGCCCAGTCCAATGTCTCCGCCGCTGATACACCGCCTTGGTTTGCCATGCCGCGGTTGTTGCCATTTGGTGTGTTACTGGTAATGGTGGCCGTTCTTGGCGGCACGCTTTTTTCCGCCGATAAAAGCCGCTGGGCGGAATCTGCCTGGAACCATGCCTCTGCCGTGCAAGCCATTTTGGAGAAGAAGGACTGGCAGGGAACCAATGAGGAATATAGTGCTCTGATTGCTCCTGCCAAAGATGCCGCTGACCTTATGCCCGATAACGTGACCTATCGTTACTGGCTGAATGTGTACCGTTGGCGGTCCATCACGCGGGTGACGGATTCCAAGACCCACGCCGTTCTGTTTACGCCGCAGTCATTGACCTTTGCCGCCAGAATCATTGATGAATTGCAGAGCATTCGTCCGCTGTGTCCCACGTTTGGCCCGCCGCTCTGCGTGGCAGGACAAATCGAGCATTTTGTATTCGGGCGGCCGGAGGGTTTGCCGCACATTGAGCAGGCATTCCGCTTGGCACCGTATGACCGAACCGTCTGTTTCATCGCCGGCAAGTTGGCCGTCGAGGCCGGCGATTGGGATCAATCGCTTGCGGCATTTAAGCGGTGCGCCGCGCTGAGTGGATTCGATAGTGAAATGATCGACATCTATGTCGCGGCCAATCGCCCGGATCTGGCGCTAAAAATCGCCGAGGGAAAGCGCCAGGAGCTTTCTTATCTGGCCAATCGATTGCAGGGGGATCCGCACGATCAGGACATCGCGGCTTATTGCCAGAGCCAGGCAACCGCGCTGCTGTTGGTTGAAGCCGAGCAGCCGGATGCGTCGGCTGAGGCAATGGCGGAAATGGCGGCGCGGTACGCCGAGCAAAACAATCCCGCGCAAGCGATTGACTGGTATCGCAAGGCGCTGCGATTGAACTATGGGGCGGTGGATTGGCGTTTACGCCTGGCCGGGATTCTGGCCGGGATGGGCCACGTTTCCCGAGCCATGGAAGAGGCAAGGATATGCCTTCGCCTGCGCCCGCAATGTGCCGAAGCGCAAAAGATGATTAGTGATCTGAGTATTCGCAAGGATGCCGTTGACGGTGCGGGCACTGGTCCCGCTGACGGCGCTAACCGGGCGGCCGATGCCGCGCTGGGTGGATTGCCAACGCGGTAACTTAGGTTACCGCTGTTTCCCCTAAAAAACGGCCTGTGCGCCGACGGGGACGGAGTGCGCGCTGGATTGACTGCTTTGCTCTTTTCTGATGGTATGCTAAAGGCTGCTGAAAACCCGCCCGCGCTGTCGGAAGGCGTTGAGTCGCTGGCCGACATTGCCGGTGATTGGTTTGTGGCGCACACCAAGTCGCGCGCCGAGAAAGCATTGGCGTGGGATTTGGCATCGCTGGCGATCCCCTATTTTCTGCCGATGTCCGAGAAAACCGCGATCTGGGGCGGACGCAAACGCAAAGTTCTCCTGCCGATCTTTACCTCGTATGTTTTTTTCGCCGGCGGTGATCGGGAACGCTACCAGGCGATGACCACCAACCGCGTCGCCAACGTTATTCCTGTTCATCAACGCGACAAACTCGTCGATGAACTAGAAGGGATTCGCAAGGCGCTGGCGTCCCGAAATCAGTTGGACTTGTATCCGTTCACCGCCGTTGGGAAACGCTGCCGTGTGGCCAAAGGTGTGCTACAAGGGATTGAAGGCATCGTCATTCGCAAAGATGACGTATTGCGTCTGGTTTTACAGGTGAGCATGCTGGGTCAGGGCGCCTCGCTGGAAATCACCGCCGACTTGCTCGAACCGGTTTAAATAAAAGGCATTTAATTGTTGGGAAGGAGTACGATCATGTTGACTAATCATCCGGGTACGTTCTGCCTTCTCGCTAGTGCGGTCTTGGGGCTTGGTCTGACGCCGGTGGCGATATACCTGGGAAGGCGGTTGGGGCTGGTTGACTTGCCCGGTGTGCGAAAGGTGCATAACGCGCCCATTCCATTTATTGGGGGCATGGCCATTGCCTTGGCTACACTCATTCCAGGGGGCATGGTTGCATTCGCCACGGGTAATTCATTTGGGCTGGATACACCAACCAGAGCATTCGTCACGCTCATCGTCGCGTCACTTTCCATGTTGCTCTTCGGTCTGCTCGACGATCTGGCCAACATCCCCGCCAAATACAAATTGCTGGTGCTGCTGGGCATGTCGGCCATGTTCTGTGGCTCCGGTGGTGTCATCCGATCCTTTATATTCGAAGGCGACGTGATCGTAAATTTTGGCTATGCTGCCTGGCCCATCACCATGCTCTGGATGGTCGGCGTCACCGTTGGCATTAACTTCATTGATGGCTTGGATGGGCTGGCGGCCGGCATTGTGGCCATCGCCTGTGCGGTGCTGGCCATCTGTGTCAACCATGCCGGACAACCAAGTTTGGCGCTGTTGCCGCTGGCGCTGTTCGGGGCGCTGCTGAGTTTTCTGGTTTTCAACTTCAATCCCGCCAAAATTTTCATGGGTAACTGCGGCAGCATGTTCATCGCGTTTCTGCTGGCGGGCAGTTGTGTGCTGGCCCAATCACAGGTGGGAACAACCCGGGGAATAGTGCTTCCCGCCGTGGCGCTATCAATCCCGATTTTCGATACTTTCTTTACTTTTGTCCGCCGCGGTGTTCTGCAAAGAAGATCGCTCTTTGCTGCCGAAAGAGGACATATTCATCACCGCCTGTTGGATGTGGGGCTTTGTCATCCGCATGTGGTTTTGGCGCTTTATGGCGTTAGTTTGCTGGGCGCGGGGGTGGCACTGATCTCGCTCCTGGGCAACCCTTGGGCAACCGGTCTGACTGCGGTCGGATTCTGCGGTGGTCTGGGGATTCTGTTTCGCATTGCTGGCACCGTGCGCGCCCGCGAAACGCTGGCCGCCATCCGCCGCAATCGGGCCACATATAAGGAATCGCAACGCTATCGCCGGGCCTTTGAAGATTTGCAGTTGCGTGTCCGTGAGGTTGGCACCTTTGATTCTTGGTGGCGGCATATCTGCCGCGCCGCCGATATGCTCGATTTCGCCAAGATGGATCTACCGCTGCGGCATCGCAATGGCAGCACCACCATTTGGAAATGGCGACGCGGTGACAGTGAACTGGCCGAAACCAATTCCCTGACTGCCGAAATACCGGTGCCGCAACGCCGCGACGGCCAAGCCCTGCGCATCTCCGTTGAAGTTGCCGTGAATGAGTTTCCGGAAAGCGCCGGTGAACGTCTGGCCCTGTTCTCCCGGCTCATCGCTGAATGCGGCCCCAAGCATTTAGCACATGGTGCGCTGCCGCCGGTTGACAGCGATCCTGTCGATCCCATTAAACATGAGCAGATGCCCAATCCCCAAAATGCCGAGATTGGGCCGCACGACCTGACCCACTTGGACAAGGCGTTTTCCGGTCTGCGCATCGGCATTGTCCACGATTTTCTCTATACCTACGCCGGCGCTGAACGCGTGCTGGAGCAGCTTGTGGCCCTGTTCCCCGATGGCGATCTGTTCAGCATCTTCGACTTCCTGCCGGCCGACGGGCGCGATTTCATCAAGCATAAACCGGTTCGCACCACCTTCATCCAACACATGCCGCTGGCGCGAAAAAAACACCGCGGCTATCTCCCGCTGATGCCGCTGGCGATCGAACAACTTGATTTGTCGGCCTACGATATTGTGATTTCCAGTTCCTACGTGGTCGCCAAGGGCGTGCTGACCGGACCCGATCAGTTGCACATCTGCTATTGCCACACCCCCGTGCGCTATGCCTGGGACTTGCAAAATCAATATCTGCGCCAGATGCAAGGCCGGCTGCGCCACATCAAGAACGCGGTAGCCCGCGTCCTGCTCCATTACATCCGCAATTGGGACGTGCATTCGGCCAACAATGTCGATGTGTTTGTGACCAACTCGGATTTTGTCGGCCGCCGGATCAAGAAGGTCTACCGTAGAACGGCCCAGACCATCTATCCGCCGGTGGATACCGACTGGTTCACCCTTCTGGAAGAGAAGGAAGATTTTTACATGACCGCCTCCCGGCTGGTTCCCTACAAGCGGATCGATCTGATCGTGGAGGCGTTTAGCCGCATGCCCAATCGCCAGCTTGTCGTTGTCGGCGAAGGCCCGGAGATGGAAAAAATCCGCGCCAAAGCCACGGGCAACGTACAACTGCTGGGTTATCAGTCGGCTACCCGTCTGCGCCACTATCTCCAGCGTGCCCGGGCTTTCGTCTTTGCCGCCGAGGAAGATTTCGGCATCGTCCCGGTTGAGGCCCAGGCCTGCGGCACCCCAGTGATCTGCTTTGGCCGTGGCGGTGTCACCGAGTCGGTCATCGACGGCAAGACCGGCATCCATTTCCCGCATCAGACCGCCGAATCGATCATTGATGCGGTGCAGCGCTTCGAGGCTCGGGACTGGGATTACGCCGCAATCCGCCAAAACGCCGAGCGTTTTTCCATCCGCCAGTTCCGCCAGCGCTTTACCAGTATGACCAAAGAAAACTGGGCGGCGTTCCGAACGCAGGCAGGCCAGCGCTCGGCCACGCCAACGCAAAAACATCGGGTGGAGGTTCCCATCCCGTCACTGCCGGCTGCTCGCGTGCAAGCACTCGTGCCCAGTGTGGCCGATAGTCTCAATGAAACTGAACGAACATGAGCCGCTTGGAATTGCCCAAGTGGTTGGTAAGTTATATTCTGCAAACGCCGCCCATGACTGAATCGATTCCCTAAGTTCGTCGTGATGATGTGATTACCAACACCGACATGCTTGATCCCGCAACTAGATCGCCTGCGCCCACCACCGTGGTGCATGAAGACTCCGCGCATCCCGTGCCCAAGCCGTATCTAACCATCCGCCCAACCTCCGGCTGGGCGGCCATCAACCTGCGCGAGATCTGGCAGTTCCGCGATCTGCTTTTCAGCCTGGCCGGCCGCGATCTCAAACTCCGCTACAAACAAACCGCGCTGGGCGTTATTTGGGTGGTCCTCCAGCCGCTGATGGCCGCCGGCATCTTCACCTTTGTCTTCGGTGTCGTCGCCGGGATGCCCACCAACTTTGCCGCCACCTACGCCGGCCTGATGGCCTGGAACCTCTTCAGCAACACGCTCACCAAAACCAGTGGATGCCTGCTGGGCAATTCCGCGTTGATCTCCAAGGTGTTTTTCCCCAGGCTGGTGCTGCCGCTCTCCACCATCCCCTCCACCCTGGTCGATTTCAGCGTCGCCATGGCCATGATGATGCTCATTATGGCCGGCCACGGCATCGTGCCCGGTTGGCCAGTGCTGCTCTTGCCATTATGGATGGCCATCCTTCTGATGTTATCGCTAGGCGCCGGCATGTGGACGGCCGCACTTACCGTCTCCTATCGTGACGTGCAATACATCCTGCCGGTGGTCACGCAAATGCTGCTCTACGGCAGTCCCGTCGCCTATACCGCCGCCTATGCCGCCCAGCGTATCCAGAACAAGCTTCCGCCGATATTCGCCAGACTTTTCCTTCTCAACCCGCTTTCCACCCCCTTGGAAGGATTCCGCTGGTCATTGCTTAGGGTGGGCGTGATCCAATGGCCTTACGTTCTTTACGCCGCTCTCGCCGCCACAGTATTCTTCGTCGCCGGAGCCTTCGCGTTCAAACGCATGGAGCGGAGGTTCGCTGATGTCATCTGATCGTTCAACTCCATCCCAGCAAATGCGCCGGATGATCTTCATCGACCTGCTTAGAGCCGTTGCGTGCCTTTGGGTTCTCGACTGCCATTTCCACGGCATCTGGCTGAACAATATCCGCGTCTACGGATGGAACTTGAAGACTTTACTGGTGCGAATTGCCGGCTTTGGCGGCAAGGGCGTCGATCTCTTTATCGTCATCTCCGGTTTCTGCCTTTTCTTTCCCGTCTTGCAGCGTGCAACCAAGGGTGATCCATTCAAGGTGAGTGTTTTCTATATTCGTAGAATCAAACGGATTTTCCCCGTCTATTACAGCGCCCTGGCAATATCTGTGGTGCTTGTTACCGTTCCAGCCCTTCGATCGCTGATTGCGTCCTATCGCGGACCAAAAGACGTCGTGCCGTATCTGTTGCTTATGCAGAATTACATGCCCGATTTCATTGGGCGAATCAACGGCCCCTTGTGGTCCGTCGCGTTGGAATGCCAACTCTATGTCGTTATGCCCCTATGGGTTTGGTTATTCCGCAAGTCTGGCGTCAGTCTGCCGTTGGTGATCTCCGCCATTGTGTCGTTGCTTGCAGGTTTGCTTCAGCCGCACGGCCTGACTTGGCATGGCTTTTCGCCTTTTGTTGGGCATGGTTTACCGGCGCGAGTTTTCGAATTCGTGGCAGGCATGGTTGCCGCCGTATGCGTCACTCGGCCACGATCTTGGCACCTGCCGGCGGCAATTGCCGTGATCCTCTGCGCCGTGCCCTTGGCCGTGACATCACAAACACGCTACGCAGGACCATGGCTCGAGTCTGCCGGTGTCCTGTTCTGGGGCAGCGCCTTCGCTTCATTGGTTATTCTGGCAAGCCGACTCGAACAAACCGGAGTGCTCAACCATCGCTGTCTGGCCCCTCTTGCCTGGGTTGGCCTCATTTCCTACAGCGTTTACGTCATCCATTTCCCCGTGATGCTTATGCTCAAGCCGCTGGTGAATCCTCTGCTGCACGGCATTATTTCCTCCTTTTGCTGGGCGGGTGCAATCGGAGTTCCGATCATATTGGCTAATGGGTTTCTGCTCTATCTGTTGGTCGAGCGATATTCGGTGCCTGCCACCCGCCGTCACCCCATCGTCCGCCAAACAGGCCGATCATCACCATCGGTGCCCACCGCGGCATTGGCGGAAGTTGCCGAGGGCGTGCAAGCATGAATGACATCGCCGTATCCGTCCGCGGCCTTTCCAAGGCCTACACGATCTCCCACGACCAGGAAAAACACATCACCCTGGCCGAAACCATGCTTGCGCGCCTCAAAAACCCCCTGCGTCGGCCCAAGACCGAAACTTTCTGGGCACTCAAGGATATCGATTTCGACATCAAAAGAGGCGATGTCGTCGGCATCATCGGCCGCAACGGTGCGGGTAAATCCACCCTGCTCAAAATCCTCTCCCGCATCACCGAACCGACCACCGGTCAGATCGATCTCTACGGCCGGGTCGGTTCCCTGCTGGAAGTCGGCACCGGTTTCCACCCCGAACTCACCGGCCGCGAAAACGTCTTTCTCAACGGCGCCATCCTCGGCATGAGCAAAAACGAGATTAAAAAGCAATTCGACGCCATCGTCGATTTTGCCGGCGTGGAAAAATTCCTCGACACCCCCGTCAAGCGTTACTCCAGCGGTATGTATGTCCGCCTGGCCTTCGCCGTCGCTGCCCATCTGAATCCCGAGATTTTGATTGTGGACGAAGTTTTGGCGGTGGGCGACACGGAGTTTCAAAAGAAATGCTTGGGGAAGATGAAGGAGGTTGGTGCCGAAGGCCGGACAGTGCTCTTCGTCAGTCACAACATGGCGGCCATCGAGGCACTGGCAACTTCTTGCATGCTGCTCGAGAAAGGGAACATCGCCGAATATGGTCTCACGCGGAAAGTGATCGACTGTTATTTGCATCACAGCGAACAGCGAGCAAGCCACGATTTGAGCGATTGGCGAGAGCGTCAAGGTGTTGGCCCTCAGAGGCTAATCTCCGTCGCTGCGATGACTAGTGATGGTCGCGTGGCCCAAAGCTTTCGCCCTGGCGATCCCGTCATCCTGAATTTCACGGTCGAATCCCCGGCGCTTAATTCATGGGATTTGGCCTTCGCAATTGAGGATGAGCTATCGTATCCGCTCTTTGCATCCCACCTTAGCGATAAGTGTGAGTGTGTGGAACGCAAGGGGCGTGTCCAATTCCAGGTTGTCCTTGACCCGAACTATCTACGTCAGGGTCGGTATCAGATCTCGACAGGAATATATTCTTCCGACGTGCGTACCCGCCATGACGAGCTTCTGCACTATCCCATTTTCGAGTTGCTAGGACATTCGACGAAAGTACCAGATGACAATAGGTGGGGCGCTATGTATATCCCGTTTGAATGGACAGAACTACCCGTTATTTCGGGCGGACGGCAAGAAGAATCGTTTCCCAACCGATTGGTAGTTTTACCGGCTTTGCATCCCACCGTGTTGGACCGTAAAACGAATGCCTTATGAGCGATATAACCCTTTCACTTATCCTTTGTAGTCGAAACGACTCTTACATGGGGAACTCGATCTGGCGTTTGCAAACCACCATCAATCTTACATCCTATTACGCAGCCATCGCAGGTGTCGCGGAGGAGGTTGAGATCATTGTTGTTGACTGGGGTTCGGAGGTTGCGCTAAGCAAAATCCTTACGCTCAGCCCCGCGGCATCGCGAATGGTGCGCTTCATCCACGTTCCTGCGGAAGTCGCCATCGCGAATTCAGAAGACAGCAAGTTTCCCGAGGTACGTGCATTAAATGTGGCGGTGAGGCGCGCAAAAGGTCTCTATATAGGTCGGGTGGACAACGACACGGTCACGGGCATGGAATTTTTCAAAGCATGGGGGAACCTTATTGAAGGGAAGTCGGATCTCCGTGCCCAGCCAGAAGCGTGCGTAATGTTTGTTAGGCGCAGGTGTGTCCCATACGTGTTTGTGTCTGCATCACCCAGTCTGAGCCAGGTGCATGGGCTTTTATGGAAATGGGGGAAATCGCTAGAAATTGAGAAGCTTTACCCCTTCTACAAATCGGCAGTTGGAATAATAGTGATGCACCGTGATCTTTGGTTTCGATGCACGGGTTATGATGAGAAAATGATTTACTGGGGTTGGATGGAGGTCGATCTTGTGGAGCGTTTAATGAAGTATGCCCAAGTGCCATGCTTCGACCTCGGCGACATGCTCGGAGTCCACTTTTATCACTTGGAACATTATGATCCGTCGCGACCTCGGGAGACGAACAGGCGATGGAACCCCACGGTCGTGGGTCCGAAGTTAGCAGCTAACTCGAATTCATGGGGTTTGGCGGAGGTCTATTTTCTGAACTGTGCTACCGAAGGACTGGTTTCTGCCGCAATGAGCCCGACGCATTCTTATGCGATGATCTCGTTTGCCGGTATTATGGCGAGAGTGCGGTGTGGTCATGTGAAAGCGTATTTGCGAGCGATTTGGCGGAGTCTCGTGCCGGTGATGATTCGCAATTATTTCGCTTGCGTGCGGCGGCGCATCTTAGGTGCGCAGTGACAGACATCATTTAGTGGTTCCTCAAAATGCTATCACAATGATCTGCGAATCGGGTATAAGCTGGCGGGGCCTATGGAGTAAGGCCGGTGCTGGCATTGTGGTCTTTTGGCAATGGGGGCTTGTGAAGGCTATAACTAGGTCCGTTTGACAAGAATGTTGGACGTTAAAGTGACCATTATTGTCTGCACACGGAACAGGGCAGACAGCCTGCGTGAGACGCTGGCGTCGATTGGCCGATGCAACGTGCCGTCGGATATGCCAACCGAACTGCTGGTGGTGGACAATGGCTCTACCGACCACACGCGCGAGGTGGCCGAACATGCCGGGCTAACCAACATGCCGCTCCGCTACATACATGAGTCGCGCCAGGGCAAAGGCTACGCCTACAACACCGGCGTGACTGAGGCTCGTGGCGACGTGTTCTTGCTTACCGACGATGATGTACGTGTGCCAGCGAATTGGATCGCCGGCATGTGCCTGCCGATTCTTGACGGTAAAGCGGACGCTGTTGCCGGTGCGGTGCTATTTCCCGCAACGCACGAAAAGATGTTGGCCGGCGAACCGTACCGTTCGAGGCGAGGCTGGTTTGCGGCAACGGAAGGCATAAGTCCCGACACGCCCGAGAGAATGGTGGGTGCCAACATGGCCTTCGCACGGCACGTCCTCGACTCGGTTGCCGAGTTTGATACACGACTCGGTCCGGGCGCGCTGGGGTTTCTTGACGAAACCCTGTTTATCTGGCGTTTGATGGACGCGGGATATCGGCTAGTGGCAGCGTTCGACATTGCGGTCGAGCATCACTTCGACCTATCTCGTTTGACTCGAAAGCATCTCTTGTCGTTAGCGCAGCGTATGGGTGTTTCCGATGGCTACGTTGCTTGGCACTGGCACCAATCCGGGCGGCCGTCAGGAAAAGTTTGGCGTCGTGCGAAATTCGGTCTGCTCGCGCGACGCATACTGCGACCGTGGTGTTTCTTCTCAAGGACCGTTGCTGATTGGGAACTTTGCCGCGTTCAGTGGGTTGCCTATTACGACCAACTTCGGCGTGAGTCCACGCGGCCTCGCCGCTATAGGCGACAAAACCAGCCAGGCAGTGTAACCAACGCAGCATGATTTCAATGACCGACACTAAGGTTTCCATCATCATCTGCACCCGGAACCGCGCCGACAGTTTGCGCGAAATGCTGGCATCGATTGGCCGATGCGATGTGCCAGCTGATCTGCCGACTGAATTGCTGGTGGTGGACAATGGCTCTACCGACCACACGCGTGAGATTACCGCGCATGCCGAGCTTACGAACATACCAGTTCGGTATATCCACGAGCCACGCAAGGGTAAGGGCTACGCCTACAACACCGGGATGGCCAACGCCCGTGGCAACGTGTTCCTGTTTACCGACGATGATGTGCGCGTGCCACGACAGTGGGTTGACGAGATGACCAGGCCGATTATGTCCGCTCACGCCGATGCCGTGCAGGGACAGATTGAGCTAGCTGCCGAAGTGGTGCAACCTTGGATGACCGGGCTTCACCGGGAGATGCTCGCGGAGGTGATTATCACACAAGAGATAAGCAACTTTGGCATCGTTGGCGCTAATATGGCATTCTCGCGCGCAGCCGCCGGCGCTATCGGCCCATTCGATGTACAACTCGGTCCAGGTGCCCTTGGCTACGCCGATGATACGGAATTCGGCTGGCGACTGCGAAAGGCGGGGTTTCGCGTAATCGGCCTACCGACCCACCCAGTGATCCACCATCCAGATGCCACGCGTCTGACGCGGGTGAACTTAATCGAGATAGCGATGAAGTTGGGAAGGACATGGGGGTATCTGACGCGGGAGCAAAAGACGAGTGGTCCACCGAGTTCGCACTGGCAGTTTTACCGCGCCTGGTTGCGGCTGCAATACTGGCGACTGCGACGGCTGCGCGAATGGATTGGAAAGCCTTATTGCCCGGGTTGGGAGTTGTTGCTCATTCGCGAACTGGCAATGCGAAGGTCACTCGTCGCTCACCCACTGAATGGCAATCAAGAACACGTCTAGCGCTCGGGCTCGATGAAACGATGTGCATACGAACCGCTAGTTTGTTGCGGCGCTGCGGTATTGAGTGGGGAGCGGGCAAAAATATTGCATACTTGCGAAGACGGCTCCGCAGCCGCAGGTTTTGCCGTTAGCCGCCGAGTGTTTTGGTGGCTTGGGGAGTAATGAAACATGATCCCTCGCATCATCCACCGCATTTGGTTAGGCTCGGCGATCCCCGCTGAGTTCGAAAGTATATGGCAGCGCTGGCGGGCGTTATTTCCTGAATACAAACTTGTGACCTGGGGGGAAAAGGATCTTGCGCAACTGAGCATGCCTTCCCACTACTTTAGAGCACGTACCTATGCCGAGCGATCCGATATCGCTCGCTTGCGAATTATGCAGCAGGTGGGGGGCATTTACACTGATTGTGATGTAACGCCTATAGCGCGATTCGACTCGCTGTGGCTGGATACAGACGTGCTGGTCGCCTTCAAAGTGGATGATCGCTTTGTGTGTAATGGAGCCTTCGCCTGCGCGCCAGGCACGGCAGTTATGCGCCTTATCGAGAGGATGGTCAGGGTCAATGCCTATCGGCATCCCCCGGATGATCCAGCCAGCATGCGCACCGGCCCCTACCCCTTCACGGCAGCTATCGAGTATCAGTCTTCCATCGATCCGTCGGGAATCAGGGTGTTCCCGTGCAACTTTTTGGATTTGGGTTCCGACCCATCCCCGCAGGCCGTGCTTCGCACGCGATTTCGAGATGGCCCAACCTGGGCTAAGGTGCCCGCAGATGAGGTGAAGCTCCTCACGAATGGGGATCGTTGGCGCGAGCGCTACGCCGCTTTGAGGTTCGGGGCGTGGTTGCTGCCTACCCGGATTCGCAGAAGACTGTACCGGCATCAGTGGTTTTCTCAGAAGGCAATATGATGGCCCTACGTGTGCCTGGCGTTTACCGGCTTTATACCTGCATCAAGGCCGCGCCGCCGTACATACGCTCGCGAAAAAAGTGGATCGCACGGCGTTTTTTTGAGCGGTGGTACATGTGGCCCTGTGTGGTCGAGCATCAGAGCGGGGCGAAGTATAAGCTCGGCAAGGACCGCCTCGACGATCAGATCCTCATGGACTTGCACGAGCCGTACGCGCAGTTATTCTTCCCGGACGATCTGCACGTGCCGGCTGGGGAGTACATTCTTGATCTGGGGGCACACCATGGAACCTACGCAATTACCGCGTTGATGCGCTTGGCGGGGGCGCGGATCATTTCCGTTGAACCCGACCCAGTCGGTGTTAAATTGCTGAGAATGCACCTTGCGCTGAATGGGTTGGAAGCCCGGGCGGAAGTGCATGATTGTGGCGTGGGCGCTGCTGAAACTGAAGCGCTTTTGGAACAAAGTGACGAGGGAAGCTGGGGCAATAAGGTGACGACTGCGCCGGCTGATACGCCGGTGGTTCCGATCCGCCTGCGGCGGCTGGAATCCATCCTGCAAGGGCGGCGGCCTTACCTGGTGAAATCCAATTGCGAGGGGGGGGAGTTTTTCGCGATTCCGCAACTGTTTGCGCTGGGGTTGAGGCCGCAGTTCATCATCCTGCTGATACATGCCGACGCGGGGGATGCGCCGGGGCTGGTGCGCAGCGTCAAGGAAGCCGGATACTCGCTAACTCCGGTGCAGTCATCGGAGTCGCAGCCGCGTTATGTCTGCCGATTCGTGGGCACAAACCGGTGAACGGTTCAGCAGCGACAAGATAACTACTTCCATGGCCCAGCCAGTAGTCAGCGTCATTATCCCCTGTTTCAATCAGGGCCGATTTCTGCGCGATGCAGTCGCAAGCGTTCTTGCGCAGAGTTATCGCTCGACCGAGATCATCGTCGTGAACGATGGTTCAACCGATGAAACCGCGCAGGTCGCTGCTTCTTTCGGGGAGCGAGTCGGGTACGTGGAAAAACGCAATGCCGGGCTTTCCGCCGCGCGCAACACCGGCATCCTTCACGCCACCGGCGAGTTCGTGCAGTTTTTGGATGCCGACGATTATCTGCTGCCGGACAGCTTGGGGAGATTCATGGCGTCGGTCGAAAAAGAAACGGATGGCGATGTTTATTTTGGATCGTGGGATGTTGTTGAAGAGGATAGGCGGGTCTTGCGGAGGGTGAAACCGGAGATCAAGGCAAGCGAAGATTTTCTGCACCGATACCTGCGTGGCAACGTGTTTCCGTGCCATGCAGCTATTGTGAGGCGCGCGGCTTTGGCTAATTCCAACTTATTCGATACCCAACTGCGGAGCTTTGAGGACTGGGATTTGTGGATTCGCCTGGCAGCGGCGGGGGCGCGGTTTGTACCTGCCGAAGGGGCAGTCGTCGCTTATCGACAACATCCGGGGTCGATGTCGAAGCATTACGATCAAATGTGGCTGGCCGGGGCAACCGTCTTGGCAAAGGCTACTTCTCACGCCGAGTGCTTGGCGTGTCGGGCAGCGCGGTCGGAAGGGTGGAGATCGTTGCGGTATCACCTATATGTCAATCTGCTGAAGCCTGAACTTAGAATGTTGCGCAGGAACAAAGGACTATTGCCAATGACGAAGCGGCTTTGGCATATCTGTGTGACGGATCCTGGCATCGCCTCAACGGTCCTTCGCCTTTGGATTAAACAGCATCTTAAGCGTTGGCGGAATGTAATTTGTGCCGGGAGTCATTCCTCGGCACCAGCGGTGGCTTGAGAACAGGGGCTTTTGGTGATCATAGACGGAAGAACTTAGCTTCAACGCGGTGGGCGCTGAGCTCAAGAATAACCCATAAATTGCATGGACAAAACGCTGGTTAGCGGTCCGAATCAGCAGCCCACAACGATACGTCTTGTAGGCGTGGATGTCTTGCGCGGCGCGGCGGCGTTGATGATTGTGGTTTACCATCTCTTTACCAACACGGGAAACCCCGAATTACGATTACACCGCGTGAACGTGTTCCGGCCCCTGCATGACGGTTGGAGTGGGGTAAATCTCTTCCTTGTACTCTCCGGATTTTGCCTCGCTTGGCCCTACGCGCGTAATGATTGGAGAAAACTGGAATTGCGGGATTATGCACGCCGGCGAGTTCGCAGGATTCTTCCGCCATACTATGCATCGCTGTTGCTGGTTCCATTGGCCTATTGGATTTTGGAAAAGGGCCACATCGTCTTGGGAGCGGTACCGAGGCCAGGCTCGCCACTCGACGCCGTTCTTCACCTTTTGCTGCTCCACTCACTGTGGCCGGCCTCGGTACATACGTGGGTCGGTGTAAGCTGGAGTTTGGGTCTGGAGTGGACATGGTATCTTATCTTTCCCGCAACGATATGGCTATTCCGGCGATGTGGACCAACCAGAGCTTTGGCGGCAATGGCGATCCTAACAGTTGCGTACCGGCTCGGAATCTATTGGGTTTTCGGGCCGGCATCTCGTTTACCAGCCAGTTGCTTCGAGTTCAGCTTCACCCTCCGAGTGTTCCTTGCCGCCCGTTTGCTGGAATTCGGCCTGGGATTGTACGTTGCCTACTGGATTGCCAGGCAGGGAGCGATCTCCACAAAAGCATCACTTATTTATGGAACCGTTGTGCTTGCGGGTCTGATTGCGGCACATATTGCCACGCCTGTCGATGTATTCCTGCCAGTTCGCGATGGATTGTATGGAATCTCGTTCGCCGCGTTACTGCTGCTGGCTGCGGGATCCAATGCCAGGCTGTGCAGAATTTTCTTCCAAAATAAAGCCCTGCAATGGACTGGCGAGTGCTCCTACAGCCTCTATTTATTGCATATGCCCATGGTCAGTTTAATAACGAGTCTGCTCGCCCGCACCACCTTTTCAGGGCCGGTTCGTTTTGGATTGTCATTGTTTTCGGTCCCCGCCATCGTGATTGGCGCCAGGGCAGCATATCTGGCGATTGAAAAGCCGTTTCTGCACGTGCCAAAGAAGATTGCAGTTGCCGAAGCTGTTGCTAAGGCGGAGTCGCCGGGACAATTGGTGCCCAGCGCCCTAAGAGGGTGTGTGAGAAGGGCTGATTCGTCCGATAACAGTAGACATGACACGGAAGATCTACCCCAGCGACCTCACGGACGAACAATGGCAACTGATTGAACCGAA
>Ga0316217_10001907_pt1 | contig 26169 bp, 23 predicted proteins | sample 1anoAmetaG_FD_203633 | JGI IMG/M metagenome (GOLD analysis project Ga0316217, IMG submission 203633) | Freshwater microbial communities from Trout Bog Lake, Wisconsin, USA - 1anoA | ecosystem: Environmental > Aquatic > Freshwater > Lake > Hypolimnion/Profundal zone | place: USA: Wisconsin...
CTTATCATTGTACTCCTAAAAATAATTTGAGAGGTTGATAACAAAATGAAACCCAATGTTGACTCTTTGTCAAAAGAAATTCCTTATTTTCAAGCGGGACGTTTTGTGGTAAGGTAACCATTATATGGCAGATAAAAATGCGTCCGCAGAAAACTTAATGGATAAGATCGTGTCTCTCGCGAAACGACGAGGGTTCGTGTTTGCCTCGTCTGAAATTTACGGCGGGTTGGCAGGGGTTTACGATTATGGGCATTACGGGTATTTGATGAAGGAAAATATTAAAAACGAATGGATGAAATCGATGATTCAATATCGCGACGATGTCTTGGCGCTCGACAGTGCGATTTTCATCCATCCGAAAGCCTGGGTGGCGTCAGGTCACGTCGGGAATTTTGATGACCCTCAGATCGATTGCCGCAACTGCAAGTCTCGTTTCCGAGCGGATCATTTGCTTGAAAGTTTCGGGATTGATGCCGACAAGGCGTCGCTTGAATTTATTAATGGAGAACTCGACAAATTGCGCGCGGCGAAAAAATTGACTTGTCCGAACTGCGGATCGGCAGATCTTACGCCCGCAAAATCGTTCTCACTTATGGTGAAGTCGAATTTTGGTTCGCCGGTTGATGTGCTGACCGAGGAGAACGTTGCCTATTTGCGACCTGAAACGTGCGGAGGCATCTATTTGGAATATAAAAATACACTCGACGCGCTTCACCCTCATTTTCCGTTCGGAATCGCGCAGATTGGAAAGGCATTTCGAAATGAAATTGCGGCTCGGCAATTTATTTTCAGAACGCGGGAATTCGAGCAGATGGAAATGCAATACTTCCACCATCAATCGCAAACGACTGACATTTTTAAAATGTGGCAGGACTACCGATGGCAGTGGTATTTGGATCATGGAATCCCGAGTGAAAAATTGCAGTGGTACAAACATGAAAAGCTCGCGCACTATGCAACCGATGCGTACGATATAAAATATCATTTCGCATCTCTTGAAAAATTCGACGAAATAGAAGGCGTGCATGCTCGAGGAGACTGGGATTTGTCACAGCATAGTAAGTTCTCCGGAGTTGCCCTTGATTATTTCGATCAAGATACTAAAGAGCGCTTCACTCCCCATATTGTTGAGACTTCAGCCGGACTCGCTCGAAACATGCTTATGTTTTTGGACAACGGATACACTGAAGAAGTTGATGAAAAAGGCGAGACTCGTGTTTTCTTGAAACTTCATCCGAAAATTGCCCCAGTTACCTGTGCGGTCTTTCCACTTTTGAAAAACAAACCTGAACTTGTCGAGAAGGCAAAGAACGTTTATCACGAACTTCGAAAGAGTTTCAGTTGTGAATTCGATGATAATGGAAACGTAGGGAAGCGGTATCGACGACAGGATGAAATCGGAACGCCTTGGTGTATTGTAGTCGATTTCGATACGGTCGGAGTCGGTGAAAATATCAACCCGGATCTTAAAGACACGGTTACGATCCGAGATCGCGATACAGGAACGCAAGAACGAATTGCACTTGCGGATGTGAAAGATTATTTGCAGAAAAAAATCGGATAGATAAAAGTAAAGCTCGCTTGGAAGCGGGTTTTACTTTTATCTAAAAGACAGGTAAACTCTCCCAGGACAAAAAATTAATAGTGTTATGAGTATAAAGACAGCTCTTATAATTACGGGCGCAAATGGCGCTGTGCCACAGACGCTCCTTGGGATGAGTCATTTAGTAAAAGATCGGGTCACTATTTTTAGTGGTGAAAAACCGGGCTTGGCTGAACAGATTAGGAAGCGCCCCAATATTATTCTTATCGATGGAGAACTGGGGAACAGTGAGGTCCATAAGTTCTTTACCAATATGAAAAATATGGTCGAGTTCCTTAATATTTCCACCGAAATCTATTGTTTTAAAGAAGACTTAAAGATCCCGGACATGTATTTCACAAACACGCCCTTGAAGGATTTTTTAGAGGGAAAATTAACCTAAAGATTTTTTTGCATGAGCTCATGCCCGTTTAGGCGGGTAGGGGCTTTTTTGATATACTGGAGTTATGAAATCTAAAGAAACGGTAAAACTTAAAAAGCTCAAAAACGGACTTCGTATCATTGTGGTTCCTATGCCTCAAAATAAAACGGTAACGGTTCTAACCCTGGTACAGGCGGGATCAAAGTACGAAACAAAAAAGATCTCAGGCCTGTCGCATTTCTTGGAGCATATGTGTTTCAAGGGTACGACGAAACGCCCGACGGCGATGGATATTTCGTATGAGCTTGATGCATTGGGTGCGCAGTCGAATGCCTTCACGGGGCATGAATGTACTGGTTATTACGCAAAAGGCGATGCTGCGCATTTTCCGAAACTTCTCGACATTGTGTCCGATATTTATTTGAACTCGACGTTCCCTGAAGCGGAAATGCAAAAAGAAAAAGGCGTTATTGTCGAGGAAATAAATATGTATCAAGACCAGCCCGACGAGATCGCCGAGGAAAATCTCATGAAGCTTTTGTATGGCGATCAACCTGCAGGTTGGAATATTGCGGGCGACATCCCAACCGTTCAATCAATGACGCGCAAAGATTTTGTAGATTACAGAAAAAATCACTACGTTGCATCAAGTACGGTTGTCATTGTTTCAGGTGGAATCGCTCTCGATGTCGCGAAGGATATTGAGAAAGCATTCAAAGGGATTGCAAAAACTCCTAAAAAGACAAAAAAGAAAGTCGTTGAAAAACAATCAAGGTCTGAACTCGTTGTCTTCGAAAAAGATACGCAGCAAACGCATCTTATGGTTGGTTTCCGAGGGTTTGATTTATATCGTGTCGATGAATTGAAGGCGTCTCTTCTTGCGACAGTTCTTGGGTCGGGAATGTCATCGCGACTCTTCCACAAGCTCAGAACAGAACTAGGGGTTTGTTATTATGCGTATGCATACCATCGTCCGTTTTCAGACCACGGCATTTTTAAGATCGCAGCAGGTGTTACGAATGCGCGACTTGTCGAGGTAATAGGAGAAATCCTTAAGGAATGTAAGAAACTGAAAGACGAATTGATTTCTGAAGCAGAACTTAAAAAAGCAAAAGACATGATTCGAGGACGCATGCTTTTGGGTCTTGAATCTTCAAATGCTTGGGCGATGTATTATGGAGGGCTCGCAGTCTCCGATAGGCCGTTAGAATCAGTGGAGGAACATTTGAAGCAGATTGATAAGATTACTGCAAAAGATCTCCAGGCGCTGGCGCGTAAAATGCTCGTCGATAAGAAAATGAATGTGTCGATTGTGGGGCCAAATCTCAAGAATGCGGGGGATCAGGAAAGTATAAAGAAGATCATGAAGGTTTAGTATTAGTTGAGGAAAAGGTTGGTTACGATTCGGGCACGGGGGTGTTTTCTCGGTTGGAGTGATCAAGGAAGGTTGCTTGATAAGTTAGAAAAAAGTCCGAGGAGGGCCTTTTTCGTTTTCTGAAATGTGTGGTACTATGGCGTTATGGAAAAAGTCTCGATTACGATAACTACAAAAACCCTCTGGACGATTCTGTTTATGGTTATCGGAGTCTTTGTCGCTTGGCAATTGCGAAGTTTCTTGATGGTGGTATTGGTGTCGGTGATCATTGCGTCTTTTGTTGAGACCGGAGTCCGTGGTCTTAAGCGACTGAAAATTCCTCGAATCATTTCAGTGCTATTTTTTTATATTTTAGGGCTTGCGATTTTAATGGGAATCTTTTATTTACTCGTTCCGCTTTTCGTAAATGAACTTTCGGATTTCATCGGTCTTTTCCCAAAGGGCTCAGAGATTGTAAAAATTCTTACTCCGCTTGCAACGAACGGATGGAATGGCGACACGTTTAAATCAATTCTTCAAAGTAATCCGTTATCGGCTGGATCGACGAACGTGGTTAATACCTTGAGTGGAATATTCGGCGGAATTATCAATGGAATTCTTGTTATCATCATTTCATTCTATTTGGCAGTCCAAGAAAAGGGAATCGAGCAGTTTTTACGAGTCGTGACGCCTGAGAGTTATCAAGACTATGTCGTGGACGTTTGGAATCGAACAGAACGAAAGATTGGATATTGGTTTGGCGGGCAGGCGCTTGTTGCAGTGTTGATCGGCCTGGTCAGTTACACAGGACTTTTCATCATGGGAGTTCCGTATGCATTGATCCTTGCGACAATTGCCTTTGTTTTTGAATTCGTTCCTTTTGGAACACTGTTTTCTCTTATTCCGGCAGTCGTGCTTGCGTATCTTGGCGGTGGGGTTAGACTCGCGATTCAAGTTTTTATTTTCTACGGGATTATCCATTACATCGAGGCGTACTTTCTTCAGCCGTATGTCTTGCATCGCACGATTGGGATGCCAATGCTTGTGATCATTCTTTCCATCATTGCTTGTTTTGAACTATTCGGGATCATTGGAGTCTTGGTTGCGATTCCTATTGCGGTGCTTTTCCTTGAGCTTATCTATGATCGAAATAAGTTTTTGAAATTTAAAGGCCTGGGTTAATCCGGCCTTTTTATTGGTCAAAATATCATTTTAGGATTTCTTGAAAAAAACCTTATTTTGCTGTAGTCTGTGACTATGACTGAAAAAACCCATCAAAATAAAGACTTGGAAGCTTTTTACATTACGACCACGCTTCCTTATGTAAACGCCCCTCTTCACATGGGGCATGCACTTGAACTTGTGCGTGCGGACATTGTTGCGCGATCAAAAATGCTTTCGGGGTACGATGTGTTTTTTAATACGGGAACTGACGAGCATGGGTTGAAAATTTTTCAAATGGCTCAAGCGGAAGGACTGTCTCCTCAAGAATTCGTCGACAAAGGATTTGAAACGTTTAAGAAGCAGCTCGAACAATTCAATGTGACTGATAAAATTCACTTCATCCGAACCACTGATAAAAAACATGAAATCGCAGCGCAGACATTTTGGACGCGCGTTTCTGAAAATGGTTATATCTATAAAGATACCTATGAGGCAAAGTACTGCGTCGGATGCGAGGAAACAAAAACAGACTCAGAACTTGTGAACGGAGAATGCCCGCTTCATCCTGGGAAAGAACTCGTGTTGATCGATGAGGAAAACTATTTCTTCAAGTATTCCGCATTAACAGAAAAACTTTTACAGTTTTATGAGGAGCATCCGAATTTTGTCGTTCCTGATTTTAGATTCAATGAAATGAAGCAGTTTGTTAAGGGGGGACTCCTTGATTTTCCTATCTCACGATTGAAATCAAAAATGCCTTGGGGAATTCCTGTGCCTGGCGATGAAGATCAGGTTATGTATGTTTGGTTCGATGCGCTTACGAATTATATTTCAGCCTTGGGTTGGCCCGACGAAGGCGGTGATTTTGAAAAGTACTGGACGTTTGGAAACCCTACGCAATATTGTGGGAAAGACAATAATCGATTTCAATCGGTCATGTGGCAAGCAATGCTCATGGCGGCAGGTGTGCCAAATTCTCATCAGATAATCATTAACGGATTCGTAATGGGGGAAGGTGGAATTCGCATGTCAAAAACCTTGGGAAATGTGGTGGATCCTCGAGACGTTGTTTCAGAATTCGGCACCGACGCGCTTCGTCTTTTCTTGGCAAAGGAACTGCCTCCTTTTGAAGACTCTCCCTTTACCGTTGAACGTTTCAAAGCTTTCTATAACGCGCTTCTTGCCAATGGGCTGGGAAACTTAGTATCCCGAACCATGAACATGGTGGTCTCTTACAATGTCGATATTTCAAAGGTAGAGTTTCCTGAATTCGCTGATATTAAAAGTCCTTTCTATGACACTTTCGAACTGAACAAAGTTTGCGATGGCATATGGGACGAGATCCGAGACTTGGATCTATTCATTCAAGACAATGCGCCTTTCAAAAAAGTGAAAGTCGACGAGGCAGGTGCCCATGCTGACTTGAAGCACATTGTTCAAGGTCTTGCACGAATCTCTGTATTGCTTCAGCCGATTATGCCGGCTACCGCAAACACAATCGCTTCGCTTATCTCAACCAAGCAAAAACCCGAAGCGCCTCTCTTCCTAAGAAAAGATTAATATGAAACCATTGGAGGCACTCCTCAAAAACAATTCAAAAATGTCGGATGTCTATCTGAAATCTTCTAAAGATATTTATCAATATCTAGGAATTTCTTTTTCCGAATTCAATTTCGATCGTGGGGCTCAAACGCTTACGTTCCCATTTTTCGCAGATGAAAAGTTTCAAGCTCATCCTGGCATTGTGCACGGGGGAATTACGGCAACGCTCTGTGACACGGGCATGGGAGTTTTGGGTATGATCATTGCTTCAGAAAAGTCGAATGTAGTTTATACGGCTGACATGACGGTTCACTATAAAGCCCCGATGAAAGTGAACAATACGTATAAAATAAAAGCTCGCGTCGTGTCTGAGCTCGGTGACAAACTGAATCTTGCGATTTCAATTTCAGACGCAGAAAAAGTAATTGCGGAAGCGGAGGCTTTATTCATTCAAAAACCATTCGTTGTATGACTATAAAATATTTCGACATTCATTCGCATTTAAATTTGGAACCTCTTTCGGTTGATATCGAAGGAATTCTTTTGCGCATGAAAGAACATTCAGTCGGCACGATTACAGTTGGAACTGGTTTAGAGACAAGCCGCGAAGCGGTGCGGCTTGCTCATGCGCACCCGGAAATGTTGTGGGCGACGATTGGCATTCATCCAGCTGATGACCAAGACCAGGTCTATGTCGAGGAAGAATTCTTGAAACTCGCGCAAGATTCGAAAGTGGTCGCGATTGGGGAAACAGGATTGGATTATTACCGAGATCAAACAGAGGAAACAAAAAAGAAACAAGTACTACTTTTCAAGCAACACATTGAGCTTGCACGGAAAGTGAACAAGCCGCTTATGCTTCATGTTCGCGCGTCGAAGGGAAGCGATGATGCTTATTACGACGCGCTTGAAATTTTAAAGGAGTGGAGTGCAAGCTCTCTAAAGGCAAACTTCCATTTCTTTTCCGGTTCAACAAAATGCATGCAAGACATCATCGCTTCCGGCTTCACTGTTTCTGTTGACGGTCCGATTACGTTTGTCGATCAATATGACGATATGGTTCGCAATACTCCCCTCGAGAGCTTAATGATAGAAACCGATTCGCCATTCGCAGCCCCAAAGCCTTATCGAGGCAAAAGCGCCGAACCTTGGATGGTTATCGAGGTTTTAAAGAAGGTCGCCGAGTTAAAAGGCCTTGATGAAGAGGCTGTCAGGATTCAATTATTAGAGAATACCAAGAGATTCTTTAGTCTGGACTTTTAGACGTTCACATGCTATATTCACGTCACTAAATGAGCTTTGTATCACTTAGATATAAGGTTTATTTTGTTATTAATTAATCCAAGTTTTAAACTATAAACATGGCAAAAAAGGCACAAACAACACCTTCGACCGAAACACTGGAGCCGCGAATCTACGAGATCGGCTACCTATTGTCACCAGCTGTCCGGGACGAAGACCTTGCGGCTCGCGTAAGCGAATTGCAGGAAACTCTTACTAAATTAGGCGCGACTATCATTTCAGAGGGTAACCCTGAATTCATCGATCTTGCATACGAAATGTCAAAGGTCATTGAAAACAAGCGAGTACGATTCAATCAGGGATACTTCGGTTGGGTTAAGTTCCAGATCAATCCAGCGCAAGTAAATACCTTGAAAGAATTGTTCGACAAGAATACACTTTTGGTTCGATACTTGTTTATCAGCGCAGTTGCTGAAAATACGATCATTGGTAAAAAGTCACTCGGAAAAATTTTGAAAGGTGAACGACAAGATGACGGGGAAGTCTCAGACATTCCTGCGGATGCTGAAGCCGAAGCTGAAATTCCGGCTGAAAAAATCGATGAAGCTCTTGATCAGGAGATCAAAGAACTGGTAAAGGAAGCCTAAATCGGAATTAAATTATTTATTTACAAGCGAATAGGAAACGTTTACGGGACACAAATCAGTGATATACTGGCTCAGTGATCGAGTGATTATCAGCCATTTATATCCAGTTACATCTATGTATATCAACAAAGCAATTATCTACGGAAACTTGACCCGAGATCCCGAACTCAAAGCTCTTCCTTCAGGCAACAAAGTCGCCAATTTCTCGGTTGCAACGAACCGAACTTGGAAAGATCAGTCCGGAAAGCGACAGGAAGCTGTCGACTACCACAACGTGGTCTTCTACGGCAAACAAGCTGAAACCATTGTCCAATACCTTAAAAAGGGTGCAGGAATCATGGTAGAGGGCCGCATGTCGACTCGCAGTTGGGACAGCCCAGATGGCAAGAAAAACTACCGAACCGAGGTCATTGGTGACCGGTTCCAGTTCGGACCAAAGGGTGGTGCATTAAGCAGTGGTCCTTCTACTACTTCGTCAGCCTCGCCTTCGTCAGTTTCTGCAGATAGTTCCCAAGATATTCCCGATATCGATACGATCGAATATCCATCAGATGATTTGAATCCCGAAGACATTCCTTTCTAATTATCTATTATGTCTACACAACAGTGTTACTTCAAATCAAACAACATCAAGCATATTGATTACAAAGACATCGAAATTCTTCGAAAATTCTTGACGCCGTCTGGAAAAATCCAAGCGAGCAAGCGGACAGGAGTTTGCAAAAAGAATCAGCGAAAATTGTCTTCTGCGGTCAAATATGCGCGATTCATGGGACTTCTCCCATACGTCGAAGTCTAGTTTGGTCAAAAGAAAAAACGCCTGAAGGCGTTTTTTCTTTTGATTAGTTTTTCTCAGCTCGTTCTACATATTCACCTGTCTCGGTGTTGATCTTGATGATATCACCTTCGTTAATGAAAAGGGGAACGCTGACTTCAGCTCCTGTTTCAACCTTTACGGTTTTTGAAGCTCCTGAAGAAGTGTTGCCTTTGACTGCAGGTGCAGCTTCGGTTACCTTCAAATCAAGCTTGATAGGAAGCGAAAGCCCGATGATTTGTTCCTCGTCATCATCATTCGTGAAGACGACAGAGTCATAGGTTTCGTTTGGCTTGAGCCATTTAGTTTGGTCCCCAAGAATATCATTACTCATAACGAATCGGTCTGCAGGCTTTCCATCAGGATGGAACCAGTATTCACCTCGCTGGGCGTAAATGAATTTAACTGGTTTTTTCTGCATATCCGCCTCGTCTACTTTGTCTGAAACGGCGAATGAGTGTTCAACAACGCGACCTGTTAAAAGGTTCTTAAGTTTGGTTGCGTTAACTGGCTTTCGCTGCTGTTTACGGAAAACATGCGAAGTCATTACTTCGTAGGGTTCGCCGTTATGAATAATATACTTTCGTGGGACTACTTCGTTATATGCGAGCATGCTCATACATTGAAAATATCTAAGTTATTTGATAAGTAGGTGGATTCTAGCCTAAAAAGGGTAATAGTTCAAGGGCGAACCCGCTAATATTTATAGAAGGTCTTTTCCTTGTAGTTTTTGATGATTTTGTCGCTTGCAAAGAAAAGAGGGGTGGGCAACTGGTCTATGTTGAACCATTCCCATTTTGTTATTTCTTCTGGCTCCATGACCTGTGCCTCTCCTGGGTAGTTGTTACACAGGATTCCGATCGTTATAAATTGTGCATCGGGTACGATATCGTTCGCAATGCTGATTACTTGCAGGTCGGACTCGGTTACTTGGACACCGGTTTCTTCTAGTATTTCTCGAATAGCGCCTTCCTCAAACGTTTCTCCAAAGTGTAATTTTCCGCCTGGCATCGTCCAAGTACCTTCACCGTGGAGTGAACTGCTCGCCTTTTCTGGGTCGGGGTGGCGCTGTCCCAAGAGAATTTTATTTTCTCGGAGTATCATTACCCCGAATCCGCACCCGATCTTTTTTGATTCCATAAATAATGGTACTTTTTTATTTAATCCTCAGGAGAATGAGGTGGTGGGGTGATATCGACAAGTGTGCCGTTCTCGAGGCCTTTTTTAATAGCTTCTGAAATTTTAGAACTATCCGGAATCCCTAAAATTTTAAGGGTCTGATCAGAAATCTCACTCCCGTTGCTCATTGGTGGGATTATTGTTTCAGGTCTCGGAGTAGCAGGGCTTTTTGGTTGCTTCCCCAATCCTTCAAATTTTTGAGATGAATTCATCGGCATAAAATTGGTGTAGAAATATTATTCCGCGTCACCGCCTGCGTCTGACTCGTCCTTGTCTACTGTTCCTGCGAATGAAAGACCGCCACTGTCCATAGTTTTGATGATTTCCTTGAGAAGTTTTTCTCGGATTTGCTTGTTGGCTTTGTCTCGCAAGAATGTTCGAGCGGCATCGTATCCTCGACCGAGGGGAATCTTTTCAGTTTTTCCTTCCTTGTTCTGTGACATGTAGCTGAAAGACGCTCCTGATTTTTCAATAAGATCGAACTTTTCGCCGAGAGCCAAGATTTCTCCCTCGGCACTGATGCCTTCATTATAAATGATGTCGAATTCTGTCTGCTTGAAAGGGGAGGCAACCTTATTTTTGACAACTTTTACACGAGTTCGAGCTCCGACCACGTCTTCGCCTTTTTTGATCTGAGCGATCTTTCGAATATCCAAACGAACTGATGTGTAGAATTTAAGAGCTTTACCGCCTGGTGTTGTTTCAGGATTTCCGAACATGACTCCGATTTGCATACGGATCTGGTTGATGAAAATAATGACCGTTTTTGATTTGGCTACAATCGCAGTAAGTTTTCGCAAAGCCTGTGACATCAAACGAGCTTGTTTACCAACGTGGTATGCACCCATGTCTCCCTCGATTTCGTCTTTTGGAGTAAGAGCAGCAACCGAGTCGATCACGATAACGTCAATCTTGCCTGATCGTACCAATGTTTCTGTAATTTCAAGAGCCTGTTCGCCTGTATCTGGCTGTGAAATAAGAAGGTCGTCGATTTTCACACCGAGTTTTCGAGCGTAGTCAGGGTCCATTGCATGTTCTGCGTCGATAAAGGCGCAGATGCCGCCTGTTTTTTGAGCTTCTGCAATGACGTGAAGGGTGAGAGTTGTTTTTCCTGATGATTCAGGTCCAAAGATTTCGACGATTCGCCCACGAGGAAGTCCACCGACCCCAAGAGCGTAATCAAGGCCGATTGATCCTGTAGAAATAGCACCAATATCAACCTTCGGTTTTTCTCCGAGTTTCATGATTGCGCCTTCGCCGAATTTGGTCTGGATCATCTTGATAGTGTCCTTGAGGTCATTCGTATCTTTTGATTCTGGTTTTTTCTTGGGCATATATTTGTTCTATGGTTAAAGAAACAGAACGTTTCTTGTTTGTAATGAGTCTATTATAGCACCTCGCAATAAATATTTACTAAACTCCTTTTTAGTTTGTCGAAGTCTGAATCGGTCCGTTTAATGAAAGAGCATTTTCGTTACTCGAATGAAGCACTACTGCGTAATTGTGCGTTTGTAGCTTTCCAAAACGATCAACGGCCTGAGCCACGATGACGTTATAGCCAGGATTAAGAACTAGATTTTCATCGAATGACCCATCAGGGGCAAGGGCGATCGAGTCACCGTTTACGATTAGGTTTTTGGTGTAGAGAGCTTTCCCTGAAATTCGAATCATAGGGTCCTGAAGTGTTGAGCCGTTTGAAAGAGTTGCGATGGTGACGTCAGGTCCATGAATAAGGGGATAGAGCTTCAGGCCGATAAAACCAATTACTGCAACAGCGAGGACTGACAAGAGTCCCTTTGAGATGAAAGATATTATTTTTTCTTTATTGATTGTTGAAGAGGTCATTGTAAGATATCGGTTCCCGCCTCTAAAAGAGGGGGAGGTGTTTAAAAACAATAGTTACTCGGGGGCAGCCAAAGAATTACTCCCCTTATTATAGATCATTCGGCTCTTCTAATCCATCACTTGTGGATAACCCGCCTGATGACCCGACGCCAAGGACTTCTCGGGGACGGGCACCGTCGGCAGGGCCTACGACGCCCCGTTCTTCGAGAAGGTCGATAAGGCGAGCTGCTCGGGAATACCCAACTTTCAGTTTGCGTTGGATATAACTCGTTGAGGCTTTGCCGGCCTCCATGACGACTGCTCGAGCGTCTTCATACAGTTCATCGTCCTCGTCGTCTTCAAGGTTTGCCGAAACGATTGCTCGGTCGTCGTCGAGGGTTTCGCCCAAAGTGATCTCGTCAGGAAGCCCGTCGTTGTGTTTTTTGATAAACGATACAACGGCTTTGACCTGTTCTTCGTCGACGTTGGCACACTGCATACGTTCAGGCTTGGACATTCCTTCGCCTTGGTAGAGCATGTCACCCTTACCAAGAAGGGATTCAGCACCGGGACCATCCAAGATTGTTCGTGAATCGATTTGTGAAGCAACTTGCAAGGCAAGTCGAGACGGAATGTTTGCCTTGATAAGACCCGTGATAACGTTAACACTTGGTCGCTGAGTAGACAGGATTAAGTGGATTCCGACAGCTCGTGACATCTGAGCGAGGCGAACGATTGCAGATTCAAGTTCTCGAGGATACGCCTGCATGATGTCGGCTAATTCATCGATAAAAATGACGATGTACGGCATTCGTTCAGGAGCCTTAACATCCTCGGAAATTGGTTTGCCTTTTAGTTTTGAATAAAAAGGATCCTGTACGTTCTTATGATATGACTGGATGTCTCGACATGAATTATGTTCAAGGATATCGTAGCGTCGTTCCATTTCCTTTGCGGCCCATTTGAGCGCAAGGATGGCCTTCTTAGGTTCCTTAATTACAGGGGTCAGCAAGTGGGGGATTTCGTTATATAAAGTAAGCTCGACTCGTTTAGGGTCAACCATAATCAACCTAAGGTCTTCGGGTCCGTTTCTATATAAGAGTGAAAGAATCAAGTTGTGAACCGTAACGGATTTTCCTGAACCAGTCGTTCCTGCAATCAAAAGGTGAGGCATCTTCGCAAGATTTGCAAAGTAGGATTTTCCCGTGACTCCTTTTCCGAGGGCGACATACAAACGATTGGGCGAATCCTGAAATTGTTCTTCATCAAGGAGACTTCCGAGTCCGACGTTCGCCATAGTCTTGTTTGGTATTTCAATACCGACCAAACTTTTTCCTGGAATAGGCGCTTCGATACGGATAGGGTGGGCAGCAAGTGCGAGTGCAAGGTCTGATTTAAGTGCAACAATGCGCGCAAGTTTGATGCCTTCCGCAGGTTTCAATGCGTAACGTGTGACCGTGGGACCAATTGAGACTTCGTCCATTTCAACATCGATACCAAAGTTTAAAAGAGTTCGCTTGATAAGATTCGCGTTTGCTTTGATATCGCCAACGGACGGTTTTCCAGAACTTTTTCCAAGCAGGCTTGTGGGAGGATATTCATAGGTTTCTGAAATCACGGCGCCTGCCATTACAAGTTCTTCATCCGTATTTTTTTGCTTGGCTGGTTTTTCGGGTTCAGGTTTTGCAATTTTCATCTCTTCTATTTCAGCTGGTGGGGGAGTTGTTCGAAGTGGTTCAATTTGCGGTTCGCCGAATTCTTCTTCTGCTAATTCCTCGGCAGAGAAAGTCATGGTTTGGCCGATCTCTGCATCGTCATGCAAGTGCTCTTTTTTCGCGAACAAATTTTTCAAAAACTCAGGTATGCCGAGCTCTTCGTTTAAGAGAACGAGAATCGAAATAAGTGCGATTGCGCCAAGAATGGTTGCTCCTGCATACGTCGCAAATAATTTGATGGCAAGGTTCCCGATTCCGTATCCGATGATGCCTCCACCTGAAAGAGTTGGAGCAACAATTTGTATAAATCCAAGAACAGAAAGAATCAATAAAAGCGAACTTGAATATTCAATCCAGGTCCATGGGGAAGGCTCATCCCGCAAAAGATTTATTGCATAGACAATGAGGAAGATGGGGATAAGAATCGCTCCGAAACCGAACAGGTATTCAAGAAAGGTGTGGTATACAAACTGGCCTACGATGCCCGAAGCATTGAAAGCGCCAAGTACGATAACAATGGCAATAACTAAAAGGATAATGGCGATGATAGATCGTTTAATGCGTGGATGAATTGAAGATCCTTGTGGTTCTTTAGGGGATATCTTTGGCTCACGAAGCTTGTCCTTTTTGTTTTTTTGAAGTTCTTTTTTTGCCATAAATAAGTGTTACTTGTTCAAGTAGTATATCAAGAAATACCTATACAGCACAAGCCTTTTTTCGGTGCTTGCGTTAACGACATTTCAAGTATAGAATGTCGTTCATAAACAGAGCTGCCTCTCATAAACGACATATGCAATACAAAAACGACAATTCAAAACGACATGTGGAAACGTTTCAAAACGACGCTCACCGACAATCAGCGGCTCTCCTTGATGTCTTTGTAAATAAGAGTGAAAAAGCCTTTTTCTCATATACGGTCAAAATTGAAAAGATTGTTTCAGCGCTCTACTTGATCACTGATGTAATGGACGTAAGCCTTCCCCTTACGAACTCGCTTCGCGGGGAATCACTCGAACTGCTGAACGCTTGTTATCGATTGCTGAGTTCTGGAGCCCAGATGACCCCTGTTGAAGTTACACGGATTTTAGTTCGGTTGGAACATGTGATATCTCTCGTTCAAATTGGACGCATTGCGCATCACATTTCAGACATGAATGCCGATATTATTTTGTACGAATTATCGCGAGTCTTGGAACTTATAACGGGTGATATTAAATCTTTAAACGAGCAGTATTCCAACTATCGGAGCCATGGAAAAGAATCCCAGCCAGTTATTTCACACACGGTTCTCGATGATGCACTTTTCGATCGAATATCACAAGAAAGAAAGATGGTGCACATGGCTGCACGATTTGCATCTCCAATTCAATTCAATGAACGGTCGCCGGACCCAAAACCTTTAAACGACACCAAAACGACATTTTCATTAACGACACAAGGAATTGGTAATGTCGTTAAGAATCCTAAACCGGGCAATTCGGACACTCATAATTTTAGTAAACCGACAATCAAAACGACATCGAAAAATAGTGGGGGGGACAAAGATCGGAAGCAGGAAATTATCAATGTTATAAAGTCTCATAATAACGCTACGATGAATGATATTTTAAAATTCGTACCAGATTGGAGTGAAAAAACTCTTCAGCGGGAAATTGTAAATCTCATTCAGTTGGGGGTTATTCTTAAGAAGGGTGACAAGCGATGGGCGACTTATCATTTGAATCCGTAAACGACAATTTCCACTAAATCAAAACGACATCCTATGGGAATGTCGTTTTGATTTAGTGACAAAATTGGAGACTCAAAAGGGTAATGGGGAACCGGACAGGGTTCACCATGAGATAATTGACATATTATCCATATATGTTATTATTAAAACACTATGTAACTTAGCCACTTCCATCACGTCATATTCTGTAGACACGCGAGGTGGTATTTCTGTCTTTGGTAGGCCCTGATTTTTTCAATGTTGAACAAGTCGAAATGCCAGCTGAGTGTGCCATTTGAGATCGATGTAAATGTATATTGCGTGATTCGATAAACAAGGATATACTTGCGCCATTCCATAGGTTTCACAAAGGGGTGGTTTCCCACAAAAGGGGTAGCTCTAAAAAGCTTATCTTGCTTGTGTGGAACCGTCCCTTTGTGATACTATGGTCCGGTGCTTGTGAATGCTCGATACTTTTATGATCATTCCTTGGGATCAATTCTTTGATAACAAATGTTGTTCCAACGTCGCTCGCGCGTCATGCAAATAAAATTGCATGCGCCGCTCGCTCGTTGTAATAACAAAATATCTATTATATGTACGTGTTACAAATGATAGTTTGAAATGACGACAAAACTTATGTCTCCTAGAGGTCTCAAGGAAACAAAAGTGATGTTGAAATTACAAACAGGTATTTGTTATTAACAATCGTAAATAACTTGAAGGCAGAACACGTCACAGAAAAAAGTTGAAAGTCGCAAAGTAAAATGTAAAACCAATTTGCAATTTTAAACTTCTTTCTGTGGCGTGTTCTAACCGACGGGTTAGATACATTCCGCATATTCCCACACTTCTTTTTTCCATTAAGTCACTTAAAAATAATTTGAATGATGAAATAAATATTACGAAGATTTATTTGATTACTCACTGTTATTTCCAGGTGTTGGATGAAAGAGGGTCTCGGTGGCAATACGTAACGTACACAATGACTCATCACTTAATAAGTCGACGATGAGTCGTGTACAATCTTTTCCTGAAATATTCGCAAGAACTTTTCACAAGAAAGGATAATTGAAATTAATTTTAATTATGTCTAAGACAAAGAAATTTGTAGCTTTGGCAGCAGTTGCATTCGCTTTTGCGTTTGCAGTTTCAGCCTTGGCAGCAACATGGAATTTCGGCACAACAGCGTTGAAAGCCGGAACTTCAGACCACGCAGACACAATGACACTTCAGGCAGCTTTGAACGCAACAACAGGTTCAACTCTTACTGTAGATGGATCATTCGGCCCAGCTACTAAAGCCGCTCTTGAAGGCTTCCAGGCTTCACACGGTTTGACAGTTGATGGTATTGCAGGAAACCAGACATTCACAGCGTTGAATGCAGCAGGATCTACAACTACTACAACAACTACAACAACTACTACAACTTCAACAGTTGCAGGATGTGCAGCAGGTGCTCAGTTTAGTTCAACAACAGGCGCTCCATGTACAGCTTCTACAACAGTTGCAGGATGTGCAGCAGGTGCTATGTTCAGTTCAACAACTGGAGCTTCATGCTCAACAGGAGCAACTTCAAGTACAAATAACAGTGTTGGAACATTGACTAACGTCAACCCAATTTCAGGTTATTCAGGACTTACCCTTAACGCTGGAGACCAGAACGATAAGGTATTGGGAGCTCAGTTCACTGCTACAGGTGGAGACATGAAAATCAACCGCCTTACAGTTGACTTCCAAGAACAGGGAGCTACTTACTACCAGCTTTCACAGTACATCAGTGGAATCACTGTATGGAACGGAAGTTCACTCCTTGCTACAGTTCCTGTAGCACAGGCTAGTGACATCACAACAACTTCACCTGACACATTTGAATTCAGCGTTGCTGGATTGAACTATGTCGTTCCAGCAGGAACAACAGGTATGTTGTATGTTGCGGTTAACGTTAACCCATCAATTGATAGTGGATACACTTCAGGAAACGACTGGACAGTATCTATCCCAGCTGGTGGTATTCAGGCTATTGACTCAACAGGATACGCAGATAACTATCCTGGAACAGGTCCATTCGCAGCAAGTACATTTAACGTACAGAACCTAACAGGTTCAGGAAATGTTCAATTGCGAGCCTCTGTTGATGTAAACAGTCCACAGTCATATGGCGAACAGGTCAACTCTCCAACAGGAAACACAACTGGTGTTAAATTGTTGTCAATTGATATGTACGCTAAACCAGGTTCAAGTGTTACAGTTCGAAAGTTCCCAGTCACACTTACACTTAATCATAACGGAAGTGGTGGTACAGGTGATGTATCTGATATCCTAAACAACGTTACGATTTCAAACGGTACATCAACATATACTGCTAACATCCCTACAGGTACTTTGGCTTCAACAAGTCCAGAAACTACATGTACAGGTGTTTCATCATGTACAGTTGTGTTTGGTATTGACAGTGGAGTTCTTGGTTGGACAATCCCAGCTGGAACAACACAGGTTTGGACAGTTACAGCTAGTGTAAAACCAATCCCTACATCTGGAACAACATTCCTAAGTGGAGATTCAATCACAGCTTCAGTTCCAGCAATTGCTAGTGCTGTTAACAACTTGAACAATGTTGCACAGGTTGATGCTCAGGACGTAAATGGTAACCCATTGACTTCATCTGACTTGATCGGTGGTGCTGCAGGACTTCCAGTTGGATTCTATGTAAATGGAATCACAGTTACAGGTGGAGCTACAACAGCTACTGGTGAAACATTGTCAAACAGTGCTACTTACCAGACAGGTATCTTCACGATTCCATTCGTTGTTAACGCTCTAAACAGTCCAGTTTATATCCCACGAACAGCTACAAATTCTGTAGCTACAAATGGTGCTAATCTTGACTTCCAGCTTATTGACTCAACAACTGGTACAGCAATTGGATCAGGTGTTGTTGGCAGTATCCAGGCAACTCCAAACGTTGCAGCTGGTGATATTCAGGCAAATGCCGCTGTAACAGGTGGAACAGATACTCATGGTGATTACTATGTTGGTCCTGCATCACAGCGAACATTTACGCTTACAGTGCAGTACACAGCAGCAGTACATAACCATTCGTACTACCTAGAATTGACAGGTGTTAACAACTCGTTGACTCCAGGTGGATTCGGAAACGGAAACACTTATGCAGCAAACTACTCTGCTTACACTCTTAACTTGAACAACATCGTTACACCTACACTTCCTCTTCAGTAATTTCTGATTAGGCAGCTAGATGTAAACTTGTAATAAAGTTTTAAACAAAAAACCGCTTCGGCGGTTTTTTGTTTGGAAAAAAACATATATTTTTGCTATACTCTGCATTATATTATGCCAAGTAAACGTGAAGCAGCTAAAAAGAAGTCCACCCTTTCGGACTTTCTGAGTAAAATAATGACGGTGGGAACGGTCTTGATCTTCGCCGTTATTCCCCTTATTTATTTTCAAGGGCGAATCGCATCCTACATAACCAGTAAAGAGTTCTTTCTCATGGGGTGTGTGGACATCTTGATCTGTGTATGGGTATGGCTTTTAGCAAAGGATGAGCGCTATCGGCTTTCTCGTACGAATGTGTTGATGCTTGCGCCTCTATTTTTACTCCTCGTATCGCTCACGGTGAGCAGCATCTTTGGGGTTGATCCAGCGACTTCCTTTTGGTCGACCCTCGAAACGGGTACAGGATTAATAGTGCTTTGGCATATATTTATTTTTGTGTGCATGGTTGTCTCGCTTATTCGAGTAAAAGGCGAGCCGTATTTTAAAAATATTCTTCAGGCAAATCTTCTTGGGGGAGTCATTTTAAGCATTCTTACTTTTCTTGCGCGATATGATGTTCATCCGACTTCTTACATGCTTAAGAATTCAGCAGGGGGTGCAACGATGGGAAATGTTCTCTTGGCGGCAGCATATCTGATCTTTTCATGTTTCCTTGGTTTAATTCTTATTGGAAAAGAAGAGTTGCGCGAGAAAAAGTTTCTCTACATTATGGGAGTGTTAGCGCTCTTTGCCTCGCCTGCGTTTTTAAATGACGCTCTGTGGGAAGGAACTATTTCGCTCGGAAAAGCCTTCTCTTCGCCGACACTTTTTATTGGGGAAGCGCGTATTGCAGCTGTCTCGCTTGCAATCGGACTTTGTTTCAGTTTGGTTATTTGGATTGCGCTTGCCGGCGAAAAGAAAATAACTAAAGCATTAGGGGTAATGGGAATCGTAATCCTCGTTGCCGCGGTTGGGTTTGGAATTGTTGATATGTTTTCGGCGGGCACGTCTCTTAATAATGTGTTGGTGACCGAATCGGGTAATCGAATTATTTTCTGGCACGAAGCAGTCGAAGGTATTAAAGACCGGCCGATTCTTGGATGGGGTCAAGAAAACTATCGAGATGTCTATCAGAAATATTTAGATCCTGCTGTTTTTGATCCTGGTCGCGGAAACGAAGTCTGGAATTATCACCCCCACAATGAATTTCTTGAAATATTGGTTGAGGGAGGGATTGTTGGCTTTATCTTTTATCTTGGTTTCCTCGGAACTTTAATTGGCGGAATAATCTTTCTGTATCGAAAAAAGGTGATTGGTTCTGGGACGTGCGCATTGTTAATAGGAATGGTGATTGCCTATGTGCTTCAAGATCAGATGATTTACGATTCAATTGCAAGTTATTTTATATTGTTTTCTACCTTTGGAGTGGTTGCTGGCTTTTCACAAATGACCACAGAGCCTGAAAGTAATAAGGGTGTTGTGGTGACTTGGGGAGCGGGAATTTTGGCGTTAGTAGTGACGATTGTCATGATTCCGGTTTGGGTGTTTGCTGCGTATTTGCCTTCTCGAAAAGTAATTGAAATTCAAAGTATTGCCGACATGGCGAGTAATCAGCGCATAAGTCTCTATCAATCCTTGTTTCATTCGGCTGGTTCATATATTTTAACAACAGACATTCCGTTCTACGCGGATGCCTTATCGTTTTCTTATGAAAATCAGGAAGTTCAGTTGAAAAACAATCCAGCTTACCAAAAAATCTCTACTGAAGAACTGCAGGCGTTAATCGTTTCGATGGAGTCTGTATGGCAAAAACGTCCCATGGATTATCGATTATCGCTCTCGCTTTTGCAACTTGAAGATCTTGAAATATACATCTCTGGTCAAAGCACTCCTGACCAGATTGCCCAGTCAAAAGCGTACGCTTTACGAGCCATCGGCCTTTCTCCTACTGATCCGCAGGTCTATACGTATTATGCTCAGCTTCTTTTTGATGCGAACGATTTCGTAAATGCAAAACTCATGGCGCAAAAAGCTATTGCTCAAAACCCGTATTATCTTACGGCGCAGCAGCTCCTCATAGCCATTGAAAAATCTTCTGGAAATCCTGAGGATGTTTCTGTGGCGATAAAAGAAGCGAAAGTCTATTTCCCGACGCAACAATTTTAAACCTTCCAGACATATTACTTATTACTTATGAAATCCGATAATCCTTTGGTGAGCGTCATCATACCGACTTATAACAGTAGTACAACTCTTCTGCAGGCTCTTGAAAGCGTGCTCAATCAAACGTATAAAGATCTCGAGGTTATTGTTGTCGATGATGGCTCGACGGATGATACTCGTAAAACTCTTGAGCTGTATATAAACGAAAAGAAAATTACGTATCTTTACCAAGAAAACCAAGGCTGTGGAGTTGCGCGTAATTACGGTGCTTCGATTGCAAAAGGGGAGTATCTCGCGTTTCTTGATTCCGATGACTATTGGCATGTTGAAAAATTACAGAAGCAAATTGATGAGTTTGCAAAGAATCCTAGCGCGGTAATGTGCTATACGGAATCGTATGTTATTGACCCTTTTCAGAAATTGATCTGGGATGTGGTAAGGACGAGTCAGGGCAGGCCTCGAACAGGAAAGGTGCTTCCGTTTTTGATATTTAACGACTTCATTACGCTTTCTTCGTCGATGGTTAAAATATCCACATTTAAGCACGTAGGAGGTTTCGTGAAGGAATATGATTTGATGATGTTTGCCGATTACGATTTGTGGCTGAAACTCGCACCGCTCGGAGATTTTTGTTTTGTGCCAACACCTCTTATGTTTTACCAAACACGGGCGGGGAGTGATAAGAGAGCTATAAAGAATAATCACAAACTTGTCGCACGAATATTTTTGCGTCACTTTTTAGACTCTCAGTTTTATTTGAAAGGGTGGTATTTTATCGGCTGGTTTATGAGTCGAGGTAAATATATCGCGTACTCTTTTATAGTGTAAGAGCTATTTTGATTGCTCTATAAAACAGATCAAGTCTTCCTCGTTGTCGGCATGCATTTCGCATTTGTAATGTGCGTCTAAAGAAAGAAGCAGATTTGGAAGTTCTACTTTATCGTTTGGTCGGTGATACGCTGACATTGCTACGACAGGTTTCCATTGTTTAATCGTTTCGGCGGCACCTTTTAGAATATTCGCTTCATAGCCTTCGGTGTCCAATTTTATGAAATCAACTTTCGAAACAGAAGGAGATTTTTGAGGATGCTCTTTCATGAATTCGTCGATGGTTGTGATTGAAATGGAACTTACCTCAGTTCCAGGCACGTTAAAGCCCTCGGAAATGAAGTGATTGCTCACACTTGAATCGTTGTAGGTTTGAAAGTCTCGAGTAGTGGTTTCGTCGCCTAGGCCGAGCGGAACAACTTTTATTTGTGGATAGGTCTGTGTATTTTTTCGAAGGGTTTCGACGGTTTCCGGTGCTGGCTCGAATGCGTAAATAGTCGCTGATGGTTCTAGGTGAGCCACGAAAATGCAAAAGATACCCATGTTTGCGCCGCCATCGATAATAACCGAGTCTTTGCGCAAGAAGCGTTTCGTGTGGTATTGATCATCGTTGATGATTTGCTGAATAAGCACCACCAGGTCCCCATAATTTTTATGAGGCACAAAAAAAGGTTGTCCAAAAAGATTAACTGAACCATCAGGGTTTATGTAGTCGACAAGAAGGCGTGCCCACAGTTCTTGGCGGTTAGAAGACATTCTGCCGGGCAAGAGAAACGAGATTGTTTCTTTGAAGGAGAGTTTTCCTTTTAAGAATCCGCGGACTCCCAAGACCCGATTCGTTGTTTTTGACCCAAATCCATACGACTGCTTATAAGGAAAAAAATCTAAGATAGGTGGTTTCATAGCATCAGAATATCACGTGGCTGAAACGGTCCAAAGTAGACGATACTCAGTCTGAATGGTATTATGGAGGAATTCAGATGGATACATCTTATAAAAAATTAGTATCGATCATTATTGTCACCTATTTTTCCGAGCATGAAATCCGGGCTTGTTTAGACGCGGTGCTTAGTCCGATTGATGCGCGGCTGGAAATAATCGTTATTGATAATGTTTCAAAAGACGCCACCATTGATATTCTTAAAAATGAGTATGCAAATAATTCACGAGTTCGACTGGTATTTAATTCTGAAAATACAGGTTTTGCACGCGGCAACAATCAAGGCGCAGAACTCGCCGAAGGAAAATATTTATTGATTTTAAATCCGGATACTGTTGCATCGGGTGCGTCGATTATTGAAATGGTAGAATATTTTGAAACACATCCTGAAGTAGGAGTTCTTGGCCCGAAAATTGTCGATGAATACGGTGTGGCTCAAGAATCTTACGGAGAAGACCTTACTCCTTGGAATGAATTTGTCGGAAAAATATTTTATTCAAAATACGCTGAAAAGTTACCTTTTGTAAGACATTGGAAAAACAAACGGCTGGCGAAAGGGGTTGTAAGAAATGTCGGCTGGATTGGCGGAGCGTGCGCCTTAATCAGAAAAGATCTCTTCTTGAAAATAGGGGGAATTGATACAACGTATTTTCTTTCGTATGCAGACATGATTGATTTGGGTAAGAAAATAAAATTGGAAGGCTTAAAGGCGGTGCTTTACCCTAAAGTTCAAATAGTGCACGCAGGAAGTAAATCTGTTGTGCAAGATCGAACAGAATCGCTTCGGGCGTCGTACATTGGAACGTTGCACTTGTTTGAAAAATATTATGGCGAACCGACGGTCTTTTTTGCAAAGACAATCTACGTTACCTCCTCGTTATTAAAAGCTATCATTGCATTTCCTATTTCGTTGATTAAGAAAGATCCTTATCGAGCCATTGCGATTGCTCACGCTACGAATGCGGGAAGAATTGTAACAGGGACGCTTGGAACTATTAAATAAACAAATGAAAATCATCATCCTCTCAAATTCAAAACAACCGCAAGGGGGCGTCGAACGCTTCAGTTTTTACTTGCAGGATTACTTTGAAAAAAGCGGGCATGCGGTGACGCTTCTTGGAGTTGAAGATTTGAATTTCGGCATGGCTTGCGTAATGGCATTTGCGAAATTAATCGGCATGCAGATGCCGGTGCTTGGATACTTTTTAGGGAGGAAAGCCCTTAACCAAGGATTCGACGTGTGTGTTACGAGTGGTTTGCTTGGATGGAATATTAAAAATCGAAAGACGATCAATGTTCAGCAGGGGACTTTTGCAAAGGCGGCTGAACGGGTCGACCTTAATAGAAACGCGATGAAGTACCTTATGAAAAGATACGGCTGGGGCTTTTTTGAAGGACTTGCGGGAAGACGAGCGACTCGTTGCATTGCTGTTTCCGAAGAAACAAAAAAAAGTTTGGAATATTACTACGGCGTGAAAAACGTGCAGGTTATTGTGAATGCAACCGACCCCACTTTCTTTTCGCCCCAAGATAAAATTGCTTGCAGACAACAGTGGGGAATTGCGCCTGACCAAAAAGTTGCCATCTTTGTGGGACGATTTGAATATGCAAAAGGAAAAGACATTTTGGAAGAAGTTAAAAAATATCTCGAAGAAAAAGGTGGCGAGCTGATTGTCGCTGAGCGATATTCTCAGAAAGAACTAGTGACGCTCTACGGCGCGTCAGATATTTTTCTTCTTCCGTCACTTCACGAGGGATGCTCATTTGCGCTTCTTGACGCGATGAGTGTCGGACTTCCGTTTCTTGCAAGCCCTGTTGGTCTCGTTGCTGATTTTCTTCAGAAAGGATTGTTTCTTTCAGATATTATAGAGACCCCGTCTGCTGACCTTTATATCAAAAAGATGGAGGGTATTTTTTCGCTCTCAGAAGATCAAAGGTCGAAGTTATCTCACGAATTGCGCGACTATATTCTTAAATCACATGACATCTCAACCGTTGGAAAAATCTATGAGAGTCTTGCAAAAGAAGTCGCAAATAAAAATATATGATCGATGTAATTATCCCAACGTATAATCGAGCCCGAGCCTTGACGAAGGTCATGGATTCTTATCTGTTACAGGAACATCTCGGGCAGATTATTTTTGTGGATGACTGCAGTACGGACAGAACAACGCACTATGTTGCCAGTCTTGCAAATAAATATCCTGGCAAGATTATTTATCATCGCATGAAAAATAAGTCGACACTTCCCAACGTTAGAAATGTGGGACTCGGTTTTGCGAAAAATGAATATGTTTTTATGGGGGAAGATGATGTACTGCTTCCTCCGGACCATTTTAAAATCCTTCTCGCAAAGATGAGCGAGCTCAAGGCGGACATTATTTCAGGCAGAAGAATTAATTTGCCAACAGATCAAACAGAAGCCGAGGCAAAACAATTGGCTGATAGGAATAAGGAGCCGGTCTTTGTTCGAATTCCCTTTGAGGCCTATTTTGAGAGGTTTGTTGACGCTCCGCGCGAGGTTTATACGCTTCATTCAAACGTGTTAATGAAACGATCAGTCTTTCAGAAGGTAAAATACGACCCCTTGTATGGAGGAAGCGCTTTTCGCGAGGAGACGGATTTTTTCCTTCGCGCATATGACGCAGGATTTCATCTGTGGCTTATTCCCGACACATGGTCGTTTCATTTAAGAAATACATCTGCAAACAATTCAGGAGGTTCTCGTAAAAGTAGGTTGGTGTATGAATATCATGTTTGGAAAAATACGATTCGACTTTTCACAAAGAATCGGAAGATTTTTGAGAATAAATTTGGAGTAAAAAATATTCACTGGTTCGCGTTTCGCTCCCTGATTGCCCGTTATCCCTATGCTTTAAAACGAAGAATCGGCTGGTTCATGAATCATAACCATTATGCAAAAACCTAAAATACTCATTGCACTTTCTCGGTTCCCTTATCCGGCGACTGATGGAACGCGTTATAAGATTCTTCATAATATAAGCGACGCGCTGAAGCGTGATTTTGAGCTTGAATATTTTGTCGTGACCTTCAATGCTCCCAAAAAGAGTGATCTTGAATATTTCGAAAAAACCTACGGAACCGTTCACCTTTTTAAAATATCATTCATCTCATTTCTTGTGCGTTCGGTGAGGAGCCTTTGGCGATACCTTCCATTTCAGGTCACCGGATTCTCTGTTCAAGGGGGGAAGGATTGGGTGAAGGACAATATAGAGAATTATAATGCGGTTTACGCTCACACTATTAGAGTTGCCGATTATTTTGCTGACCTTCCAGAAACTGAAAAGAAAAAGGTAGTTTTCGATTTCAATGATGCAATTTCTCTTAATTATCAAAATGCAAAAAAGAAAGTAGGATTTCCGTTTAATGTTATTTACTTTACTGAGGAAAATAGAGTTCGCGCTTATGAAAAGAAGCTTTTGGGAACTTTCAAATATTTCAATGTTGTTTCTCCGTTTGATAGGGAATATCTTCTTTCCTTAGTTTTGGAGAATGTGAGAGATTCAATTAATTTCTCAAATATTCCTCATGGAGTTGCCGATAGCTTGGTAAAGCCGAGAGTTGATTTTGGTGGTAATGCGATTTATTTTATTGGTGCACTCAACTATGACTTAAACAAAGATGCCGTGAGACTTTTTTTGAACACGTTGTGGAAGCCTTTGAAACAGAAGATTCCTGATTTGAAGTTTTATGTCATAGGAAAGAGAAACAAATACGCCTATGCGGAGTTTAATTATATGAAAGACGTGGTTTTCACAGGATTCCTTGAAGATCAATATTCTGTA
>Ga0316217_10001908_pt1 | contig 26167 bp, 20 predicted proteins | sample 1anoAmetaG_FD_203633 | JGI IMG/M metagenome (GOLD analysis project Ga0316217, IMG submission 203633) | Freshwater microbial communities from Trout Bog Lake, Wisconsin, USA - 1anoA | ecosystem: Environmental > Aquatic > Freshwater > Lake > Hypolimnion/Profundal zone | place: USA: Wisconsin...
GATAATTGGATATTCTTCGATATGAGTACAGCCGCTCTTCGTTATCTATGATGGATCGTGCCTTGAACGTGCCATCATTATTACCGGCTCTAATAAGGTCTTCAAATTCCTTTGGAACTTTTTTTTGGCCTATTAATCTGTTGCCTTCTTGATGCTCAGGATATCTGACGATCAAAGCCAGTTCATTGTCGCGAAGGTTGACAGTCCCTTTTTTGCCTACATCTATCCCTGCAAAAATTTTGCTAAGGTGGTTGAGGGTGTAAGCTCCATATACCATGCCTGCAAAGGATCCGTCCGGGTTATTGACACGGCGGGCTATGGTAACGATCCATTCCTTCGCAAAGCGTCCAAAAATAGGTTTTGAAATAAAAAGATCACCCTTTGGGTTATCACGCTCGAAGATAAAGTAGTCTCGATCGGCAATATTGATGCCGGGTGTCAGGCCGGTGCCATAAATTACGTCGCCTTTTGAGTCTGTCATCCGAATGCCCTGCAGCGAGGACAGGTAGGAGTGATGTCTGCTCATGTACCTGTTTAGTGATTCTTTGTCGATACCTCCACGAGCTATTTGTCCTTCCGTTTCAAACTTCACGGCAATAAGAGCCATATCGATACTGTTTATCTCGCCCTTAATGTAATGATCGAGAACCCTGGAAAGATTCTGTGTTGATATGGCGGCCTGTTTTTCATAGGTGATCCTGCTCTCCAACAAAGAAAAACCGGCAAGAATGTAGACCAGTAAATTCAGAAGGATAACCGTTGTAAGCAGCAGCCTTTTTAACCCAACAATGAAAGCGGTTGTTTTGGCTGTTTCCGTCATAAGATCCTCTTTGGTTTTTAACATTGATAAAATGTTGCAGTTTGGCGACTTGGGAGAGGCAGAGCCTCCAATTGAATTTAATTTTTCATTGACGGAAACCGCATGTGTCCCCACATCGCCGGTTTCCTATTGCGAGTGGCACATATCTGCTTCCTCAAATGCAAACCGGCGCCCGGAAAATTTCGTAGCGCCGGATCTTGTTCAGCTTTGCACGGTGGAAGGACGAATCATGCTGACATAGTCCCGACCGGAAGATCCAAGTCCCTGCCGGCCGTAACTTATTACTGGCACAAGAATTGATTAGGTCGATTTTCTCAGAGTCAAGGCGGTTCATGAAACTGATGATTCGTCGAACTGTGAAACCTGCGTCATTAGGGGCACCTTCTGAAGAAGCTATGCTTTTTGTAGGGCCGTTATATGCGCCCTGATTGGGCGAACAGCAGTTCACCCCGCGATTTTTGAAATTTAACAACGGTCAATAAAATAACTTGTCCGCATTTTACCGAAATATCACAATCATGCAAGGATGATCGTACTGGGCAGCGGCAAAATCAAGATGCAGGGTATGAATATGTGTCATCATTCATCCAAGGCTGAATCTTGAGCCTTGCTAAGAGGTTAAATATCTTTTTTAATTAGTATAATGCAAGACGACAAAAAAAGTCCTTTACTTTGTATTGAATATTATGACATGCTTTTTTAAAATTATTGGAAACGGAGTTCGTGAGTTTGATAACAGGAGGATATTATGGGAGTCAATTCGATATCCAGTAGTGCCGGTTCAAATACGGTAGCTTTTACGACATCCAATGTTAGAGCTAATCCGGGTTCTGTCAATTCTCAGTCCGCTCAAGCTCCTCAAGATACGGTTAAGCTTTCTGGTACCGCACTTGCCAAATCATTAAAGCTTCAGGGGCAAACTCCGGCTCAAATTGCACAACAAATGGGGATAAAGATTACGACAGTCGAGAGCTACCTTGGTATAAAGCCTGTCACACCTACAAGTGGACAAACAACTAAGGCAATACCGGCAGAACCTTGCTACATCCAAGATATCGTGAGCAGCACTTTTATTCAGCAAAGCAATTAAAAGTAGCAAATACGCATACTCAAAGAGGGTATGGGGGCTAACGTCTCCATACCCTTTTCTTCAGCAAAAACATGTCAGAATCCCGCCCCAATAGCATCATCATACTGGGATTGGTCAAATTCAAGTCGATTGTCTCTTGTAAGGCTGTTCTGAGGCATGTGTAAGTGAAGGGGGGTAGGATGTAGATAGTTTTTCTATCACTTCAAAATCTCCCAATAACCGCCCTTGTCCGCACCGACACGCCGCACCTTGCCTTCAGCCTGCAACTTCCGCAGATTACGTTCTATTGAACGGGTCGTAACCGCGGCACTTTTGGCCAAATCCGCTATGGTCATCGAACTGTTCCGTATCAGCGCTGCGATAATTTTCTCCGACGTTTTCTCCGACGTTTTCTCCGACGTTTTTAAGAGTGCATCAGACAAAGTATCCTGCAACGCCTGCAACATAAATTCGATGAAAGCCGTTGAATTCCCCGACTGGTCCGCCTCTGCCAAGGCCAGATAATAGGCTGCCTGCCGCACTCTGATTAATGATTCGACCGGCAGATACGCCAGCATCGGCTGCCACTGGCTGAGGATCAGTGTCTGCCATAAACGCCCCATACGGCCGTTGCCATCCGCGAACGGGTGAATAAACTCAAACTCGTAATGAAATACGCAACTGGCAATCAACGGATGCACCGGGGCCGATGCCAGCCAGGCCAGCAGATCCCTCACCTGCGATGGGACACGATCAGCGGGCGGGGCCATATGCACCAAACCCTTGTCATTGTAGATCCCGACACCACCAGCACGGAAAGTACCGGCTTCATCCACCAGACCAGTCATCAGCAGGCCATGCGCAGCCAATAGATCTTTGCTGGAATGAGGTTGCCACAAAGGCAGCTGTTCATAGGCGGCAAAGGCGTTCTTAACCTCCTGAATTTCACGCGGCAAGCCGAGCACTTGTTTACCATCCAGTACGGCGGTCACCTGCTCAATACTCAGGGTGTTGTTTTCGATGGCCAGCGATGCATGAATAGTGCGGATGCGATTATTGCGCCGCAACAGCGGCGACAGGGCAGAGTCACCTGACGCCGACCAGCGGGTCAATAGCTCGACGATATCTGCTACTCGTTGCAATATTTGAGGTGTGATGATGTAGGGGGGCTCATAATTCATGCTGCTGCCTCTTCAATTATCTCGTATTAAGACTCTGTATATATCAATATATATTGTGTTGCGTTACAGCTACTTACTATCCTTCAGCTCATTAATTACTTCAATAATCTCATGTCTGGTCAGTATGCCCTTTTTCTCCAAGACCGTTATCAGGGCAAGCATCTCATAGCTATGGGAAACCACAAGCTGTTCAAGAGAAACAATCTGTTCATCGTCGATTTTATGAGTCATGTCATGATCCTTTGATATCTTCCGTAGTATTATTTGTCTATCAGAATGAATGTACAGCTCCATTGCCAAAATGATATCTTATAGCCCAGTAAATGTTGTAAAGAGTGCAGGTCAGACACCCTCATGTTTCTTTAAGTTACTCGGCGTCGGTGACCTTCCCATCCACAAATATCACCTTCACGTCATGATAGACGAAGATTGTCTTTGCGCCCAGAAGTATCCGCTTCTCAGGGAGGCCCAGGATCGCGGCAACTTCCTCCGGCGTTTGGCCGAGCCTGATTGTTCTGGTCGCACTGTCGGCTTCGTGCGGCTTGGGGGGAACGGTTGCTGGGCGCTGCTCTGCGCTGGGGCGGCTTTCCACGGATTCCGGGAGTGGTGCTCCTACTACGGCAAGCCACTCGTCGATGTCATTCAGAAGTTGCTGCGTGGTCACCGCCTCCAGACTGCCATCAAACTGAAAACGGACTGAGGCCTGCAGCGGTGTCGGGCCACGCGTACCGCTGTTGGGTACGACATAGGTTGCGACGCTGTAAAGGTCGAGTTGCACATAGTCGTTACCAGTGCGGACGCCATACAAGTAGAGCCGCTCGCCGGGTTTCAGGGCACCGTCGCGGACACCGCCCAGGGGCAGATCACCGCCGCCGGCAACGACGATCTGGTGGTTCTTCACCACGTTCGGTTTGAACACATTGCTGGGGCGGTTCGCCCGTAGCCCCTCGCGACGAGGGGTCAACACGCTGCCAATTTCGTTGAAACCGCCAAGGAGTCCCGGGGTCGTAATGCGGTAGCGGCCCTTCACTGCCGTTTCGGCCTCATCACGGGTGGCAGCGAACGATGTGCAGGCCGTAAACAGCGGAATCAGAACCACTGAAAAACGGATGATGTGGTAGAGCATGTTATTTTCCTTTCTGGACAGTACTGCCAGATTGCGGATCGGATCTGCCCTGACATGAGACGTTCCTGGAGTGGATTTGAGTTTTTGTCTAGTGTCCAGGGCTGACCCTTTAAGATTCTCCTCATGTTTGTTTTAATCTAAATTTTTTATACTTGGATATACCTCAGTTTGCCCGGCATCACGGAAATACAACCCTGCACCAGTTTTAAACCTAGACGTGCGTTCTTCAAGGTCCTGCACATCTGCTTCAAAAAGTGTAAAGCGAAATTGTCGGACAAATGATGCCCTTTCTGGATCGGACTGTAGTTTTAAAACAGCAGCATATTCCCCTGGTCGCCATATCATATTATTTCTGAAAAAATCTTTAAGATTAGCCACACTCTCCTCATCAACCTCTACTATTTCTTTGCCACGGAGGTCCTGTGGTATACTATTAATCATGCCATCTATTTTGGTTTTGAGCTCTTTGATAAGTTGTTTTGATTTTCGTTCTTTGTTCATGTTAAGGGGGGTGAAGAAGGCTACAAAGTTTGCCCATTCTTGGTCTGGGTCTAGCCTGAACGGTGTAAAAAGGAAGGTTGATGATGTATTGCCCGGGCGAGAGTACGATTGCGCGGGTAACGACAGTTTCGTACCATCATCTAAAATCAGCTCCAAGACTAGCGAGCTGACTCGTACCGAACGACCTCCAGAGTTCATAATTTGAACATGGAGATTTACAATTGGATTTCCAAGCCAGTGAGTTACATTTAGACGATCATACGGTTGCATGTTAAGGTGCGACTTACGAAGTAACACGCGTACAGGAGGAAGTTGAGATAATATCAATGCCAGTGCAGCCATTACTGTAGTCCAAAACGACCAATCTTGATATAATGGTGCTGATGTAGGGGTCATTTATAGTTCTCCTTAACTGCAGCTAAATCAATTTAAAATTATGTGAAAGGCTGGAAGCGTACTCCTTCAAGTTGATAACACGTAATGTCGATCAATCATTACTAATAAGCAAGACACTCCATAACCACACTAAGCTTGATCTCAGAAAACAATCCTTGAAGCAAATTTAGCATCTTGGAAGTCAAAACATTCTGTTAACCCCTAACTCCTCCGCCTCCCAAACATAAACCGGCGCCGCAAAACAACTCCGCGGCGCCGGTTTAGATTCAACAGCAAATCCCCCTCGTTCCCCCCTCATCAAAGGGGGAAGTATCAACGAAGGAGTTTAGGCACATTCCGAATACCCGCACACGCGGCAGACCGAACATCCCCCCTCGTGCTCCACGATGCCGCCGCAATCCGGGCAGGCACCACGTTCCTGGTGAGAGGAGGTCTCGGCGTTGATGTCGTAGCCGTTGTCCACCATGTGGGCCTGGATGGCCTTGGCAACGGCGTCGGCGCAGGAGAGGACGCGGTTGTCGCCGAACCCGGAAGGGCAGTGGCAGGAGATACCCAGGAGCTGCTTGATGACCTGGCGAGCCTGGACGCCGCTGCGCCAGGCAAGGGACACCATGCGGCCTATGGCCTCGCTCTGGGATGCGGCGCAGCCGCCGGCCTTGCCCATGGTGGTGAAGAGTTCGAACAGGCCTGAATTGTCCTCGTTGATGGTCACGTAGAGCGGGCCGCAGCCGGTCTGCATCTGGTGGGTGCAACCCTTGAGCGCCTTGGGACGGTCGCGCTTGATGGCCTTCTTCTCCTCTTCCACCGGCGTGGCGGCGATAACGGTCTGCTGTTCCTCCTTCTTGCCGGTGGTGAGCACCTGCTCGTCGCGGGAACCGTCGCGGTAGATGGTGACGCCCTTGCAGCCGGTCTCGTAGGCCAGCATGTAGGCCTTTTCCACGTCGTCCATGGTGGCCGTGTTGGGGAAGTTGACCGTCTTGGAGACGGCGTTGTCGGTGTAGAGCTGGAAGGCGGCCTGCATCTGGATATGGTCTTCAGGGGTGATGTCGTGGGCGGTGACAAATACCCTGCGCACGTCCTCAGGCACCTCGTGGAGGTCGTGGAGGGTGCCGTGCTCGGCGATCTTCTTCATCAATGCCTCGGAATAGAAACCCCGCTCCTTGGCGATCTGCTCGAAGATCGGGTTGACCTCGATCAGCACGTTCTTGTCCATGACGGTGCGGATGTAGGAGACGGCAAACAGCGGCTCCACGCCGGAGGAGGCGTTGGAGATGATCGAGATGGTGCCGGTGGGCGCGATTGTGGTCACCGTGGCGTTGCGCATGGGGGGCGCGCTCTTCTTGTCGAAGATCGATCCCTTGAAGTTGGGGAAGGAACCGCGCGTTTTGCCCAACTCCTGGGAGGCCAGATGCCCCTCCTCGTTGATGAACTTCATCACCTTTTTGCCCAGCTTGATCGCCTCTTCGGAGCTGTAGGGCACCCCCAGGAGGATCAGCATGTCGGCCCACCCCATGACCCCCAGGCCGATCTTGCGGTTGGCGTGGGTCATGTCGTGGATCTCTTTCAGGGGGTAGCTGTTGGCCTCGATGACGTTGTCCAGGAAGTGGATCGCGTCATGCACCACGGTTTTCAGCCGTTTCCAGTCAACGGTGCTGTCCCTCACGAATTTCCCAAGATTGATGGAGCCCAGGTTGCAGGACTCATAAGGGAGCAGCGGCTGTTCGCCGCAGGGGTTGGTGGATTCGATCTCGCCGATGTGGGGGGTCGGGTTGTCGCGGTTCAAGCGGTCCAGGAAGATGATCCCCGGCTCGCCGTTTTCCCACGCCTGCACCACGATGCGGTGAAAGACCTTGCGGGCGTTCAGGGTGCTCGAAATCGTCTTGTCCCTGGGGTTGATCAGGTCGTACTCCTCGTCCCGTTCCACGGCCTGCATGAATTTCTCGGTCAACCCGACGGAGATATTGAAGTTGTTGAGATGCCTCTGGTCGGCCTTGCACATGATGAAATCCATGATATTGGGGTGATCGACCCTGAGGATGCCCATGTTGGCGCCGCGCCGCGTGCCCCCCTGCTTGATGGTTTCCGTGGCGATGTCGAACACCCGCATGAAGGAGAGCGGTCCGCTGGAGATGCCCGTGGTCGAGCTGACCACGTCGTTGGCCGGGCGCAGGCGCGAAAAGGAGAAACCGGTGCCGCCGCCCGATTTGTGGATCAGGGCGGTGAACTTGACCGCGTCGAAGATCTCTTCCATGGAATCGCCAACCGGCAGGACGAAGCACGCGGAGAGCTGCCCCAGCTGGCGGCCCGCGTTCATCAGGGTCGGGGAGTTGGGAAGGAATTCAAAGTTGGTCATCATGCTGTAAAACGTGTCGGCCAGGCCCTTGAGGTCGGCCTTCTTGTCGAACTTCTTATCGGGAGCCGCAATGGTTTCGGCTACCCGGCGGAACATGTCCGCCGGCGCCTCCAGCACCTTGCCCTCGGCATCGCGCCTCAGATAGCGCTTTTCAAGGACGGTTGCGGCGTTTTTGGAAAGGCCTGGCATTGTATCGCTTGATGGTTCCTTTTTCATGGGTGGATCTCCTTGTGGCGGAAAAAATCGAGTTATTTTGAGGAATTGGGAGTAGAATAAGTTACTCGCGCAAAACACAATATTTGGTGGGACGCCAGGAAATAAACCACAACATATATGACAAGTCAATATAATATTTACGGAATATTTGCGGCAAACCTAACGTATTGAAATGAACCGAAAATAACGCATCGGGCGCTGGGGCGCCGTGGCAAATGTTCTTTCCGGATGAACAAAAAATTTACAGCAGCCCCGCCAATATGGTAGAACCTGCTCATCACCTAATGGAGCATCATGTGCACAACCTAGCTTTCCGGGTCATCGGCATCTGCCTCGCTATCGTGCCCCTGGCAGGTTGCCCTAACACCTTTGTTGCCAAAGGGGACCTCCGGCCCAACAGAAGCGCCGCGTCTGCCAGACTTCGGGGCATCGTCCCCCTGGAGCCGGGCCGTCCGCCTGTCTCTTGCGCCTTGGACGCCCAAGAATCGCCCCCACAAAAAAACCTCAATGACCGGACCGATTTCGGGTACGATAATGCGACACTCACCGAGGACGTGACCTGGCGCGGAACCGTGCTGATCAGGGGGGCCTTGGTGGTTGCCCCCCAGGCGACGATCCGCATCGAACCGGGGACGACCGTGCGGTTTGCCCGAGTCGAGGGGGGCGGCAGAAAAGCTTGCCTGGTTGTCATGGGGCGCATCCAGAGCATCGGCACCCCGGAACGGCCGATCCTGTTCTCCTCGGACGCCCCCACGCCGGTCAAGGGGGACTGGGGGGGTGTCCTGCTCCTCTCCACCGAAAAGCACAACCAGTTCGAACATACTGTCGTCGAAGGGGCGCAAACAGGCTTGGAAGCGCGCTTTTCAGCCTTTACCGCCAAGTCGGTGCGGGTCTCGCTCTCAAAAACAGGACTGGACCTGCGCGACAGCACAGTCAGCGTCGATGCGTCGAGTTTTTCCGCCTGCGAGACAGGCATCGAGGTCCATGACAGCGAATTCGAGCTGCGCGACAGCAGCGTGAGCACGAACCGGCTGGGCATGCTCCTGTCCCGCTCGTCGGTCGTCCTGGCATCAGCCAGCGTTACCGACAACGGTCAACAGGGGATTAGGGCCGATGAATGCCGCCTCAGGATCAGTTCATGCAGCATCTTGTCGAACAACGAAGGAGCCGTGGTAACAGGGGGGGAAGGCCTGATTTTCATGACGCGCTTCATGCGCAACAAGGATACGGCCCTGCATCTGGGCAATGCCCGCATGAAGGTCAACCGGTCTCTTTTTGCCGACAACGAGCGCGACGCCCTGCGGGTCGATGACGGCCGGTCAACGGTCTGGGGATGCGCTTTCCGCGGAAACGGCGGCTTCAATCTCTACAACGCCGGGCGGGAAGATCTGGTTGCCGTGCAGAACTGGTGGGACACCGACGAGGAGAAGGCCATTTCATCCAAGATCTTCGACAGTTCGCGTGCTCCGGCTTCCGGCGCGGTGCGGCTTTTTCCCTGGCTTTCCGGCCAGCCGGCCATTTTGCCCTGAAACGATTACCCATGTCCATCTATCTCGATAACGCAGCCACATCGCACCCCAAGCCCGAATCGGTCTACCAGGCGGTCATGCACGCCATGCGGGAGGTCGGCGCTTCTCCGGGGCGGGGTGGGCACCGGCGGACCCTGGAAGCGGGACGCCTGCTGCTTCAGGCCAGGGAAGCGGTCGCCCTCCTGTTCTCCATCCCCGACTCCTCAAGGATCATCATGACCCATAGCGCCACCGAGGCGCTGAACCTGGCCCTCCGGGGCGTCCTTGCCCCTGGCGACCATGTCGTGACCACCTCCATGGAGCACAATTCGCTGATGCGCCCCTTGACCGCCTTGCGCGCGTCGGGCGTGGAGGTGACTGTCGTCAGGGGGGACGGCGCCGGCATGGTTGACCCCGCGGATATCAGAGGCGCCCTGCGGCCCACGACCCGCATGATCGCCCTTGCTCATATCTCCAACGTGTGCGGGGCAATCCAGGCAATAGACAGTATCGGGGCGATAGCCCGGGAAGCCGGTGCCTTGTTCCTGCTGGATGCGGCCCAGTCGGCGGGCAGCGAACCGATCGATGTGATCAGGACCGGCATCGATCTTCTGGCCGCGCCTGGCCACAAGGGGTTGTACGGCCCCCAGGGCACGGGTTTCCTCTATGTCTCGCCGGCCGTATCCCTGAAGCCGCTTCTTCAGGGTGGTACCGGCAGCAGTTCCACTGCCGAGGAACAGCCCCTGACCCTGCCGGAGGGTTTCGAGGCCGGGACCCACAACCTGCCCGGCATCGCCGGGCTCAAGGCCGGGGTGGAGTTCGTCCTGGAGCAGGGCGTTGCCGCCATCGGGGACAAGGAACGCAAGCTGGTAGCAGTGGCTGCGGAGCGCCTGGCCGAACTGCCGGAGGTCACGCTCTGCGGCCCCTCCGACCCGGCCCTGCGGGGCAGCGTGCTCTCATTCACGGTTCTTGGAACCGACCCCGCAGCCCTGGCGTTCATGCTTGACCACAACCACGACATCGCGGTGCGGGCCGGTTTGCACTGCGCACCGCAGGCGCACCGCACCCTCGGCACCTTTCCCGGCGGCACCCTGCGCATGAGTCCGGGATGGTTCTCCACGGGCGAAGAGATTGCTATTTTCTGCGCTGCCGTTGTAGAATGTTGCCGTACGTAACTGATATAAGCCATCTGGGAGACACTGAAACATAAGAGAAACAGAAGGTCCCCTCCCCCAGCGGGGGAGGGCCAGGGAGGGGGCAGAGACTGCAAATTCAACTCATCCCCCCTCCTAACCTCCCCCCGCTGGGGGGAGGAACTGATTTTATTCCGTGCAGTTGCCCGTGTCCCTGTGGCAGCTTACTGGTTTTACCCGATTGATTATTCCTCCAGATAGAAAGGCCTGCCGTGAAAAACTTCATCCTCGACACCAACGTTCTGCTGCACGACCCGCAATCACTTTTCAAGTTTCAGGACAACAACATCATCATCCCCATAACCGTTATCGAAGAGGTTGACAAGTTCAAGAAGGACATGAACGAAACCGGACGCAATGCCCGCCAGATCTCGCGCATCCTCGACACCATGCGGGAAAAGGGATCGCTGGCAGCAGGTGTTACGCTCCCCGGCCAGGGCTCGCTGCGGGTCGAATTGTTCAGCGAGAGTTATCTCAGGCGTCTGCCGGTCGATCTGCGGGTGGACAGCGGCGACAACCGCATCCTGGCGGTGGCCCTGGATATGCGCGACCGCTTTCCGGACACCCAGCTCATATTCGTCACCAAGGACACCAACCTGCGCATCAAGGCGGATGCCATAGGCCTTACCGCCGAAGATTACGAATCGGACAAGATCGATATCCAGGACCTGTATTCCGGGACCCGCACCATAGAGATGGCTCCCGATGCCGTGGACCGTTTTTACGGCCAGGGCTGGCTGGAGGCGCCGCAGGGGCTTTCCCCCAACGAGTTCATCACCATCGTCGACAACGCCAACCTCTCCCATAGCGCCATCTGCCGCTATGATGCCGTCAGCGGGCACATCGTCCCGGTACGAAAGATACCAAAGGAGGGGATCTGGAGTATCTTCGCCCGCAACCGCGAGCAGTCCTTTGCACTGGACGTGCTGATGGACGACAACATAAAGCTCGTAACCCTGGTGGGCAAGGCTGGCACAGGCAAGACGCTTCTGGCAATCGCCGCCGGCCTGCACAAGACCGCCGAGGAGAATGTCTACAACCGCCTGCTGGTTTCCCGGCCGGTTTTCCCCATGGGCAAGGACCTGGGGTTTCTGCCGGGCGATATCGAGGAAAAACTGACCCCATGGATGCAGCCGATCTTCGACAACGTGGAGCTGCTCATCTCGGGCCACGAATCGGAGAAACGCCACAGCAAGGGCTATAAGGAACTGATGGCCATGGGCCTTCTGGATATCGAGCCTTTGACCTACATCCGCGGCCGCTCGATCCCGAACCAGTACCTCATCGTGGACGAGGCCCAGAACCTGACCCCGCACGAGATCAAGACCATCGTCACCAGGGTGGGGGAGGGCACCAAGATCATCCTGACCGGCGACCCCTACCAGATAGACAACCCCTACGTGGATTCTTCCAGCAACGGCCTGAGCTTCCTGGTGGAAAAGTTCAAGGGGGAGAAGATCGCCGCCCACGTGACCCTGAGCAAGGGGGAGCGTTCGGAGTTGGCGGAACTGGCGGCGAACCTGCTGTAAATTTCAAACAAGTCTTTGCCACAGAGACACGGAGAACGTCAAAAACAGAAACTTAACAGTTCCTCCCCCCAGCGGGGGGAGGTTAGGAGGGGGGCTCATTCAAACCTCTTTCCCCCTCCCTGACCCTCCCTCGCTGGGGGAGGGGACTTTCGATTCACCTCCTTGTCCCTGCGGCACCTTAAGAAAGGTAATCATGACGTCCGAACAAGCACGCGATAAGATAATCTTTGCCCTGGATGTGAACGGCTTGGCCGACATCGACCGTTGGGCGGCACAACTGGCGGGTCATGTGGGGATGTTCAAGGTCGGCAAGGAGTTGTTCACCTCCTGCGGCCCCGAGGCGGTCAGGACCGTGCAGCGTCACGGAGGAAAAGTCTTTCTCGACCTCAAGTACCACGACATCCCCAATACCGTGGCCAAGGCAATGGTAGAGGCTGCCCGTCTCGGGGTGCAACTGGCGAACCTGCACGCCCTGGGGGGCGGAGAGATGATGGCGACTGCCGCAGATGCGGTGCGCAAGGAGTTCGGCAGCGAACGCCCAAGGCTCCTGGCCGTGACCATCCTCACCTCATCCACGGTTGAAACCCTGCGCCAGGTGGGGATCGAACGGCCGGTGGAGGAGATGGTCGTCCGTCTGGCCCGCCTGGCCAAGGATTCCGGCATGGACGGCGTGGTTGCCTCGCCGCTAGAGATCGGACCGATCCGCGCGGCCTGCGGCCCGGAGTTCCTGATCGTAACCCCAGGCGTTCGGCCGTCGTTTTCCTCGCTGGACGACCAGAAGCGCGTCATGACACCGGCCGAGGCTGTAGCCTCCGGAGCCGATTACCTGGTGATCGGCAGGCCTATCGCCAAGGCAGGGGATCCTGCGGCCGCAAGCCGGATGATCGTGGATGAGATTGCAGGGGGCTGTCCATGAAGGGGGAACTGGTTTTCGGCGTCAATCCTGTCAGGGAGGCTTTGCGCGGCGAGCGCGGCGCCTTTGGGCTGTATGTGCAATCAACCGCAACCGACCACCGCCTCGAGAAGATCCTCAAGCTGGCCGAAGAACGCGGCGTACCGGTCCACAGGCGCGAGCGCGACGACCTGACCAAGATGTGCGCCTCCAGCCACCACCAGGGTATTGCGTTGATGATGGAGCCGTTCCGTTATGCCGACCTGCACGACCTGCTTACCGCCATCGACGACACGGGGCGCAGCGGTTTCCTGCTGGTACTGGACGGCATACAGGACCCCCATAACCTGGGGGCGCTGATCCGCACCGCGGCCTGCGCCGGATGCGACGGCGTCATTATCCCCAAGGACCGTGCCGCAGGCGTCACCCCGACCGTGGAAAAGGCCTCGGCCGGTGCGGTCGAGACCATCCCGGTTGCCCTCGTGACCAACGTGGCCCAGACCCTGCAGATATTGAAGGATCGGGGTTTCTGGGTCTACGGTCTGGCCGGCGAGGCCGGTCAGTCTCTCTACGATGTGGGTTTCTCGGACAAGCTGGCCCTGCTGGTGGGGAACGAAGGGGAGGGGATGCGCCCGCTGGTGCGCAAGCAGTGCGACGTGGTCCTGTCGATCCCCCTCCACGGCGGCGTTGCCTCCCTCAACGCCTCGGTGGCCGGCGGGATCGCCCTGTTCGAAGCCGCCCGCCGGCGCGTCGTTTCGCCGTGACTCACCATTCGTGAGCGCGCAAGCCACTGAGATACCCTCACCAGAAAAGCGCCTGAACCTCCTCAAGAACCGTGTGAAGCCGACCCTGGCGCTGGCCGCGGGGCTCGGCATCGCAGGCGGCTTCGTGCTGATCGCCCAGGCCCTGATCGTGGCCGGGGTGGTGCACCGGGTCATGATAAACGGCGCAGGTCTTAGGGAGGTGCTGCCGCAGCTCCTCTGGCTTCCCCCCCTCATGCTTTCCAGGGCCGGACTTTCCTGGGCCTCGGAGCGGGTCGCCTTTGCGGCCTCGGCCGTTGTCCGTCAGGAGATGCGCAACGCTCTCTTCCGGCGCCTGCTGGATGCCGGCCCATTGCGGCTCAAGGGAGACCGGGCCGGCGAGGTGGCCACGGTGATCGTGGACGGCGTGGATGCGCTGGAAGGATACTACAGCCGTTACCTGCCCCACCTTGCCGTCATGGCCATGGTGCCGCTCTCCATCCTGGCGGCGGTTGTCCCGTCCGACTGGATCTCCGCCGGGATCATGCTCTTCACTGCTCCCTTCATCCCTTTTTTCACCATCCTTATCGGACGCGGCGCGGAACGCCTCAATCAGCGCCAGTGGCGGTCCCTGGCCCGACTTGGGGGCTATTTCCTCGACCGGGTTAACGGCCTTGCCACCTTGCGCATGTTCAACGCCTCGCGCCGCGAGGCCGCCGTGATCGCCCGCATCTCGGACGACTACCGCCTGGCGACCATGTCGGTGCTCTACATGGCTTTTCTCTCCGCGCTGGTCCTTGAGTTCTTCGCCACGGCCAGCGTGGCGCTGATGGCGGTGATCATCGGCTTTCGGCTCCTGAAAGGGGACATGGCGTTTCAGGACGGTTTTACCGTGCTGCTTCTGGCGCCTGAATTCTACCTGCCGCTGCGCCTGATGGGGAACTACTACCATGCCCGCATGGAGGCCATCGGAGCCGCCGAGCGCATCTTTTGCCTGTTGGATACCCCGGTCGCTCCCCGGCCGTCGGCGCCTCGCCCGCTGCCCGCCATCTCCCCGCTCCTGATCCGCTTCGAGAATGTCAGCTTCCGCTATACCCCGGATTCAGCTCTTGCGGTGGAAGGCGTCTCGCTCTCCCTGGGCTCAGGCGAGCGGGTCGCCCTGGCAGGGCCCAGCGGGGCAGGAAAAAGCACCATGGCCGCTTTGCTTTTGGGCTTTGCCCTGCCGGAAAAGGGCAGGGTGCTGGTAAACGGCGTGGACCTGGCCGAGTGCGATCCCGACCAATGGCGGCGCCTCGTGGCCTGGGTTCCCCAGCGCCCGCACATCTTTCGCGGCACTGTTCGCGACAATATCCGCATGGGCCGCCACGACGCCGCTGAGCCGGACATTCTCCTTGCTGCCCGCAAGGCCCGCTGCGAGGAATTCATCGCCCGCCTGCCCCAAGGGCTTGATACCGTCATCGGCGAGCAGGGGGCAGGCCTGTCCGGAGGGGAAGCGCGGCGCGTCGCCCTGGCACGGGTATTTCTCAAGGACAGCCCCCTGATCGTCACCGACGAGCCCACCGCCGGGCTGGACGCACGCTCCGAGTCAATGGTCCGCGAGGCGCTCAAAGAACTGGCCGGGGGCCGGGCAGTGCTGTCAATCGCCCATCGCCTGGCCACCATGGAGGATACCGACCGGGTCGTTGTCATGAACGAGGGAAGGATCGTCGAGCAGGGTGGGTATGAAGAGCTCAGGGGGGCTGGGGGCCTGTTCGCCCGGATGGCGGCTGCGGGGGAGGGGCGATGAGGGATATCTGCCGCCTCCTGAAACTTGCGTGGCCCTATCGCGCCTGGCTTATGGCCGCTCTCGGGCTCTCCCTGGCAACGATTTTGGCCAATGTGGGCCTTCTTGCCCTGTCCGGATGGTTCATCGCCGCCATGGCCCTGGCCGGAATCAGCGGCATGCCCATCAATTACCACTATCCCGCGGCAGGCATCCGCGCCCTGGCGATCTTGCGCACCATTGGGCGCTACGCCGAACGGGTGGTCAGCCATCAGGCGTCGCTGCGGCTTTTGTCCGGGATGCGGGTCTGGATCTATCGCCGCATTGAACCGTTAGCCCCGGCCCGGCTGGAGGGTTATGCCAGCGGCGATCTCCTGAGCCGCATCCGGGCCGACATCGACAGCCTGGATACCTTTTACCTGCGCCTTTTGGCTCCGGTGCTGACCGCGCTGTGCGCCGGACTTATGTTCATACTGTTCCTGTGGCATTATAGCTTCGACGTTGCCCTGGGGACCTCAGGGCTTTTGCTCGTGGCAGGCTGTTTCCTGCCGCTTGCGGTTCACCTTCTGGGCCTCAAGCCTGGAGCCCGTGCGACCCAGACATCATCGGAGCTGCGCACAGCCGTGGTGGATGGCCTGCGGGGGATGGAGGAACTTCTGGCCTACGATGCCGCGGGACGCCAGAAAGAGCGCGTTGGGGAGCTAAACCTGCGACTTCTGGCCGATCAGGCCCGCCTGGCCGGATTGTCGGGTATCTCCGCCGGCGGGGTGGGGCTGTGCTCAGGCCTTGCGCTCTGGCTGGCGCTTTTGATCTCGATCCCACTGGTACGCGCCGGATCCATGAGCGGGCCGCAGATGGTCATGCTGGGGCTCTTTTGCCAGGCCGCCTTTGAGGCTGTCCTGCCGCTGCCTGCCGCCTTTCGCCTGCTGGGGCAGACCATGGCGGCGGCCAGGCGGATATTCTCCCTGGCGGACGAAGCGCCGGCGGTCCGGGAGCCCCATGAGCCGGCCCCGAGGCCTGAGAATGCGATCCTAAGCCTGCGCGGGGTGGGTTTCAGCTATGGGCATGGGGCTTCCACCCTGGAAGGTATTGACCTGGAGTTGTCGCCGGGGCGCAAGGTGGCCGTGGTCGGGGGCAGCGGTGCCGGCAAAAGCACCATTTTGGCCCTCTTGCTCCGTTTCCGGGAGTATGACAGCGGCTCCATAATCCTGGCAGGAAGGGAAATCAGGGAGTATGACGGCGAAGACGTACGCAGTCTGATGGCGGTGGCCGGCCAGCAGCCGTTTTTGTTTAACGCCACCCTGCGTGAGAACCTGCTGATCGCCAGGCCCGGGGCCGGTGAGGAGGAAATTGTTGCGGCGGCCCGCATGGCCGGGATTCACGACGAGATCGCAGCACTTGCGCAAGGCTATGATACCGAGGCCGGCGAGGGAGGGGTGAAGCTCTCCGGCGGGCAGGTGCGCCGTCTGGCCATTGCCCGGGCTATCCTCAAGGACAGCCCGGTACTTTTGCTGGACGAACCTACGGAAGGGGTGGACGCCTCGGACGCGCGTTCCTTGCTGGAAAGGGTGTTCCGTTATGCGGAGGCAAGGGCTCTTTTGGTGATCACCCACAGCCGGATCGGGTTGGAGACGATGGACGAGGTGCTTATGATGGACGAGGGGCGCATCGTGGCACGGGGCAGCCACGCCCAACTGCTGGCGAAAAGCCGCCGTTACCGGGACATGTGGACGCTGGAAAGCGGTTCTCTCACCCGCTCACTAGCGATCGCTAAAGCTCACGAAGACCCAAAGAACACCAGGAGCAAAGAAGATAAATCAACGACATTCGATTGATTTTAATTACATTCTCCGTGCCTTTGCGGGCTCTGTGAGAGATATCCTTTAAGCCCAAAGCTCAGTTGTTTTCAATCCCGCCGGTTTCGAACATTCCGCTCCAGTCCATCTTCTCCGTTATTTTCCGAAAATGGTAACCGTAGATGGCAAAGGTGATGGCCAGCGGAAACAGGCTTGGCCGCCTGAGAAGCGACCAGAAAAAGAGCTTCCAGAACTGGATCCGCTCCTTACCGATAAACCCCAGCATGACGATGGATTTGAAGAAGGCCCCGCAATAACCGGACTTCACGTGAAAGCTGCCCTGCCTGAGAGGGCGGTAATCGCGGAGAAAGCCGGTTACCCGCTTGTAGTAGTTCTTCGGGGAATAGATGCTGGTAAGGATGCTCCGATAACCGCTGATAAGCGTCTCCGCTTTCATGCGGGGAATAAAATTGAGGGAAACGGCCGTATTGTTGCCCGAGGTATCACCCAGCAATCGCCCTTCCTTGAAGAGCCGCTGGTGAAGCTTGGTGCCCCGCAAGGCGGTGAGCATTCCGACCATGGCCGTAGCAATGCCGCTTTCCTGGATGAAGTGGATCTGCCGCTCGAAGATCGACAGGGGATCGCTGTCGAACCCGACGATAAATCCGCCTTGTACCTGCAAGCCGGCGTGCTGGATCTTTTTGACGCTTTCCAGCAGGTTGCGGTTCTTGTTCTGGACCTTGCCGGTTTCGCTCAGACAATCCTCGTTCGGTGTTTCTATGCCGACAAATACCTCTTCAAAGCCGGTCTGTACCATAAGATCCATGAGAGACGGGTCGTCCGCCAGATCGATCGAGACCTCGGTATAAAAAGTAAAAGGATGCTTGTGCCGCTCCATCCATTCAAGCACTGCCGGGAGGGTTTCGTTCTTCAACTTGCGTTTGTCGCCGATGAAATTGTCGTCCACGAAGAAGATGCCGCCGCGCCATCCCCACCCGTGGAGGGCATCGAGTTCCCCGGTCAACTGGACGGTACTCTTGGTCCGCGGCTTGCGTCCGAATAGTTGGGTGATGTCGCAAAACTCGCAGTCGAACGGGCATCCCCTGGAATATTGGATGTTCATGGCAGCATATTTTGAGGGATTGATCAGCTTCCAGAGCGGGATGGGCGTTTCCCGCACATCTGCCCACTCCTCGGAAACATAGCTGTGTTCCGGCCGGCCGAGGTCAAGGTCACGGAGGAACCTGGGAAGTGTTACCTCGGCTTCACCCAATACCAGGTGATCCGCTGAATCGAACTCCGCCGGGGCGGCAGTGAAGAGCGGACCCCCAACGACCGTCTTGGCCCCCAGAAGGCGACAACGGGCAAGGACTTCATCTACGGATTCCTTCTGGACGGCCATGGCGCTGATGAAGACATAGTCTGCCCATTGGATCTGCTGATCGGTAAGGGACTGCACATTCATATCAACGAGGCGCTTGTCCCATTTGCCGGGTAGCATGGCAGCCACGGTCAAAAGTCCCAACGGCGGGAAAGCTGCTTTTTTTCCGATGAATTTCAGAGCGTGGCGGAAACTCCAGAAGGTGTCCGGGTAGTGGGGGTAAACGAGAAGAATTTTCATGCTGCCAGTCCTTGCGGCGGTCCGGCGGAAGTGGTTGCGGTTGGAAGATTCGCCTATTCTAAAGGATACAGCAGTTTCCAGAAATGCAATGTAAATCTATTGTAAAAGCATGTGACGCAAGTGGCGCTTACGGGAGGGCAGGGGCGGGCTGCCTGCTTCCGAACAATCCATGGACATGATCCGGGCAGGGGATCAAGCCCCCTGCTAAAAACCGCCATGCCTCTCGTCAAACCTGCGGAAATATTCCTCCCGGCACCAGTTCTCCACATCAACCAGCGCTTGAAAGGCCTCTTCAAAATCGTTGTGTCCGAGGGTAAACACCCCGTGTCCGTAGACTATGGCCCGCCCCGGCTTCGCGATGACCGGGGGTACGTTTTTGGCGAGCCCTCCGGCCCCGATTTCGCCCGCCACGACAGGGGTTCCCCCCACATCCCTCACCCTGGGGCAATCCTTCCAGCAGTCGGTAATGGAACAGTGCTCTTTATCGTCGCAGAGCATGCTTATCACCACGGAGAAACGCGGGTGGCCGTGCAGGATGGCGCGGCAGCCGACAGTTTCGAAGATGCGGCGATGGGCCACCAGTTCGCTGGAAGCGGTGATGCCGACAGTGGAGGTGTTTTCAAAGGGGACCGGGTCGATGCAGCCCGCCAGTTCGTCCAGGCTGGAAGCGGTCTGGGATATGTAGATCAGATCGCCGTTGGAATAGGAGATGTTGCCGAAAAAAGAATCGACCAGGCCCCTCTCTACCGTGTAACGCCCGACCTGCGCCATCTCGTCGAGGATCAAGGCCTTTTCCCGCAGTGGGCCTTTTCTGAATCTCAACCCTGAAGCCGTAAGCGGCACCAGCCACTTTCCGCGGAATGCGCCAAAGGCCTGGGCTTCGCCAGGCAGCATGAAGCCAAGCTCCAAGACATCTTCCAGGTATTTAATGAAGGTGGAGTGAAACACGGACGACCAGTTGATAAAGGCCTGCTCGACGGTAAGGGCGCCGCTGGCTATGATGCCGATGTCCTCTACTATTACCCCCTTGCGGTTACCCAGCACCCTTGCAATGGCCACTGCGGGATCGTCGCCCAGATCTCTGTGCCGCAGGACGGGAATGTCGTGCAGAAAGGTGCGGGTCTCGGTATCGCGCGGCACGATTTCCTGTTCGCTTTTGCCGGCCCGCTGCAGCAGGAATTGGGCAAAGGGAAGGGCAGGCGCAGCGACGCAGAGCGCCAGGCAATCGAGACGCCCGATGACGGATGCCGCCAGACTAGCCAGCTCAGCGTCCCCTGCGGCAATCACGGCATCGTCCTGGGCGGCAAAGGCGATCTTTTCCGGCACTGCCGAACGGTCGGCGATCAACTTGCGGCTGTATTTTTCTATCTGGTCGTACATCAGGGCACGGAATCCTGGATATTGGTAAACAGAAGAGAGCCGTCGGACAGGACCGCTTTGCGGAAATGGCTCCTGTGTTGCGACGATGCCAGTTGAACCTTGGGCAATGGCGTGGTGCTGCCCGGCATGAAGGACGGCGTAACGTTGACGCCCGCCTGCCAGGCCTCGAAATGCAGATGGGGTCCGGTCGAGCGACCGGTACTGCCTGACAGGGCAATGGTCGTGTCGGCTTCGACGGATTGCCCCTGAGCGACCATGAGGCGGCTGTTGTGGCCGTAGAGCGTGACCATGCCGTTTGCGTGCTCGATCAGCACCGTGTAACCGTATCCGGAGCGCAGGCCGCTGTAGATCACGACCCCGGGAGCAACCGCATTAACGGGCGTTCCCTCGGGGATGGCAATATCGATGCCGTTGTGGCGGCGCCATTTGCCGTCGATGGGGTCGATGCGCATGCCGACGCCGGAGGTTATGGTCCCACCCACGTGGGGCAGGTGCGGCTCAAAGGCGTCCGGTGCCGTTTCCTGTGGATCGCGCGATGCCTCCATGACCTTTTCTTTTTTTTCTGTTTTCTTGTTTTTGGAAGGCGACGTGCGATACTCTTTAATGACGACCTTGGCCGTCTTGTCCTGCGGCGCATCGGTGAACGTCTCAACACCGTTGACCGTAACGAACCGGTATATGTCGGCCCGGCAGTTCACGGGCAACCAGGAAATGGCTACACAGACCAATGATGTCGCAAGGAATTGTTTAAAGGTAATTGTGAAAAAGTCGAGTTTGTACAAAATTGCTCTCATTATTGCTTGTCGTCCCAAGGCATTTCTGTTAGAAACGAAATCTTGTTCTGTTATACAATAACCTCGTCCTTTCTGCAATTCAATCGATCCTTTCAGGAGATTTTGTGATGATTCAGTGTTTCGACAAAATCGTTAAAGGGACCGAGCGCGAAGATTCCCTGGTTATCCTTCAAAATCTGTATGGGATGGTCGGGATGAGTTTTTCTTTCCTGAACTATTATAAGGAAATCCCGGTATCCTATGATGCGAAGCTGGTCAATGTGGATAACGAAATGGCCGAATTCGAGGTGCATGAATACCAGGCTAAGGTCATTGCATTTGAACACAGGGCCCTGATTCGTTCCCAGGGCAGGTTCTCCTTCCGGGAGGATATGGTCGGGGAGGCCTTCTACGTCAATGTCGCCCGCAAAAAGGCCATACTCTGCAAATTCGGCTACGCCAAGATCAAATCGGATATGCGGCGTTATGTAAGGGTCTTGCTGGACCGTCCGCTTGAAGTTGACATGTTCGTTGAACATCATATCAAAGGTTTTGTCAAAAATCTTTCTCTTGGCGGTGCATCCATAAATGTCGAGTCCAGGGAACAGCTTCTTCTCGGGCTTGATATCAATATGTTCCTGAAGCTTCCCGATATTTACAGCGGTTCGATAAGCGAGGTCGGGGTCACCGCGACAATCGTCAATGTCATGGGGGATAATGCACCGTATACATGCATCGTGGAATTCCACCAGGAAAAGCATTCCCAGCAACAGATATCCTACTACATCAACCAGCGTCAGGTTGAAATCATCAAAGAACTTAAAGAACAAATTTTGTAACTGCCGAGCACAATCTTTGCCTGTTTTGTTGGCAAGTTTCGCGGTGGTGCTGTTTTTTTATGCGATCCTGCGGACGGAAGTAACGTTGCTGTTAAACATGAGATTGTAACCACTCAATATTTCAGTATTCTTTTGAAAAGGATTTTGGCAGAATGTTTGCATGATTTAACCGAATGTGCTAGTCAGCTTACCGCTTGCAATTTGACCGAGAATTCATATAATCTCCCCTGTCCAATTTCCATGAAAGTGAGGGTAGCGGATTGAAAAAAATCGAAGCCATTATCAAACCATTCAAGCTTGATGAGGTTAAGGAAGCATTGAATGAAATCGGCGTTCATGGTATTACCGTCAGCGAGGTCAAAGGTTTTGGGCGTCAGAAGGGACATACCGAGCTGTATCGCGGTGCGGAATATGTCGTGGACTTCATTCCCAAGATCAAACTCGAAATCATCGTATCGGATTCGATCCTTGCCAGCGTTGTCGACGCTATCGGGCAATCCGCCAAAACCGGCCGGATCGGCGACGGCAAGATTTTCGTGACGCCAGTTGAGGAAGTGGTCCGCATCAGGACCGGAGAGACCGGCGACGACGCGGTATAATTTCAGATTTTCAAATAACAGATGACATCAAGGCGACGAGGATCGAGGCGACGAAGCGTACAGGCAACGTTGAGAAGCTGAAGACGAGCCGACCTGGATGCGCTGGGATTTGAAATTGGAATAATGCACCAAAAGCGGTTTATTACACACCCCCCGAAAGGAGAAACTGATGACCCCGAAACAAGTAGTAGAATTTGCCAAGGAAAACGGCGCACTGATGGTGGATTTCAAATTTATGGATTTTGTTGGTATCTGGCAGCATTTCAGCACACCGATCAGCGAATTCGGCGAGGATATATTCGAGGATGGCCTGGGCTTTGACGGTTCTTCCATCCGCGGCTGGCAGCCGATCCATGCCTCCGACATGATCATCATCCCCGACGCCACCACCGCCAAGATAGACCCATTCATCGCCGTTCCGACCCTTTCCCTGATCTGCAACATCTTCGATCCGATCACCAAGGAAGGTTACAGCCGCGATCCGCGCAATATCGCCAAAAAGGCCGAGTCATACCTCAAGTCCACCGGCATCGGCGACACCGCTTTCTTTGGTCCGGAAGCCGAATTCTTCATCTTCGACGACGTGCGTTACGACTCCTCCGCCAACCAGTCCTTCTATGCCATTGACTCCGTAGAAGGCGCCTGGAACTCCGGCCGCGAAGAGTTTCCCAACCTGGGCTACAAGCCGCGCCACAAGGAAGGTTACTTCCCTGTTCCCCCGACCGACTCCCAGAACGACCTGCGTAACGAGATGGTCATGGAGATGCAGAAGGTCGGGATCCAGGTTGAGTGCCAGCATCACGAGGTAGCCACCGGCGGCCAGGCCGAGATCGACATGCGTTTCGACTCCCTCGTCACGATGGCCGACAAGCTCCAGTGGTTCAAGTACATCATCAAGAACGTAGCCGTCAGAAACGGCAAGACCGTCACCTTCATGCCCAAGCCGCTCTACGGCGACAACGGCTCCGGCATGCACTCCCACCAGTCCATCTGGAAGGACGGCGTCAACCAGTTCGCGGGCGACAAATACGGCGGGCTTTCCCAGATGGCCCTGTACTACATCGGCGGCATCATCAAGCACGCCAAGGCCCTGTGCGCCTTCACCAATCCGACCACCAACTCCTACAAGCGTCTGGTGCCGGGCTTCGAAGCTCCCGTGAACATGGCATACTCAGCCCGTAACCGCTCGGCCGCCCTGCGTATCCCGATGTTCTCCACCAACCCCAAATCCAAGCGCGTCGAATACCGCACGCCGGACCCCTCCTGCAACGGTTACCTGGCCTTTGCCGCCATGCTGATGGCCGGCCTCGACGGCATCGAGAACAAGATCGATCCGGGCCAGCCGCTGGACAAGGACATCTACGGTCTTTCTCCTGAAGAGCTCAAGGACATTCCGTCCGCGCCGGGCAGCCTGGAAGAGGCGCTCAAATGCCTGGAAGCCGACCACGAGTTCCTGCTCAAGGGCGACGTCTTCACCCCCGACGTCATCGAAAAATGGATCGAGTACAAGACCGAAGCCGAAGTCAACCCGGTCCGCATGCGTCCGGTTCCTATGGAGTTCCAGCTTTACTACGACATCTAAGCCGTACACAACGCAAGAGCAATACCAAGGAGGCGGGGATAATCCCCGCCTCTTTTCGTTCCTGCTTCAATCCTGAAATTCCATGAGGAAGGGCAAAGCTCCTGCACGGTCCAAATTGGGGAATATTCCGGCAGCATCTCGTGGCTGAATGTGGGTTCAATTGACTTTCCCCTGCCAGTCTGCTAGATAGATAGATGGTTTCTAAAGACCAAAAGGATGTCCATGGATAATTTTCTCTTCAAGCTCTCTGTCATGCTCGTGCCGGGAATGCTTGCCATTGTCTGTCATGAGGTTTCCCACGGCGTTGTCGCCTGGCGCTTCGGCGACCCCACTGCACGCATGCTCGGCAGGCTGACCCTCAATCCGATAAAGCACATCGATATCATCGGCACCCTGATGATCTTCTTTGTCGGCATCGGTTGGGCCAAGCCGGTTCCGGTGACCTTCGAGAATCTGCGCAATCCCAAACGGGATATGATCTGGGTGGCTGCTGCCGGGCCAGTGACCAATACCCTCCTGGCGACCGTTTCCGCCTTTTTGCTGCGGGGGCTGATTGTTTTCGACAACTCCTACGTGCAACCGGGCTCGCCCATGTCCATGCTGGTTGATCCTGTAGCGCTCATGCTGGCCTTTTCGGTCTACATAAACCTCTTGCTGGCGATCTTCAACATGATCCCGGTGCCGCCTCTCGACGGGGGCAGGGTGCTGGTAGGTCTTTTGCCCCATCGCCAGGCAGCGGCATGGGCCCGCATCGAGCCATACGGCATGGTGATCATCATCGTGCTCGTATTCTTCACGAATATCTTTTCCTATGTCATCTCGCCGATTCTCAACGTGGGTGTCAATGTGCTGGCAGGACCGCAGAGTTCCCTGGTTCTGGGGGTTACACGACTCATGATGCACTGACTTTGGGAAATTCCCAGTTCGTCTAATTATATCTTTTTGGAGCACTGAAATGAGACAGCGCGTAGTTAGCGGCATGCGGCCGACCGGAAAACTCCACATCGGCCATTATCACGGCGTACTGGAAAACTGGGTCAAGATCCAGGATTCTTTCGACTGTTTTTTCTTCGTGGCCGATTGGCACTCGTTGACAACGGAATACGCCGATACCTCCGGCATCCGCGACAGCATCAACGAGATGGTCCTGGACTGGATCGGTTTCGGCCTGGACCCGGCCAAGAGCATCGTCTTTCGCCAAAGCCTGGTTCCGCACCATTCGGAACTGAACCTGATCCTTTCCATGATCACGCCGGTTTCCTGGCTGGAGCGCAACCCGACCTACAAGGAGATGCTTGACAACCTTGAGGCCAAGGACCTTACCACCTTCGGCTTCCTGGGGTACCCAGTGCTGATGGCGTCCGACATCATCCTCTACAAGGCTACCAGCGTGCCGGTGGGGCACGACCAGCTGCCGCACCTGGAGATCACCCGCGAGATAGCCAGACGCTTCAATTATCTGTACGGAAACGTGTTTCCGGAACCTGAGGCGCTTCTGACCGAGACCCCCAAGCTCCTGGGCCTGGACGGACGCAAGATGAGCAAATCATACGGCAACTCCATCTATCTTTCCGATACGGCCGAGGAGACCACCAAGAAGGTACTGTCCATGATGACCGATCCGGCGCGGGTCAGACGTAGCGACCCCGGCGAGCCGGACGTCTGCGTGGCCTTCAACCTTCATCGCATCTACGTGCCACAGGAAAAGCTGGACGAGATCATCCCCGCCTGCCGCGGCGCCGCCATCGGGTGCGTGGAGTGCAAGAAGATCCTGGCCGGGTGCATGAATGAACGACTGGAGCCTTTCAGGTCCAAGCGGGCGGAACTGGCTGCCCATCCGCAATTTGTGAACGACCTGCTGCAGGACGGGAGCCGTCGCGCTTCGGAGATATCGGACGCCGTCATGGCCGAAGTCCGCGACGCTCTGAAGCTCTGATCGTGGCTAAGGACAGGGCGGGCGCCGATGAAAACCCAACCCTTCTTGACGAATTCCGCGACGGCTACAGCGTTCATCTCGACAAGTTCGACGGCCCGCTGGACCTGCTGCTGCACCTGATCCGCAAGAATGAGGTCGATATCTGCGATATACCCATTGCAGACATCACTCGACAGTACCTGGACTACATCAAGTTGCTGAAGGTACTCAACCTGGATGTTGCCGGCGATTTTCTGCTGATGGCCTCCACGCTTTTGCACATCAAATCGCGCATGCTGCTGCCGCCGGACGACGAGGAAGAAGGGGAGGAGGAAGAGGGCGACCCCCGTGCCGAACTGATCCGGCGCCTCTTGGA
>Ga0316217_10001909_pt1 | contig 26165 bp, 32 predicted proteins | sample 1anoAmetaG_FD_203633 | JGI IMG/M metagenome (GOLD analysis project Ga0316217, IMG submission 203633) | Freshwater microbial communities from Trout Bog Lake, Wisconsin, USA - 1anoA | ecosystem: Environmental > Aquatic > Freshwater > Lake > Hypolimnion/Profundal zone | place: USA: Wisconsin...
TACAACAAGGATAAGGCTGATTCATTTGCTCACATTCACAGATCTCTTCAAAATAATAAGGCTCTAACGAATCATCTAGCCAACGAACACAAAAAGACTGGCAAAGATGTAAGAGTCAAGGGCGAGATTTTCTACAAGCCAATCTCAAAGCCTTCTGAGCATAAAGGTGAACGTCGTTTTATTCTTACTTCATATGGAACACATCATATGGGTTCCGTTGGTAAATATGTAATTCACTCAAAGCTTCCAGAAAACCAGCATCATGATATTGAGCATTTCAAAAAGCATCTTTCCAACAAAGAAATCAACTTCGATGATGACAAGGTTCATCACACACCATCTCATGTAGATGTTTCAAAAGAGCATCATGATTTCAGTCATCTCAATCATGAATTGATCAATTCAAGAACTTCTCCTAAGAACAAAGAACATAAGATGGCAGAGGTTGCCGAGTTTGATGCTATCAAGAAGAGAGTTTCTGATAAAGTCGATAATCATATGGCTGCTAAGAAATTGAAGAATAAGTGGGGATCTGAAAGTGAAGGTCACATTGTTCATCCAAGCCATGTACATCCAGCCGCACCTCGTTTCAAAGTTACATCACAAGAATTTAGAAAGAACAGAGAAGCTCAGAAAGGCAAGCAGTTATCATTCACAAGAGATACGAATGCTTAAATTTAAACAGTTTTTAAAAGAAGGTGGTAACATAAAGGTCGGTGGAGTTGGAGCCAATCCAATTAACGTCACTGATAAAAATCGCGGGCATATCGCTTCTGATATTCATCACGCACTAAGTTCACTACATGATTCATTTCATAATGAACATGGTGGGCATCTTTTTGGTAAAAACAAAAAGGCTTTGGAAAATGGATCTGCTTTTGCTGGTTCTACGAAGCATTTGATGGACAAGAAAATTTCAGACAAGGAATACGCAAAACACAAACCAACCACTAGTGATATAGATGTTCAGATTCCTCATGAACACAAAGAGGCTTTAACAAAGCATTTGACTCCTGGAAAGAAGTTTGGCAAATATACAGTTGTCGGAACCAAAGGACACGGGCATGAAGTTTCTGCTATTTTAAAACATGAGAATGGTCAACATCATCAGATTGATTTTGAGGCAACTCACTATCACAAAGATGAACCTCATGTTGGAGAACAATTCCTTCATAGTTCTAATTGGGAAGATACCAAGAAAGGAATCAAAGGTGTTCATCACAAACTTCTACTCAATGCTGCTGGAGGATCAAAATATAAGTTCTCCAATACCAACGGTTTGAAATCAAGAACAGATGAGACTGATGCTGGAACCAAGCATCCACAAGAAGTAACGAAGAAATTATTTGGTCATGATGCCGATAGTTCAAAAATTCATTCATTTACTGGTGTTACTGATCTGATCAAGAAACACTATCATCCTTCACATCATCAGGAAATCTATGATAAGTTTAAAGATAGCTTGAAGAAACATAAAGGTATTGATCATGAACCAGCCATAAACCATCTAAAGAACAATTTGAAAGTCAAAGATAGTATCAATGAATCAGAAGAAGAACATCATACAACAGTTGTTCCTATGACTGGCTTTTCACCATTTTCTCACATGGGACATGCTCATGACTTGGGTAGAAAAGTCATGAGTCTTCCAGGCACAAAACATGTTGGAATTTCAGGAAAATCTGATTTGTATTCAGGCGAAGAAAGAGCGAACATTCTTCATAGACAATGGGGTGGAGACAAGAATGTACACGCTCATGTTGTGAAGTTTGCTGGAGAAACAATCAAAAAGGCACACGATTCTTTACCAGCAAAGGGAAAGAAAATTCTTCATCTAGTTGTTGGTCATGACAGAAGAAAGATGGCAGAAGACTTAAAGAGTGCTCTTGAACATAACAAACTAAAAGAAATGAAAGGTCATAAGTTTGATGAAATTCACATTCATCATCCAGATGATGTTAACAGAAGTCATGGTATGTCTGGTACTGCTATGCGTACTGCGGCAGCATCAGGAAACCTAAATACTTTTCATAAGCATCTTGGTCCTATGTTTACTAGAGCAGAAGCCCAAAAGCATATGGCGAGAATAAAAAAAGCACTTAGTTCAAATAAACTGGCAGTAAAAAGAAAATGAACCATTTTAAAGCAATATTTTTAGTAGGCGGTCCAGGAAGCGGAAAAGATTTTCTGCTTCATTCCGTCTTCAATGAACATAGACTAACAGAACTTTCTCTTGAGAGAACTTTTAAAGCTATTGTTGATCAAAAGAATATTGAAGAACTTCACAATTTTCGCTCAGTCATTGTTAATGGAAATGCCGATAATAAGGATAAGATTATAGTCACAAAGGCAGTTCTTGAGCAGATGGGATATGATACTTCTATGGTTTTCGTATACACATCAGATGAAGCATCTAAGGTAAGAAACGATCTAAGAATCTCCAAAGGTGCTAAAACTGTTAGCGAGAGTGTTCGTTCTTTGAAGTACAATCATTCAATTCAGAACATGCACGACTTCTCAGAGATGTTTGAAGCATTTGCTTTATATGATAACTCAAACAATTTCTTGACTGTTAGTGAAGAAAAGAAACAAGAAATCACTGGTTGGATTATGGAATTATCCGAAACTGTTTCTGGATTCTTAAAGGCTTTTCCTAAGAATGAATCTTCATTGAAGTGGTTGTCTGAACGAGTTCTGGAAGTTGGAACAAAAAGCACAGCAAGATTTGCCAAGAATCTAACACCAGGACAAGGAAGCAATAGAGTCAGAACATACAAGCAAGCAGATAAGATGACTTCTGATATTGGAAGAAGTGGCACAGCACGTTCTGATGTAAACATGACAAATCGCCCATGTGTCGATGAGGCCAAGAAATCAACTAAGAAATCTCTTTTGCCTCAAGTAAAAGGATATGATTACAACAGAACAAACACAACTGGAACTCCAGGTGATAGCACGGGTGTAGCAAGTGTGACCGCTGGAGTTTCGGAAGAAAAGAAACTAAAGAAAAAGAAAAAAGAGCGCGAGCAGTATCCAGAAGCTCCTCTAAGTTCTGGTCAGGCAAGCGTTTCTAATTTAGGTGGACTATCATTAGTATCACCATTCGGTCAAACAGGATAATACAATGTACATGTCATCAATGAATTCGGGTAGTGTTAAAAGCGTAGCAAGAACCATCAAGGAAATGATGGACACCGCTGACGCAGCTTCCGCAAAAACTAACGCCCACAACGCACTTCTTCATCAGATGAAGAAGATTCTTGCTGACGGATATACTTTGTATTTTAAGGCACACACATTTCATTGGAACGTTGAAGGTTCCAACTTTCCACAATATCATGAATTTTTTAATAAAGTTTATGAAGATGTTTATGACCGTCTAGATCCTATCGCAGAACAAATGAGATCATTGGGAGCATATGCTCCTATTTCACTAAAAGATCTTCTAGCGTTGTCATCTATTAAGGAAGCATCATCAATTCCATCACCAAATGAAATGTTCAAGCAGCTTCATGCTGACAACGAATACTTCATTGGATGTTTAACAACTGGCTATAAATTAGCCGAGGCGGCACAACACATTGGCTTGTCAAACTTTCTACAGGATTTGGTAGACAAGCACACAAAATTAAGTTGGATGATCGCATCCACATCAAAAGGCGCATAAAATGTTTAATTTAAATGACAAACTAAATAAGTCTATCGCAGACGCAGCATCTAAGGTTATGGCAGCACAGCCAGCCAAGGTTGACGATCATAAGGCTCCAGAGCCTATTTCTAGCGATATGGTTGATCGTGTGATGGCGACAAACATGAACAGCAAGTTTCGCCCACTTAGAGAAGATATCGAAGCTGAAAAATCAGTAGACGATGTTCTTCCTAACAGCGTGCCAAGTGCCGCATGGCCTAAACCAGCACCACTTGTTGCTAAGACTCTAAAGTCTCCAAAGAAACCAGGTCCTGCTGCTCCAAGTGATCCAAAGCCAGAAAAGCCTGACTTTGCTTCGAATGTTGCTTATGGTGGTGGTAACGCATCAAATCCAAAAGGAAATTACGCACAAACTTTATCTTCTAAGGGATCAAGACCAATGAAAGAACAATTTACTTCTTTTGAAATCGTTCAGTATCTTAAGGAAACAACTGGCGATAACGCATGGTATGTAAATACAAAGAAGCTTGGAGCACCAGTTGCTCATAAGTTCATGAATAACTTTGCTATTCAGCATCACGTTACTGAAGCTGTCAAGAAGATGAAACAAGTTGATGAAGAAGACTCTGTAGTGTATAAGGAAGAAAAAGATCCACCTTTTGAGGGTCCATATAGTAAGACTCCTAAAACTCACAAAGATAGATACGATAATGTCATCAAGAAGAGAAATATGGCTGGACACCTAGCTCGCCGTGGTCTACAAAATATATTGAAGAATAAGGGAAAGTAAAATGGAAGATTTATCAAAACTAATCAGTGAATGTAAAGACATAATCAAGAAAAATATCGCTGACTATAATAAACACACCATTGCTGCTCATACTGCTACAAAGCGTACTGGCAGCACAAATCCAGAAGCTCAGTGGCACTTAAAGAAGGCCAATGAAGCCGTTAATATTGTAAATGCCGAAAAGAAAAGACTCAAGGATCTTGAGAGAAAATCTTGGAAGAGCGTTTACTTTCCTCAGTCAGAAAATGAACACACAAAGAGAAATCTAAATCCAGGTGCTATTTTTCCAGACAATCTAAAGGAAGAAAAGCCAGATCACCATATTGTCAGTGATTGTACATGTGATGACGATGACAAGGATGATTCAAAGAAGAAGAAAAAGAAATTCAAGCTAAAGAAGAAGTCTGACAAGAAGGATGAGAAGTTTGAGTCAAAGAAAGACAAAGACGACAAGAAAGAAGACAAGAAAGAACATAAGTTTGAAAAGAAAGAAGACAAGAAAGAAGACAAGAAAGAACATAAGTTTGAAAAGAAAGAAGACAAGAAAGAAAAGGTAGAAGAAGAATTTAAGAGTATTCATGGTCTTCTTGATGAATCCAAAGAAGGTGTAAGAAGAGCGTGGCTTCAGATTCACACTAAGGGTTCAAAGGCTGCTAGAGAAAAGCTAGATGTTCGTCACGCCAAGAATCCAGAATATCAGGAGTTCAAGAAGTCAATTGGTGCCGAAAGTGACATGAGTGTCAAGCAAGCAACAAAGGCAGCAAAGCCAGTAAAGACAACTACACCTACTTCTGCTAAAAAGCCAGCAGCATCTCTGTCTTCAATCAGAGCACAGAACATAGCAAGAGCACAAGCTCATGCTGCTCATCATGCCGCAAAAGCCTCACAGTCTGAAAAAGGACTAGCTGGTGGTGGTGTTGGTCATCATGGTGCTGGTGCTGGAATGTCCAAAACTGATTTTGAAAAAGCATCAGCAGCCAGCCGTCACACCGCTGGCGGATATCGTCAGGGAGATCTTAGCACAGCGGGGGCTATGAAATCTGTTATTAGAAGTGGCGGAACTATTAAGGGTTATAGATTGGGAGAATCAGAAGCAGTCATGTCTTCTGGTGATGGAGCTATTCGCGGGGCGGGATGGGTTTCTGGGCACCCAGATGGGGTGCCCTCAAACTATGTCTCAGGTAATCAAGCTGAGTTCGATGATAGAAAGAATATCATCTCAAAGGCAGTAGATACCCACCATGAACTTCATAATCAGACTTCTCATAGTGACGGAAAGAAGCTAAATGAGAATCTATTAAAGAGAATTCTTGAGGCAAAAAAGTATGCTGATGGAAGAAAGAAGCATGGTAAAAAGACTGAAACTGCTAAAGCAAATCCTGGAAATCCAGAACACAAAGATAGCAAGATTCATGAAATAGAAACCGAGCCTTCCATTGAAGTGAAAATGCCAGGTATGTCAGGAAAATAAAATGCTACAGCAACACAGAATATTCAAGAAAACTGACATCGAACTGCTAAACAAGCAGTTCGATGATATTCTAAGTCATAAGTTCTCCACAGAATACGTGGCTATGACAGCAGTAAGAGCGATTCTTGAACGTTTTAGTATCAATCTTCCTATGTTACATCCTTCTCCTATCAATATGGAATACACATTTCATATTCAAAACGAGACTAATAGTGAATGCTATCTCTATATTGTACTTGAGAAGGATATTCGCGGGCATGTGGATATATTCGCACAGGTGGTAGATGGTGACGAGTTGGATGCTCTAAAACACATGAACATCAGAACTCCAGATGTAATACCACCTGGGCAGATTCTTCCATACACTTCTAATTACTTAAGACAGACGAGAAGAACTTCAGACAATTAATTATGTTCAAAGATTTAAATGATGATAACTTTTTGATTTTTGTTATGAAGGCTTACGAAAAGCCTAATGCTGTTATGAGTGAATTTGAGGATGACATGAGCCGTATTTTGTATATTAAGAGATTAATAACTAAATACTATACCACTGGAATACTGAAAGAAAGATTAATTCTAAATCACATTATTGTTCTATACAATGTTTTTGGTGTTGAGGCGGCGACCAGAATTCTTTTCTTCAAGTTAGATGAAAAGGATTACGAGGTCATAAAGCCGTTTTTAATATTGTTGAATTTCCTGCCAAAGACAGTTCGTGGAATTCGTGGAAAGGACATTCATACAGATGATATACCACTAGATCAGACTGCGATAGACTTGCTAAGAGAAATAAAGGGATAGACCAAAAATGATGAATCCAGGAACATTAAAAAGACAAGCAGCCAGCAAGAATCAACCAAGAAAGGTTCCTGGAAGAGAAATCGCATCAAGAGCCCCAATTCCTTCTCATACTGGTCCATCTGGAAGATATGATTCTATAAAAGAAGACGGCATGGGAGCGGGAGCAGTTGGAGGAACACCAGCCAACAGCACTTCCACTGTGCCAACAGTAAAAGATCCAAACGTTGGATACGCATTCAAACGTCTAAGACAGAAAATGAATGCTGCCTTATCAAGAAGAGTACCACCTATAAAGACAACACTGACATGACAATTACAAAAGACCAATTACTACAGATCGTACCATACGCAAAGTACAGCAAACTAGATTTAGATGAAGTTTGTACTGAGCTTAGTAATGCCGCAGAACTATCTAACGTCAGCCGTTTGTCTGCGTTCATAGCTCAGTGTGCTCAGGAATCTGGGTCGTTTGTTCTTATTTCAGAAAATCTAAGATATTCTGCTGAAGGACTTATGAAAACTTGGCCTTTTCTTTTTCCTGATATTGCTTCGACACAAGCATACGCTGGTCAGCCAGAAAAAATTGCTAACAAAGTCTATGCCAATAAGGTTGGTAATGGTGATGAAGCTTCTGGAGACGGATGGAAGTTTAGAGGAAGAGGATTCATTCAGCTAACATTTCGTGACAACTATTTGAATTGCTCAAAAAATACTGGATTGGATTTGATCAATCATCCAGAAATTCTTGAAACAATTACAGGGGCAGTCAAGAGCGCAATTTGGTTTTTTCATTCTAATGGATTGTTTGAGTTGGCTGATCGTAATCAGATAGATGCTATCACAAAAATTATAAACTACAGAATGCTTGGAGCAGATGATCGCAAAGCATTCTTCATAAAAGCATTACAAGTATTAAGTCCATGAAGAAATTGGGTAAATAGATAAAATGAAAACATTAAAAGAAATACTAGAAAGAAAACTAAAAACAACAGTTAAAGAAGCATCAGCCGCATTGAACTCTATGTTTGGCACTCATGTCTCATATGATGGTCTTCCTTCAGAAAAAAAGAAAAAAGAACCAAGACTTCCTCTTAAAGATATAATCTCTATTGCTATTCGTAAGCATAGAATCAAGATGGCACAGAAGAAGAAACTAGGTGAACATATTGTAAAAGTTGATGGAAAGTATTATGCCGAGGAAACAGCAATGAACGAAGAAGAAAAGAAAAAGACTCTAAAGGATTACATGAAAGGAAAATATGTAAACTATGGAATTCGTTCAAGAAAGGCTGCTGTCAAAAAGGCATGGATGGACGGCAAGAAAATGAATGAAGACAAAGAAAATCTATATTCGCCACATTGCCACACTGGATATAATAGACCATTGAAGGATGGACAAACAATAGGTATACATGTTTATAAGGGAAGAGGAAAATTTGATAAGAATGGCATGTATGTTCATGATATGCATATTCAGCCAGCTACAGTTCATTCTTATGACGGATTCCCTGAAAGAAAAGGTTCTATGGGAAACTATCACAAATATACTGTAAAGATTGGTAATAAACTAAAGAAGATTAATTCAGACGATCATACGATCAGAACTCTAAAGAAATCAGTAAAAGAAGAAACAGAAATGAACGACGAAATATTGGACGCCATCTATGAAGGCGAAGAAGTCAATTTAGATGAAGCACATGTAGCATACTATAACAGCAGATATCGTGGAGTCACACAGAGCGGAAAGAAATGGTCTGCTCCAGAACCAGACATGAATAAGGCTAAGAACATTCTGTCGGCTGAAAAATATATTCGTAGCAAATATCCAGCAGGACATAAAGTTCGTGGTGGGTTCATATCAATACATTCGGAAGAAACAGTAAATGAACTTTCCAAAGGCACTCTAAAGTCCTATGTCGCCAAGGGAGTCGCAGAGAAGACACCAACTTCCAAGATCGGCAACAGAATCATCGGTCTTTGGAGAGCCAACAAGAAACTCGCAAAGAAGATCAAGGTGAACGAAGATCATGAAGAATGGCGCAAGGAAATGGAAAAGAGGGGCGCTAAAATATTCAAGAGCGATGACCCAGAGTCTCCAAAGATGACACGTGCTCTAAAACTTGTCGATGGAAAGCATGTTCATGTGGGTGCCTATGATCATGAGAATAAGGAAGCCATCAACGAAGATCGTCCAGTTTCAGTAGAACTTCATAGCGGTAAGGAACTTCATGATGCTGTTCCAAAGTCAGTCTTCAATAAGCTGATTCGTCATCCAGTATTCAGAAAGCACATACAGAATGAATATGGCGGAAACAAGACAACATACAGTTACATTAAGCACAGCGAAGGTTCACACCAGATTGATGTTCATACACATCCATATCTAACCACATTCCACATGTGGAAGCCTCATCGTGGTCCTGCGAAAGTTTCTGCGTATCACCACATGATAGCAGACAAGGAAGATTCAAACCGCTTCAGAACATTAAAAACTCATGGATTTGAGAACGAAGATTAGGATATATAGATAAGATGGAGAAGATAAAAAACCTCTTAATACAGACGTTCACTGGAAAGGATAATAATACTCTAGATATTGGACGTATATTATGGGCATTGGGTGTATTTGTATTTTTTGCTCTTTCGATTCACGCTGTGTGGAGAGGGCAAGTATTTGATGCGATAGCATGGGGAACTGGTTTTGGAGCAGTCCTAGCTGGTGGCGGTGTCGCGTTAAAGGTTAAAGAAACCACTGAACCGCCCCCAAAGGACACAACAAATGGGACTTCTAAATAATTTAATCAGTATTCCGATTCCAACACCATACTTAATAATAGCTAAGATTTTAATATCCTTAGCACTACTAGTCGGTGCTTATTTCTACGGATATCATAGAGCAGACACTATCATAACAGATCAGTATCAACTCAAGATATCACAATACGAAAACGACAAGAAAGATCTGGCTCTTAAACTAGAACAAGAACATAGTCTTGTAGAACAACAAGTCGTGGTTCTATACATGTATGAAATACAGACTATGGAAAAGAGAAAGATGGTTTATGTTAATCAGGCTGGAGAGGTTCCAGCACAGCATACTCTATCAAATGGTTGGGTATATCTACACAATCAGGCAGCACTTGGTCTTGATGCTGATGACAACAAAGTAAAAGATCCAAGTTCCTCTGGAGTTATGGATAATGAAGCTCTATCCACAGTGGTAGAAAACTACACAAGTTGCCATGAAAAAGACACACAAATTGCTTCTCTTCGTGACTATCTTCACAAAATGCAGGACTACGTAGACAAAGTGAAAGACGCTGTTGACAAGGCAAACAAGTCACCATACAAGCCATTATTTAAGTGAGCAAAAATGAAAACACTCATTATTATAGCAGCAATTTTTTTAACTAGTTGTACATGTACAAAAATTCAGCTAATTCCTCAGATAGAAATGCCGAAAACCCCTGAAGTTTTGATACAAGACAGCCCTCCATTAAAAGTAATTGTACCTAAAATACGACAAAAACCAGCCGCCGACACCCCTGTTTTAATAAATATCAAATAGGGTGAAAAATACATTAACTGTTGTCCCTGTAAAAGATGATAATAAAACGGAGCGACAGCCAAATGGTCGAAAACGAAATATATAATCGACACTCTAAAATAGAGGTCGAGGTATCTGCTATGAAGGAAAAATTGAACTTCGTTAGTCTTGTCAATGAAAAATTCGATAATACACTAGACAGGTTACACGAATTAATGGAAGAACGCAGATCAGACACCAACAAAGATCTTAAGGATGTTTACGATAAAATCGAAAACGTCGAGAATAAGATCATGGCTGAAATATCTAAACTACGCGATGATGTAAAAGAACATCATCAAACTGAAAGCAGAAAAATTGCCGATCTAGACAAGTGGCGCTGGATTATGTTTGGCGGCGCAGCCGTTGTTGGTTGGATTCTTTCAAAGATCTCATACTTTATCGCAAACGTATACAAATAACTTGATATTAAAAACGAAGTGAGATATACTATTAAGTATGTCTCACTTTGATATTTGGTTATATTATGGCAGTTTTTATTGATCGAAAGTATCTTTTAATGATTTCCTCAAGGCTGGATCGTTTTGCCCAGAAAAAAGAAGATCTCTTTAATTTTAGATGTCCTTTTTGCGGAGACTCTAAGAAGAACAAGTTAAAAGCAAGAGGTTATGTTTTTCGTAAGAATAACGACTACTTTTACACTTGCCACAACTGTAATGCCAGCACGACATTTTCCAAATTCTTAAAGCATGTAGATGAAGATCTACACAGGCAATATTCGCTTGAAAGATACTCAAATGGAGAAAATGGTAAGTCAAATTACCAGAAACCTGTCTTTAATCTAGATGGTCCCAAGGCATCTGATGTTTTTAAGACCAAACTAAAACTTAATGATATAAAGTTAAAAAGTGTAGATAAATTGCCCGTGGAACACTATGCTCCGAAATATATACAAGACAGGCAGATTCCAAGAGCTTATTGGTCAGAAATATTCTACACCAATGCGTTCAAGGACTTTCTAAACTCTACGTTTCCAGATCACGGTAAAGAAGACGTTCCCAATGATTCTCGCATCATTCTTTTCTATACAAACGAAAAGGGTGAGATAACTAATGTTGCTGGAAGAGCACTGGGTGACAGTAAAATTCGATACTGTACAGTAAAAATCTCAGATGAGAAGAAACTGTTTGGATTACATAGACTGAATCAAAAAGAAACTGTTTATGTATTGGAGGGTCAGTTCGATTCATTCTTTGTTCCAAATAGTGTTGCCAGCGGTGATAGTAATCTTGGTGCTGTTCCAGAGTTTCTATCCGAGTCTGAGTGTGTTCTAATATTTGACGTAGAACCCAGAAATAAAGAAATCGTAAAACAAATAGAAAGAAGTGTGAATGCTGGCAAGACGGTATGTCTCCTACCCCACAATTTGCCTGGTAAAGACATAAATGAAATGGTGATGAATGGTATGAGTGAATATGAAGTGATGAATATAATTCGCGAGAATACTTTTCAAGGTCTAACATCGAAACTTAAATTCGCAGAGTGGAGAAAATGCTGACAACGAAATACAAGTCAATATTCATATCTGATATTCATTTAGGTTCCAGAGGATGCAAAGCAGATGAACTTTGTTCTTTCCTAAAACACAATACAAGTGAGAACCTGTTTTTAGTAGGAGATATCATCGACGGATGGAGACTTCGTAGAAAATTCTTTTGGAAACAATCTCACACCAATGTGATTCGTAGATTTCTCACAGCATCAAAACGAGATACGAGAGTTGTCTATATCACTGGAAATCATGATGAAGATTTTAGAATGCTCTCTCCATTTTCTTTTGGAAATATAGAACTTTATAACCATTTCCGCTACAAAGCAGTGAACGGAAAAACATATATGGTAATTCATGGAGATTTGTTTGATGGTGTGTTGAGGACACGTTTGAAATTCCTGTATCATGTTGGAGATTTTGTTTACGAACAGCTATTAAGAGTTAACAATCTTCTACAAAAAATTCGTAGCGCACTAGGTCTTTCGTATTGGAGTCTTAGTGCGTATCTGAAAAATAAGACAAAGGAAGCACTCTCTTATTTGAATGATTTTGAAGATTTAATTACAGACTACTGTAAAAAGAAACACACTGATGGAGTAATATGTGGACACGTTCATCATCCAGCAATCAAGATGATAAATGACATAGAGTATATGAACGACGGCGATTGGGTAGAAAGTTGCACAGCACTTGTGGAACATCATGATGGCAAATGGGAGATTGTGGAATGGTTATCAAGAAAAGAATAGTAATCATCAGTGATGCTTGGTATCCTCAAGTGAACGGTGTAGTCATAACCTATACTAATATCATTCAGAATATAGATCACGAAATTTATGATGTAGAATTAATTGAACCCAGTCAGTTCAAGACTGTTCGTTTTCCTTTCTACAAGGAAATCGAACTTTCAATCTGCACAAAGAATAGAATGAAGACCATTCTAAAGAGCATGGAACCAGTGCATCGTTTTCATATAGCCACAGAAGGTCCATTAGGAGTTGCTGCAAAACGTGCATTAGATGAAATGGGTATTCGATACACTACAGCATATCATACCAAATTTCCAGAATACTTAAAAACAAATTGGGGATTTCCTTTGTCTATTTCTAATGCATTTTTCAATTGGTTTCATAGAAAGTCACGCATAGTGATGGTTCCTTCTGCATCTGTGGCTAAAGAAAAGGCACACTGGAATGTTCAGGTTTCTGGTAAAGGTTATGATGAACATTTTGTATTTGGAAAAAAGCTAGGACCAAGTGATGGTCTTTTGTTCTGGAATGACAACTGGCTCAATCGTTTTGATTATACAGATCAGGATAAAATTCTTCTCTATGTCGGCAGAGTGAGTAAAGAAAAGGGAATAGAGGATTTCTGTAAATTACATATTCCTCATACCAAAAAAGTTGTAGTAGGAAATGGACCAGATAAGAAAAGACTAAAGAAAAAGTATCCAGATGTTGAATTTGTTGGATATCAATTTGGTAAAAATCTTGCTTCATATTATAGACAAGCAGATGTATTTGTATTTCCTAGTAGAACCGATACATTTGGAATAGTTGTATTGGAAGCAATGGCATGTGGAACACCTGTTGCAGCATATCCAGTAACAGGTCCAATAGACCAAATTGTTAACGGTGTTAATGGTTATACAAGCCAAAGTTTAAGTAATGCGGTAATGAAATGTTTTGCTATTTCACGCGAAACAGTGTATAATAGTGTAAAGAATATATCGTGGAAGAAATCTGCCGAGCAGTTTATTTCACATTTGGAGGGATAATGGATAAGATTGATGTATTGAATGGTGGTTTTGTTAGACTCGTAGATCATATGGGTTCTGATCTTTCGATTGTTCGTGCTGCAAGAGTTTCTTACAATGCAGATTGGCGTGAAGGTGAAGAAAAGAGTGATGCGAAGCTCATTGGTTATTTAATGAAGAATCGTCACACAAGCCCATTCGAATCTGTGACATTCACATTCGAAGTAAAAGCACCAATCTTTGTGTTCCGTCAGTGGCATCGTCACCGTACTTGGTCATTCAATGAAATCTCTGCCAGATACACAGAACTTGATGAAGGTTATTATGTCCCAGAGTTGAACCAGATTACTACACAGTCCAAAGACAACAAGCAGATGCGAACAGAACACCAACATCCATACGCAGAGGCTTGGCGCGCAATGATGAACGATCAGTCTGCCAAGGCTTTCATCACATATAAGAAAATGGTTGAGGGTGGTTGCCCAAGAGAACTCGCACGCTCAGTTCTTCCAGTAGCGGCATACTCAAGAATGTTTGCAACAGTAAATCTTTTAAATTTATTTAGATTCATTTCTTTGCGTAGTCACGAACATTCTCAATACGAAATTCGCGTATACGCAGAAGCTATGTTAAATTTAATTAATCCAATCGTTCCTGTAGCTGTAAAGGCTTTTCAGGCAAATATATAAGACACCCCCAAAAATATAAAGAGGAACAATCATGCCTTCAAATCTTCCCACAATTTATCAACAGTTCATTGCCATTTCCCGTTACGCCAGATTCTTAGATGATCAAGGACGTAGAGAAACTTGGCAAGAAACTGTTGATCGTTACATAAAATTCTTTCAGAAGAAAACAAATAACAACAAAAAGATTCCGTGGGAGGAACTACAAAAAGCAATATTAAACCTAGAGGTGATGCCATCAATGCGTTGCCTCATGACTGCTGGACCAGCACTTGAGAAAGATCAGGTTGCTGGATATAATTGTTCATATGCTGTCATTGATAATCCAAAATCATTTGATGAAATAATGTATATTTTAATGTGTGGAACTGGAGTAGGATTCTCGGTTGAATCTCGTTACACCAACAAGCTTCCAGATGTTCCAGATGAACTTCATGATACAGAAACGACCATCATGTTCAAGGATAGCAAGATTGGATGGGCAACTGGTTATCGTGAGTTTATTTCTCTTCTTTATTCAGGTAAGATTGCTAGGTGGGATGTTTCCAAGATTCGTCCCGCTGGTGAGCGACTCAAGACTTTTGGTGGTCGTGCTTCAGGACCAGAACCTCTTATTGATCTTCTCAAGTTTACTCTTAATATTTTCACAAAAGCCCGTGGTCGCAAGTTGACCACATTGGAATGTCATGACATCGTATGTAAAATTGCTGATATTGTTGTCTGCGGTGGAGTTCGTCGCTCTGCTCTTATCTCTCTTAGTGATCTCAATGATGATCACATCAGAGCCTCCAAGTCAGGAGAATGGTGGACACACAATGGTCAGCGAGCACTCGCTAATAACAGCGCAGTATATGAACAGAAACCAGACATGGACACCTTCATGAAGGAATGGGTTGCTCTGTATATGTCTCGCTCTGGAGAAAGAGGAATTTTCTCCCGTGCAGCGTCACAGAACGCTGCTTCTAAGTATGGTCGCCGCGATCCAAAGTTGGACTATGGTACGAACCCATGTTGTTTACCAGAAGATGTAATCTTGACTGTTAGAGATTATGGTAATATTTCTTTAGGCGAATTGATTACCGAGATTGAGAAAAACCCAGACGGAGAATTCGAAGTTTTAGCATTTGTTGGGAATGCTCTAGTTTACACAAAAATATTCACTGGAAAAATGACCAGAAAGAATGCTGAATTAATTAAATTAGAAATAGAGGATGATTCTGGGGGAATTGTTGAATTGAAATTAACCCCAGATCACAGGGTATACACAAATAATAGAGGATATATTCGTGCTGATGAAATTTTAGAAACAGACGATATCATTTTATATAAATAGGAGTATGGATTACTACCTAGGGATATAAACAATGGCTGTTAAAATATTAGAAGATGAAGAAATTAGACAGTTTAAAGAATGGTACGGTAGACTTCAAAATGAGGATGATTATGGGGGGAATCAATTTGGTAAGTTCGTTAGTAAACGAGCTAATTGGTTATCTTGTAATCCATGTCCAATAGAAGGAAAAATTGTTCAATTATACCAATGTGGATATGGATATAAGACACTAGGTTCTTCTGAAAATCTCAATCTATCATATTCTCCAATGAGAAAATTATTGATTGATTATTGGCACGTTGATGTGAGGACAGGATATAGAGCTATAACGAGTAAATTGAAAGAACAAAGGGTTGTTAATTCTACAGGAAGTAAAAGTAATTGGTTCGATTGGACAAATAGAAAACCATGGATGCAAGAAAAAACAACTAGATCTATACAGGGATATTATAAGAAAAAATCAGGGGAATATGTTTGGTTGAGATCTACTTATGAATATATCTACGCAAAGTGGTTAGATGATAGAAATGTAGATTGGAGAATAGAAGTACAATCGTTTAGGTTGAAGAATGGAGAGAACTATAGACCAGATTTTTTCATTTACATGAACGATAAAATCAAATTATTATACAGAAGAAACAACGTACAAATATAACATGTTCAAAGAAGAATACCCAGAGGTGAATTCATCTATCGTATTTAATATTGGTGTATTCACAAAATTAGGTTATCATAAGGAAATAAGAGAATGGAAAGCAAAAAGATTATTAAAGGCAGAGTTAGAAAAGTTAGCATAGTTTCTAATGAGGATACATATGATATACAAACAGAAACTAGTAATTTTTTTGCTAATGGTGTATTAGTTCATAATTCTGAAATTATTCTGCGTCCGTATCAGTTCTGTAATCTATCAGAGGTTGTCGTTCGTGCGACAGACACACTGGAAGATCTGAAACGTAAGGTACGCCTCGCAACCATTCTTGGAACACTACAATCCACTCTCTCTGACTTCCGCTACATCAATAAGAAGTGGAATAATAATACAGAAGAAGAACGTTTGCTTGGTGTTTCTCTGACTGGTATCATGGATCATCACGTTCTTAATGGTAGTGACTATTCTGGTTATCCAAATATGGGTCCAATTCCAAACTCAATCAATGCTTCTTTGCCAGTATGGCTTGCTGAAATGCGCGAACTTGCAGTAAAGACAAATGTAGATCTATCCAAGGCACTTGGAGTAGAAGCTGCGGCTGCTATTACTTGTGTGAAGCCATCGGGGTGTCAAACTTTAGATGGAAAGATTAAAACTTCTAAAGGAACTATGACAATGGGAGAAATTTTTGAATATTTTTCTTACGATCCTTCACAATATGATCAGGGAACCTTTTTGGTGGCTGGTTATAATGCAAAGAATTTTGAACAATTGTTCGTTTATGACGAAAACAACGAACCACAATTAATCACTAAACTATATGTGAATGGATATTCTGAAGTTTACGAAATTGAAGATGATTCTGGAAAAATTTGGAAATTTACTGGAAACCATGAAGTAAAAACAAAAAGAGGATGGATTAGAGTTGATCAATTATCTGAACATGACGAGATTGTAACTTTTTAATTTACTAAATAACTTGTGTAAAACAGAAAAGCAGGTTATAGAATGAGTAAAATAGAAAAACACAAACATCACATTATACCAAAACATGCTGGCGGGACAAATAATGACGACAATTTGATTGAAGTGTCTGTAGAAGAACATTTCATTCTTCATTATAAAAGATGGAAAGAATTTGGAGATCTTAATGATCTTTTTGCTTGTAGGGTTTTAGGATACAACAAAGAACTGTCGCCAGAAGAAAGATTTTTAATTTCTTCTTCTGGCGGTAGAAAGGCACAAGAAACATTAAGAAGATTAAAAGTATGTTCATATTATAATGATGGCAAAAGAAGGATATCTGGTCAAATGGGTAGAGATAAGTGCAGAGAAATTGGTTCTGGTTTTTATGATACGAAATTGCAATCGGAACTAGGAAAGAAAGGTGGTCCTAAAAATAGAGGATTTGTTTGGTTGAATGATGGTGTTTTTTCACACAAGTATACAAAGAAACAGCAGGATGATAAAAGTATTGAAGATTTTTTAAAAGAAAATCCAACCTATAGAATAGGAAGAATTGAAGAGAATACAGTTACATGCCCGAAATGTAATAAAAAGGGAAATTCTGGTGCGATGCATTTACATCATTTTGAAAATTGCGGTAAAAAAAGATCATTTAAAATAGAAAAAATAAAATGCCCACATTGCAATAAAGCTGGTGCAGGTGGGGCGATGAGAAGATTTCATTTCGATAACTGTAAGGAAAAGGAAAAGAATGAAAATTAAAAAAATTACAAAATTAGCAACACCAGAAATGACTGTTGATATTGAAGTATCAGATACGCATTCATATCAATTGGATAATGGTTGGGTAGTTCATAATACAGTTTCACAATTAGTTGATTCTGCTTCTGGAATTCATCCACGATATTCTCAGTATTATATTCGCCGCGTTCGCGCAGATAAGAAAGATCCACTTGCTAATTTCCTTATCTCCAAGGGATATGTTGCTGAAGAAGATTTCTATGGTAAATCCAATTGGGTATTCTCATTCCCAATGAAGGCACCAGAAGGTGCTGTTCTTACCAAGGATGTCACTGCTATTCAGCAGTTGGAACTTTGGAAGATCTATCAGGAACATTGGTGTGAACACAAGCCTTCCATTACAGTATTTGTTGGTGACGAAGAATGGATGGAAGTTGGTTCTTGGGTCTATAAGAACATGGCATCAATTTCGGGAGTTTCATTCCTTCCAAGAGATACTGGAACCTATCGTCAAGCTCCATACGAGGAAATTGATGAGGCTAAGTATAATGAGTTACTTGCTACTCAGAATCTAGACATTAACTGGATTGAGTTCAAGGAAGAAACTGATACCACGGAAAGTGCCCAAACATTGGCATGTTCGGCGGCGGGTGGTTGTGAAATCTGATCTAAGTAATTTTCTGGATAGCACTGACGAAAAGACTGACTTCTTATCAGTGCTTCCAGTATCAGTAATTGATATTGAGCCTCAAAAGAAAAGAAAGAATGAGGATCACAACAAACAATCAAGCAGAGCCAGCTATTCTCCTTTTCCAGAGGAAATAGCTACTCTCTGTTGTGAGTTCTTTTTACGTGATGCCACAACAATCTTTGATCCTTTTGCGGGTTGGGGAGAGCGTCATAAAGCAGCAAAAGATTCTGGCAAGAACTATATCGGCTACGATATTTCGCAAGTTGCCATTGATAAAGCTTTTGTTGATTACGGTGTAAAGAACATACTAGCTGATTCCAGAAAAGTTGATCCTCCTGTTTTTGATGGGCTACTTACATGTCCTCCATATTGGAATCTTGAGAAATATGATTCAAGTGAAGGTATAGACAGAGATAAGACATGGCCTGAGTTTGTTCAACATCTTGAAGATGTTTTTAAGCTTGCGTATGATAAAGCCAAGAAAGAAACAACGTTATGTGTAATGGTCGGTGACTGGCGCTCTAAAGGCGTCTACTATGATTTAGAATATGAAGTGTCGCGCATGTTTAAAGGCTTTGGTGCGACTATCATAGACAAAGTTGTGGTCAGCCGAAAGAAGATAAGTAAAATCAAGATCATGCTTCCTCAGTGTAAGCGTCTTGGTTATAGTGTTCGTGTACATGAAAATCTTTTGGTATTTAAAAAGAATGAAAAACTTTCCGTCAGTTAATTGTATCAGTTTACATGAAAGTGATGAAAGAAGAGCTTTCATGGAGCAACAAGCTTCTGAGTTTAATTTTAAAAGATTAAACATATATCAGACAGATAGATTTGAGAAATTATCAAAGTATATAAATGTTGATACTCCTCAAGACTTTCCACAAAATGGAACAATAGTTTCTCACTTAAACTGCCTGAGAGATTGGTATGTGTCTTGTGATGAAGAGTATGCTATTTTTTGTGAGGATGATATCAGTTTTGAATGTTTGAGATACTGGGATTTCACTTGGGATGAATTTATAGAAAATCTTCCAACATGGGATGTTGTACAACTAACAAGATTTGTTTACCCATGTGGAGAAGACTATAGAGATACATTGAAATTGAACTTCAAGTACGGTAGATGGTGGGGAGCAAATTCTTTAATGAAAAGATCCCACGTAAAAAATATACTCGACCTGTATTTTAAAGGATATAATGAATATTCATTATATGTTCCAGGTGGATGGCAAACAAATATAGAAAACCTTCTTTTCTACTGGGTAGATTGCGGTAATGTACCAATTCTAATAGAGAACAAAAAATTCTCTTCTACATATACAAGAGAAGGAATATTCAATACTAACTATATGTGTAGTGAGTATATTTTACATCTGTGGAAGACACGGGGGTATGGTTTGTCAGCAAAAGAATTATTGAAAATATGAAGGATAATTAATGAGAAATTTCGTTAGACATGTTTTACAAAACGGTGGAAGTATACATCCTCTTATTATTCCTCCTGAAGTGACAAATGGAACTGGAATTTTCAATCCATGTGTCTATAACGACAATGGTAAATTGATAATGAATTTGAGGCATTGTCAGGTTACGATTTATCATTCTGAAAAAGGAATATTTGAGCATGAGTGGGGTCCTCTGATCTATCTCAATCCAGAGAATGATATCACTCTTACAACATCAAACTATTTCTGTACTCTGGACAAAGATTTTCATATTGAATCTTTTCACAAGATAGATTTCAGCAAATTGGATGGTCCTTCTATCTGGGAATTCAAAGGTCTTGAGGATGGTAGATTGTTTCGCTGGAATGGAAAACTATACATCTGTGGTGTAAGAAGAGACACGACAACAAACGGACAGGGCAGAATGGAACTCTGCGAATTGGATGTAAGAGAAGACGGTGTTAGTGAAATTTCACGATTCCGCATTCCAGCACCAGAAATAGATAATACTTACTGCGAAAAGAATTGGATGCCAATTGTCGATTGGCCTTATCACTATGTAAAATGGACAAATCCAACTCAAGTCGTAAGAGTTGATCCAGATAACAAGACTTGCGAAAGTGTTTTTGTTCGTAACTGGGCAAATTTCACTGGTCATAGAGATCTTCGTGGAAGTTCTCAGGCTCTTCCTTTCAAAGACGGTCATTTTTGCCTCACTCATGAAGTTGATTTATTCAAAAGTCAGGCTGGAAGAAAAGATTGTGTCTACCGTCATAGATTTGTTTTCTGGGACAAGGATTGGAATATAGTGAAAGCATCTCATGAAGTTTCTTTTTTGGATGTAGCCATTGAATTCTGTTGTGGTATGACAGAGTATGGGGATGATTACTTAATTACTTTTGGTGTATGTGACAACGCGGCATATCTATTAAGATGCCCAAAAACAGTTATAGAGAATATGTTCAATGCTTAATAATACCGATAAAAACTACGTAACAGCGATTAGAATCGCAGTAAGTTCTCTGGCTATGGATTCAGAAGATCCAGAGAAGAATTATCTTCTGGCATTATTATACGAGAAGATTGGTCAGACAGCCTCAGCTATTACATATTTCCTTCGCACTGCCGAAAGAACGGATGATAAGGAATTGGCATATGAGTGTCTGTTAAAGATGGGTTTTGGATATGATTGTCAAGGCAATCGTCTCAATTCTGTGAAGAGTTGTTTCAATAGTGCCCTGCTTCTTCTTCCAGAAAGACCAGAAGCATATTATCATATGTCAAAGATCACAGAAAGAATTGGTCTTCATATCTACGCATATACTTTTGCTGATCTTGGTGAAAAATTAGCCAAACATGAAGATCTAAAACCACTGAGATCTGACGTAAAATATCCAGGAAAGTATATGTTTTCTTTTCAGAAGGCAGTGACTGGATGGTGGTGGGGTAAGCATAAAGAAAGTAGAGAACTCTTCAAGTCTCTATATGAAAACTATTGGGATCAACTGGATGAAAATCACCAAGTATGTCTGATGAATAACATCAAGAATCTCAATGTTCAGGTAGAAGAAAGAAAGCCTCCCGCGCCAGTTCAACCCATTCCAGTTATAGGCACCGCTGTTGTTAATGGAACAAAATGGGTAAAAAGACTGATTGATAGTGTGGACTATCCAGTAGAGAAGTTTGTGATTTTCAACAACAATGGAAGGGGTGAGATAGACACTGAGCTTGATGAAATAGCAAAGACTGAGCATAAGTTCATCAAAAAGATCATGGTATGTCACTTACCAGCTAATATTGGATGTGCTGCTGCTTGGAATATGATTGTAAAGAGCGATATAAATGCTCCTTATTGGATCATCACTAATCACGATATCGCCTTTCAAGAAGGTTTTTTGAAAGCGATGGTTGATGATGCGGCAAAACCAAATATTGGAATGGTTCATTGTCAGGCTGGATTTGACAACATGGGATCATTTGAATGTTTCTTGATTAAAGACTGGGTAATTCAGAGATATGGTCTGTTTGATGAAAACTTCTACCCAGCTTATTGTGAGGATTTAGACTACTTAATGAAGATAGTTAATGATCCGATTGATCGTTCTTTCTTGACAGCACCATTCTTACACGGTGATGTTTCTTATGCGACAACTGGTTCTCAGACATGGCGCACAGATATGTCTTTGAAAGATAGAATAGATAATGGAAGAATTATCAATGAAGTGAGTTATATGAATAAGAAATGGGGTCCTCATTGGAAAGAAATGAAACCATACAAGACTCCATTTAACAAAGGTGTCGTAGCTGAATACGATTTAAATTTCAATAGAAAAAAACATTTAGGATTCTAAAATGAGAAAAAGCTTACTGATTCTATGTCTACTACCATTCTTGGCATTTGCTGGATCACCTCCACAACTTCCAGATTCTAAGTTAACTCCTGGAGCCGTAAATCCAGATGCCACAATCAAGGTCATCTGTGTTCCAAATTACACTGCTGGTGTGGATAAAAACGGCAACAATGTTCGTAATGTTCCAGAGTCTGTGAAGAAAAAGGTATTTGCTGAGTACAATATTGATCCAGAAAGTGACAAATTTGAAATAGATCATCTAATCAGTCTTGAGCTTGGTGGATCAAATGATATCAAGAATCTTTGGCCCCAGTCTTATACAACAGAACCTTGGAACGCACACAAGAAAGACACTTTGGAAAACAAGCTACATAAGCTAGTGTGTGAAAAGAATATTTCGCTAAAAGAAGCACAGAAAGCAATTTCATCTGATTGGACAGATGCCTATAAAAAGTATGTTGGAGAGTGAAGATCATGAGCAAGAGATATATTATTGATAGCTTTATTTACTTTAATGAAAAAGAAATAATGGAGTTGAGAATTAAGATTCTTAACAACTACGTTGATAAGTTTATCATCTGTGAATCTAACAAAACTCATAGTGGTAAGCCAAGAGAGTTTGAAGTAAAGAAGTTGATCAAGGAACTCAATCTTCCAGCGGAAAAGATTGAAGTCATTGAACTTGAATATCCAGAAGATGATGACCTGTACGCGATGCAGATCGACTATCGTAATTGTTATGATGGCAATCACACCAATCTAAATTCTGTCAGAGGCAGAATCAGAGAGCGTTTACAACGCGATGAGCTTGTAAATCATCTTGATAAATACGACAATGATACGTTTATCATCAATGGTGACTGTGATGAAATTGTAAATCCAAAGTACATTGATTCTCTTGTTCATGTTGCTAGTCAAATTAGAGATATCATTATGCTTGTTCCAATGGTGTACTTACAGGGTCGTGGAGATCTAAGAGTATTTCAGAAGCAGACTGGTTTTCCTGAACCTTGGAATGTACAGACTTTCTTTTGTAGAAAAGAGCACATGTATTATGTGCGCCCAACTCAGATTAGATCAAGTCAGTTCAATGGAATACAAACACAATGGCTTTGCTACGACAATAAGATAGTAGAAGATATTGGTTGGCATTTTAGTTGGATGGGTGATAATAACAGAAAATTGATTAAGAGAGAATCTTTTATTCACTATGATGATAAGTTTTCGTTTATTGAAGATGGATATTATGGCAGCGAAACCAAGATTAAGAAACTTCAAGAAGGAATGCGTGAAGGTATGACATCATACAATTCGACTGAATGTATTCTAAAGAAGTATCCTATTTCAAACCTACCAAAAGAAATTTTTGAGTCGAAGAAAATGATGGAGTTTTTCTTCCCTACTTAAATTCCTACATACAATAAAGGAAGAATAATGTCAGAAGATGCTTATGTAAAAATTACTTGTCCAAATTGCGAATCGGAGTATGCGGTGGATTTCATGATATCTAACGTAGATGGAGAACCAGATCATTGTCCTTTTTGTGGAGAAGAAATCCCCGACGATGAGGAAAATGGCCTATACGAAGAAGATGAAGATTCCGATGAGGAATCATGGTAATAGGTATTGACTATTCATTATCATGTCCAGCCATATGTATCATGGCAGAACCTAACATTGATAAGTCAATGTTCTATTTTCTAACTGAACACAAGAAACTCACTGGAACTATACAAAACGCTGTTGGTTATGAACACAAGGAATACTATTGCGAACAGGAAAGATACGATAATATCGCTGAGTTTTTTCTAAGCAAGATTCCAACAAAACCTCTGCCTCAGATCTTCATTGAAGATTACTCATTTGGATCTAAAGGCAGAGTTTTTCATATAGCAGAAAACTGTGGATTGCTTAAAAACAAATTATGGGAAGTTGGTTTTAAATTTACCACAGTTCCACCAACAGTGATTAAGAAATATGCCACAGGCAAAGGAAATGCCGATAAAGCTAAGATGTATGAAGCTTTTGTAGGAGAGACTGGAAGGAATCTAATATCATTATATTCAAAGACTGGAAGACTTGATAGCCCAGTGACTGATATCGTAGACTCGTATTATATTGCGAAATATGGTTATCATCTCACCTATAACAAAATTCAAGAGGTCGAAGATGGAAGCACTAAAAGTAAGAAACCTAAAGCTAAATGAAGAGGAAGTAGACGGTATCAGCTTCTCTTTAAAAGAAGAAGATAGTAAGAAAGGACTTTCGACATGGGATTTTACTATCATGAAGTTAAATAATTCAGAGAACGAAAATTTTCATAAGCATGAGCTAGGATACAAGTATCAAATTGTTCTATATAATAATGATGACACTGTTGAGGTGTTTGAAGCGATTATTGGCGATATAGAATACTATGTCAAAAACTTGATTAATGTAAACCAAGAAGGATTTATAATCAAGAAGTCTAAGAAATCAGAAGAAATTTTGAACAAGATCTTCAAAGGTAAATTATTGGAAGCATTGGCTAATGGATTAGTTGCTGTCGCAAACAAGAAGGCAGAACATGCTGTATGAGTCACTATCTAATTGCGGGTGGAGCTGGATTTTTAGGCTCTCATTTGGTAAAGCGTCTATATGATCAAGGCAACAAAATTACGGTTGTAGATAACTTATGTACGGGAAATATGGAGAATATTAGGAATTACCATGAAAAAGATTATTTCCAACTTTACATACACGATATTAACAATCTTACTAGCACTACCGATCTTGGCTCTGCTCGTTTTGATGGTATATTTAACCTTGCTTGTCCAGCTTCCCCGATTCATTATCAGAATATTCCGATAGAAACAACTCTTACATGTGTTGTTGGAACAAACAACTTATTGAAATTGGCTAAAGAACATGAATGTAAAATTATCCAAGCATCTACTTCCGAAGTATATGGTGATCCAGAGATTAGCCCACAGCATGAATATTATGTGGGTCATGTTAACAGCTATGGTCCCCGCGCGTGTTACTCGTCTGATACGGAAATTCTTACGAAAGATGGATGGAAATTTTTTCAAGACATAAAAAAAGAAGATTTTTTCCTCACTATAGACAAGAACAGCAAGATCATTTACCAACAAGCTTCTGAAATAATATCCCAAAACTATACAGGAAATATGATTCAATTCATTAGCCAAAATGCTGAATTGTTGGTAACTCCAAATCATAAAATGTATGTGAAGAAACGTGATCACGATGATTTTGAATTATTGGAAGCCTCAAATGAGATTTCTTGGGAAAGGGCTAAGATGCTAAAGACAGCAGATTATGATGCCGACGATATTACAGAATTTAAATTTGTATATAATGACAGTGAAAGAATAAATGCCAAAAAAGAATTTATTGAATCTGTTAATATGGATGATTGGGTCGAATTTTTTGGATATTTTATAACAGAAGGGTGTGTATATAGCCGTAAAGGCGGATACGGTGTATATATAGCACAATCAAAAGATAAGAATCCAGAAAATTACGAAAAAATATGGAAATGTTTACAAAGACTACCATTTGAGTTCAAAGAGCCACATAAAAGCAGCCATCAATTTTATTGCCTCAATAAGCAACTTTATATTTATTTAAAACAATTTGGAAAATCAAAAGATAAATTTATACCACAAGAATTGAAAAATTTATCAAGAAGACAACTTGAGATATTGTATGGTGCTATGATGATAGGA
>Ga0316217_10001910_pt1 | contig 26164 bp, 17 predicted proteins | sample 1anoAmetaG_FD_203633 | JGI IMG/M metagenome (GOLD analysis project Ga0316217, IMG submission 203633) | Freshwater microbial communities from Trout Bog Lake, Wisconsin, USA - 1anoA | ecosystem: Environmental > Aquatic > Freshwater > Lake > Hypolimnion/Profundal zone | place: USA: Wisconsin...
TAGCTCCCAAACCTCAGCCATCCTGAGTCTCAGCTTGACTGTTGAATCCGGAAAAACATGCATAATTGGCTGGTCTTAACTATCAACGGGTTCTTAGTTTTCTAGAAGCACAATGAGTTGAGGCAGAAGCTGGTCGTAATATTATTTGAAGATAATCGTTTTAAGCTCTCTTATGGTTTTATTGCCATCAATAGTAATTTAGATGGGAACTTCATTATCTATTGCCAACACAATCGTATAGACGTTTTTCTACTTATTTAAGATATCTTTCAGAAGTGTCTTTTTTCTATCAACAAGCTTAGTCATCTAGAGATTTTTATCTTATATTTCTCTTCTTAAGGTTTGATTAGATTTTTCACTCTGTATACTCATGTTCTCACCTTTTTGGTAGCATTGAAAGTTCAATTTTTCAAGCTAGGCCTTCTTTAGGTGAATAATTTGATTTATTTTGTCGATCTCAGGCTTGTGGACAAATGTTTTCTGCCTTTTTGAGTTCCCCTGTTTCTATAACTTATTGTTGCTTTCTTGCAGACTCACCAACTCAATGTTGAAAAGGCTCAACTTGTTATTGTTCTGACTAATTTTGTTTCTCAAATCTTGCTAATCATTAGCAAGCTTTTCGATCTGCTTTTTTTTCTGAGACAAGGCTTATTTGGGATTCATTTTGGTCAACTAATCTTTCTCCTAATTAGTCAGCTGAGATATGTGCGTATGTAGATTGGCATTCTAATTTTTACGAATGCTCAAACTATCCTTGAGCAGAGCGATTGAATCCCTCAGTTCAGCCAACCTGTTATTTAGCTAGAACTCCCTCTGGACAGAAATACAGCCCATGCTAGAACTTTCAGTGCTAATAAGTAATACTAATTCAAACATCTAGACTTATGCCATAAGAACTCAATACTTATAATAAATCAATAAAAACCATTTAATGGCTAAAATTAGCCCACACTCAGATTTATCTGATCTAGCGAGAATTAACGGTTGAGGGAAAAAGTATTCGTAGACTGATAGTTTTTAGGATTCAAAAGCATACTATTTTTTTGATTTTCAAGCGCTTTTACTTATTTCTTCAAAGATTCGATTTGTTTAGTCTTAGAATGGAGTTCCCTCTGCAAGGGTTATTGGAACTCAAGTTGATTCAGCCTTTGCTTTGATAAAGTTATTTGACTCTAAATCTCTTTCAGCTCCATCTGCAACTCTTTTAAATGATCCTTTGTCTCGTCGCCAGTTCTTCCCAGTTTGTTGTCAACAGCCTGGCATAGTTGCTTTACTTATGCTTCGGCTTGTTCCATTGAGTACTTTGTGGTATTTGCCAGAACTTAGAGGCTCCTGATGATCGTATTTAACCTATCTATCTCAGATTGGGCATCTTAGGCTTACTTCAGGCTGATTGCCATTTTTGGATCCGCCTTTATGGAAGCGATTCTACTCATTAGATTGGTTTTTTGTTTGTCTAAATCAGTGTTTGATGTTCTGAGTTGGGCTTCTCTTGAAACGAGACTCGCCTTCTACATTTCCAATTGCCTAACTTCCTTTTCCAGCCTATGCAAGCAGCATCCCATCAGCTAAGTAATCTAACTATAATTAGTAAATTTCTACTTAAATAGGATTCTAGACTTAATTTGCATCATCAATCACCCAGCATATCTTTAATTCAATTCGGTCGATTCCTGCGTTGATCGGTGTTTACCTGGCGTGCATTCAAATCTTGAACCGCTGCCACTCCATTCTTACAATAATCATAAGGACCTCCACAGGGCCAACTATCTCCTTTGATACTTAAACAGACAAAGCAAAAGTTGACTCCACATATGCAGGCTGTGTGCTTACATTTGGCTTCATTCTATACCATGGCAAAGCAAGAAGGACATCCTCTGTATTTGGGTACATTCACTCGAGTTTTACTGTTATCTGGTTTATTCATCTAAAAAACTCTAGTCCACGGGGCGTTCGTAATAAGTTTTCCCATCGCAAAACATCTCTAGCTTCTACAAAAATCTCCATCACCTGCCCATTTTTAATTGCATTGCTTGCAGAAATTGAATCTACAGTTTGGACACTGAACTCTGCTACCATCCAACCCATCCTTTAATATAGCGATTGGGCAGCTGGGACATAGAATCGTATTATTTCTGACGTAGTTTTAGCTAAACTTATCTAGGAAGGTTTTCCATTTCGACAGTACGAGCCCTGCAAAAAGTTGATGATATTTCTTGTCAATTGGCTGGCGGCAGATGTTCCCATCCGCTTTTAGGAAGGGACAATAGAGAGACTACGATTTCAGCACATCTAGCTGGTAACCTAGGAGGGATCTAAACCCCTCTCTTGAAATAAAATGGGAGCATCTCAGCTGGATAGCTCCTTTTTCCCCCAAAATTTCATCCACTCTATTTGCATCATAGGTCAAATCCACTCTCAGCTCCCATATTTCTGCAATCCGTTGGGTAATTTATAGTGTATTGCCTGAACTAACTAGTGAAGAAAGTTGCTGGTTTTAATTCAAGGTAGCAGATCTGTGAAGGAGCACCATGAGTTATGGTGTGAGCTAGCTACATATATGCTCACTCATATGTCTTTTCAAGGTGAGCACCGTTGCCATTTTTGGAATGTTGAACTCTTGAGTGATGCCATTGAATCCCTTAAGTCTTATAGTTATTTCTGATGTCAAATTTGTTAATGAATCTAAGATTGTTTTAGTGTTAGCCAAATCTTATCTCAAAGTTTTTGCTTACTTTTCCCGCAATTACATCATAATTACAAGCTGCTTGATTTTTTACTCCGGTCTATCTGGCTCTTAAGTTTTTTAAAGGTAGTTGTCTTTTCTTGAGGCGGACTGTAAACAACCTCCCATTGTACTTATTTTAATATCTAGACTTAAATTTCTAGTCAGCCTATTGTAGAAAAAGAACAAAATTATCTCTTTAAAGACTAGTTAATCATCAATTATGAGAGTGAACTTAATTCTTTGCTTAGTTTTTATGCTTCAAACACAAGTTTAGAAGTAAAAAATCATAAGAAATCAACCGAATCTGTCTGCAGCCTATATTTGCTCACTCCCAAACTCAAAGATGTCTTTCCTATCCAAAGGACACGTATTACTATGTCTCACCCACTCAATCAAACACTTTTCATGGAACAAGTGGCTGCAGATGTTGACCTCGATCAGATTACGGTCAGCTTGCTCGAACTCCTGCAAACAAATCGAACACTCCAGCCCTTTTACAGATTCGTCGTAACCCCTCCTGGTCAAGCATTGGCTTATTTTGGAGTTAATACTATGCTCCTCCCAGCAAATTAGTAGCTCAGTGACCAACAGAAACAACGAAGTTATAATGAGACCAATGATTGCGTACATGTATACCAAAAAGTAAATATTGAGAAAGGTGAGCTCCAGCTTCTAAGTTTTGCCTGCAAACTTGCGGTAGCTATAAAAAGGACTGTTCTGAATACGCCGCACCTCACTCTCACAAATCATGAGACTTATAGACGCAGTGACGCTGTTGATGAATCCCAGAATCATGTAGCTATAGACATCCTACAGCCGCACCATCACGAATATTGATATGAATAGCATTGCGTGCATTCCGATGAAATAGGAAAAACGCAGGTGCGAAGTCTCGTCGAGTTCTTTTGCTTCTCGGTTGACCAGAGTCATAAGTGAGTACATACTCATTGCTAGAAAAATATTGATGATGATGGCAAGTATCACTTTTTTGGTCATTATAATCGTAAAGATTTAATATGGGGTAACAATCGAATGCTATAAACTTTCATATGATAAAATAAAATCATAAAACAAATAATGAAGTACAAAGGAAATTTCAGCTATTATTTGGATTTTCTTACTTCAAGGTTTAGTTAAATTTGCCGTTTTTTTAGTGTAAATATTTAAAGCTGTATGTCTCTTAATCATCTTGGAATTAGAAAAGATAAGATTTACCAAATTTTAAAAAATCATTTTTTGCCCTTGGGTCTTCGTTATATCGTAACAATTATAGATATAGTTCTGCGATTGCTGCTATTTCTTATCTAAACCTTTTGACCCCTCTAAAACTAAATTTATTCGACTAAGGTTTTTGCAGGGGAGTTGTCAATCTTTACTGTGACTTCCTTTACAGGATGCAGATAATAGCTAATCCAGATTTTATCAAAATCAGCTAAAGACTTGAGATTTTATAATAGTTTTCCTTCATTTACTCCATACGAATAAATGGTTTGATTTTTCTTCAGGTTGATTCGATGCTTGTAGGAGTTTGAAGAGTATTAGACTAGATTGCCACCGATTTCTAAAGCACTTTCGAATCCTAAAACTTCGATAAACTTTTAGTTTGAGATGCCTGAAAAAACAATTTCATTTCTACTGTTGTAGGCCAATCTTTAGTTCTCATAAAACTTTAGAGGTCTACTTCTTGTTCTCTGTGGTCTAGAGGCCTGTGAGTTGCTCGAAACTTGAATAACCTATTCTACAATCGTAAACTACTAGTCTTATTCTCCATCAATTTTACGCTTTTTTAGTCTACTATTTTCTAAAAAGGATAAGTTTTAGCTAGCCTCTTTATTCTTGCCAACTTTTTTAGATTTAACTGGGAAGCTTTATTTTTTTGCTAAATCATCCTTATGATGATAAATTTATCTCTATTTACTACCGTTTGAAATTTAGAGGCTTAGCTTTTCTTGATCGCTTGTGCTGCTTGCTTATTTCCTGTTTTGAAATTTCCGATTTTATTAAACCAGAGTTTTATGAGTGCTTTGTTTCTGTAATTTTGATCTATTTGTTTTTCGTTTTGATTTGTGTTACTAATTTGAATCTTCTTCAGATTATTGAGGTCTACCACGTTTTATAGCATTTTCAATCATTTGTTATTTATTTTTTGCAAGACTTTAAGGCTCTTAATTAGACAGATTTCTAAGTTACTAAGGCAGGACATATTCAAATTAAATTGAACCATGATCAGGCTTAGTTTTTGCTTTTTTATCATTTTTCAGAAATCCCCTTTATTTTTGGCTCTATTCAACTTCAATTGATTGTTTACTATATTTTAAATTAGGTTTGGCTTATTTGTTACTTTCTTCTTTTTTTTTGTGATTATTTTGCTTCATCTACAGTCTTTTCTATTATTATTTAGATTTTCTTTGTTACTATTCTACGCTTTTACCCTTCTTTACCAAATTTTGTTTATAGAGTTCTTAATTTGATGATGACTGCTACAAATTTGTAATTTTGTTAACCTATTAGCTGGACCTTTCTAAAGTGAATGGCTTTTATTCTTTCAAGTTGGGTTTAATTTTGTTTTAGATTACTTATTCTTCCTTCTCAACTTAATTTTGTCTTTTTAAATCAATTATCGCAGGTTTTTTCTCTATATCTTCTTGCTAATCATCATCCAGCTTATTCAACCTCAATTTATGAGAAACTTAATGTTTAAGCAAAGATTTCGAACGACGAGAAGATTTGGATTTTTATGAGCGTGTATCATTTAGTTCATTTTACCTCTGAATTATTGAAAAAGATGATGACGACTACTATTTAGCAACGATATATTCGTCCTCAAGCTAGGTCGTATCTGACCAGCGCAGATAATTATTGTCCTTATCATGAACTTTTATCAATTTCCCAGTACGCCTATATTACTACCACAGTACTTTCCGATGTTTTGAGAACTAAACTCAAACTTCTCACTCCCTCGAGGTTTCTACCTACGAACCTACTATTTTTACTTATTCATTCTCTTCAAATTAAATATAATCTGCAACCATTGTGGACAAATTCTTTAAAATAGATTGTTTGGAGATCAGTCAACTTCATCGACACTTGGGCCTGCTGATCCTGCTTGGCCAGCTGCATCTGCACGGAAGTTTCCTCCTGGGAAGCCTGCACCACCGGGGAATCCTGCCGCTCCAGGTGGAACTCCACCTTGAGCATAAATCTTTTGCATAATCGGGTTGAAAATGTTTTCAAGTGTCTTGAGTTTTCCTTCATATTCAGCCGTCTCAGCCTAAGGATTGCTTGAAAGCCAGCTTTCTGTTTCTCTTACTTTTTCCTCCACTGTGCTTTTATCAGATGCAGCAAATTTATCCTTAATCTTATCGTCATTCAGAGTGTGCTTGACAGAAACACAATAGCTTTCAAGAGCATTCTTTGCTTAAACTCTCTTTCTTAACTTTTCATCAGCATCTTTGTATTTCTAGGCATCCTTGATGAGTCTTTCAATCTAATCCTTTGATAATCTACCCTTATTATTGGTAATTGTGATTTTTGCATTCTTTGAGGTTCCCTTGTCTGTAGCAGTAACATTCATTATACCATTTTCATCAATTTAGAAGGTAACTTCGATTTGAGGGACTCCTCGAGGAGCAGGAGGAATGCCGTCAAGATTAAATTTACCCAATAGATTATTGTCTCTGGTCATTTGACGTTCTCCTTCGAAGACTTGGATCAATACTCCTGGCTGGTTATCTGCATAGGTTGTAAATGTTTGAGATTTCTTTGTTGGGATGGTTGTATTTCTGGGAATAAGCACAGTCATAACTCCTCCTGCAGTTTCAATGCCAAGTGATAGAGGGGTGACATCAATCAAGAGCAAGCTGTCAGTAGCTTCTGATCCAGTCCCTGTTAAAATGGCAGCTTGAACCGCAGCTCCGTAAGCGACAGCTTAGTCAGGGTTGATTGACCTGTTTGGCTCTTTACCATTGAAGAACTCTTTCAAGAGATCAATCACTTTAGGAATTCTTGTTGATCCACCAACTAAAACAACGTCATGGATTTGATTCTTGGACATTCCAGAATCTCTTAACACTTTTTCAACTGGGGGAATAGTTTCTTTAAACATGCTCATGCAAAGTTATTCAAACTTGGCTCTAGTGATGGTGAGTGAAAAATCTTCAGATTCTGCAAGAGAGTCAACTTAGATGGTGGTTTGGGCAGAAGAAGAGAGGATTCTTTTAGCTTTTTAAGCTTGAGTTCTTAGTCTTCTCATAGCCCTTGGGTTTGACCTTATATCGATCGATTTTTTCTTCAAGAATTCAGCAGCACAGTATTCAACCAGTTTATTGTCAAAGTCTTAACCTCCCAAATGAGTATCACCAGCAGTAGCTTTAACCTCAAAAACACCATCATCGATCGTCAAAAGAGAAACATCAAATGTCCCACCTCCCAAATCAAAGATTAGAACATGCCTTTCTCCATGTCCTTTTTTGTCCAATCCGTATGCGATGGCAGCTGCTGTGGGCTCGTTAATGATTCTCAAGACATTCAAGCCAGCAATACTTCCCGCATCTTTTGTAGCTTGTCTCTGGTTGTCATTGAAATAGGCAGGAACGGTAATCACAGCATTTTTAATAGTCTCTCCCAAAAAGGCCTCTGCAGTTTCTTTCATTTTTGTCAAAACCATTGATGAAATTTCTTCTGGATGGAACTTTTTGGTCTAGTTTTTGTATTTAACAACTATCAGAGGTTTCTCATCAGGACCAGATTCAACTTTGAAGGGCCACAGCCTTATGTCTTTTTGGACAACTGGGTCACTGAATTTCCTTCCAATCAATCTTTTGGCATCAAAGACAGTGTTAACAGGGTTTTTGGCCGTTTGGTTCTTGGCAGCATCTCCTATGAGTCTTTCAGTTTCTGTGAAGGCAACGTATGATGGAGTGGTTCTGTTACCTTGGTCGTTGGCGATAATCTAAACTCTTTCATTTTGCCAGATGCCTACGCATGAGTAGGTGGTTCCAAGATCAATGCCTATGGCTTTTCCCTGAGGCTTCTTTGTATCAGTCATTGTTTTTAAATTGCTATTTTGGGATTCGAGTTGAATTTAACACTCTCGAGCCTATTCTAGAAATTTCGATGTAACTCTATGGCGCGTTTAAATAAAAACAATATACTAAAACAACTCAAAAAATTAAATATTTTACTTAACAATCTTCAATTCTTTCCAATGTTCGTTATTTATTCTTTTTAGCTATGCTTGACAACTTTTCTTATGTTTTATTGGCTTGTAACATACGATAAAAATTTTGAACATAAGATCTTTATTAATCAAAGCTCTCGAAAGTTCTTGAAAAAAAATCAAATAAATTCGCTAAAATGGTAAAGATTTTCTTGGAGTCCTATACTGTTGTTTAATCTAATAAGCTGTTAAGTAAGAAAATAGCCCGATAAAGTATAAATCAGTAGTTAAATATCGCAGCTAAAATGGTTAAGTTGTTGCGCCTTCTTAAAAACTTATAGCTTTCTCTAAAGAATTCAATTTCTCAACTCTTTATTGACATCTAATTGATCAAATCATAAGAAAAATTGTTAGAACGGCTACCAAATCTTGCTTTGACTCGTATGTGATCTTCGAGATTATTAAGGATAGTTCAGCATGTTTTTATATTATTCTTGAGATGGAGGGGGTCTGCATAGTAAAATAGTCTTAGGCATAGTGTTTTTTAATCACCCCGATAATATAGACTTATTGAAAATTGAGAATCTCTAAACTATTAAGCTATATTATTGACTATAAAGTCTAAAATGCTCGATAATAAGCTGTCTTTTTGACTCCATCCTTTACAGTTTAGTGCGGAGTGACAAGAATGCTTCCATATGATATTGTGTGGTGCTAATCAATAATCGATTTAAATACTGGTAGCTTAGATGAACTCCTAATACCATAAATTAATGGGCAACGCCAAGATCCTAAACACTTTCACTTAATTTACCCTCTTCCAGTTCGTAAACAGAACAAAGAAGCAACTTGCCGAAGGTATTTCATCTGCAAAATAGGTAATTGCATCATACTATAATCTCAACTCAACGAAACGAGCTAAACGAACGTCTATTTGAAAATGAATAGCCTAGAATATCTAAAAAAAGTTAGTTCTAGCCTATTTGTGTAGGTTAAGTACCAAAGCTCAACTGCATATCTATTCTTTCACGAAACCAACAAAAATATAGTCTATGCTATAACTATGCTCAACCAATCTCCCTATCTCCCTACGTTCTAGCAAATACTAACGTAAAAATAGAATCATTTAGACAAAAAGCAAAGCTCCTATAGTATGACTCTTCCTACCTCAATTATTAGGAAAAACTCAAAATAGATTTTCATTGTGAAAACATCAAAGAAAATTAGGTTATTTTCATTTTCAGCACTATCGCCAAAGTCGGCAAGACCATCGGAAACTTCTTCGGCTTTATTAGTCAAAATCTAACCAAAGCTGGTGAGTCAATCGAAACTGCATTTAATAGCAAAGTTTAGTCAATCAGTCGTGATTCATTCAGCCCTTAGACGAGAACTAGCTGGTAGAGTTTCAAGCACAAGGCATCCAACTTGAACGAAAAGTTGGGTGAGCTGATAAAGCCAGTGAGTGATAAGGGAGGACAAGTGTTAGACCAGATCGGAGAGTCCTACAACAAATCATAAGTCTAAATCATCAAGTCTTTCAGACGTATATCTTTTCCTAGCTAGAAATAACTACGTAAACTCAAAATTCGATCAACCAAGGATATATTGCTTAGATAATATAGGGCTAGAAGATTGAGACAAAGGGAAAAACCCATCACCCAATCAACTAAAGTGTTGAACTTTTAAAGACAGAGCAAGAAGCCCCAAAAGAAGAAGTTGTTGTCTAAAGCCGTTTGAATGATTCGAGTATTTGAGATCAATTACAAATTACTCCGTTGAGTATGGGTTCAATTTTGTGTTTGGTCATCACATAAACCTTTTTGAAGTTCTTGGTTATCATGGGTGCTCCTGTTGGGTTTCGTTTCACCTTTCCCATATACCTGACAGTATTCACCTTTTATATCTGGAGGTTGTATAGCTTTTCAAGGTACTGCTTTATCTAAGGCTTTGCCAATTTCTCGTCAGCCTTGAAGGTCAAAATATTATCATTGACCTCCTTTCCGGGTCTCCTCAAGATAATCTTTTTCTCAAAGAATTTGTATTCTGGGTGCTTTTTGGGGAAATTTTTATTAGTCGGGGCCTAAATGTTTAGAGTACTACATCTAATCCGTAAGGCTTAAGGAAATAGTCTCTGATTGTTGCGGAGTTTGCTAAGATTTGCCTTGCGTTTTTGGGGATGAAAGTTGCCATGATAACTTATAAATTAATTATGAAAATAGTTGATATATTAGTGAGCGAGTAATATGCTAACCTCATATCTTATCTTTTGTGCGATGCCTGGCACCACCATTTAAATCAAACGCTGTTAGATTTATTAGTTATCAGTTTGCAAATATCTGAATCTTGAATCATTCAGATCTTTCAATGACTCTCCTGGATGTTCATTTGCAGGATTCTGTTCAGTTTGCAAAATATAAACAAGATTAGGGATGGATAATATAGATTGGAATAGTGAATTAGAGCAGACCGAATCAATGATAATTAGCAGTGAGTGAGACGAGTGTGCCAAGCTGCTTTTTGCCAGTTACAATCAAATACTCCATCTTGTTTGTATCTTCGATTTTGCGATATTTCTCAAACTATTGCCGCACCTGGTTTCTCAATTCTTACTTGGCTGATGCGTCCGGCACTTTGCTGATGGTTTTGAAGAATTATCGATACAGGCTCAAAGATTGCTGTGAGAGCAGGAAGTATTTTAACCCCAGTTTCTTCATCTAATTCTCTGACTAATATATATTTCTAGACCCCTTAGTATATTCAGCTGAGAAAATTACAGCCTTTGCACATCAAACCTAATCATCTACAAAAATTATTGTAGTTTTGAGTACATATTCGAAAACAATATTTAATTTTGGCTAATGACTTACAATCATGCTAAAAATGAGTGGTGTTTTCGAGCTGGAATTATAGAAATGTTCTCTATTTCTGTCTGCAACCAAAACTAGTCAAAATCTACATTTTTAAATTCATTTTAAAGATAGCGATGAATAAGAAAAAGGCCAAGATATTAGTAATCGGTAATTGAAGAAATATTCAGGAGACTCAGCAGCTGGGAAATCCACACTTATTCAGTCCTATGCCAAAAAGAACTACCAATTCACAAGCGACTATAACATGGTACAAGCTGTGATTATCTAGACTCAAGGAGCGGAAATCCATTCTAAAATAATCCCACTTCCATAGAGAAACATCACTGTCGAGCTGTTTCTATTTGATCTGAGTGGCCACGAATTTTATGAATCAGTGGCATTAGGACTATGTAAAAATCCAGATCTGGTAATGGTCGTTTACGACACCACTAACCAAGATAGCTTGAAAAGCAGTCTGAAATGGCTCGACAAAGTCAAAAAGTTGAACAATAAGAGCAGCTTGAGTGGAGTGCTGGTGGGGACCAAAAGCTAGCACAAAAATGCCAAAGAAATCACGACTTAGGAGGGGGAAGGCTATGGCAAGAAGCTTGGACTTGATTTTTTTGAAGTATCGGCAGCCTACAACACAAATGTCGATAAACCCTTTCTATAGTTAGCCAACAAAGTACTAGCTTTAGGAAGCACATCCTTCTCTTGATTATTACTCGGCAGAATGTATTTCATCTCAACAAAAACAACTTAGCTTTTCTATAGTGGCTTTGCTGCAAATTTGGTGGTTTTTATTTAGTGTTTAATTATTTATGTGCAGAGTTGTATTTAAACAAAATCTTTGGAAGGATGATGATTGTTTGGTTAAGGAAGTCGATGCTGATAAAGTGGGTATGGGGAATTGAAGTAACTGCTCGCGTAGCTCAGTCGGTAGAGCGCTCGGCTGTTAACCGAAAGGTCGGTGGTTCAAACCCACCCGTGAGCGATATTTTTATCATCAATCGCAGCAACTTTCTTTTATTACTATCCTTTACAATCAGGAAAAAGCAGAAGAAATTTTCTTATTTCATCCCTAATCTTATTTATGTTAACCTCATAAACCATATTTTAAGAAAAGGATCTACAAATAGAGTTCTTCTCAATCACATAACACCCAGCTTATAATTCTCAGCTGCCAGCCACTAAGACTGCTTTGGCTTGAAACCCATTTGCCAACACTAGAATCATATTCTTTAAGTCAATCTAATAACCAACAGCCTAGACGAAATTAAAGAAAATTAATACGTTTGGCAAAGTAAACAATTCTGCTAAACATTTTTTTTTGGCTGTTTTGACTTCAATAACAGTAGATCATCTTAAATGTTTTTATTAATACCCCTCAACAAAATTATTAAAATAATCAGGACTAGGGCTTTGAAAGTGACGGGCTGCATCCCAAACACTATCTAGCAACTCAATTAACATAACCAATCAAAGTGAAGCAAAAAACTTAAAGCTTCTTCTATCAAATCAAAAAGCGTAAGCTCTATAAACTCTTCCATTTCCTTAAGTTTTTTGTCTGAAAGTCCTCAACAAGCGAGATTAAATGTCGAGGTAATCGAAAACTATTTCAAAGCTAAAATGATTTAGATTTTTAAACCAATTGAAAATACTTAAGTCACCCCAAAATGATTAAAAATAATCAAACGACCCTCAGAACAGCATTTGGCCTTACAACACTAAACTCTAACTGTAAAACAGGCATCGAATTTTTGGGAACGGCTTTCGAAAAGTATTATAATTCATATTTTTTTGAAAACTAAGGCTAAATCGATACTAATCTTTATACTTTTTACAGTTTTTATCTACTGTCCTACATAATTAGCTTTTCTGTTAGTAATTTCATGAGAGGAACACCAATAATTGATATTTGAATTTGCTCCTAAAATTAACAACACTTTTGCTTTTTTCTAAAACGGCAAACTCCAAACATGTTATTTCTTTCAGGGACTTATGGGTGCTTAGGTAAATGATTTCTTATTAAAATGTAGAGAGAGATAAAGGCATAGGATTAGAAGGGAAGCATTGGAATGTTACTGCAAAGAGCTGGTTATGAAGAAAATCAGCAAAAAGAGTAAGTTAATTGCTGCTAATAAGAATTCCTCAATGTCATGAGGTGTACTTATCTGGTATTTTTGAGTAAAAGTGCGAAAGCATCCTGAAAAGCATTTAACAAAATTCGTTCGAAAAGAGGGAACAGGCCTAGCTGAATAAGTTGCAACTAACTCAATTGCCAAGTTTCAAAAGTCATGCCCCAACTGGAAATAATCATGTCCCAATTAGAAATTGGCAGAGTGTGAACATAATATATAATATTTTCAATCAAGCTCTTCCAAAGTATTGAAGTCGACGTCATAAAAGCTTCGACAACACATGGTCTGCACCTCTTCCGAATATCCTGATTACTTCTAATTTGAAAACCTTCGTTTTTCAGGCGATTATCGACTTTCCATGTTGGTCCCCCTTCTTGGCTACTTCTTATTCAAGCAAGGATATTTGGCGGGCCTGCCCACTCTGCTATAGCTGTAGACCAGTTTTTAATGAGTACTGTCGCTATATTTCCTTGCTTTGAGCACAAGTCTCGGCATGTTCTAGAAATAATTACTAATAATTAATTATAATTTCACAAATTTAGATTAGTGGAGCAGGTTGAATATCGAGAACCACCGTTTCCCTCAGCCACATTGAAAAATTCCCAAGAGATCCAATCTGCATCTCATATTTTGCCTCCTTCCTGAACCCTAAGAAAAAAGGGCTTACATATTCCATCTCGGGTTCCATACTATGGTAAGCTCCAATTCATTCTCCAAATCACCAAAAAGTCCCGTATTTTATATATCAGCACCTAGTAGTATAAAGAGCTTCTTTGTGAGGTTATCTTAGATTTGATTTTATATAAAAAAGTTCATTTAGAGTCTACGTTTTAATGTTCGACAGTTTTCAATGGGCAGCTTTTGGAGAAGCGCATGCTTTGATATCCACTCATGTTTAGTGTGAAGATTTTTATTGATATTTTAGGTTTTGATAGTTATGAAAATTGATTTAAATTTTTAACATAAGGCAAAAATGAAGCTTACCAAGAAAAGTTGGCAGAACTTCCAAATTGAATGATAAAATGCCTATTTAATATTATCTGCGAGGCCATCGATAGCCCAGCTTAATCCATCCTAACCTTCTCAGATCCAGGTATAATAATCAAAGCTTTCCTGTTCCTTTCAACCCAAAATCGCTTTTTTTAATTAGGTCAAATAAAAAAATTAGAAGAAGAGGTAAAAGGACTGAAATACCATGAGATATGCCACTTGATGATCGTAAAGATTAGAACTGTAATGTTTAGTAATTACCTTTACCAATTAGTGAAAATTTATAACATCTAAATACAAATCATCAGTTCTTTTTATTTTTCTCAATAGATTCGTCGTAAAGCACCTTCCTGTAGCTGGAGTGTTTCCAGCCCAACAAAACTGCCAGCCAAATGTTCAGCAAAAGTCGAACCAGCTCCAATACTATGTTCATGCACTAATGCCTATTCTACTACGAAAACACCTCAACTACAGCCATACAAAACGGCAAAAACAGCAAATAAGATACTCCGAATACCGCAAACTGTATGAAGAACTTTTTCAACTCCACATCTTTTGAAGATAGCTGATTGATTGACCTCCTGATTCCATAGGCAAATACAGTCAGCAAAACAACTCTGATTGCAATCATAATGTAGCCAGCAAAAGTATCATAAACGTGAAATTTACTATGCCAGTTGTCTCTGCTTTTATTCAGCAGCCCAATAACTATAAACGAGAAGCTAGAAAACAGGCTTAATGGCAGCCAGATATCGAAGTCCATGTGCCGGTTAAAGCTGATTGTCCATCCGAAAGCCACAAACAGAATCACAAATAGAATTGCGCAGTCTGAGATAGATTGCATAACTAGGTATAAGGCATCTAACAAATCGACGTGCCAGCCCGAGACGTAGGCGTAAAGCAGGTGATCGATATATTTGAAGATAAGGGAAATGATTCCTACCCAAATACTTGCCTTTAGGATATACTTGGTCCAAGTGTTGCCTGCGGGATCTTTGTCCTTGTCCAAGACGTGTAAAACCAGGTAGGATAAGATGATAAAGAGAGGAATTGACCAAATGTTATGAAACTAGTTGGCTAAAAAATGCTGCTCGCTATTTGTGACTTCCAAATTGATCTCCACAGTGGAATAGTAAGTAAGATTTTGCTTGGCAAAAGATTGCATACAATCTTTGAGTATGAAGTGATATGTGACTGGCTCTTTGTTTTTGATGGTTTTGTTAAAGCTGGAAATTAGAGTCGATTTACTGAGCTCACTCCCGAAAGATATCTGCTTCCTAAACTTATTTTACAGACTCTGTCGATCATACTTTGCCAAATCGCATTTGTTTTAAAGCTATTCCTTGAAAAGTTAGGCAGGAATCGCCAAAATCTAGATATCTACTAATGATAAGGGTGTGAGCTATCTTGAGTTGAGTTTAACCTACAAAATAATAGATGTTGAGTTCGTCTAGAAGATAGTTCTCCCCAAATATATCCACCCTTTGTTAAACTAAACGTCGTTGGGGATGAAGCTTTTGGAAAATACTTTGGCCTAACAGGCTACTAAAACTAGCAAGCTAAGAGTCACTAGCTTTACGACAGTGATATTGTTGTGTGGGAGCTGGAACATAGTTGAGATTATAATAACCTATATACTATGTTTCAACGAGTTATTTGCACAAATAAAGAATCAGCTATGGAAGTCCTTAGGCATATGCAATCACAATCAATATGATATGAGTCTACGTGAATGGGCCTAAATCAATTGGGCTTTTATTATCTATTGATGCTGCTTCGGCATTCTTAAGAAAATAAAGAATAGAAATCAATGTTATGAGTATATAAGAAATTTTCAATTATGAATATTAGCTATCATGATGGGAACTGCTTCCTGGAATTCTCAAGTTGCTCATCGATTTTTTTCAGGAAATCACTCGAATTGTCATTGGCTGCAAAGTTGGTTGGAAGTGTCATCTGTGAAGTTACCTAGCTATTGATTGGTCTTGAGGCTTGAGAATTGTAAACCACGGGAGAGTAAGTTGAGGTGGTAAAGGTGGGCTGAAGGAAATTGGGTTTTTGAGTAAAATTAAAAACAGGTATACTAGATCCTCCCTGATAACTGTTAGCATTAAGGTTACTTGGGACATTGCTTGTGTTGAAATTAGGTGGGACATTGATTGCGTTGAAATTTGAGGAGATGTTAATCGTGTTATAATTAGAGGGGATATTGTTGCTCGATAGAATATTTGCAGTATTTGTGGTCGTGGTATTGGGAGGACTTTGATTCAGGTTAGAGTATTTGTGAAACTGTTGTTAGTATTGCTGATTGGGCAGCTGCGTTTTGTAGTTGCTGCTTGCTTCAAAGTGAGTAGCTTGGTAGGTGGGCGGCTGGTGGTGGTTAAGAGTTGCGTATTTTGCGAACTGTTGCTCATAGAACTGAGTTTGAGGCTGCTCATAGGACTGGGTTTGGGGCTGCTCATAAAACTTAGCTTGGGGTTGCTCTGCTACATATCGAAACTGTTCGTTACCAAAACGCACAACGTTGGGGCCTGAACCGACAGGACCAGTTTCGATTTGCCTTGGGGAGTTTCCTTTGGGCTCGATTTGGGCATTTATTTTAATGGTCTGCTGCGGAATACTGAAAACAGGCGCATTTGGGTGTAATGATCCTACACCTGAAGATGAGTATCCGACCTACACAGGACGACCTTGCACAGGCGAAGGTTGAGTGTATCCTGGAAATTTAATGTGCTGATGATCGAACTACTTTAGATTCAGAATTTAGTTTTGGTAAGGGCGAAGAATACTCTAGACCTGAAGACTGGAAAGTCTTGAGCTCTATTCGGGACTACATAACCTTATTACGATCTGTTTTAGTAGCTGGCTATATCCGGTATATGTGTTGTTTTCGTATTCAAACTGCAAATTTTGCCATTCGTTAAGCTTCTGATTGAATTTTTGCAGATCAAAGGAGTAGTGTTAAATAGAGTAAAGTTATCGTGCGTTAAAAAGTAGGCCGGATTGAAGCAGAGTGACTCCAATCGAAAAAGATTCGGAAAGGATCTTGTTAGTTGTATTTTAGTGATTGCCTTTAGATATCAAAACCATTTCTTAAGGCGAGAGGTAAGTGAGTTGTTTTTCGAAGGCAGTCTTCTAAAAATTGGTTTTTTCGTAAGGCCACGAAAAGATGTTGGCAATCTTGATCTGCCCTTCCTCATTGATGAATATGTTGTAGGGTCTGACATCTCCTATCTTTCTGTCGATAGAGTTAAAATCTCTGGCACTGCTGACCAAGCTGTAGAGGAGATACCACAACTCCTCCTCTTCGAAGTGTTTGTTCATGTTGATTCGATTATCGATTTCCTCCTCGAAAAGGTAAGGATAGTTTTCATAGTAGATCTATGTAACTTACGGCTTACCTTGACTGAGCCTACGTTGCCGCAGAACCCTTTGGGCGTAAACTCATGCCTGTTGGGTATTAGAAGTGTCTCCTTATCTTAGAAAGCATTCAGTCGCTTCAAGTCACTATCCCAAGCCTTGATATCTTTTTAGCTTTCAACCTCAGTTGTTATCTGGATCAGGTCCTCCGCCTCCAGGTATTTGAAGTGATGGAATTTCTCGTGGTTTATTTTTACGTCTGGGCTTTCGAGTTTTACTTCTTTATGTTCCTTCTTAACGGGGTCGTTACCCATTCAATATAAATTTTGTAATATCTAAACACTCAAATTTTCATCAGATCTCTAAATAAGCTAGGTTCGATCTCAGGTTCAATTTTGATAAGTTGCTCAAATCACTCATCTAATGACGGATTTAGTCACCAGCTTGGATCTTTTATAGATTTTGAGCTATTCTTTGACTATTTCGAGCTATAGCCTCAAATTCTTATTCTAAGCTTCCCAGTCCCTCTCTCTTTCTTCGCAGGAAACTATATAATTAGTGAGTTATTATATTTTCTGCACATATTTCTTCCTCTCCTCTTAGAAATCTTTCATGATTTTATCATAGATGTCCATAAACTTTTTGAGCTGGTCTACGTTAGCATCAGAGCTGTTATCTAGATATGCTTCAATCTACCCTTGCCACTGCCAGCTTTTTATAGATAATTTTGCTTGATTCTTACAAAATACGTATTCATCTGCTCGCTAACTATCATGGTTGCTACATTTGTTATAGGTAGGTTCTGGTCATATCAGACAGCTCCTTCCTCAAAGAAGCATTTTCTTTCTATAATTCAGCGGCGCCCCGCAGCTCAACTTATTTTTGCTGGGTGGCCTGCACAGAGATCGGCATCCTCTCAGGCAGAGTGTTGGCTCTATCGAAACTAATTTATTCACAGCATACTGAGGAGAACCATCTTCCTGGGAGTACTTGAAAGTCTGTATGGGAGAATCAGTTTTATCATCAATAAATTTGCGGAGATTGTCATTTTCAGTGGTAAGCTGGCGTATAACTTCCTCGTAGTACTGTTTGTTATTATCGAGCTGCTACTGTAGAATCTCTTTATCATGTTTGAGCTGCGCGAGTTGGGCCTATAATTACCTAGTCATTTTCGGAATATAAAGCAAATTAACAGAAAAGTACTAAAGTGGAACTGTTCTGAGGCTAACTATCAGGATTCACTGTGACAGTGCCATACCCACAGAAAGGGACAATTCTAATTTTTTGGGATTTGTTTAATAATCCAAAAGTTAGATAATCTTTTCTTCAGGTGAAGTATGTATAAATGACTGAGTTATGATATGTTGTAAATTTTGGTGTCTTGAATATGATGGAATTTTATTTGATTCTGCAATATTATTGTATCACTCAATCAAAAAAATGCTCAACCTTATGGAAGGTCACAATCCTCTTCATCGGCTTCTTCAAAAGATTATCCCTATTCTTCTTAAAGCTCTGCAACCTTTTAACCTACCCTTAAATTGTTCCGAATTCAGCTACAAATTTTTTATGTTCGTTCAATCTGTATTACAGCTTCCGCTTTATTTGAAGCTTAGATTTACTTGATAGTGACTTACTTTTGCAGTAGGCCATTTCTTCTTTGGCCCTAACTTTGCAGTCTTAGAGGGGCATGAACTAGAAACGGAGGTTGGTTGAACTCACTCTTTATCGATGTTAAATGATGGCATTTTAAGCAGAGGCTGGACTCTACTTTGGACTGATTCGGATTCGTTTTTCGACAATATCGTACTTTTTTTATAGTTTTTGCCAATCGATTTTATGCAAGTACCTAAATTTTAGAGAAGATATTTCAGAGTGGTAGTGAAAATGCTTCGGTTTGTAGTCTGGATTGGAAAGGAGGTGAGCATGAGTGTGTGAATGGGAGATAGTGGCGTTTTGGGGCTGACAGCTGAACCTGAATTTGGGGCTCATAGATCTTTCTCTGAACTTGTTAAACTTCTAAAGTGATAGCATATATAAATAATAGAAAAATGCAAATTATTTCCGGATTCGCAAACAAAATAGGATTTTCCGAATTTGCATTTGAAGTTTCATAAGTCCGAGATCTGCACGCTTGCTTCCTTTCTTTAGCCTGGAAATAACTAAAAAAAATTGATTTTATGGTCCTAACAGATTTATTTGCAAAATTTCATTATCTTGCCTTTTAACTGCGTTGTTATCAACAGTCCCTAGTTGGTGCCTCCACTGCCTTTGTGTGTGTGGATGCCGACTACTTTTATCGAAGGTTTTTTGTTTTTATCGGTTAGCCTAACTATAGGGCTTCCTGAATGCCCGCCTAATGTCGGCATATTATGTACGAGAATATGCTTTTTAGTCTTCTAGTACTAACCGGCAAGATCCATTCTGATAAAGTTAGTACCAAATATGGGGGTATTGAGAGTATAGCTTTTGCTAGGGAACCCCCAGATTCGCAACGGCTACTTCTAAGTCAGTTCTTCATCACACAGCTACAGATAGCATTTATTATTGAAAGAGCCTTTGATGATGAAGACAGCATAGTCTTTTTTGAGGGGTTTGCTCCCATATCTCTCATAGGCCTTCAAGGGCTAGAACCTCAAGAAGTTTTAATCTTAAGATTAGTAGACGTGGTCCTTTGTTGAGTAGCTGGTGTCGCCGTGGAACGGAATGAAGTAGATTTTATCACAGGCTCTGGCCCTTTTCTTTTAGAATACGCTGTGGGCACAGGTGACGATGATTCTCTAAGAGATCCCGAATGCAGTTGCATAGCCGATCATCTAGGTCCTCCCGAACCGGTCGTACCAGATACATTGGATTAGTCCTGTACATCTTATGTAGTCTTAAATAGTGTATTAGGGGTCCGCTGGGAAATACTTGATTTAGGATTTTTATAACTCCGACTAGGAGGCAGCATTAATGCTATACCTATTGGGACCTGGGACATAGTGTCTGTTTTTCTAATTGTTATTGCATAGGTTTTGCGATTTTAAAAAATCTTTGCTATTTTAAGCCTATTTGAAATGATATCGATAGAAGTACTTTGTCCTTTCTAAATGTGGCATCTTTATATCATAAATTGATAATCTAGAAATGTCCAAACTTTAGTCCTCGAATATACAAGCCTCAAGTACAGTATGTTTTTTTTCCGGCTACTCTGATTAGACCCACCCCCTATACTAGCACTCTTAAGAGATTTCTTTGATGCATTTCAGGGAAATAAATTCTACTACTTAAGAAATAGAAGACCCTTTTTTACTAGCGGTATATTTCTTAGACCTTTTCTACTTCTAGCTATCCAGTAACCCTACATGTTCAAGTGAGCATATTAAACTGCTGTCAACTATTTACTTCGTCATTTTTTATAATAACTATCTGCGTGCTTTTTAAGTTTAGCTCAACTATTACTCACTTTAGTTATCAGTTTCCATATCATACTACTAAACCTTAAAAAAATTTTGTTACCACCATTAATTTCCTGGCTCTAAAAAAGACGGCTTCAAAGTTTGCAATTTCTGATTGTTTTAGGTGGCTTCTACATATTATGCTACACTACTCTCAGAAGTTTACATCTCTTCATTAAGCAAGCTTGGCTTTAATTCGATACAACTGTGGGTTAACTACTAATTCCCCTGTTTGCCATCCCTTCTATTGTTGTTAATGGCGGCATCTCGTGTTCTAATGATTGAGTATATTATATTGGCATTCTGGTTGATGCGCGCTTGCGTAAGCTATTTGATTTACTCTAATCCTGATTCTTGAGCTTTAGTTAGAAATGATAGTATAGCGAAATTTTGAATTTTCCCGTGACTTATTGGTTGTTTGTTTTGAATCTAAGGCTCACAGGGCTTAAAAACATCTAATTGTTGTGTTTTGTTGATGAGGCATGGGTTGCTTTTACGTGCATTTGCAGTTAAGTCATGATGTTTTTCGTTAGGGAAAAGTTAAGAGTTATTGTTGATTTTTTTATTGTTCATATTTAAACTATTACACTTTTTATGCGGACTATTTAGCTGGCATAGGGTGCTAATCACAATCTAAGCCACTATTTTTAGTATCCAAGGTAGAAAACATTTTATTGTTAAATCAACAAAATAATCTTCTTGTGCTCTTAAAATCTCTATAAGTAAATTTGTTTATGGGCCTTTTGATTCTGCAGGCTTTTGATACCAATTGTCTCTTGGGTGGGTTGGTTTATTTATTTCAGCAGGCACTGACCCTTAATTCAAAAGGCTCAATGTTTTGAATGATCTAAGTAATTAAAGTTCTACTCTGTATGACATACGATGATTTATCCAAAATCATTCAGGAATCTATACTTTTCCTCTGGATTGCTCGAAATTTTTTGTTCATCGTGGAGCAGTTAGAAATATTTCCTCTGCGTCAGGTGACCAGTATTAAGTTGGAAAATAGGCTAGATCTGAACCGATTATAAACTATTTTGGATGTTAAATCGATGGGCCTCATACATTTTTTATCAATAAGTATAAAAAAATTAATAACAACAAAGAAATATTTGATCCAAAACACTCAGCTTAGACTCATTAGATTCTTCACGCTGCAAATTGTTATATTTCTTAAACAATCCTTTCAATAGATGTCTGACTTTGGAAGCTACCCTCTTCAGTCAGATAAAAAATTATATAACTGATATTTTATAGTGTCTAAATTATCAGAGCAGATACTCTTTAAACTGAAGAATATACTGGGTACTATTTGGCTGCTTCTTCAGCCAACTTGCTGCTTTCTTGGCAATCAGCTGATACTCCTTCTCTCCGTGGTGCTTCTCAATCCACTTCCACACCAAGAAAGTAATTATAGCAACTAGATCTTGTTGTTGTTTTATGGACTATGCCAACTTATTGCCGTAGAGGCTGTAGACGATATCCAAGTTTGACCAGTGGCCTTCGAAATGCTGCTACTTCACGATCTCACCAATTGTGTACTATTTCTTTTGACCCAAAAATGCAGATTAGCTTTCTTTGACTTCTAAGTTTAGAGCTGGCTCTGAGAATGCTTTACTTTCCTAGCTTAGGATATCAAATATATGGTTTTGATTGATTTTTTGTTTTTGTAACCTGTAGTCCATCTATGGGATCGAATAATCTACTATTTATTCACATTATAATTGATCGAAATCGATGAGGCTTTAATTTTCAGCTGTTGGTTTCATTTGTTCTTATTGGTTGATTTTTTGCAAGGAAGGTTTGGAAGAAGATATTGATGGTAATTATAGTGATTAAGTAGGTGATATTTCAAATTAAGGAAGTGGGGTACGGACTCTGCTAGGTCCAACTGCCCGTAATTTAGTGGAAACTAAGAAATTTTTCATCCAATCTTAAGTTTAGGAATCTCTTTTTTCCAGAGGGATTCCAAGTGAAGGTGGAGGTAGTGATAAAGATGTAGGTGGAGGTGGAGGTGGAGGTGGAGGTAATGAATCGAATAGTAAAGGAGGAGGTGGAGGTGGTAAGAACTGTGGATGAAGCGGAGGTGGAGATGAAAAACTGTTTTGTAAGCCAACATTATTAAGAGTTTGCTTCTGACTATTGCTTATATCTCCAAAAGCATTCAACCCTGATAGAGTAGGCTGAGATGGTGCTGGACATCCAAATGGAATTCCGATTGGTGGTGGTGGTGGGTGTCCTTTAGAGGGCATAGGAAGTAATGGTGGTCCCATCATTGGCTGTGGTGAAAGTCTCATATTAAGTGATGGTGGTGGTGGAACTGAATAATTCATAGAAGACAGTTGATGGGAGACAGCGTGAGTATTTAATCTACTATATGCGTTGTTCCCACCACGTAGACTCCATACATCCATCAAAGGTTTTTCAAATTCTTCTTACCCTTAATTAGCCTGAGCTTTATTTCTGATCTAAACCGAGATCTGTCCTTTGGATTTGACCTCCTGATACTTCCCATCAACTAATTACTTCTCTACACACAGGAAAGAAGTGTATTGAGATAAAATCTGATATTTAAGTGACATCTCAATAATCCTATTTTTATTTTTGATTTATTTCACCGAATACAACCAGCTTGTACTCTCATCTTCGTCCTCCAAAGCCTTTATTTATTTATAGTGACCCATGATGTCAACAAAACTGTAGCTGCAGCTATCAGGATTTATCTACACCTCACTTTTGAACGGCAGATTGTTCTGGCTGTCCGTGTAGGCTAACGAAATCTTGGTAGATTTCTCCAGCTGCCCTTTGAAAGTTAGATAAAAGTTGGCCACCTCACCTTTCAAAATATATGGCATTTTATCAGGCTTGGGTATTATACTTTGGACTAAATCTTTATCGTAACCCAACTAGACTTTAGTTATAACTGCTGATAGTGAGTCCGTAAGCAATTGTATGATTTTTTCGGCTGGGTTCTCGTAATCATAAATAAAAGTATGATACCCTTTGCCTTTCTCAGCACATCCTTTAATCAAGGCCTAAGATGCTCCATCGCCAATTCCAATCGCATGTACTCTCGAATACCTAACGTTTCTGCGCACTAGGTCAATGACGGCTTAAGTGTTACTTACCTAACCGTCAGTTAGTAGGTATATCAATTTAGGGTATCCTTAGATCACTGGATATTTGAATAATCCTCGCAGAGGTGGCTCAATCTATGTTCCTCCCATGTCAGCATCCATTTACTATATTCTTGCTATAGCATTAGCAATCGATTGAGTACCATTTTTCTAAGACTGACTAGTAAGTAGTTTGTAATCAGATCCGAAACTCACCACGTTGAAATAAGAGTCGATCGGCAAACTTTTCAAGAACAAAATCAAAGCTTCTTTTGCCTTTTTGATTCTACTACCTCCCATCGAGCCACTTCTGTCTAGTAAAAATATGTATTATCCTTTTGCCGAATCAATATCAGTTTCAAAATTATTTGATTGCAGTGCCTGCTTCTTTGCGTCTTCCAGATCTAAGTTGCAAAATTTCGGGATAAAAGATACCATCACTGTTGACCCTATATCCGTCCTTCCAAGTGTATAGCTAGGCAGTTGAAACTCTTCGGTAGAGTAAAGAAAGACAAAATCGCGATCGAAGGTAAACCCTTTCTGAAATGACAGTGAGATTTCTGTGGACGTATCGTTGGTATAGGTTGCAGCGAGCTGGTGAGAACTAGACTGATAAGCTACTATTTTGCGTGAAGATTTGAGTGAGATCTTAAAGTCCCATTAGAAATATCCCTCTTCGATGTAAGATTTCTTCCTGTAAGACTCAACGAACTGGTGTTTGCTGATGCGGTTGAAATACCTTGGATTATTTCTGATGGGGAGGGTGAATTTATAGAAGGTGTTCAAACTTAGCTCCAACTCTTCAATGTAGGATACTTAGATTGTCACTTTCTATTTGGGCTCAATATTGCCGATCTTCATGACCATGATATCTTTGCTCTCAGCATCGATCTACCCATAAGCTGCTTTTTTACCGGAACTCACAGCCTCACTGTATTATTTCTTCGCCTGCTCCTTTTATTTCACCACACCCTCTATTCTCCGCTTTGAAAATGTTGCAGAAAACCTGTGGATGCAGACCGAGGGTGAGATCGGAAATTTGTAGAGGGTTTACAAAAACTGCTAGGTATTGTTTTAGTATTATTGGAGCAACGTAACATATGAGAGCCCATTGGCAATCTCTATTTCATAGGTTGCCTTTCTGAGAGGCAGAGCGTTTTTTTCCTTAACGGACAGGCTAACCTGTTTTTCAGTTGGTAGGATGAAGCAGCCACTCTAGAATTCGGCAGGAGGTGATACTGGGTTATCTTGTATCTTAGCAAACATAAATTATCAGGATTAGTAAGATAGTTAATTAGCTAGTTATTAAGGCTAAAACTTATATACTTCTATGATTATACTTTCAAAATCCACGTAGAATGTTTCCAAATCTCAATCTAAATTCTTAAGCTTCCAGGTCTATTTGAGAAAATCAGTTTGGCAAATAATGTTGTTCACTTATCAATAAAATAAATCCTAGTTACTGCTATTAGCTCATCGGTTAATAGTTTCATGTTGGTATGCATCGCTTATTCCTTCCATCAAATATTCGCGAATTTGCTTAAATATCTTATTTCTATTTATAACCCTGCTTTAGCTCTGAAAGTAGCTTAGCTTTAAATTGAAAGCTTTAGATTAGTTCATATTCTTTAAATGGTCTTGTAAAATTTGGTCGGAGTTTTGATCTCCTACTGGATGTTTTAGGATAGGATTATGAGTAACCAAGGCACGGCTGTTGCTATTGCACCTCAAATCATAATGAGCTGCACTCATAATATATGGAACGAGGAATGGGGGTAATGCGACCTCGCGCAATTTATCCCCAACATAACCTATGCAAGATTTGGAGAAGTTTAAAAAATCTACGGCTGCAGACCCTCAAGCACATTTAAGTACTCTCATTTGCCAAGCTGGTTTCGGCATTATCCTGCCAAGGAAGAAGTTGCATTTATCCCGCTCGAGCAAAAAATGAAAATCAGCTAATTCGCCAAATTTGGCCGCATTTTACCGCACTAGGTCTAATAAGAACTCACTTTGGTTGGTTACCCAGCTAACCAACAGTAAAACCTTGCCCGATAAAACAAAAATTTGGTTTTCAAAAGGCATATCTCTAAAGGGAGACTTTACTAGCCTGTAGCATGGAATCAGACAGTTGCAAAGTATACAATGGAAACCAGCATAGGGTGTAGTGGCGGTCCAGCTTTTATGAAGGATGAGGAAGGGAGTTACAAAATAGTGCTAATGCATACACACGGAGGAAACAACAATGGTTAATTCAACGTTGGTGTTTGCTTCAACGGAGGGATAGGCGTTAGCATGGACAAGTCCTTGAGAGAGATATAAAACGAGAACAACTTTGAGAGGAAGGAATATATGCACTAATAGCTGAGGGAAATTATAGAC
>Ga0316217_10001911_pt1 | contig 26148 bp, 9 predicted proteins | sample 1anoAmetaG_FD_203633 | JGI IMG/M metagenome (GOLD analysis project Ga0316217, IMG submission 203633) | Freshwater microbial communities from Trout Bog Lake, Wisconsin, USA - 1anoA | ecosystem: Environmental > Aquatic > Freshwater > Lake > Hypolimnion/Profundal zone | place: USA: Wisconsin...
AGATATTATACCAATCAGGACTTTGTCCTTAGCTTTTATCCCAAATCTCAAACCATTTTAAAAAATACAATAATTAAGCATCCTCAATCGAAAGACATTTTACTTCCGTTTCCTCATTTTTTTTGCCCAGTACATTCCATTGTCGCTGAAAATAGACTTCTTAAGAAAAATCTAACAAGCAAAATAACTTTGTTGAAAAAAGATGATCCGAAATCAACAGAAGCTCATTCTAATAAGTAAATAAAAAAAGTATTGGAAACGAACTTTTAAAAAGATCGATAACAAGAGAAAATGAATGATACAAAATAGCTTGGAAAATTATCAAAGTGTTTGAAAAAAATATTAGGGAAACAGGAATCTGGAAAAGGCTATAAAATGTTTGTTGCTAAAATGTAGCGTAAAGGATAGAGCTAACAAAAAGCAGAAGGCATGCTGAAGTTTATACTCAATCTTTAACAAGATTTTAGCTCAATTCAGCAACAACAAGCATTAGATTTTTCGAAGGAAAGTACTTATGGGCTAAGTGATGTCAAAAAGAAATCCGATAAAAATAGCTCTAAAATCTAACTTAAGTTCAAAGAAAAGGAGAAAAGACCTTCTACTAATTTTCAAAATGGACGTTTTTAATTCCACAAAAAAACATGCAAAGATAGCTAAAAGCAATCGAATTGTCATTCTAATTCTAAAAATTCAAGAAAATCTTCAAGCTTAAGGAGTCGAAAACAACCCTTTTTCAGTACTCCAGATCAGCATGGCACAAAGAATAAGTCAAAAAGTACAGCCAAGAAAGTAAACAATAAAATAATTCCGGAAAAGAAGAGTAAGCTAACAGATACAGAAAGGCTGTACTTCGATTAATTTCCAGAAAAAATAGAAGAGAAAGCAGAGTCTAAATTATGGCTAAAAGAAAGTTTGCGAAGGATGGAAGGTTAAAGCGCTAAAAGCAAAAAGAAATTAGTACGGCGATGAAAAGTTAGGGCCAAATTTTTGTTAAAAATGATAGATCTATTTAGTGTAAGTAGCTTTAAGTATGATGTTGCTATGGGGGGTGAAGATGGGTTTGAGGGGGAGAAGGCAGTCTCATTGGTTTCCGATAGGTGGGTGGAACGCTCATCGGGAATATACCGAATGCGGTATATTTATGCAGGACCAAGCAGACACAGTAGTGTTCTGTGATTTTGTAGAATTTATTGCGTTTTAAAATCAACAAAAATTACCAATAGTTTATTATCATTTGTTAGGACATGATCAAAGAGGAACAATAAGTTAATTATATCCCTTCTCGCTACAGCAAAGCCTTCAATAGCTACAGCCGCAACGAAATACGTTGGGTTGTACCTATTCTGCGCTCAGTTGCGCGTAGCTGCCACATTGCGTTCCGCTATCCAGTCTACAAAGTTCTAAAAGCCGTGGCTAAGATTTTCTTGATGAATGAGGTTGAGGCAATATTCTTCGCCTATATGATCCGCTAAACGAATTGGGATATCAAGGACAAATTGATAACTCAAAATTCTGAACAGGTTCGTGATATAGTCTGCTACGCAAATGACCATCCAGAATACAAAAACCTAATACTCTATCTCATGCTTGTCACCTACACTCTCAAATTTTTCCTGAATGAGCATATTTAGGAGCTTCTCGAAGAGGCTATAAGGATCTGCCCCAACTTTAAACTTATTTTCTAAAACTGGGCCAAAAAACATTCCAGTTTAACCAAACGCATCAACCCTAAAACACTCAACAAAGTTTATCAAGATCTACATTTCAAAATAAGACATTAAGAACCGGACTTCAACTTGCTAGTTGATTCCATACTCCAAATATCGCCGGCTTACAACCCAGAAAAAAACGAGAAGGACAAAAAAACTGAAAAGAAAGATAGCCGTGATACTCAGCCTAGAGAAATTTTACCGAGGTAACAGCCAGTTAAAATGGTCAAAACCGAAGCTTAGGCAAACATTTAGTACACCAATCCTATTTTCTCATCTTCAAGGCTCTATTAAATGGCAGGAGGAGTAGGCGTGGGACTTAACATCAGCTAGGGATCTAACTTCCAAGTATTCGGACTCCAGAAAAGTGGAAACATTGGAACTCGTTTCGGTAATAGTGTGTTTGGAAGCAGTGGCTTTATAGGAGGAGTCAACCTTTCAATCAAAGATGAAGAGTAGTAATACTGTGAGTAATTGAACTTAGGTTTACAGTAAGGCCAAAGCGAATAAAATATAAACATGAGAGAAATGGTAGCCGATTACCCGCCGAACTCAATTCTAAACATGAGCCGAAACAACTCAATCGCAGACCGTTACTTGAACATGAAAGGAGAAGCAAGCGATTATCATAGCTGATTCATTTTATAATAACGTCCTCAAGGATGCTTATTTTGCTGATTCTTTTTGTTACGATAAACTTATTATAAGAGATGCAAAGCGAATCAAACGACTTTTTCATGAGATATTAGTAAATCATCGGTCATTTAGTATCGGGCATCGTGGGGCTTATGGCCACTAGTTCCTAGACTTCGAACTTGATGCCACCGGCAAGCTCAAGTACCACAACAACTCTTAATACAAAAGCGACCAGCTCATCCGCAAGCAAGGTACCACTTTATTAACGCAGCATATGTTTCGAAGACGGTCATTGATGAAATGAAGCGAATTGTAGTAGACAGTGGCATTCTAAATTGCAAAGATGAATAATGGCCGAAACCTGATAAAATTGGCAAGCAGGAATTAGTGGTGAGAGTAGGAGACAAAGAAGTAACTCTGACGACTTCTAAAATCGGGTCTTATGCCGAGGTGCAAAAGACTAAAGATCCTGAAGGTCTCACAATGTTCTTCTATTTAGTGCAGGATCTTAAATGCTTTGTCTTTTCGCTGGTCAATCTCCACTTCCGTGTAAATAATTTGACACATAGATCAAACCAATCTGATGTTTTGCTCACTTTATTGTTTAAGATTTTGCAAGACAGCATCTTGAAAACAAATAATGTTTTTGTTCTTTCCACTAATTTTACTTAATATTGAAGCTTGTTTGTTTATTTATTTGTTTTTTAAAAAATTCCCAATTGAAAAGTAGGGGGTTTTCTTTTTTGTAAAATTTTTATTTTGATCAAAACTTTGGTTATTTTTAATATTAAATGGATTGTTGGAGCGTGAGGCAATCTAATAATTTAGAAAATAATGGACTTTATATAATTAGTATTAGATTATCAACAATGAAGAAAAAAATAGACAGTCGCATCCAAACCCTCATAGAAAACGGCTACAAAAGCAACCAAAGAACCATGCTAATGATAGTCGGAGACCGTGCCCGCTATCAAGTCGTCAATTTCCACTACATCCTGTCCAAGTTGTCAGGCAACAGATCAAAACCAAAAGTGCTATGGTGCTACAAATCCGAACTTTAGTTCTCCAGCCACCAGAAGAAACGCATCAAATAAATCAAAAACATGCAAATGAAGGGACTGTACGACTAGAATGTTGACGATCCATTCGAACTGTTCGTCAGCTCCACCTAAATCAGGTATACCTACTATAAATAATCGCATAAAATACTGGGTAATACCTTCCAAATGCTCATTCTCCAGGACTTTTAGGCCCTTACTCCTAACTTGCTCTGTAGAGCCATTGAAACTGTTGAAGGAGGAGGAATCATTGTCTTTCTCTTGAGGACTATGACCAGCTTGAAACAACTCTACACCATTACCATGGATGTGCACAACAGGTACAGAACCGACGCTTTTACTGAAATTTAGCCTCGTTTCAACGAACGCTTCTTGTTATCGCTGAGCAAAAATAAAAATTGTATTGTTTTGGATGATGAGCTAAATATCTTACCGATTTCAGACCATATAAATGAGATAAAAGCAGTTTAAGAGCATACAATCATCGATAAAAAGGCACAAGGATAGTTATAATCTCTCAAAAAATCACTTTAGGCTAAAGAGATAATAGGTAAGCTCATTTCCACCTCCAAAACCTTAGATCAAGCCAAGATCATTATGGCTCTGGTTGACGTGTTGGCTTAGAAAACACAGAAGTCGACTGTTTCAATAACTGCCGGCAGAGGTAGAGGTAAGTCAGCTTCAGTTGGACTTTCTCTAGCTGCAGCCATTCAAATGGGATATAGTAACATCTTCGTCACAGCTCCTTCACCTGATAACTTAAAGACTCTCTTTGACTTCGTCTGCATTGGCCTCTAACTGCTTTAATTCAAGGAAAGGCAAGATTTTGATCGAGTTTTCAGTACAAATAAAGAGTATGAGAAGGCTACTATTAGGATTGATATTTTCAAGCATCACACTCAGTTCATCCAATTCGTATTCCCCAACGATGCTGATAAAATTGGACACACTGATTTAGTTGTCATCGATTAAGCCGCAGCTATTCCACTCCCTTACGTTAAAACTTTCTTTGGCCCTCATAATCTCTTTATGGCCAGCACAATCAATGGCTACTAGGGGACTGGACGATCTCTTTCACTGAAACTTATCTAATAGATCAGGCAAAAAAATGCAAGAGGAGGAAGCTAGCTCAATAGCTACAAAAAGTTCAAATAGGTAACAATGACTGATCCGATAAGATATGCATTGAATGATGAAATCTAACGTTGGCTCAACTAACTACTTTTGTTAAATGCAACTGAACCAGTTCCTTTGAAAGGAGAAAGGCTACCTCATCCAAGCTAATGTGATCTCTACATTGTGAATAGAGATACATTGTTTTGTTACAAATCAAGCAGCTAAAAGTTTTTATTCAACCTGATGTCTCTTTTCATTTCTTCTCACTATAAAAACAGTCCCAATGATTTACAGTTACTTTCTGATTCGCCTTCACACCTCATCTTTGTGCTCCTTGGTCCTATAAAAAAAAACAACTAAGGCAAGATTTAGCTTCCTGATATACTTTGCGCTATCCAGCTTGCCCTTGAAGGCAATTTATCTCAGTTCAGCATCCATTAAAATACTCAAAGAGGGATCAAACCTTCAGGAGATTTAATACCTTGGAATATTCGAGAACAGTTCCAAAATGATGAATTTCCTCAGCTTGCAGGTGGGAGAATCGTAAGAATCGCTACTCATGCCAAAACAACTAAAATGGGCTATGGTTCAAGAGCTCTCCAACAACTTTCAGATTTCTTTTAAGGTAAACTACTGTCTTTTGACAACGACGCTTAAATGTACATTTCCCATTATTTAGTGTTTAATACAACTTTAGAGGTTAGGGCGTAAGAAAACCTTTGCTGAAAAAACTAGACGAAGTCAAAGCACCTTTATTACACTACTTAGGCACATCGTTTGGATTTACTGACATTTTGCTGAAGTTTTGGAAGAAAAATAGCTATCAGCCTGTTTATTTGAGACAGACAGTAAACGATGTGACTTCTTAACATAGTGGAATTATGTTGAAGGCATTGGAAAACACATAAAAAGTCGTGAAGATAGATTAGTTCGTAATTGATTTTAAAAAGAGGCTGACAGCTCTGCTCAGCTACGAATTCAGAAAGCTAAATGTTAGTCTTGCTCTTGAAATCCTACATTATCCTCGAAGATAACTTAACTCCGATGACTCTTAATAAAACTTACTTGACAAAAATATTCTATGCTATTTTATTTCGATAGCTGATATGAACCGTTTGAGATCCTACACAAAGAATCAAGTGGATTATCATCTGATACTTGATCTAGTGCCAACTATTTCTAAACTTTACTTCAATGGTATTTTGGGCAAATCGCTCAATCTTGGCTATTTGAACCAAGCAATTCTTGTAGGTTTAGGACTTCAAAACAAAAGCTTTGATGAATTCTGCAAATAAATCAAAGATCTAGAAGTAAAAAACGCTTTACCCATTTTTCAAAAAACTATGATCAAGTTTACAAAACTCATCGAAAAGTGCTATAACGTATACCTGCTTTAATATAGAAATAAGCGTCATAAAAACTGCCAGCAAATGTGAGCACAAAAACAAACAGAGTTTTGCCGCAAAAAATACAATATGATGAACATATTGAGTTGAACTAATAGCTACTTGCATAGGAAGCAGAAATCAATGAAACAGGGCCGAAAAGAAAGTCAAATGAAACTAGGGATCTAAGCAAACCCCACGGCAAGAAAAAACTAAAGCAAAACTGATTTCAGATTTATTGTCATTTATAAGATATGCTTTCATAATTACATAATTGGCGCCATTATGGAAGAGCCTTGTAGAGTATAAGAAACTACCCTAAACAATAACATTGCTAAAGAACTCATCTGGAAAAGAAACGCGCCCTATTTCTATCAAAATCTATACACTCAAGAGCTAGAATGGCCATCTTTGAGTGTTGAGTGGTGGGTTAATTAGGATTCCCAATTAACCAATAAATCCAAAAGCGATTCAGTGTAGTAACTTTGCTACTTAACTTACTGCAATCAGACTAACGGAGCAGACAAAAATTATTTAGTAATGGCCAAAGTATATCTGCCCAAAGTATACCTGCCTAACCAATAATACACCAAACGAAAGAGTCAAAGTATGTCTTTTAAAAGATAGGACCGATAAAAGCGAGTGACGCCATCAAGAAGAATGACAACATTATGCTGGATAAAATATTGGTGATGTTTTAGGTTGAGCATGATGGTGATGTTCATCAGATCAAGCACAATCCCAAAAAAACTAATCTTATAGCCACAAGAGCTCAATCAGGATAGATCAACATTTTTGATAAAACGCAGTTCAAAGGACGCAAAAATGTAGTGCCTCCGGTAACAATTTTGACTGGCCATGAATCAGATGGATATGCGATGTAGTGGAACCCTCAAAAATAAGGATTCATCGTCGCTGGCAGCTATGACTCTAAACTAACCCTTTGGGATATAAAATCTAGCCAATAGAAGAATAACAAAATAAGCCCTCTCTGCTACTTCAATTTCCATACCAAGTAAATCGAAGATGTCAGTCACAATCAGTTCCACGACTGCATCTTTGCATCTTGCGACGATTCAGGTCAAGTTGTTCTATGGGACACTCGTAATTCTGTCTAACCGATACACTTTTTTAAGGCTGATCATTCACCACTCTATTCAGTTCAGTTTTCTCCGCACAAAAAGAATTTGTTTGCAACTGGAGGGTCAGAAAAGATGATAAAGTTGTGGGATATACGCAACATGTCCTAACCTTTAACATCTCTTTCTGATTTAGGCAACCAATAGATAAAGCAGCTCAAATGGAGTGTATAGTAATCTGAGTGTTTGTGGGTGGCAGCAGGTAACAACATCACAATGTGGGACCTCAACGAATAAAGAGCAAAGTTTGTGCACTCAGGCCATATGCAAAACATCAATCAAATGGATCTACACCCCGGCTTACCCAACACAGTTGCTTCTGTAGATTAAAATAACGACATCCACGTGTTCCAGCCGACTCAAAACGCCTTTCTTTGATACATTTAATTTATATTTGGATAGATTTGGATAGAGATGCTTTGGTAGGATTAGTTTAATACATAGCACTAATTGATATCATGGTTGGCCCATATTATTTTCTTTGTTGAATTCCTAAACGTACATCACTTTAGAAGGCTAGTAAGTGGTCTTCAGGTTGCCTATATAGCTGTGAGTTTTGGTATTCTTCCTTTCAGCTTTCAACTTCTCGATTTCTGTTCTAAACTTAGTATTTTATCTTTCATATTTCTTTACCATATCTTGGACGTTGCCCAACTGGTCAAGGAAGTTTTCTTTTTCAATCGACCATTTTGATTTCTCTTTTTCCATCTAGAAAAAGGTAGACATCTTCTTCTCCTCAGCTATTTTAACGTTGTTTTAGAGAATACTCATCCTCGCTTTCATTTGGTCTTTCTCTTACTTGAACATCCTAATCAACTACATCTATTTTCTTTCTTTTTATGATTTCAGCTTTTCATTCTATTCTTTCTGCCTTTTGAATTTTTATTAAGACTCAGTTATTCTCTTCTAATATTTATTCATGAAGGAGTCTTTAGTCATTTTCTCAGTCTCAAGATATTACTTGTACTGCTTGATCTACAGCTATTTATCTTTAATGATTCTTTAATATTATTGTGTTTTGATGGCAAGCGTATTGGAGAGTTCACTGACTTTGGAGTTAAGTTTGGCCTCACTGTCTTTGAAGCTATTAGTGTACTCATTACCAATTTTTTGCTTTTCATTAGAAAACTTATCTTGCATGAGATTAATTTGATATTGAAGGTTATTGATTTTTTATTCAGACTCTCTTTTGTGTTCTTCTTTTTGCTCAGTTAGGAAGAGAATTCTTTGCTCAAACAAACTTTTTTCCTTTTATAGTTGGGCAGATTTCTAGTATGAAGCATTTTCAAGTTCACTTATTCTACTTTGGAATCTTTGTTTCTATTATCCATAAACAGTTTTAAGAGTTACATTTTCTTATCTTAGCTTACTAACTTCAACACTCATAGAAGTAAACTATTTACTATTTTTATCGATTGCTTAATTCAGTTTACGTTCATATTCTGCAACCAGCCTCTAAAAGCTCTCTTTTTCCTTAATAAGCTCATGTATTTGCTTTTTAAAGCTGCTTTCAGACTATTTTGTTGCATTTTTGAGCTCTTTGAGTTTAACTTATAAGGCAGTTTTTTCACTTGATAGTCTCTATACACCAGTTTTTCTTTAGAAGTCCAGTTCTTCTTTTAACTTGGTCAATTGTTTTTAGCTTTCTTGCTTTTGATTAGAGAGCTCTTTGGTAAGATCTGTAATTGTTTTGTTCAAGAAAATATTTTATTGACTCGCGAGAGCATTGTTTCTTTAGTACTCAGTAACTTTATTGTGATTTTATAGCTCTAAAGCAGCAATCTTTGTATGTAAAGATTAGATTTGAGCATTCAAGTACTCTTTTTGTGCCAAGGTTTCTTTTTAAAGCTCTGCTAGCTTTGCTTCTTTTTTATCTAAGGAGGTTGCCAACTGGTCTCTGATGTGGATAGTACTCATCAAATCTTTATCTTTTCTGTTGTTCTAATTGACTAAAACTTAAATCTTTTCTTCTAGTTTTTGTTTCTCAACTTTAGATTGCTGGTAAAATTAGTCGTACTTTGAGTTGAAAATTCTTTCTTTTTTCTAAAGAGTCTCCTTCAATTAATTGTTTGCCTTTTCTAAGCTCTCAGCTTTTTTCACGTTAATATCAATCTCGTGCTGCAGTTGTGAGCTTTGACTTCTAAGCATCTCTTCAGTATTTATTAATCTTTCATTTAGCTCTTGAATTTAGTTTAGAAGAGGTTCAGTATCTTCTTAAATTTTTCTTTCATAATCATTTGTAAGATCATCAATTTTTCTTTGACAGTTGTCTTTTTCTTTCTTGATTCTATTCTGAAGAGATTCTTTCTCGATCTCATAACCATTTTTAAGAGATTAAATTGCTTCTGCAGCCTTTTGACTGAGTTAACTCTTTTCGATACTTGATCTTTATTTTAAATCTTCCAGTTCATTCTTCAAGCTGTCGATCTAAAGGCGATGCATTTTGGCAAGTTCATAAACTTAATTTTCTTTATCTCCTTCATATCTCTTTTTAGTTTCTTTAATATAAGCAATCTAATCGTTTAGTTGTTCTATCAAATTCTCGCTCTCCATCATTTTCTTTGCATTTTACAGCTTCAAGTTTTGAGCTGTGACTTCCAGATCTTAAATTCTCCTCAATAATCCATTATTTTCTAATAAAAGATTCTTTTTCTCTTTCTCAAATTAACTCTTTAAGTTATTAGTGATATTTTCATATTAAATCTTAACCTGATTCATTTTCATTACAGCTGCTTCCTCACTCTTTTATTTAAAGCTCTCTTCCAATTTAGTGATAAAGCTTTGATGTTTTTCTTTTAGTTCTGAATGTTTAACTTTTTCTTGGGTAAATTTCTCTTCCATCATGGTGTACTTGTCTCTTAACATATCCAAATCTCTTTCTAAGTTATTCTTGGCTTTGCGGAATTATTATTGATTGAACTTAGCATTTTTCTCAGCCTATTTCAGCTTTTCTTCCATGACTCTGAAATGTTAATTGGAATTTTAGGCAGTTTTTTCCAGCTCTTAGTGCATCTTTTTCCTTTCAGCTTCTAAATCTCTGCTTATTTTCTCTATCTCTTTGTTACGATTCGAAATATCTTCTTTAAGCTTCTTTTCTCTCTTCTCGAACTTTTAATTTTTCGACTACATCTATTATTTTAATGTATTCAGTTCTTCAGTCAACTCGTTGGATTTTTATTACATTTGCTTCAATTTAGTTTTAAGCTAGTTGGCTTAGGATTCATATTTCTGAGTAATTGATCTGACTTGAGTGATACTTTAGTTTTTAGATACGTTCAAATTGGCGTCAAGCAATTTTTATTTCTTACTTAGGTCTTAAATTTGAATGGATTGCTGTTTCACTTTCAAGTCCAAGATGGCTCTTTCTTTTTCCCATTCTCTTTTGTCGTTATTATGTAATTTGGTTGCTTAGTCCAGTTTTTCCATCATATCCTTTATCTTTAGCTCTAAGTTTCTTCTATTGATTTCTAACTCAGAATGTTTAGCACTAAGTTCTCTCTCCATTTTTTTCTCTTCTTATTCTTTGGAATGCTCAGTCATTTTCAATTGAGTTGTCAAAGTTTAAATCCTGTAATTTAAGTCTGCTATGGCTTGATCATTGCTAATGGTATACTCCATCAATTGTTTTCTCAGTAATTATCTTTACTCTGTTGCTGCTTCCAATTGAGTAACCAGCTATTTTTATTTTAGCTTGAACATTTACTTTTCCTTCTCTTGATTTTTGGTAAAGTTTTTGAATAAAAACTCAGCTCCTTGAGATGAAAATTTCCTCATTGCTTCAGTATAAACTAGTTTATAAGAATGAAGTTTAGGACCATCTTTCATTAGTCTTTCTGACATTGAAGTGACTTACTTTTAGAATTCAGAAAATCCTTTGTATTAGTGATTGTTGAGTTTTAATTTGATAGGATTAACATTCTTCAAGATATAATTACGCATTACTTCATTTGATTATTTCATATTTTGTTCCCGGCTTTCTGTTATAGTAGCCTTAATTCTGCTTTTCAGCTATTTCAAAAATAGAACCGATTTTTCACCAAGAGCTTTTTCTCTGAAAAATTCCATAGCTTTTTACTCTGCTTCGTTCATAACTTTTTAAAATTATTCCTCAGGTCTAGGTAGCTCTTTCAAATTGTCTTTAATTTCTTTAATAAACAACTCATAGCAATCGTCCAAAACTTTCCTACATTGTTATTCACACATATAATTCCAAGCATTTTCTATGTTTGGAACTGCACCTTCGTTGATGGCATTAACGTAGGAGTTCATCATTGAACAATACATATCTCCATTAAGTTTTTGATTTTGAAGAGTTTTTCCTTTGATTGAGTTTATGATTCTCTTTCTAAAATTCATAGCTTGATGCACGAATTCGGGTCTCAGCTAATCATAGTCCATTTTGTCTAAATTTTGAAGTTTTTGTTCGTCAACCAAAGGCCTAATCATAGTGAAGCAATCTCTGTCTTTGAAAAAGGCGGTTAGCAATCTTCGAATTCTGTTTTTTTACTAAACGTCATCTGAAAACCCATTTTGAGGAGCCAAAGCTTTCTCCAGATATTCTTTGGAGCTAATCTGGTTTCCTTGAGGGTCTTGCAGCTGGAGAGAAAAGTCCCTAACGACCCAATAAAATGTAGGGAAATATGAAGAAATCTCATCTGGGTCTTATCCGTCTTAATCTTGTCCGGAGGCTTTGAGTTGAATGTGCTTTGAAAGGTTAACAACTAAACTGAGGTTTTGAACTGCATTTTAGTCGATAGACCCCACAGAGTTATAGATGAATACACTGGAAGCTAAAATGGCGAGGGTGAATATTTTGGTGTCATGAGTTTGGTCTTAGTCTAGTGCACCAATTCCTTCAGTATCAATCACTATTATGTTGACCGGTTAGCCATCCAGAGATGTGCCTTTTATGGGGGTTCCCCAGCACCAAAGACCCTTGGTACAGGCATTAACAGTGGAGCCAACTCCGAACCCGTTGCTTCTGTTGAGAAGCACTCTGTTAAGAAGGTAAGATTTTCCTGTTCGATATAAGCCCGCAACTGATACAACAGCGATAGGTCCCGTAATAGCTCTGAGAAACTTGATTGCCTGTGGCGTAAGCACGTATTCTACATGTATAAAGTGATACTTCCAGTGGACTAGTCCACAGCGACCATGGGTATGGCCTTTTCCAGGAAGGGAGTGTCCATAATTTGAATTTGAATATTTGAATTAATAGTTAGTTGCTAATATTAAAAGAATTAAAGTTAGTGACATAAACTCATTTAAATAATAATTTTAGAGCAAAATAAAAAAAATATAGTCGGTAGATTGCGAGCTAGAATTCTTATTTTTTAATTAAGCCATCCTAAGAACAAGATGTAACCTCATCTTAGAATAACCTTAAAAAAGCGATAAATAATAATAGGAAATGTCTTCAAACGAACTTTTCAGCTGGGAAAGTCGATGCTCTGATAAGTAGTATGAAAACAGCTCTCTCTACAACCATTCAGTCAAAACCGAAGGCAATAACCTTTCAATCGAACTGCCCAAAAAGCAAAAGTTCAATAAATATTCCAAGCTTGAAAGATAGATCATCTAAAAGCAAGGCAAGGGTCGTACCCCCATCATTAACCTGAATAGTATTTGCTTCGTAACAAGATACAAAATATCCAATTATGCAGTAAGTCTGTGGCCCCTAAGACCTCAATTGGAAGACTGAAACTTTTGGCTAGACCAAAAATTGGAATATCAAATGGTGCGACACTGGGGTGACTAACGAAATGCTACAAAAAATGACTCATATTCAAAGAATCAATCATTTTCCGAACATGAGTATTATTTCAAGAAAGAACAATCTTGCAGCTACTTTGTCTAAAATGAATGAAATGTTCCCTAAAGACTACGATTACTTTCCGAGAACCTTTTTGTATCCCAACGATTTCAGCAAAATCAGATACTATTACGTAGAATCACGAAAGAAAGGCTTGGTTAAAACCTTCATAGTCAAGCCTGAGGCCGGCTGCCAAGGCAGAGGAATATACCTGACTCAAAACCCCGCAGATTTTTAGAAGGACGAACGTTGTGTGATTCAAAAGTACATCGCAAATCCTTTACTATTCAAAGGACTTAAATTTGACCTAAGAATCTATGTCTTGGTTGCCAGCTGCTTTCCTCTTAGGATTTATCTCTATAACTAAGGGCTGGTTCGTTTCGCCACCTAAAGGTACGAGCTACCCTATGCCAAAAATTTATAGAATTTGTATATACACCTCACAAACTATGCCATAAATAAATCCAACCCTAATTATTAGTACAACTACTCAGTAAATGACATGACATATGGACATAAAAAATCTTTAGCCGAATTTTTTAAAACTCTACAAGAAATGGGGTACAAAGCAAACGCATTTTGGAACCAAATCAGGGACCAAATCATCAAAACCCTTGCTGCTGCTCAGCCTATGCTAGTGTCAAATTATAAGACTTGTCGTCCTCAGTAACCAACCTTCAATATGTGTTTTGAGCTACTTGGATTCGACTTTATGATAGATAACCAAGATAGATGCTATCTGCTATAAGTGAACCATACACCAAGCTTTTCTACTGATACGCCTTTGGACCACATCATAAAGAGGAGTCTGATTAGAGATACTTTGCAGATGATGAATCCTAGCCAAGAAGAGGTTAATCTTTAGGAACAGCTGAAAAGGGTAAGGCAAAGGGAAAAATATGTTAAATTAAAGCATGGCAATCAAAGCAACTCAGCTTAGAAAGAACATCTCATCAAATTGATTAACGAGGCAAGACAAAAGCAGGAGATGCGGTTTGTTGGAACATATTAATTGATCTATCCAACCAAGAATGAACAAAAAATGCAGAAATATTCCTAGTTTTTGGCACATGCCCCCAAAGTAACTAAACACGGTAACAGTTCAACTGCAGCCATTCCCATCGTAAAGAACCTTAGAAACAGACTCAAAGAGGTGCCGAAAAACACTAGACAGATAATAAAAGAAAATGTCAACAAAGATTTGAGCACCAATCGGACAGACTCGAAAAATAACATCGTTTACAACTACAACTACATTAAGAAGAATACTCCAAGTAAGAAAACTCTTTTGACTTTGCCCTCTGAACCATACAGACTGTAGTCACATCCCAAAAGTCAAATCTCAAATAGCAACTCAAGAGCAATTAGTCTTTAAAGGCTTAAAATAGAAAAGACCACTATTGACACAAAAGTGGGTAGGCAGTAATACCCAACGCAAAGTAGATACCCAACTATCGCGATATCAGAGTAAAAATACGGAAAGAAGTCGGTAACAAAGCATAACTTATCGTCAGCAAAGAGAGGAGCGTCGGGCTAGCCACAGAGAAACACTCGAGAGCTCAGTAATTTCGAAAACAGAATAAGGTCCTATAAAACTCCTCTAATGTTTTGATTTTTTTGCCTAGCTATGTATTTTATTGGAACTTTTAGAATGTGGCGCCAGCTAAGGTTAACATTTTATGTATTAGAAATAATTTCTTATGCAAGATGCAAAATCTCAGTCAGTATTTGGATTGGAACCTTGTAAAGAATGAAGCTCTTATTTATCGCTGGAATGAGTTTAATTTAATAACTCAAATTTATATAAAATATAAGAGATTTTTATTTTATTGTATGCATAAATTTATCAACTTATTTTAAAAAACTTAGCAGTCAAAATGATATCTATATACGCATTGCGGACTTATAACTATTACTACTACTCATTAAGATTATGACTTTCCTTGATGGTCATAAGCACATTATAACATAATTTTATCAAATATTTTTTGAAAGATGAAATACCAGAGAGCAGACAGGCAACACGTAGTTGTTAATTCGGGACGAATATTTCATTCTAGATGAACACTGGAAAGGTCCATTCATGAGTAAATATAAATTTATTAAGAAGCATGCAAACTCCGTTTGGGCAACTCAAGGTCAAAGATATAATTAAGGAACTGCCCACCAAGGATATCCTTTAAATTCAATTCATTTCAAAGTTTACCGTGACCACAGAAAGAAACGGACTGCGTTTTACAACGCACAAAGCCTTCTACTTTAAATACACTTAACAATAATTAAATTAGTTCGCACGACCGAATTCAGTTCTCATTCAAGATTATCTTTGTAAATATTAGGATTTTGAATGTAAAAACTAAATCAACTTAGATTCTGCTTCAGTTTTGCAGATTGCAGCTCTTGGCCTTTTTTGCAGCTAACTAAGTTGATTGCCATTGTCGTTTATGTTTGAAGATGAGTTTCTGTTCATATCAGAGTTAAGAAAGCTGATAATTTAAGTTATCCTCTTACCTGAAATTGTGCCTTTATTTGTAAATTTCTCATTTTTCAGATTAATTAACGTTCGCATCGAAGGATGAAGAGCCAATTCGTTACTATTAGTGTGGTTTCCTTCAATAAATTTTTTAGTTTTGTGTTCTAATCATAACAATTGAGAAGTGGCATATCTAGAAAGGTCTCAATTTATGAAAAAAAGTTACTTCTGGTACTTAATATAACTAATCGTAGGTAGGGGGAGCTATAATTCATAACAGCCATTTATAGATCAAGATACTTCAATCAAGAGACTTCAATCATGATACATTGAATTGGTTTTGTTGGAAAAAAGTATTATCTATAATCCATCCTTTACTTATTTATAATCAATCGATAGTAAGTCAGAAGATAGATGAGTCAGTAGCGATCGGCTTTTTTCAGCTACAAAACTTAGTAAATTCGTTTCAAGGTAAAGGAGTTGTAAAAATCATACTAAATTGCTTATTTTCGGCCTGACAGTGAATCTAAGCTGTTCCTGCTGGCAACTGATGAGGCATTAAATGTTGTAAATCAAAAGGGAGAATTAAAGCTGGCCTACAAAAAAACCAAGACATCCAGCAACATAGTCCGCCTAAGTCCCCAAAAAGCAGCCATCTACTCCCCCAATCCCAACCAAATTGCCATCGTTGACCTAGCTTCATTACAAGTAGAGTAAAAAATGATTGAAGCAGAGCCCAAGTACAATAAACCTTAATACTAACTCTTATACTTCAGCTCATTAGACTGCGTTGCTTTGGTCGAGAAGAATAATGCTGAGAACAAGCTCAATATTTCATACTTTTAGTAGCGAGAAAACCAATACAAATTATTGTTCAATTTCAAAGCCGAGGACGGCTAATGGAATAGCCATCTAACAATCTTCAAGCTTAACGAAAGTGGAGTGATCGGCTGGTGTGATTTAGGCGATCAGGGCATCAATCTGCATATCTGTAGTCTGGGGTAGGGCTACAAAAAAGGAAGCCTATAAAATATATTCCCTGTTAGTGCGGAAGTTGCCGGCATTGCTAACGATGGCTCTAACCTCATTCACTTAGCTGTTACCTTCAAATAGGAATCCTAGGTTGAGCACTTGCCAGTTATGGTGATCGAAACTTCTAATGGCTTTCAAAATTTCTAAAGAGTCAGGTTCGCCTAAGGTGACTCTTCACAAAAAATCAAATTCAGCTAAGTCACTGGGGTTAAAAACGATGGAAAACTTATCTCATTCAAGGCTAAATCCAGCAACAAGCTAAAAATGTTCGTTTACAGCTTATAGAACGAAAATCTAGTTGGATAGTTCTAGATCTAATAAACTTAGGCCTTCCAATTTATAACTTGTCCACTCAGAACAATTGGTCGATTTGACTACATCTAATCGACAAAATAACTAACTGTTGTGTTGTACATAATTTAATAGAAAAAAAGTCAAGTATTTTCAAACATTCTAAGAAATATCGAAAAAATAAACGAAATCGTGAAAACAAATTCAAAAGCTCTCCTTATATTTGGTGTCCGCAAATCAGGTAAGTCCACCTTCAGGCATTTTCTCTGTGGAAAAGAGCTCTAGCACATTTTTCACTAAGAGCTAAGCTACTATTAGCTCAAATGTAAAAACGATTAATATAATCATTAAGACCATACATCAGTGTGGATCGATGCAAACAAATAAGGAGCTGTAATTTAGTTTCCTGATTTCACTGAAAATCCCTAGCTAATCTCATAAATAATCTTTATTCTGCAAGCCATATTCAAAAAGTTCAAAGGGATACACTTTGCGGTAGCCATTCCCATTTAGCAGATATAGCAACCTGAAACATACGAAAGGGTATTCTAGTCGATCATATAACTCATTTAGAAGGCAGGAGTTGCTTTGAGCTAATCTGAGCTAGGAGATTACATGTCAGTTATTCTAACTAAGGTCTAAGATTCCGATTCTATTTAGAGATTCAGAGAGAACATCGAATTATTGAAAGAAGAAAATGAAAAGATTGGTACTGTTCTGGAAAGAATAAACTCTATCTAACACATAATTAACTTCGACAACAACCAGTACAATTTAAATGAGTAATAGGAAATAGTCTCCAACCTATTCAACTCCCAAACGTTATCAACCTAGAAAAGTATGTATTAGAAGCTTCAAGAATAATTAACTTCAACTGATTAAGGAGAAAGTTTGCTTAAATAACTTTAGGTGTCAATTCGTAATGAGTACTGTCTAACTAACCATCTTTTATTGTATTTGGGTCACGTTTTGGCTTCAGTCCCACACAATTTTTCAATTGAGAGCGTGAATTAATAGTAAAAGCAATAGTTTGGGAAATTTTTCAACAAAGATGAAAATAATATAAACCTAAATGAACTTGTCTACCCCTTTTTTATGGTTCTTTCTGAGCTAAAGTTAATTGTTTAGCAAAAAGCCAATCAAAACTCCTAGAGAATTAGCCATTTACACAAATATTTGCTTCTTTTGAGCAACAAATATTAAGAATTAACTACCTAACGAGAAACTGTACTTTTAAAAACTGTTGCAAAATCTTTCATCGCTTCTTTGATCCTTGAGGTTTAGTTTTTAAGGACTATAAATAATTCATAAAATATCGGCATAGTCAACTTGGTTTTTAAAAATAGTCCTTACAGTATCTTAGGCAATGTTTTCAAGCTTATCATCTAGAAACTCAGCTAAAACGAGGCAGTTATTAGTGAAAGATCAGTCCTTGAAAGTCTAAAGCCATATTTGGGAGAATCAAAAGGAAGAGTGGTCTTAAAAAAAGTAAAAGTGCCTATGAGTTACTAAAAATAAAAATAGTCTTACTTGAAAAACAAAGCTAAGATTCTAGAAACAATTTATAACTTGCCTGCTAATGCTATGAAATTAGATTTGATACTCTAGCAAATCATTGAGTTTATGAGAAAATAACGACTCTAAGATTAGGATATCAGAAAACTTCGATTTTATCTGAGAGAAGCAAGCAGAATATGCCATTTCCATGAACTCTTCGTTGAAGCTATCATTCTTTTAATGATTATTCCTGATTTCATCGGAATTTAAATCTTATTGGAAGAGATGGTGTAGAACTGCAAAAAGAAAAACACCATCTAAAGTAAGAAGCTTTTCAGCAAAGCAGAAGATGAGCTAATTGAATAGCTGATACTCATCTCCAGATAGTGTATTCGTGATAGTTTGGTATCGAAACTGCTTTACATCAAATCTCTGAACAAGGAAGTAGGTCAGAAACAATTCTCTATCAAAAAGTTTGAAACCAACTTACGTAACAAATAGCTCTCGAAAAAGTAGGCTCTTAATAAGTATTTATAAAAATTAAAAAAACAGACTGAACTTTGCTTTTATAACCTGAAAAACGAAAGTTTCAAGAAGCTGATTGACAACCGAAAAGGATTGATTTAGCAGTGCATTAGGTACTAAAAAGAGTAGCCTACCTCCTCTACTTTCGCAGACATTGAGGCATTAAACTGGGTAGTTTAAAAGATACCGATTCCAGCATGATCATCAAATAATCTTGAATATTGTTATCACGAACCTGTGTTTTTTAGAAGAATTTAAGAAATCAAAAGAAATTGCATCATAAAAATAGTCTTTACTTTTTTTAACTACATTCGTACTTTGATCCAAACTTTTATAGACTTAAGTTTCTTTAAGGGAACTCGAGGAACTGCATAAAAATATCGCTATTTCTTACATCCTCAATCTTAGATAAGTCTCTTAGATATTGCTGTAAACACTTCCTCCTCTCCTCAGCTAATATATTTTTCTGCTTGTTGGCAAATAAATTGTTCAAATCCGTCAAGAAGCTGCAACTTGCTGGATACTTTATATAGGGATATTTGTTGATCAACATCTAAATTACTAAAAAGGTACCTGCTGCAGTTCTGAAAATTATTTGTAGCGCTTGGTAACTTTCCACTTTGCTTCACCCATACTTATCTGCACTTTGTATTAAGTATATGGCTTTTTCTTGTCTTCGGATTCTTTTATCACAGTTTGGCTTACGGTTATATGTAGATTTTATTTGTTGTAGTCTGTTTGTGTCTTTTATTTAATTGAAACCATGCTCAACCCACAGCATTGTTGGATATGATTGGAAAAAGATTGAGTTGGGATCCATTTCGTGCAGTTTACGCATTGCATTGATTGACAGTTTTTCATAAGCTTTTTGAATTATTTTAGCTTTTCATACTTTTATTCTAATATTTTGCATCTTCCCTAAATTTTTTCAAGCGCAGAAGATAAATTTTTGTTGGCTTAAAGCAGTTATTGGTTAGTTTCACCTTCGGAGGCAGAAAGTGATTGCTGCAGGGCTACCAATAGAGCATCATGAAGCCTTTTGTTTTAGTTGATTGTATTTTTAAGGAAGGAAACTTGGTTTTAAAGATAGCTTTTTTATAACATCCATTACGATTGGTCGCTCATCATTTCGCTCTTTTTAGAGTTCTAGCTGATCAAATTTTCTATTTTTTTTGAATAAGCGACATTAGTCTGTTCTAAAACTTCTGCCTAATCTTTTTTCTACTGGTATTTTCTCTCTAGTTGCTCTAAATCTGAAGTAAGCTTCGATTGGGCGGTTCTGTTCTTTCTGCATTAGTTTTCAAGGGCTAGAGCTCTTTCTTTATATCTTTCTAGCTCTTACTAAATGTATTTTTTCTCCATCTAGTGCAAAGCCCTTTCCTTCTCCATAGTTGATTTCAAGCTGATAATCTAATTTCTAGTGGACTCTACATCATTTTCGACAATTTTTCTTGCTTCTTTTTTGGCTTTTTCTAATTGAGTCAAAGTTTCCTCATGCTCATTGTAAAGCTACCTATACTTATCATAAAGTTTGTCATGTTCATTCTTATATTGAAGCGCTCTATTTTTATGACTCTCCTACAATGCACTGATTTTAATGATTTCTTTCTAAAGATATTAAATTTTTTCTTTATAGGTTTGCTTTTAGTCTTGCATTAGACGCTGTCTATCCTCAAGTTCTTGTTGCTGTATCTATAGCCTCTGCTGCAAAACTGATTGCTGATGCTGCATATTCTTGTTTACTTTAGTTGTTACTGTTTCAGCTGCCAACCTGTATAAATTTTAAGATATTTCATTGAAGTACTTCCATTTCTAGGTGGCATCTCCTTCAGCAGTTTACTAGTCATAGCGGTCCTTCACAAACTAAAAATCATTTACGAATTCGCTGAACTCGTCGTATTCATCGTTGTATATTTTTTCTTTGATAGATTAAGTCAGCTTCTATGTGTACTATTTGTAGCGCTATTGCCACAAACTGTTGTTCTTTTTTGCCAAATCAACCATAGCCTCATCCAAGCGTTTTTATAGTTTTTACATCAGGTCTGGATGACTTTACTAAGATCCTAGTGCACGCTTCTTAAATTTTTGTAGCACTCGCTACTTAAGTCCTTATTTCAGCACTGATATTTGATTAATTTTTATGGGTTATCGAAGCATAGTCTATACTTACTTTTCCATAAATTCAGTTGCCTATTTTACTGCTCTCAATCCTTCGCTCCTACAAACATAAAACCAGGCACTTTCAACATTGGGTAAATGACCTTTATTGATTGCGTCCATGTACCCCTTACAAAGTGTAATTAAAAGATGGCCATTCAAAGCTTTGCCATTTATCTTTTTGGCTTTTACTTGCCCAAATATTTTAGCCCTAATGGCTTAAACCTGATTCACAAACTATGGCCGCAGCATGGTGTTGTCCATTTCGTCTAATCTTTGCAGATTCTTTTCATTTTCAGTTGGACGGACCATTAGCTCACAATCTCTCTCCTGGAAGAAATGTTTAAGATGTCTGCGGATTTTGTTTTTATTCTAGACAGCATCTGAAGAGCCCTTTTGGAACTCTAACGCGTTTTAGAGATATTCTTTCGAGTTTATTTTGTTGCCGTTTTTATCTTGCAGCATCAGCGTGAAATCTCTCACTACCCATAAAAATGCTGGAAAACTACTGGTGTCTTACCCAGATTTGCCATTAGTTTTGGTCTGGATCTACTTCGCTAGATTAATTATCAAGTTCAACGTCGTTAATGCGTTTTCATCTATGGATCCGACGGAGTTGTAAATGAAGTACGAACTTAGCAAAAGCGAAAACAGAAATATTCTGGAGTCATGATTGGCATTTTCGTCCATTCCTCCAAATCCTTATGTATCGATCATTATAATATCCATGTTAGGGTTTGTGTTGCTTGGTAATGCTTTTTTCCAAATCCAAAGCCCTTTCGTACATGGGTTGATGGTAGGTCCTACCTGAAAACCTCCTTTTTTCTGTTAAAGAAGCACTCGGTTGACGAAAAAACTTTTGCCTGTCCTATACTTTCCCACGATTGAGACGACTCCAAGTTATCGTTCTTAAGGAAGAGACATTAGAAACTCCTCAGCTTCTTTAGAAAGTGAAAAACCATGTCCCTCTTGATAAGTTATAAAGGGAAGCGCCATTGTACTAGTATTTTTTGAATTGTTCATGATAATATTCCAACTGATTTGAATTCGATTATAAGAAAGGTCGGCAAAATACAGACATAATATAAGATCTATTTACTTCAATCATCTAATCTTTCATTTCTTACTAGTTATATGCATTCCATAGTGATTTTGTAATTATTGGTTTATGACTGAGATAATACAATTTTTATCATTTCTTCTTCTTGCCTGTTGCAGGTCTCATTTTTTTGGCTGACTTGGCTCGTGTTGTACTCTCCCTTTGCCTCATGACCTATTATTTATTCATTTTTTAAGGATCATCGATATAGACGTTTGGCCTTTATTATTTCGCAATGATTCTTTGCTCTTCTTCATTATCGTTAAGCACAACGCTAAGGTTTTCCATAACGGCTGGCGAAATTTAGTACTTGAAGTCTTAAATTGTTGGAGGAATCTGGTCCAAATCTAACTGAAGAATGTTGTCTTGTCGGAATCGAGGGTTATCATCTCCACACGCCAAAGCGAATCTGCCTTCACTACAAAGAGGATACTTGAACCCAAGAGCAGACCCAGGGTTTGGTTTGGGGTTCCTATTACGCTATACAATCACCCAATCATCGAAGCTCTAATCGAACTCAAGACGATGCTGGATAGCTGCAACTTCATGTATAGGAACAAAATGCTCGATGATCATATTGACGAGTTTTAGCTCACGAACGATCGAGCGGTTTTCTTCCTAAAGTTCTTCTCGTTCTTGAACCATAAACTCTTGAATATCATTGTTAGATTAATAAGCAGCTTTGAGTTTATTGTTAATTTTGGCTAGTTGTTTTCTTCTATGCTAAACCTGCTCCTTAAGACTCAGGTTCTTTTACTGGAAATTCTAGATATCTAAATTTTTTTGGTTTAGTTCTTACTCTAGTCTTCTCTCCTGCTGCTTTCTCTCTTCAAGCTATTTTTGTGCTTAAAATATCTTTTTCTCATGCAGACGGTTCTCCTCTTTTAGTTTGTTTCCATGCAACAGTTTTTCCTTCATTTCTTTAAGTTTTATAGCTAACTATTCTTGTTTAAGTTTTTCTTCTTCTTTTTGCTTGTCAATCAATAGTTTTCTTTATTACAATTCGGTTTTCTTTTTAAGATCTTCCCCTAAAATGTTTTTTTTCTATTGCTAAAACTTTTATTTCTATTTCTGTAATCTTGAGGAAATTTATTTCGGCTATTTTTTCACTTTCCGTTCCACAACAGTAACAGCTCCTTACATTGGTAGCTTACCTTCTAAAATTCTTTTAAGCCTCTCGATTTCAGCTTGAAACTCTCTAATCATGGCATCTTTTGGGTCTTCATTTACTTTGGGCTTATTTTTAATCTTTTTGGCCTCAGAAGCATAACGAAGAGTACTCATAGTTTCCTCATAGTTGTATTCAGCAGGTCCTATATTTGCGATCATAACAGTTTTTGCATTACCACCAAGAGATTCTTGAAGAAGCCTAGTCAGTTTTGAGTCTCGATAGGGTATGTGACCTGGATTGCTACTAACAAGAGCCTTAATAACCTGTCCCAGAGCAGATAGAGCGAGATTGATATAGATACCTTCTTTGGAGCGATTACCAGTTGCTTGTGTTTTCTTTTGCCTTTCTGAACCTGCCAAATCGACCAGATTGAGTTTTCCTGCTTTGATTTTTGATTCCCCGTTGATAATTTGTTCTTGTTCGACTCTAATCATAAAAATACAGTGAGACCTTGATGACTTTTCATTCATATCAGTCGATCCCACGTGCCTATTACCACTTCCTTACTTTAGCTTCTTATTCATTTCTTACACCGTACTCACAATATCTGCGCTCAGGTCTTTGACATAGATTCCTTTGTCTTTATCTTCGTGGATTTGTAGCTTTTAGCTTGCGCTTGACAGCAGATCTACGATTTACTCATTGTAAAGTTACAACATGGACACTTTGACCAAAAATTGGACTCCAGGTGTGCCTAAATAAATATGAAACTTTACCATTAATAGCGTTGATTATATGTTAGAACGTACGAGGAATGATACCTCGCTGCACTTATTCCGTTTTTACACCTTCCATAGTATGCGTTTTTCCAGTTCCAGTTTGGCCGTATGCAAAGATTGTTCCATTATAGCCCTCCAGAACACTTTCAATAATTGGCAAGGCGGCCTGCTTGAACACTTTTTCTTGTAAGCAACCTGGCTAGAAAGTCATATCAAAACTAAATACTCTCTATTTTTCACCAACATCCTTTTTGTTGTGAACTGTGATTTCTCCTCGCTCTGGCGCCACATCTACTATCGACTCAAAATTCTTCTTTAGTTAAGTGGAAGAAAGTGGTCTACAACGGACAGCAACCTTAACACATTCTTTGTCAGTCATGTAATTCCTGATTAATTTAAATGCAGCTATAATATTTTGAAGCTAAAAATAACGCGAAAATGGTAATGATTTTATAGTCAATACAGTAGATTTACATAGATGGCGTGAGTAAGTGACAGAAAAAATCCTTTAACTTTAAAAGATTATGTAACTGAAAAGTATAGAATAGAAATTGTGATATTTAATCAAGGCAAATGAGTTGAACCCTTTATTGTGCTTAGAGTTTGAACTTAAATGCCCATAATAAAGCTTGCTATCAGCTATTTACATCATAAGCACCCAAGAGCTTCTACTTAAACTCTCTAAAATTAAATTTACTACAGTTTGTCTTTTGTCTTGATAAGGAGAAGAAATCACGATTTGACAATAATTGAATATAACTTAAAGTTACTCATAATCACTCGCACATTATTCGCGAATCAAAACTAGAAAGAGCTATAGCAAAAGCAATCAACGGCGATATAGGATGTGACATATCTAAATTGAATTTAGACTCATTCACCTTTCCGAAAATCATAGTTTAGGGTCCATTTAGCTTTTCCTAAAGAATGAAGTTTTTTATCGAAGCTGTCTCTACTCTTCCCTTAAAATTCAGCATATATCCTCCAATTTGTTACAACCAAACTGGCTTACGATTCCGAAAGACCTTTATTTTTTATTTGTTCTATTGATAGTCATAAAGCTGGTTCAGAGGAATTTCATCTTCATACAACCTGACTTGAGGGAAATGGGAATAATAGCCATATTATTACTTTTTTACAAAAACTTGGAACTCACGAGGTTTTCCCATCTGAAAAATATGGCTATCATACACAATAGTAGCGAGTAGCTAACGAGGGGTTTAGTTTTTATCTTTCGCATTGCTTGGGCTAAGACCAGGGCCAAAAACATTCAATACATCTCCAAGTATGTTTGATTTCATTTTCCCCAAATAAAACTGAGAATTTTCTTCAAAGTTACTTTTAAAGATTGAAATGATGAAGGTTGAGGAAGGTTTTGAAGAAGTTTTCTTGGCACTCATTACATAGTGGCTATTTGCGCAGAAATAGAGATGAAACTCAGGCCAAAAAGTGTTAAACCCTTCTTTGTCTCTCACCATCTCAAGTCTCAACAAACTGCCTTTCTTAATTTATTGTGATAGTTGTCTTTTAAAGATGTTTAAAGAGTTGTAGTTGAAGTAGTCGGAGTTGGCAAGGGAAGGAATCGGATTTTCTTCATCCGACTCTTAAAATACCTGACCTGCTAACCTGTTTTGAGCTATAGTGATCTGAGATTCAACTTAGTTCAGATAAATTGCTCTATCTTCTTGCTGCGGTCTCTGCGGAGATTAAGGCTATTTTTTAGGATTTTACTATATTTATTGCTAATCTTATTCAAAAAAAACTGGGGTTGAAACCTTGGATACAACGGTTTTGACTTACTAGCTTTATTTTTTCTAGACTTAAATATTTTTACGACTACTATTCAACCGTTTTTGTGCCATCCGTCTTGTTTCATAAGATTTTTCAGGACTTTTAGGTTCTGGAGATGACCTTTAAAATTTTATTTCTTAGAGTTACTAAGGTTAAGGCTATTTACTCTCTTACTTTTTGTTGTAATTCTCAAAAACCTCAGTATTTTTGTTTTGCTTAAGTGGTTAAAGGCTAAGTCAGGATAAAAGTACGTTATAAGACCTTTTTTGCTGGTTCTCCTCTGCTACTTTTTCTTTTAATTTGGCACTTCCTCCACTTTTGTGTTTTTTTGTTCAAGAGTATTTGGGTTAAATTAGTCCTCAAGATCTTAATTAAAAAATCCTTTTGTGAAAGTTCCAGCTGTGTATTTGTTTTTCGCAACTTCTTCCAAACGCTGATTTATATGAGATTTGTTTTTGGCTATAGGTTCTATCTCCCATTAGCCAAGGTCAATATCAAAAGAATGCATCTATATATTTAATTACCTCAAAATAATCAA
>Ga0316217_10001912_pt1 | contig 26145 bp, 14 predicted proteins | sample 1anoAmetaG_FD_203633 | JGI IMG/M metagenome (GOLD analysis project Ga0316217, IMG submission 203633) | Freshwater microbial communities from Trout Bog Lake, Wisconsin, USA - 1anoA | ecosystem: Environmental > Aquatic > Freshwater > Lake > Hypolimnion/Profundal zone | place: USA: Wisconsin...
GTCCTGCGACTGCTCGTACCGATTCCAGTTGTTGCGAGAAGTTCCGCGACGCATAGTGTTCTCCTTGAGATGGGAATTGGTTGGCGATCTGCCATGAAGGCAAACCGGACGGTGGAGATTTCGCCCCCCCCACCTTCGGTGGAGAGTTGTGCTTCGGCTGAGTTGGAAAGTTGGATTGCTCTTGCACGGACAAAACTCAAAACAGCGACTCGTGGACGGGGCGACATGTGCCGGGAAGGCTTGGAACTGGATCAGTCGAGCAGCGGCAGAACGCGGCAAGGCAACGCAAAAGCGTTTCAAATCCGTGTGCGGTTCCACGGACAAAAACCAAAACAGCAACTGGCAGATGTGCCAGAGAGGCCTCGGGAAAGCAATGAACTCGGTCAGTTGAACAGCATCAGAACGCGGCAAGTCAGCACAAAGGCGTTGCACTTCCGTGCGCATACCACGGACAAGAACCAAAACAGCAACTGGCAGATGTGCCAAAGAAGCGTCGGGATGGCAACGAACTCGGCCAGTCGAAAAGCATCAGAACGCGGCAAGTCAGCGCAAACGTGTTGCACAGCCGAGCGCAGTTGCACGGACAAGAACCAAAACAGCAACTGGCGGATGTGCCAAAAAAGCGTCGGGAAGGCAACGAACTCGGTCGGCCGAACAGCATCAGAACGCGCGGCAAGTCAGCGAAAGGCGATGCACATCAGAGCGCAGTTGCACGGACAAGAACCAAAACAGCAACTGGCGGATGTGCCAAAGAGCCGTCGGGATGGCAACGAACTCGGTCAGCCGAAAAGCATCAGAACGCGGCAAGGCAGCAGGATGCGGGGTGAAAATGTACCAGAAAGCCAACATGAGAAAATATCGTTGTTTTTGGGGTTTTACAGCGATCCAAGTGCCCTGAACCTAATCCGGCGAAGCGCTACAAGACGAACTCTAACAAATAGCATTATCAGTTACTTAGGAGGCGGCGAGGAGAGGGCTGCGCACTGCATGTCTGAAATGGCTATGTATCCGCATAATATGCGTCGTTTATCCAAGTGATCTTGGAGGAGGTCGGAGGATGAGTTGATGAGATGGTAAATACTTCAGCAGCGCCTTGTGACTGTGGTGTTCGAGCACGGAGCGCAATGGAGCCTCGAACAAGCTATTCAAATACCAGTAGTTCGCAATTGCGCTGGCCCCTTTGGTGAGGAACTGGCCGCAGTCCACAAAGTAGACGAAGCCGCCCAAACGCTTGAAGTGTGGAGCGATAGACTTGAGCAGACCAGGCCTATCAATGAAAAAGATGACCATGTGCAGGTACTTCTCCGACGCCAGGCTGGCGCACACCCTTGCATAGCGGCGTGAGCTCTGCTGCCATCTCTCGTATTCAACCGCGAAACGCACATGACCGGTTGGCAGGACCAGCTCAACCACCGAGTCATAGTCTTTCGCCAAGCCAGCCGCGCCGACAAGGCTGTTGTCCGATCGCACCTGGAAATCCGTCATCCAATAATGTGCCGAAAATTGGCGCACAAGCCTCAGCATGATTCTGTTCAATTCCACGAAATGGAAGATGCTGGCTGGGTCCTTCTGCGCGTTTGTGTCGCAGAGCAGCCCGTCGCCACACCCACGGATATACGCCATCCCATCTTGCGTTGCCGCATAGGCAATCGCCCTTGTCCCTTCGTTCAGTTTGCGGCTAACCACCAGGCCGAGTTCGTGCAGCCGCGAGAGCAGACGGTAAACCACCTTGCCTTTTCCCGACCACGGCACACCGTGGAAGTTCGCAATGTGCCAGACCATTTCTGGCGTACACCATCCGTAGCAGTCCAGGATTCGAAGAACGTGGTATTCTCGCGCGGTCAGGCCGGTGGCGGTACTTGGCTTGTAGTTCCGCGGCGCTCGACCGGTGACAGCACTTGCAGAACTGCTCTGACCAGTGATCCGTTCGGTGCTCGTGACCAATGTCGAGTCGGATGCTGCGCGCGCGGATGTCACGAGAGTGTCGGGTGTCACGCCGAGCGAATCGCCGCCGGCAAGTACATCCAGGTTAGAGACTGGCAATTCGTTCACGGTCGTTCTCCAAAGTGTTGGTGCTCGACGGCACCTAAAGTAGCAGCAGGTGCTGCGGCCAGCGCTGTGCTAAGAACCAATGTCGCCGGGACAATGCGCGCGGATGGCATGAGGGTGCCGGGCGTGGCGGCGAGTGCATCACTGCGGGCAAGTACATCCGGGTTCGGGTGCGGCATCCTGCTCACGTCAGTTCTCCAAGGTGACGGTGTCTGCCAACGCTCAAAGTTGTCACAGAGGCCCTGGCCAGTGCGGCGCTCGTGACCGACACCTGGACGGCCGACTTGCGCACAGACAACGCGGGAGCATCGCGCGTGGCGGCGAACGCATTGCCGTCGGCAAGCACATCCGGATTCGGGTGTTGCAACCGGATCACGTCAGTTCTCCAAAGTGTTGCTGCTATACGGCGCCCGAAGTGGCTGCATATGCCAGGACAAGTCGTACGCGCCGCCGAGATGTCCGGCCATCCTGCCACGCAATCCGGCAGACTCCTTCGGCGGTTTGGACGGCGCCATCGGGCGGCATGAGCACGAGCGTCTCCTGCACGCCTTTGCTGGCCTTCGTGCAAACGACGTGCACGCCGTCTGTCTTCCAGTCGGATACGAACGTTATCCAACCGCACATGGATGCTGCGCCCGACAACCAGGTGCGCATCGACCAGCGAGCGGGGAGTGTCAGCACAACGGCAGAGCAGCCGGTTTGCGCCGCGCAGAGTTTCACTTTCGTCGGTAAGCGCAGTGATGTGCTGCAGGTCGGTTGGCACGGCCGCGCGCGGGAAGCCGGCAAAGTTGGAGCGGCCGATGCCGGGCAATGTCCAACATCTGAGACAATGCCTGCCGCTGGTGCCGCGCGGGATAGCCGTCCAGCTGTAAAACACGGCGCCACGGGGGGCGAAATGTTCGTCGGCGTCTGCAGCGATCCACGTCCACCAGTGGGAACCGAGTTCGATGCAGCAGGCAATCATGGGGTCAGTTCGTGCCTTCAAACTGTGCGAGCCGGTCGGTGAGTTGGTGTATTGCAGCGCGCTGATTCCTGACCTTGTTCTCAAACGAGCACATGCGGCGCCGGTAGTCTTCCTCTTTGACGTATTCGACTCCGTTGACCTCGACAACTTGGTCACCCATGAATGTGTCGCCCTCGACTTCGACAACCGGAATGTTTGCCTCGACGGTAGGCGTCGTGTCACCTGCGTCGTCAGAGACTAACGACTGCGCGGATTTTCTACCGTCACGTAAGGCCTCTGCTGCCTGCTGGCGTTCTTCTTCCTCGTCGACTTCCTCACACAAGCGGTCGTATTCCTCCACCAGCTCATTGTGCTTGTTGATGGCGAACCGTGCGCTTTGGTAAGCCTTGTCGCGCTGGTCGATCAGGACCGCGGCAGCTCGTTCAAAACATTCCTGCCGTACTTCCCACAGGTTCGTGTACCACCAGATGTAGCCGAGGGCAGCCAGTAGGCAGAGCACCGCAATCACGCTGCTCCACCAAACCCAGGTCGCGATCTTGTACTGCACCGCAGGGTCCTGCCAGGCGTACAGCAGGCTTCCGGAATCCGGATTGCACTGGTTGACGGCGCGCCGCGTTGTGTCCTCAACGAACGGTTTGTGGTTGAGCCATTGGCTGTACCCAAAAGAGTCGGTCGCTTGCGCGGGGTGCGCGCCCTGTTCGGTCTGCGGATGCAGGCTACTACCTGGGTCACGGTGCGGAACCTGCTGAGTCTGTGCCGTCGCCACCATTGCCAATGCGACCAGCGCGACGGAGCATAGTGCGGACAGGCGCAACACCGTAAAGTGGGTCCGTGTGTGGCCCTGGATATCGCTGGGTATGTTGTTCTGTGCATTGTTCATGCGGAGATAATGTCAGAGAACGAACTGGGAGGGAAGGTCTACATTTGAAGTATTTTTCAAACATGTCATTCTTGCGCCGCTTCGCGCCCCGCCGACTCTGAGGGTATGTCACCCTTGTCTAACCCGATCGAGAATGTAGATCTGCCACGGCTGCCGCGGGAGCGTTTCACCGTATCTTGCAATGCAGCTCTCAAATGGACCAGCGCCCGAGAAGAGTTTCTTCTCAGCTGCCAGCGCTCTCGCCCGCTCTGCCTGCGGGCTTTATGTCCCGCTCTTCTTGCGTCCCTTTTATATGCCCAGCCCGGCCGCCGCGTTCTTCCGGAACAGCTCCCCGGACCGGATGTAACGGCGCAGCGTGGTCACCGAGCGGTGGCCGGTCTGACGCATGATCACCAGTTCCCTGACTCCGTTCATCGCCGCCTGCGTCACGTGTCCCGCGCGCAGGCTGTGGCCGGCCACCTCCCCGGTTTCTATCCCGGCACGCCGGGCGGCGCGCTTGAGAATCGGCCCGATCGAGTCCCTGTAGAGCCCGCGCGGCGCGAGCTTTCCGTGGCGGTTGACGGCGCGGAAGACCGGACCCGTCTCGAGCCCGGTCTCTTTGAGCCAGCCGCGCAGGGCTTCGACTGCGCAGGTCTCCGGATTTTCTCCGCAGGGAATGGCAACTTTGCGGCCGGCCCCCTCCTGGTCGGTCTTGGATGTGGGAAGTTCGATGACCACTCCTTCGGCGGTGAACTTCAGGTTGGCTACCTCGATGTGCGCCAGCTCGGACCGGCGGAAGGCGCCCGCGAAACCGACCAGCGTGAGCGCCCGGTCGCGCAGGCCTAGCAGGTCTTTCCGGCTCATGCGAACGATGCGGCGAATGTCCTCCGATAGCAGCGGAGCCTTGCCGTGCTGTGCAGTCCCGATGGTCCGACGGATTCCTTTCAGGGTCTCGCCGACGCAGAAGTGATGCGTCGATGCCGGAGAGCTCGTGAGGCCCGAGGCCTGGTGGGCCTTGGTGATCGAAGTCAGCCGCCTGGTGATGGTCCCCGATGCATGCGTCGAGGCCAGGTCCGTGATGTAGAGAGCGACGGTCTCTGGCGCGCTGGGAAGCGAGGTGAGCTGATGCCGGCGGCACCAAGCGTCGAAGTCGTTCCAGTCCGAGCGGTAGGCCTTGAGCGTGGCCGGGGCCTTGGCGGACTGGACGAAGGCGCGCGCTTTGCTGACGAGATCCTCGAGGCTGGAGGGTTGGGGAAGCAACGAGATCTTGCGCTGTTGCATGGCGGGAACTCCTTATGTGGGGCGCAGAAATGCGCAGTCCTCCGGAGCGGATGACTACGCGTGCGCAGGTTGTGATTGAGGAGGGAAGTCGAACTGCGGGCTAGAAGCGTGGGGACGCGGCGTCAGGCGCGGACGAACACCGATTCTGGGAGGGAAATGGAAGGGGCTTCAGGCGAAGCGGTTCGGCTCGCTGGGGAGGGATGGGGATATTGCGGAGAGAGGGCGTGCGAGATCAGAGCTCTCGAACGGTGGTCAAGCAGCTGGTTCGGATATTGACGGAAGCTGCAAGGGACGAGGTCGCAGAACTTGCAAACCTGAACGTAAGAGCCAGACAGTCGCCTGGCTCCTGGCAAAATAACGTAGCGAGGCTCAGGTCCGGGAATCGTTTTTTTGTGGGCACTTGGATTGGTAGACCATGCCCAGCCTTAAGGCAGTAATCTGGTGTCGGTAGGCCTGTCGGAGATTGTCCGTCAACCGAGATTAGAGCCCCGACCCTACTGGTGATTGGCGGCATTATTAATCTGGCAGTGGCGGCGTACAGGGCAATCTAAAAACCTCACTCGCCGTGCAGACCTGTTGGAAGCAACAGGTCCGACAGCAAAGGAACTCCTCGAATGGCCCGATCTCACAGAACACATCGCCTTTTCTCCCGCTGCGAGCGCCGCACGTTTGCTTGTTCTCCTCAGATATGATCACGTGCTTCGCAGCGTCCACGTCTTCGTGACAGCAATGATGTAGCTGGGTGTTCGTGAAATAGGCGCGCGGGGTTTTGATTGATCTGTTGATGATCGGGAGCTGCCCTGCCTGGCAATGAAGCTCGACAGACTTCCCGAAATCATGGTGCGGGCAGTCTGGTACGGTCGGTTCGGCAAGGAGGAAATGTTTGAATCGTCCTGTCACGACTCTGAAGTGATCACCTTGACGCCGCACCTCTTCGACTGTGTGCAAGCCCTCGAATGCCTCCTGGTCAGCATAATGCCCTTCTAGCGTTGTCGGCAGGAGCTGTCTCCCAAGCTGTTGACACACTCGATTGAGCAAGATCTCAGCTGCGGCATGAACTTCCTGAATGTGGGTCGAAAGCTCTCCATATTTGTAAGGGAAAAGAAAGACATCGTCGTTCCGTGCGACTCCGAGCCAGGAGCCTGCATCTGATCTCAACAAAATTATCGGGGTCACACTTATTGTAGGGACTAGCTGCGCAACCGTTTCCGTGGTCGCATAACGTAGGCGCAATCCGTGGACAAGCTGAACAACATTCGCAGTAGCAATCGAACCTGGGATTGCACCTGGGGCAATTTCGGAGGCAAACCCAGAAACTGAACGCTGGTCAAGCAGCAGGAACACCTCATCATACCGATCATCCACGTCGTCGCGGTCTATAAACACATGGATGTATCGATCCTCGCAATTACCGCCAGCACCAAAGGCATCCTGCGGATTCTCAAATACGACCAACCAGTTGCCGTCTGTGATCATGCAGCGCATTGGATATGCATCAGTACGCACGAAAACCGAGACGACATAATCTTGTAGAGACGGAATCCAGTCCTTCCATTCTCCAGGCGCTCTGTTTGGCTGTTTGAGCCATTTTGAGACCATTGTTGAGGCGGGATCTGTCGAACCATTGGGTTGAACAGGAAACTCTGAAGGGCGCTTTGCCTCAACAATGAGTTGAGGCTGGGTTACTTCGCGTTCGTAACCGAAATAGTCCATGAACCGTCGAGCACCGGTTACAGGGTCAACCTGCGCCTCAGGGATCATGTTCGCAATTTCTGCGGGTGTCGAAGGCGTGATCACCCAGCCAAGCGCTCTCAAGGTTCCATCGATTAGGTAAGTGCGGACGTGAGCTTCCAAGGCCTCTTCCAGATTTGGGTCCTTTCGCTTTGGGTCAGCCAAAACGGTGCGAACTTCCCGTACTTTTGGCCCATAGAGCCGGTCATAGTCCGCCTGTAGCCCGCGGTAGGCGTGGCGGAAATCGCTAGCCGAGCGCACCATACCGTTGTTCACCGGAAGATTTCCTCCATCCGATAACTCAACCGCCGCGCTGATGGCCAGCCAGCGTTAACAAACGTTTCGAGAATGTCTATGAGTTCTTCACGGCACTGGAGGTCTTCCTGTAGAAGGTTACGCTGCTCGGCAAGATAGCGCTCGATCACTTCGACTAAGAGGTCGACTGCCATTGATTCATACTGGTAGCCCCAGCTCTTAGCAGAGTTGATAACATTGGAGATAGCATGGAAAACCTCGGCAGGAGCATAGGGAATAAAACTCTTTAGTGTCTCGATCAGACGGTGTGCCACCGATGGGATTGCGACTCCTGATAAGCGGGTAATGGCGTCCCGCGATTCCTTCCAGAATGTGCACCGCGCATCGTCATCCAGCGCCCTGTTGGAATTCGTTCCGTCATATGCGCCGGATGAGAAGAATATTTGATTCCCGATGTAATCAATTAAGCGGGCGAGCTCATGAAAGTCCTCCTGCCATTGCTCAGTCCTGTTTTCCACGGAAACGTTATGGAGCAACTCCTCCATCTGGGCCGATGCAGAGATGATGATGGTCTCAGTCAAACCAAACGATCGTCTCCTGATAGCTGCATCGCTTTCTTTCGGCACATCTGAGGAGAAGGTCAGGGCCTCTCGGATGTCATTGAGGCATTGTGCCGAGCGGTGCGGTTGGAATGTAGGGCCTTGGAGTACCGGCAGAATCAGTGCGTATGCGGAGGTATCATTCTGCCAGAGATAGAGTCCAGTCGCAATACGATAACACCATTTGACCGCGTCGCCTCCGTCCTGTGGGAGATCATCGCGAATCATAATCGTATTTAGTAGGCCAACTACTTCGCTCTTGTAGCGGCCTGACATTGGGTTGACAACTGCAACAAGCGCACTGGATAACACTCCGGTGCTTTTCTCCGTCTGTGCTAGGCCACGCAGGATAGACCACAGTGCAGGGAGATCGGCACCGTGAAGGGGCAACAACCGGATTACGATCTGATATCGCACTGCAGGCACAAGATCGCGTAAGGCACGACGAGTGTTTTCCAGCACTTCCTGAAGAGAACACGTCTTGTTTGCTAACAGCGTGCCTATACCTGCTGCTGCCTCAATCCTTTGAAGGCCCCCACCCCACGATGGTCCGCGATCAAACTGGGCATCGTGTTCCGGATGGTATTCCGGTATTGGACTGTCCATGCCGGAGAATAAAATGGACTTCACCATTTGGCCAAGCTGCGTAGAACAATCGAGGTCCTTCCATTTCGATGCGGCTGCGCACGCCGCTATTAATTGCGCTTCCACAGAAGTTCGCACCTCTGCATGGACTGCGGAGTCATTCTTGTCCAACTCATCCCTGACAAACATCAGGCCTGGCATAACAGCTTCCACATCTTCACGATTCGGAATGCCGTTAACGAATCTTGATGCGAACTCCCAGAGCTTATCGCCCTCTTCGATCAGCTTCACATTTGGTTCAGTATCGACTGGCACTCCACGTTCCTTCATCCGATCCAGTTCCGAATATGGAGAAACTGCGAACCCATGTGAGACAAACGGGGGGCGATTTTCCGGAACAGCGCCGGCGAGAGCAAGCTCCTCCATCCTGGTAAGTGACTCTGGAAGAACGAGGAGTCTTTGGGGTATGCAGCCGAGCAGACGGTCGCGAAGGTGCGCTTTCGCTTCAGCCACGTCGCCACTCGCGCCGTCAGGGAGATGGTGTAGCACGACTTCTATGTTTTTGCGTTGGGCCTCATCCAGTCCTTCAAAGCCGGCACTCAGTACATCACCGATAGCAGAAGACAGATCATAAGAGAGCAACGCTGATTCACTGATGAGTAATGGGTATACCGCTTTTACCATCAGAGCGCCTGCTGACTTGGCAACCTTGAGGATCTTGAGTGGGAAATAGGCGTATTTCGCCTCGCTCAGAAAACGCACAGCAACTTCCGTGGCGTGCGGAGCGGTCTCTGCTAACTTTGCAAGTTCTTCGAGCTTGCGGAAGTACGCACTCGTGATATTCAGTACGTCATCACGAACAGTGGAGCCATCCCAGATTGCAGAATAGTCGACCAGAACGCTGTGCTCATGCTCCCCAATTCGGTAGCTAATAGCGTTCTCTCCCCCGCTTGGCGTATGATCGCGTTCGATGTAGTCGCTTACGGCAGCGATAACGATCTCTCCACAGCGATCAAAGTCCTTCTCCAAGAACCGGGGAAACACTTGGGCAAGTTCCCAATGGGTGTGGCGATAGTCCTGACGCCTGTTGGAAGTAAATGCCATAATCCGGCTTCCGCCCATCGACGTTTGCTCTTCCGAATCCTCTTCATAGCCAAAGAACGCAATGTAGATGTCGGTAGCAAGCTGTGGATCGAGATCGAACAGAGGCGCGACCTTACGCGATATCCAGGGTCCCTGCTCAGCTCCCTTATCGCGAACCTCTTGCGGCGTAATGAGTTTCCGCACAGCCTGGGCCGACTCTTCACGGTTTACTCCAAACAGATCCATGACACTGCTTATTGCCTTGCTCATGAGCCAGCCGTCTCGTGGCTCCACTGTGCGGAATCGCTCCAACAAAACAACCGCGGCATGGCTAAGGGTGAGCTTGCCTTCGTTGGAGATTGCATCTCCAGCTTTCATTCGTTCCAAAATGTGATCGACCAATGACTGGCATATAGCGGCGACCCGCAGTGAGCACTGTGACAAAGCAAGAGAGTAGGAAAAACGGGACCACAGACTCAAATTGGAAGTGTGTGTGCCGGCAAGCACCGCACCGACGACGTGAATGATCCATTGTTCCGCCAAAGCAACTTCGTTGGCGTCGGTCGACGCAAGAACTTCAATCAAAGGCGACAAATCCTGTTCGTCCTTTGCCAGTTCAGGAATTACCGCAGGACCAATGATCTTCGCAATTGCTGGAACATCCCGATGGGCAGAAAACATCCGCAAAAAACTCCAGAACATCTGCCGATCCCTCAGCCACGCCTCTTTGAATAACAAGTCAATACTGGGGCGGAGGAACAACGACAGATCTCTCTCCGATGCAAGGGATGCAAGAAAGCAGTCGAAGTCTGCGGCAAGAATGAGAACGGAAGCCGCATAATCAAACAACAAGTGATGGGAAAACCCTATGATGTAGCGACCGTGAAGGTTTGCAATCTGTTCGACAAGGACATTATCGGAGCAGAGTGACGAGAATTCCCTGGTAGCGGCCGCATCGCGTAATTGCAACTTCGATACGGTCAGGCGCCGTCTTAGGACCAGAGCCCGTAACACATCGACCAAAACCAGTTCCCTTGCATTGCCTTCGCTCGCCGACTTCACTACGCGATGCCCCCAATACTGACGTAGTAGCCCGACTTGCGTCTCTATGGCACTGAGTTGTGAGTTACTCAGGTCGCTCGAAAGCATCTCCGCCACCAAGCGTAGATTGAATGGAATATCCAAGAGTTCACTTAGCGCGGGCGTGGCAGACTCGAACACGGGGTTTAATTCAGGCGCTTGCTCGCGGATATCTTTCAACTCCATCGCACTGAAACGCGGCACTTGGACATGTCGCAGATCCCAGAATGAAGAGTCTTGAAAACTGTTCGGTGAAGTTTCATCGAGTGGACGGTGGAAGATTGACCGTAACTCTTGGCTGTATCGCAGATCAAAAACACGAATGGAAGCCACAACTCTCCAACGTGAACCCACTGCGCCAACGACACGCCGTATGAGATCCTGTAGCACAACAAGAGCCTTCGAGCCCCGTGCAGCGTCAAGAGCGTCGATGATTAACAGACCTGGATCTCTGCCGCTCCAATTCTCAAGGACATCGGCTAGGTCGTGTTGTAGGCCGAGCTCTGTCTTCAGGGATTCCTCTAATCGATCGGCAGCCAAAAACACCACGTCTCGATGGTCGTTGCGCAAAACGCTTCCGAGTTCATGGAGAACACCAGATTTCCCAGCACCCGGTTCGCCTACGACAACCAATGAATGTTGCATTGCCTCGTCACGAAGAAAACTTGTCACCGGCCTTTGAATCCGCACTGGCCTTCCACGTACGGAAAGAGTCGCCAGGTGGTCCAATGACTCCAGAGTTAGCCGCGTATACTCGCGAAGAGCATGAATATCTTGGAGATAGTTCGGGGACGACGCGAGTTCGAATCCTGCGTCGATCAGAGTGCGCCGTAGTTCCCGACGCGACAAAGAATGCCGAGACTCGCTCGCTGCGCCCATTGCATTAACAAGGCCGGACCATGCTTTCGAGCTATCCTGCGGATTGGAAAGGATTGTGTTCGCTAAGAAACTCTGGCCGTGTTGTTCATCGGCTTCTCCAGGGTTCACATCGAGAGAACCAATTCGGAAAAGGGCGTAAAAGCGAACCACCTTTTCTAGTGGAGGCTCGACGCCCATCAATTCCTTCCAGGCCGCAAGCGTGAGTACTTGGAACTCGTCAAACGCGCGCGCTTCTTGTTCGTTTTGCGGGACAGTGGGCAAAATCTGGGGGCGGGCCTCAGGTCCGATTCGTGCTAGGCAAGCTGACAAGTGCTTTGTCACGTTCTCCGGACTCTCGGTTGAGGTCAGGAGCATCAATCGGTCTCTGTCCGGTTCGAGTATCCGCCGCCAAGGAAATTTGCCGCCACTTGTGCCCTGGTCGGGAACGAGGTACTGCTGAATCGCCTGTGAGAGCACAGGTTTCATTCTCGTAGAATTGAGTTGAATGGTCCGTTTGACTTCGATGAAGGCGATTCCATCGCTCTCGAAGGTAAGCAGAATGTCGGCCAGCGGTTCACCGGTCTCGCAGCGGACGCTTTGAACCGGTGAGCGCGGCAGTCCTGGCAGAGCGAGGTTCTCCGAAAGGCAGGCGGCGGCGAAAAATGCGGCGACGCGATTTTGATAGTTTATGCCTCGCTGTGTTGCGAATCCGCCAGCAGGCCGTGTTTCCTGATCCTCCATCAGCGTCGCTCCATTCTCTACACTTGAATACAACATGCAATCCCAAATCAAAAGATTAAAGGCTCCAGCCGTTTTCCGGACATTCGATCCAAGTATGGACGTGCCCTTGACAGGCCATGAATCTGTGATATTTCGAGACCATAACCGCCTTGAGCGTTCTGGCCGGATATCTGTTTCGACAACTGAGTCTTCTACCTGCTAGCCAGAGTCTACGTTGAACGGATCCATTCATACGAAGCTCCCAGAATATTCACTGTCACGCTGATGCCAGTGTGGGGCAGTTCACATTTCTGAATCATTCCACCAGCGCCTTAAAGACAGCGTCTGCTGCATCCTTGTAGAACTCGATGCTGATGCGTGTCCAAAGATCGTCAGGCAGTTCGTTGAGTTGGCGGCGAGCGGAGACGGGCATGAGTAGAGTCTGGGCTTGCTTGTCGATTGCGAGCTCGGCGATACTGATAGCGTTGGGGACCATCTCTATAGACCCACCGAGGTTGAGCGTACCTACGATGATGGTTCCGCCTCTCGTATTCTTTCCTAGCAGTGATCCACACAGGGCGACCATTACAGGGAGCCCCACGCCGCCCCCGGTTTTGTCGGCGTCCATGGCCCGCATTTGAATGGAAAATTCGTGTTCCCGTGGGTCGCGGTCGCCGACCAGTTCCTTTGCCCTGGCGTAGACGTTCTGTTCTCCGATTTTCACGCTCTCTCTAAACGCAGGGGCTGGCGGCTGGTTGAGTATCTTCACGCCGCTGCCCGGTCCTGAGGTCACTTCGATGCGGTAGAGGCCGGCACCTGTTTCTGGCGTTCCCGTGCTCGCGGCCCATACTTGCCCAGGTGGGAGTGGATCGCTCTCTATTGCTTCGTCACTGTGGAGCTCTGGGGTTGAGACGAATTGCTCCAGCCCCTCCAAGCCCATTGTGTAGCTAAAGTGTGTATTCCGGAATTCGCTCTTGAAACACCGCTTTTGCTGTTCCTTGATACGCCTCCGGGATTCGAGTGCCAATCTCACGATCCATTCCAGGTCGTCATCTGCAATTGGCATATCGGGCTTGGGAAAGAGCAGCTTAACTAAACCGCTAACGGTTTTTGTCACGGCTTCGATGTCGCGGCCACTGAGGGCACCGCCAAGGTAAACGCGGCCTTGAAGCACGTTGCCCCGGTTCTGGGAGCGCAGCTTTGACCAGCACTCACTCAGGAAATCGCTGACCATGCCAAAGTGGTCGGTCAAGTGTTCTGACGGGCTTAACTTCGGGAAATCCCACCCCGGACCAAATGCGTGCAACCTATCCATAAAGGCTGTATCGTTTCGCATCTCCGGAGGCAGCGGACTCAGCAAGTGTCCGACTCGTTGTTGTTGTTCCACATCGACATCGAAGTTGCCAACCATGACAATGCCACCTTCAGCCCGAATATTCTCCTTTCCTCGGCTAAACTGACCTGAAGCCATGTAGCCCTTCATAATGTTCACGCCATCCTTCTGGTCGAAGGAAACACCGGAAATCTCGTCGAAGCAGACGACATCGTATTGGCAGACGAGGCCGCGCTGCCCGCTGGCATTGTTGACGAACATCTTTGCCACTGTCGCCTTGCCGCCGGAGATTAAATGGGCGTAGGGAGAAATCTGTTGAAACAGGTGGCTCTTGCCAGTTCCGCGCGGTCCGAGTTCCACGAAGTTGTAATTTCGTTCGACGAAGGGCACCATCCGCAGGATCGCCAGTCGTCGCGCCTTAACGTCGAGCGCCGCCGGTTCCAAGCCGATTGACCGGATCAGGAGGGCCTTCCATTCCTCTGTGGTGAATTTCTCGCGCCCAGCCGCAAGAACATCGAGCACGTCCGACTTTGACATCTGGATCGGCCGCAGGCTGTCAATCCGAAATGGCCTGCCATTGTTTTCCTGAGCCACGATCCCATCGTAGGAAAGGTTCACCTCGGCATAGAAGCCATCCGTGAGCATACGCTCGTTGTCACGAACCAATTCATCGCCGATTCGAACATCTCGAAGAGCCAAGCTCGGTAGCTCCGCGATGTAGCAATCGTTCTTGGTGTCGAGTCGCGCCTTCACAATATCGATCAGCCGGATTGCGCCCTGTTCCTTGGCCCGCGCCTTGAAGAGTTCTTCCTCGCCAGTGCGCACCGTTCGATCCTGAAGTTGCTTTTCAACAATAGCCAAACCTTCATTGATCTCCTGCTCATCGGTACTCGCACAGTACCGCCCTAGCAGGAACTCCACCACATAGGTCGGCACCGGATACTGGCGCGAATACTTCCGCACTAGATCCTTGCGGACCAAGTACCCGTCATAAGCAGACGCGGCTAGGCGATCAAGTGCATCCAATTCCAAACTCATGATTTCTCTCCCACCGAAGTCGTCTTCTGACTGAGGATCGCGCCGGCGGAATCGAGCAGAACCACCATTGCTGCAGATCCCTCGTGCTCATCGTTCGTGACCACCAGGTTGACTTCACCGTTGCTGCCGACCTCTTTAACTCCGGCAACAATGCTTGACCCAGCCTGTTTCCAATTCGTGCGAAGATCCACGCGTACAGTAGGATCGTTCGATTCGACCTTCACCTTGCAGCGCATTCCACGCCAATCCACTGAAATGATGGATGCTGATACGGCCTGCACACCCAGACCTACCAGAATCTCCGGCACAACGCACTCTTGCAGACTCACTCCACCATGCGCGTATTTTTCGCCGGCTCTAAAGCTCGCGATGCCCGGCGGCGAAGCGATGCGAATGTCGTTGTTCCAATGCCACGGATACGACGGGACAGCGGCATCGCCCTTCACCACGGCACAGCGCGACCACTTTGTTTCAGCCAGAAACGCCGGAAGATCGACTTTTGGAAGACCCTCGGGCATCAGCAGCCAGCCGTGGTCCGTCACGACCCGCACCTGTTTCCACCCTGAATCGAGGAGTTGCAAAATCCTGTCTGCTACATTCATTACCTCTGTCTTGACCCGGGCGGCCAGGTCATCCGGATGGGCATGGCCGTAGGCGTCGATCTGGCCGAATTCCGCCCAGCCGCCATGCTCCGCGCCACCTGGGAACAGCGTCTCCGCCCCACTCAGGACTTCCACGCCTGCCTGGGCGATAGCGTCTCGCAAGACCGGCGCGGTCGCCACCTTTATTCCAAGGAACGGCGCAAAGTCTTCTGCTGTTTCGCCGTGCAGTTCCCCTTTGATCTTCATGATCGCCGGCTTCGCCGTTGCCGTTACGGTTGGCAGGTTCGAGAGTCGAAAGCTCAGCTTCCCAATCATGCCGCGCTGTTCTAATTCCGCGGCCAAAGCGGCCCCAACGTCAAACCGCAAGCCATCCACAAACAGAACGCACACATCCCGCTCGCCGACAATTGCCGGAGATCCCAACTTACCGACCTTCTGTACCAATTCCTGAAAGTGGCGCGTTGAAGCGTCTAGCCAAGGCTCATACAATGCGCGAACCGCACGCTTCATGATGCCGGCATCGGATGTAGTCTCACGGAATCGCGATAATGCCTCAAGCGCGGCCTGATCGCAGCGATAACCATCTGTCGAATACGCGGTCGCTGCGGCCGTAATATTGGCTCCGCCCACTGGCGCCTTGCTCAGTTTGGCCAAGGCCGCCAATGATTCCAAGGCCATCGCCCACTGGCTCTGTCCGGTCCGCGCCCACACCCATGCTCGCCGCTCTTTGTGCTGGGCTTCGAGGGCCAGAACCTTGGCAGAGGCAGCGGCCTGGTCCATCCCCGCAACGTTTTCCAACGCCTTCTTCAACTCAGCTTCATAGGAATCATTGATCGCAGGATTCCGGGAAGCATCAATCGCCAGGCTGGCCGGGGAACGAAGCAGCTTGGTCACGCCGGGATACCCAACAGGTGACTCGCAGAATCGAAACCAGACGGGATCGAGCGGCGGGTGACCTTCGGCAAGAGCCTTGATCGCCATATCCGGGCCATCCGCTGGATCGATATGAAATTCAGACAGGCAGCGGTTTCTAAAGGCTACCCATCGGGCGGCCTGCGTTTGCTCAAATCGTTCCGGCGCGTTGAGCCACTGGAGAAGATCGCGTATCGGATCGGCGACGGAAAGCCGGTCGAAGTCGTCGGCATCCAATCGCTTCCCGGCAAAGGTCTTCACATCGGCGTCGGCCAGCAGTGGCAATGCGCGGCCAATCGCTTCTTCGGTTCGCCGGTCCTGGGCAATCTCAAGGCCCAGCCCTTCGGCGGACATCAGGAATGCAAGCACAGTCCAGTCACGCCCGTTCGATTGATGCCAGACGCGGCCCCGATACTGCAACTCAATCAGCGGGGCCAATTGCCCCGGACAATCGGCGGCTGCTCGGAGCGTTTGCCGGCTCACGTAGGGCAGGTAGAGGACTGGCACTTTGCCTGGCGGTGGAGCGTCCGGCAGAGTCCGGTCCACAATGCACTTCAGCCAGATTGCAGGGCCAGTGCGCTCCTCGGGGAGATATTCGCCGAAGGCAAAGAATTCTGGCATCAATACCCGCAAGAGCGGTGCCAGGGAAGACCACTCCCCGGTTGCGTCGGTCCAAACAATCGCTACCGGCGCGGCCTGACCCTCGGGAACTCGCAGGGTCTTGGCAAATGACTCTCTGAGTCGTTCGAGAAGCTTCATTGGAGCCCTCGCGCGCGCCGCTTCTCATCGAGAGACAAGTGAACATCGTTGACGCGATCTGTCGATTTCGCGAACCATGGGAAGTCTTTGAGGTCGCAGGCGAGTTCCTTGCCCCCGTCTTTCGTGTACTTAATGTTCGGTGTGACACGAAGAATTCCGGGTTTGGTGGCTTTGTAAAGCCTTGCTTCTGTAATCCACGGTCGGATATTGATCCGGACGCCATCATTCAAGTTCGGTTCCCAGCCAACGGGCTGCTTTGCCAACGACTTCCAGCGGACGAAAATGTCGTAAGGCTCTTCTCCCTCTGCAATCTTCTTCATCTCGCCTTGGAGATGTTCTGCAGCAGCAAGGCGCCTGTCTGACCCTTCGACGCCGTTCTGAACATCCTGCCGTTGCCTTGTGAGCCAGTCACCGAGATAGGAGTAGATCAACTTGTCAAGGTTTTGTCGATCAAGCCTCTGATAGTTGACAAGTGCATGGAACCCATCCCGCAGCCCATCCCAGACATGCCATATGAATGGACGATGTTGGAAAATTTGACAATGTTCCTCAAAGAATTCATCGCGGAGCCAGTCCTCCAGGGACTTTGATCTTTTGCCTTCGAGCAGTTGAAGAATGTTGTAGCCCTGACCATGAGCAGCATGAAGAAAGGAACGGAGTCGGGAAGCAGCGCTTTCCACGCCAGCAACCGCCGTAAGGCTCAATATGCCATCTAAATGAGTAAGTGAATCTAAATGATCAGCCACCGATTCCGAGCAGCCGAATATCGTTGCTCCAATTTGTCGTGGCCACTTATACCCTAGTAGACGGGCTACGGCAGTTTGCAGAGGCTGTTCGGAAATTGAGGGGTTTCCACCAAACATCCATTGAGATGGATCTTTGGAATCTGGCTCAGGCAATTGCGCTGACTTGTCTTTCAGCACACGTCGCCAGTGCTCTTGGTCGAACGGGATCTTCACGAGGGTAGCATTTGTGACTTTTAGGGATCTATCAATTCGACGTACCTGCATTCGAAAGTCCGGGGACTTACAGAACTCAAAGAGTGTAGCCACATCCTCTGCATGATGTGGAATGAGCACTGCCACATTAGTGTCGAACTTGTGACCCGTATAAAGTGAAACGGGTAAGGGACCAGTACAACTGACAGCAACACCCCACTTTCCCCAAGCGTTGACCCCTCTGAAATCCTGGCGTCGATCACGCTCCTGGGCCTTAGCGAGGGCACGCAAACTTCCTGTCCCGTTCTCATAAAGAATCACTCTTTCCATCCCTCCAAATGGGATGGTTGTCTTCACAGTGCTTTGGTGGAACTCCCACCCGTCTTCAATTCGAGGTAATTCCCAAAAGAATCTGACGAAGCGCGGGTCATCGTTTGTCGTTATGCCTTTATGCGATTTGGCAAAGGAAGAGAGAAGGGTGCCGGGAACGTGACCAGTAATTACAATTCGGTGCTCAGGGTTTTGGAGTTGGCCCGACTGACGTACAGGAGTTAATGTGTTGGTCCCCAGTGCACTCGCTTTTGTGAGTGCATCGGGCTCTTCGGATACGTCTATTCCTGCGAATTCACCCTCGGGGACTGTCGGAAGATTCGAAATGGCTGAGAGGCTGACCTTAACAACCTCGCCACTGATTGTTTCAAAAGCATGGGGACCGAGTTCTGCCAAGATGTTCCACTCATAGCCAGATAACAGCATCTTCCGCAACTGTAGGTATCCAGGTTGATAAAGCCAATTCTGTGGACTTACGAGGGCGGCTGTTCCACCGCGGTGGCAGAAGGCTAAGCATCTCTCAACGAACGCAGTAGCGAGATCGGATTTTCCCACAGAATAGTGTTGGCGACAGAACTCTTTTAATATTGGAGCTTGATTTCCGCTCTTGAGGTATGGGACGTTTGTCACCACCAAGTGAAAAGCGGACGAGAGTATTTGTGCACTGGCAGCCAGTCCCTGAGCCGTTATTGCAAGCTCGCGATTCTCGTCCGATTGAATTTCTGATTCAAGTGCCACCTTTAGTAGGGGCAGAAGTTGAGTGATCTCCTCTTCCACCAATGGCTTGCTCACCTGCTTTGGATTGATGAGACTGCCAAACGTCGGGGCATTACTAAACAGGTCAAAGAGCCATCGCATCAACTCCTGCTTTCGACCATCCCCGCCAGCCATCCTAATCCAGGTGTCCTCTTTTCCATTAATCCCGAGACCGGAACATGCAAGATTGAGAGGCGGCAACTCAAAGTGATTGCCAGCTAGTTTCCAGGCGGTCAATGCAAGGTTGAACGCAGCAATCTGGCTGCATCTTGGATCGAGTTCTAATCCAAAGATGTTGTCGCGTAGGACTGAAGCAACCGCATCAGTCCGGGACAATGCCTCTTCGGCCATGCGCATTCGCACAAGGATTGGAAGCGCAAAGGTAAGGAAATGCCCGCTACCCATGCATGGGTCGAGTATTCTCAATTCCCTCGAACTTTTTGGCCATCCCTTGAAAGCTCCGGCCGTCGGGGTCCCGTCTTCATTGAGTCGCAGATACGACCAGGTGTAGCCCTGCAATGTCGGGCTACACCGTCTTGCCGCCCACCACGCGCCGAGCGTGTTTTCGAGCAGGAAAAGCACCATGTAGTCTTCTGTGAAAAGCTGAGTCTTTGCTGGAATCCGGTCCGCATCAGCCTTTTCACCGGCTTTGAGTTCGGCGTCCACCTGATCCTTCGCATCGTTCTGCCAAAACTGATAAACCCAACCAAGGCTGTCGTCGGCAAGAAATACCTCTCGGGGGAGCGAGTTGAGCTTCGCTTCCAGATCTCGGCGCCTCTCAGGAGAGAGGGGAACACGCAATGCAGGATCATCTGAACGGAACACCTCCCGCAGCAACATTCGCTGCGCATATTCGGCCGCCAGTTCAATCCAATCGCGTTGCTGTTTAAGTGCGTCTTCCTTTACCTCCCCCAACGACATTGCAACACCATGCACGGGATGCAACAGCAAATCGTTTTCAGTAAGAAAGCGAGCGAACAACAGCCGGTGCCAATGCTCGTAGGCCACTGCTTGCTTGAGATGATTGATGGTTTGACCACCGCGAACCGGGTCAAGTTTGTCTCCCAACTGCCGGCCATGCGCCCGCAACTCACTCCTAAGTTTCTTCTCTTCAGGTGTGAGAGCGCTGTGAGCCTCAGGGCGATCCACGGCAAGGCGCTGCAAAGACTGCTCGGCTCCGTCCTCGGCGATTTGGCGAGCGCCATCTTTTCCAGCGATGGTTTTCTCAAGCAGGCGGCGAAGTTCTTTTGAAAGACTTGGCATAGTTATTGAACCTGAACAGGACCTTTCTCTACAGCTTCAAGCAGCGCTTTCTGCTGCCGCTCTGCCCAGTGCTTCACATCGTCGGCAGTCTTGAGCAGTGCTTTCTCCACGTTGACTGCCTTTACCTTCGGCTCCAGCAGAATGGCCGCTGCATTCAGAGCGCTGGCCACACGTCCGGATACCGCATCCGCCTCGGCCTTCCTCGCAGAGAGGTTGCGCGTGTCGAGCGCGGCAAGAATGGTTGCATCGCTTCCAGTGTCCGGCTTGACCGGTGCCACGATGCCGACATCGTGAAGTATCTTCTCTTGTTGCGGAGCCGTGAGTTTTTGCCAGGTCGGGTTGGCGACGAGCTGTTGAATGCCTTGATGATGAGCGGCCTCGTGGGCAGAGTGGGCTTCATTGAGCGCCTGCCGCAACACGCCAGTAAGTCCGGACCTCAAAGCTGGAATCGGGTCCGTTGCATCTGTAAGGAGACGCTGCGCATGGATCGCTGCGACATGCTTGCGAGCGTCCTCAGCTGCTGCAAGGTCAGCAGTATGGGTGGACAGCCTCTCCACCGTTTTCCAAGCTGGTTGGCGTTGGGCAATCAGCGCCTTGGCCTTCTTCCACTCCGTGATCCTGGCAATCAGCGAATCCGAGATGTCGCGAAGCGCGGCGAGTCGGTCATTCCCCACTTGGTTCTGGATATCCTCAAGGTCTGTGACCGATGGCGGAGCCGGCAGGGGCGGAGCTCCGCCGGACTCGCCGGCCAATGCAAGCGCCGCGCGGAGAAAATCAGCGGCCCTCTCGCTTTCTTCGCCAGAGCCGCATTTGAGATCAAGCGACTGGAAGAGCTTGCGCAGCTTGAGCCGGTCATCGAGGGAGATGCTCGTCTTCTCGATGCGGAACTCTGCCTTGGGGATACGGTTCTGGTCTAGTTGCCCGCGCTCAACGGGGGAGCCGTTCAGCGTGGCAATAAGTTGTTGGCTGCTGTGAAGCGCAATCAATGCGGCATCCACGGCGTCGCGAGGCCAGCCAAAGGGTGCGGCCTCAAGCTCTTTGCGAATCTGCGTGCCGGTCTTTCCGGAGCCAATGGTCTGCCGCACCTGCTGGCAGACCGGATGTTGCTCGATCGGCCCTTCGTACTTCAAGGGCTGGAAAGGCTGCTCATGGGCAGCGCGGGCGCGCTTGATGCAGTTTTCCCACGCTGCGGAAGGTGCGTCTGCCTTGCTGAACTGCGGGAACAGCCGCACGAGGGAGTCTTCCGCAGCCGACTTGAGTTTTACGTCCAGCGCGAGCCCGAAGACTTCACTCCCGCCGCCGCGGTAGACTTTGGCCGCGCCAACGATCTCTATGACGAGGCTGTTGCGGGCGGTCTCGGCGAGCTTTTTCCGGCTTTCCATGCCGCTCTTTGCCAACTCACCCTCAGTAGTAGCGGGAGCGCCCTTGGCCTGGATGGTCTGATTGGCGGCCTCGAAGGTCGCGATGGCTCCAAGCAAGTCCTCTCTGGACTTCTTGGGAATGAACACATAAATGGTTGGGGAGTCCATGCCGGCGGCGATGGCAGCATCAGTCATCGCCTTTTCAGTGGAGGAGAAACCATCCCGAATCCAAACCGGGATGGAGTCGCCGGCTACCTGTGGCGGGTCCTGGCCGCGATGTGTAACTAGAATCCGGCTAACCTTCGCCTGTCCCTGGATCAGCTTAATTCCCTTCAGCGCACGGTCAACTTCCGCTGCGAGGAGCTGATCGCGTTGTTCATCGAAATCAGCGGCATTGTTCTTGAACTTGGTTTCACGTTTGCGGAACTCGTCGTCCCAGGCGCGGCCTTCTTCCGTCTGTATCCGGAATTCGTTGCCGACGCGCATGAGGACGCCCTCGTCGGCCAGCGCAGTAAGGTGAGCTGCCACATCAGAGCGCAGCTTGCCGTTGTCGGCGGTCAAGTCTTCGACCAGGAGATCGGCGATATGTTCGGCAGTCGCACGAACGCCGATGTCAGCGCCTGATTCTGTTTTTAGCTGACCAATCAAAAAGGTCAGGCCGCAAATTCGCTGTGCAAGCGGGTCGGGCAGGGCCGCGATACGATCGTAGATTCCGCGCGGCAGGACGCCGGTTCCTATGAGTTTGGTTGCGAGCAGAGAATAAAGCTGATCGGCTGAGATGACCGTACCAAGAGGGCGGTCGGCCAGCTCTTCAAGAGAGTCATGGATGATGCCGAGCTGAGAGCGTAACTGGCTCTGGGTGCCGGCAGCATCGACCTGGCGGAAACACTCTTCCCAGAAACGGCGCCGCACCGGAAGCAGAGGGTAGTCATCAATAATGATGCCGTGGTCGCTGCTGCGTTCACCTATCTTTGTGCCCTGCAACTGGCGGGACACTTCGCCGGCGTGGCGGCTGAGCAGTTTCTCGACTTCCGAACGCGCAGCCGGCTGCTTTTGGAGCAGTACCTCGCGTGTGACCACCTCGACGTCGGTATCTGAGAGCTGAACGCGGATGAGGAAGCGATCCAGCATCTTAGCAAGAAGCTCCTGGCCGGTGAGAGCGGACTGGCCGGCTGCGACGAGCATTACCTGGCTGTCAAGCTGCTTCGAAAGCACCTCGGCAATCTCGGTGATTGTGACCGAACGATCAACCGAAGTGCCGATGTACTGCTGTACTTCGTCCAGAATGAAAATGGTGCAGGGCAGCTTGCCGCCCTTGCTTTGGCGCTTGAGCACTCGCTGGAACGTGGAGAGGAATTCCGTCGATGTCAGATCGGTTGTGCGGAGCGGGAACTGCTTCCGCAATGTCTCGCCGACCTGAGCCTTGCTGGAGGCAAGATTAGGGTCGCACAGTAGCAGCGCCTCACGGATAATCGGGCTGACATACAAGTCGCTCAGCTCACTTTCCCATGACCTTTCAGCGGCCTCGACTGCGCCCTTCACGCTTGCAAGGAAACCCTGCTCTTCGAGCCAAAGCTGGAAATGCGCCAACTGATACTGGTCGGGCAGGCCCACAGCACGAAAGAGAATGGCGAGGACGGATTGGCGCACCAGATCGGAGGTGCCAGAGGGCAATGTGCCGGCGGCGGCTAGCAGCCCACCCGATTTGCGCCCGGCAATGTCGAGTTCACGCAGAGCACTTCGAATATCCTGTGGCAAGTCCGGGACCAGGCTTCGTGCCGTTGCACCGTCCGGGAAGACGGTGTCCTGCCAGAGATGGCAGAGCATCTTTAAAAGGTGCGATTTGCCACTGCCGTAAAAGCCGCTCACCCACGCTGCTTTTTGGCTTGCTTGGGATTGGCCACGCAGAAACGAGTCGAGGATTCGCGACATGCCGTCGCCGTACTGGCCCTTGCAGACAAAGCTGGACAGTTCACCACGCAGCTGCGCCAGCATCTTCTCGTCTGCAGCCTCGTTTTGAATGCGCGCCTGACCGTTATTTGCAAGCGGATTCTTGGATGGATCACGGAGAAGAACGTCTTTCAGTAGCATTACGCAAGCCCCACGCTATCTAGAGTGATTGGCACTGCAAGGTAGTTCCAGCCGTCCCGAGCGTCGAGAAGACGGTAGTTGTTTTGTTCGTATTGTCCGGGAAAGAAGATGAGAAGGCGGCCACGGATTGAGGATTCAATTAACTTCAAGACTTGGGAAACACGAGTGAACGCAAACAAACTGCCAACTCCAAATACGGAGACAACAGAGCTTTCGGTTGCGTCAGCTTGAGTCAAAGCGGCGCGGATTTTACCGGCAACGAACGCCGTGAAATCCGATTCAAGCTTGAGCTGAAGGTCGTCTGGGGATTCGAAATATGCATCGCGGTATTCAGTTTTTGCAATCCACTCCGCAAAGGCGGGCGCTACATCTACTTCGATCCAGTTGTGGTTCGCCTGCTTGGTGACAATTTCAAACTCGCCTTTGTGGGCGAGCATGTCACGTTCAAGTTCCTTATCGTAGACGATGATAATCACGCGCTGGGAATCTGCAATGGTCCTTTGCCAGGCGGTTGTGATGTGCTGGCCGTAGGTCTTGGCAAGTTGTTGAATGCGGCTCATCGGGCATCTCCTTCTGACTGCGGATCAAGCCGGTCCAGGCTCAGGTCGAAAACATCGCCCGCCACTCGTAGATCCAGCAATCCGAGGCGCTTCGCTTCAATTGCAAGATTGAGGGCCTGCGATGGAGTGCAGTCCAGCGCCTTGATCCAGCCCGAACTGAGGAGATCTTCGCCATGGAAGCCGACAGCCGCTCCAAGATATAGAGCAAAAGCTACAGTTCTTGGGGTCGGCTGGACTCTCCGCCGAATCTTAAATGTCCGCCCGCTGAGATGTCCCGATTGACTCCAGGAGCTTGCAGAGTTACGGATTACCTTGTCGAGGGTGGAATCGCTCAGACGTTCACCGACCGTCGTCCGAAGCCCTTCGGCCATCGACTTGCGCGGCATTTCCAAGCCGTCGCCGAGAGGTAATATGGCTTGCGCGGTTGCTAATAGAAGTGGATCGCGGGCCAACGCAGCAAGGAGAGCGAGAAGTGGCTGTGAGGAGGGATCGGCGTCCCAAAGTTTCCTCAGAACACGAAAGATCGGGATTTCTGGGTCGAGAGCGTAGAGTTCGCTGAGTCTTTGCAGGGACAAGCGACGTGTAGCAGTTGTTGGCTTCCTTAAGCAGTTGCCTTCCACTACAGCATCCGCATAGTCCTTTCGAGTGCCATTTGGGAGCACTGCACTCAGAACTGCCGCAAGTTCTGCGAGCATCATTGTACGACTGGAATGCGTGCCCTTCTTACCGAAGCGAAATCCGAGGGACTGGTCGATATTTTGCGTGACAAAAGTGATCATATTATTCGCCGGCAAATCTGCCGGATATTCAAATAAAAGCTCGATGAATATGCTTCTACGCTCGATTTCGCCGCTTGTCAATAACTAAGTTTCTCCGCCGGCAAACTTGCCGGCATCTAGAAGTATCGCGCGTCGCCATTGCATTCGGATAGGCACCTCCTCATGGACTGCGTGGCGAGAGGTCCGACTGCTGCATGAAAGTCGTCTCATTCTGCGAATGCAGCTGAACCATTCATTGGGCAGCAAAGTGTCGGTGACTGTTCGCCACTGCCCCTCACGCCCGACGGGTGGGGCGATTCAGGCACCCAATCCGGACGAAGAGGGACCTGAACTGGGCAGGGAGCTCGGAGGCGGGCTCTTCTAAACCCTGCCGGGCCGTCCGGCGTGGGTCTGATCGCTGACGGCTGAGAAAAAACGGTTCTCGGGGGTCAGCTTGATCATCGCTTGAGAATCGAAGCGAGACTTTCGGGGCTCGGTCGCCGAGCGGAAACGAAAGAGTAGAACTGACCTGGAGCGGCGAATGGCCAGTTCCACCTGATGTCCGTATTGCAGTTCTGCAGGTTGCTTTGCATCAGCAGCCTTTTGGGCCGCCCGGCGTTTTTTGACAGCTTCGGCGAAGCAGATCGGCGATGTCAATGCCGAGCGCCGATGTGGCGCGTTCGAGCGTCTGAAAGGACGGAACAAGAAGCCCACGCTCAATCTTTGATATATGGGAGCGCACCGTGCCCATGGCATTGGCGAGTTGCCTTTGGCTAAGCCTACGTTCTTTCCGGAGATCCCGAACTGCAGCGCCGATGCGCTTGGCTAGAGGCTCGATCGAAAGTACAGCGCCATGAGACGGAGATGAACCTGCCGGCAGCCCAGCATACTGCGCCTCCAGAGGCTGGTGACAGCGGCAGCAGAGATCGGTTGCTGAGCGGAATTGGACGAGGCGGCAATGCGGGCAGCGTAGAACTTCACGGTTTGGAAATGGTTTTGATTGCATCGGGGATCTCCGGCGCGACAAGAGCTCGGCCGTACAACTGACTGCAAGGGCAGCGAGGCGGTTGCGAGGGCTTGGCAAGTTGCAAGGCAGCAGGGCAAATAGCGGGGGTCGCATCGAGGCGCTGGTATGCCGTTCCTTTCGGGCGTCCCAGTCAACCCCAGTACAGCGCAAGGTCAGGCACTCAGTTGAGGCCCAGGCCGGCTCCGAATCGATAAAAATGAGATTGCTAGGAGAAAATGAACATCCGCAGATGCGCAATTCGACGCGGAGGCCTGATTCCCTCGTTTTCATTGGCCGAAGCTGTGGCAAACTATCGTTCTCGGCAGTGCCGGGGAAGGAGGTTTGACATGAGCTTTATAGATGATTCACTGGCC
>Ga0316217_10001913_pt1 | contig 26144 bp, 20 predicted proteins | sample 1anoAmetaG_FD_203633 | JGI IMG/M metagenome (GOLD analysis project Ga0316217, IMG submission 203633) | Freshwater microbial communities from Trout Bog Lake, Wisconsin, USA - 1anoA | ecosystem: Environmental > Aquatic > Freshwater > Lake > Hypolimnion/Profundal zone | place: USA: Wisconsin...
CGACAAATTGCACATCCCCGTTTTTTGCAATCGCGGCACCCAGGACGGAACCATCTGGGCCTTTAAGGAAAAGTGGAGCAAGCAAACGAACCTGGCGCTGGAAAAGGCCGATGTGTTCAAATCCAGGATGGACTGGCGGCTGTTCGAGACCGGCGCCACGTTTGAGGTGGGCGACGTGGGCATCGAAACATTTTCCATCCCGCACGATGCGCAGGATCCGGTGGGCTACATCCTCCATACCCGCGCCGCCAATGTGGGTTTTGCCACGGACCTCGGGCATGTCACCAAACTGGTTTTGGAACGTATCCGCGTGGCGAACGTGCTGGTGCTGGAATCCAACCATGATGTGAAGATGTTGCAGGCCTGTCCGCGCCGTTCCTGGGCGCTCAAGCAGCGTATTCTGGGCCGGCACGGGCATCTTTCCAACGTCACCGCCGCCGAGACGGCCGCGCAGATCATGTCGGCCGGGCTGCGGCGGCTGTATCTGGCGCACTTGAGCCGCGAATGCAACACGCCGGAGCTGGCGCAGCACATTATGGCCGAGCAATTGTTCCACATCGGCGCCACGCACGTGCAATTCCAAGTCGCCGCGCAGGATGTGCCGTGCGCGACGCTGGAACTTTGACATGGCTGACCATGGCCGACGCGCTCGTTCAACCAGTCACCTCGCTCGACCTGCCCGAGCTGGCGCCGTATCGCACCCTGCGCCGCCCTGCCGAACACGCAGCGCGGGGCATCTTCGTGGCCGAAGGCGATAAGGTGGTGCGCCGGCTTTTGGCCAGCGATTTCGGTGTGCTGTCCGTGTTGCTGCCGGAATCCCGCGTGGCGGAATTCACCCCGCTCCTGCAGGCGCGGCCGGAGACGGAAATTCCCGTGTACGCCGTCACCGAGAAATCCGTGCTGGAGGAGTTGGTCGGTTTCGAGATGTTTCAGGGCGTGCTGGCCATCGGCCGGATTCCCGCCGCAGTCACCTTGGATACGATTCTCGCGGCCCGGTCCGGCGCCCGGCTCTTCGCCGCTGTGGATGGGTTGACCAGCGCGGAAAACAGCGGCTTGCTGGTGCGCAACTGCGCGGCCTTTGGCGTGCAGGCCCTGATTGTGGGCGAGACGAGCAGCAGCCCGTTTTTGCGCCGCGCGGTGCGCAATTCTATGGGCGCGATCTTCCAGTTGCCCGTGGTGGAGTTGAAACCGGAGTCGCGGGCGGCTAAGGTGCGAACTTTGCCCGCGGCGCTCCGGGAACTGCGCGCGCACGGAGTGCGCTGCCTCGCCGCCCATCCGCACACAGACAAGAAATTTCTGTGGCAGGCGGATTTCACCGGCGATTGCTGCCTGGTTTTCGGCAGCGAGGGCAACGGCCTGTCGCCCCAAGTTCTGGCCGCGTGCGACGAGGCGGTGGCGGTGCCCATGGCGAACGGCGTGGATTCCCTGAATGTGGGCGCGGCCGCAGCGGTCTTTCTATACGAGGCGCGACGGCAGCGCGAACTGAAAGGACGAATGCCAAATGCCAAATGACGAAACCAACCAGCCATGCCTTTTTGGTCATTCGGGCTTCGGCATTGCTTCGTCATTCGTCATTCCCCTGCCATGAAGGCCGTCCGCAAGGACCTTTTTTTCTGGCATCGGCCCTTGATTCTTTCAGAATGCTTCCATGCCGACTCAAATCCGCCGCCTGCCGCTATTCGTCGCTTTGGCGGCCTTGGTTCTCTACGCCTGCACCGTGGGCGGCGGGCTGACGTTGACCGGCCTGCCACTCGCCGCCAAGCTGGCGGGCTGGAACAATGTCCCGCTGGTCGGCCAGCCGTTGCTCTGGCTGCTGACGCTGCCGTTGCGAGTGCTGCCGGCGGCCTGGCTGGCACCGTTCCTGAAATTATTTGCCGCCACGCTCGCGGCGTTGATTCTGGGACTGGTCACGCGCACCGTGCAATTGCTGCCGTGGGACCATCAGTGGGACAAGACTAACCGGCTCGCCTGCTTGCTGCCGGGGTTGACCGCCGCCGCCGTTTGCGGGCTGGAATTCAGCTTCTGGCGCGAGGCCACCTCCTCGGTGGGTGATTTGCTTGATTTGCTGCTCTTGGCCGCAGCGGTGTGGCTGCTGCTCGAATCCCAAGTCCGGCGGAATTCACGTTGGCTGAATGCGGCGGCGGTGGTTTGGGGAGTGGGCATGGCCGAAAATTGGGTGATGCTGCTGGCGTTGCCCCTGTTTGTCGCCTTCCTGGTCCGGCTGCGCCGCCGCCGTTTCTTTCGCTGGAGATTCATCCTGCGGATGGCGGGCCTGGGATTGGCGGGATTCTCCGTCTATGCCATCCTGCCGGTGGCGAATAGCCTGTTGCCACAGTCCCCGTGGACTTGGCGTCAAGCTTGGATGATCAGCCTGCATCAGACCAAGAGCGTCGTGCTCCTGCCGCATCAAATCTGGCGGGTGAGCCCATACGTGGTTCTGGCCGTGGCCATCTGCTTTGTGCTGACCACGGTGCCATTACTGATACGGATGCGGGACAAGGGCACGCGCAATAACAAGGGCAAGCACAATATCTCCCGCGTGGACCGCTCGGAACTGTGGATTTATCGCGGCCTGCGCGTTGGCCTGTTGCTCGCGTGTTTCTGGCTCGCTTTTGATCCTGCCCCGGGAGCACGCCAAGTGCTGCATCATTTTGGAATCGGCATCCCGTTGCTCACCTTCGATTATTTGAACGCCTTGGCCTCCGCCTTTTTGCTGGGCAATCTCCTGCTCATTTCCCAAAAGGCGGTTCCGACCAGGCGTCGGCGTTCGCGAAATAAATTCTCGTGGCGGCAGCTCCCCGTGCCCATCGCCGCCGCCGCGCTAGCGGTGGTGGCCCTGGCCCTGGCGGTTCGCAACCTGCCGGCCATCTGGCAGATGAACCATCGTCCGGTGGAGCAGTTAGGTGACTTGGCAGTGGCCTCCCTGCCGGCTGGCCGCGGCGTGGTGTTGAGCGATTTCCCGGAAAAATTGCTGGTGTTTCAGGCGGCCTTGGCACGCGGGCATCGCACTGCGGACTGGCTGGCCGTGGATACCCGTGCGCTGCCGACGGTCCAGTATCGTGCCCGGCTGGAACAGCGCTGGCCGGCGGGCTGGCTGACGGACCAGACCCGGCATGAGCTTACGCTGATCGAAACGCGGCGGGTGCTGGAACAAGTCGCCCGCACCAACCGCCTGTTCTATTTGCATCCGAGCTACGGCCAATTCTTTGAACGGTTTTATCTGGAGCCGTCCGGGTTGGTTTATCAAATGAAACTGCGCGGACAGCATCCGCTGGACCGGCCGCTGATGGACGCGGCGGCGACGGAAGCCAACGAGCAATTCTGGACGCGCCTGTGGGACCAGGATTTGGCCGCCATCATTTCACCTCCGGCTCGCCGCAGTTGGTGGACGGCCAAGCTGGGGCGGTTGGGCTTGGCGCCGGTAGCGCGTGATCAGGACCGCCTGCTGCGGGATTGGTATTCCATTGCGCTGGGATCCTGGGGGGTGGCGCTGCAACGGCAAGGCCGCCTCCCCGCGGCTCAAGCGCGCTTCGAGCAGGCCTTGCAACTCAACACGAACAATCTCTCCGCCCGGATTAGCTTGGACTGCAATACGAATCTCCAAGCGGGCAACCCGCTCGGACTCGCTGACCTCCGCCAAGTGGCCAGCCAATCAGGAAAACCCGCCCTGGTGGAGGCCGTTTTGAACAATGGCGGCCCCATTGACGAGCCGTCGGCCTGCTATTTGGTTGGCTCGGTTTATTTCGATCACGGATTCATTGTTCAGGCGGCCGAACAAATGGAACGAATCCGGACCCTGATCCCCGGCGCGCCGGAACCGGAATTGAAACTGGTGATCCTCTACAACCTTTTGGGAATGCCGGAGCGCAGCCGCCCGCTGGTCAATCACCTGCGTGAAGTATCCCGCCAAGCGCCGGCGAACAATTCGCTGGACTTGGATCTGGCCTTGCAGGAGTCCTATTCCTGGCTGTTGCAAACCAATCTGGCCAATGCCCGCGCCGCGCTGCAAGCCGTGGTCAGACAACATCCCGGCGACCAGCAAATTGCCAGCCGGGTGATGCTGGCATACCTGGCTTTCCGTGACTTCACCAATGCGTTGCAACTGGTCGAGGAGCGGCTCGCCAAAGTGCCGGATGATGTGCCGGCTTTGAATGACCAAGCCATGGTTTTGATGCAATCCGGCCAGGATGCCGCCGCCCTCCCTGTATTGGACCATGTCCTGACCCTGACCAACCAGCCGGCGGCACGCATCAGTCGGGCCTTTGCCCGGATTGCCACCCATGATTTTGCACGGGCTAAAACCGAATTGAATGAACTCGAAAGCAGCGGCGCCGCGGACGGCCGGGTGGAGTTCGGCCTCGCGCTGGTGGCCGGGCAGGGTGACGACACAAATTCGGCCCGGCATTACCTCCAGCTCTGCCTCAGCAACACCCCAGCCGGAGGCCCGCTTTGGCAGCGGGCCTCCGCCCGTCTGCGGCAGCTCAACTCCGCCAATTGACGCAGCGCCGGTTTCCGATCCGGCCGGAAACGAAACTGCTTGCAAGTGCAACCACCCGCCGTAAATGACCGTTACGTTTTTCCAATGACATTTCGCGGGAATGCCTCTACATTCCTTTGCATGGGCAGGCCACCACTGATTTTGGTAACGCCAAGCATCGAAAAACACGGCGTGGAATTCCACGATTTGTCCGTCAGTCTTTCGCTGCGCTATAATCATGCCATCCTGCAGGCGGGTGGACTGCCCGTGACCGCGCCCACCGCCACCGACCGCGCCACGCTGGCCGAGGCGGTCCGCCGCACCGAGGGGGTGCTGCTGACCGGCGGCGACGACATCAACCCCGCGCTGTATGAGCAGAAACTGCCGCGCAAGCTCCGCGCCACCGTGGGCCAGACGCCTGATGGCGGGGCGCGCGACTTGCAGGAACTGCTGCTGATCGAGGAAATCTTCCGCCAGCGCAAGCCGGTGTTGGCGATCTGCCGCGGGCATCAGATGCTTAATGTCGCCTTTGGCGGCAAGCTGCTGGTGGACATCGCCCAGCAATTGCCCGGCGCCCTGGACCATCGCCGGATGGACCGGCCGTTCGATTTCGTGCACGAAGCGGCGTTGACACCCGGCTCATTCGTGTCCAAAATCTGTAACACGCTTGTTTTGGGCGTGAATAGCACGCATCATCAGGGAGTGTTGGAGCCGGCGGAGCCGTTTATCGCCTCCGCCCGGAGCAGCGATGGGCTGGTAGAGGCGATGGAATTAAAGCCGGAGTGCTCGGCGATGTTGCCGTTCTTGTTGAGCGTGCAGTTCCATCCCGAGCGGCTGGGGCAGAAATATGCGCGTTATCGCGCCATTTTTGAGACATTTGTGACGGCTTGTGCCAAATCTTTACATACATGAAAGGCAAAATATTAATTGTGGATGACGAGCCGGACTTGCGGTCCATGCTCAAGGCCATCCTGCAGGAAGATTATGCGGTGACGGAAGCCGACAGCGGCGCAGCGTTGCAAAAGTGTTTCTCGCAGGAGGCACCCGATGTGATCCTGCTGGACCTCAAATTGCCCGACGCCAACGGACTGGACCTGCTGCCGCAAATCAAAAAGACCTGGACCGAGACGGAGGTCATTGTATTGACCGGCGAGGCGACCTTTGAGGCCGCCGTGCAAGCAACCAAGCGCGGCGCCTATCATTTCATCAACAAGCCTTTTGACACGCAGGCGCTGCAAGTGACCATTGACCGGGCAATCGAAAACCGCCAGCAGAAGGAGGAAAACAACTCGTTGCGCCGGGCGTTGTCCACCATGAGCGGCGGCTCGGTTCCGATTTTTCAAAGCTCCGCCTTGCAGTCCGTGGTGCGCACCATCGAACGGGTGGCGCCCAGCGACGTGACGATCCTCATTACCGGCGAAAGCGGCACCGGCAAGGAGGTCATCGCCGACCTCATCCACTCGCTCAGCAACCGGGCGAAGAACCGCATTATCAAGATTAATTGCGCCGCGCTGCCCCGCGAACTCATTGAGAGCGAATTATTCGGCTCGAAAAAAGGCGCGTTCACCGGCGCGAACACGGACCGGCTGGGATTATTCCGGCAGGCGGAGGGCGGCACCCTGTTTCTCGACGAAATCTCCGAAATGCCGATTGACACGCAAAGCAAGTTGCTGCGCGTCCTGCAAGACCAGGAAGTGCGGCCCGTGGGCGACACCTCCAGCTACAAGATCAACTGCCGCATCATCGCGGCCACCAACCGCCGGCCCCCGGAAGCCATCAAGGACGGCAAGCTGCGCGAGGATTTGTTCTACCGCATCAGCGCGATCTCCGTGCACCTGCCGCCGTTGCGCGAGCGGCGCGACGACATCATGCCGCTGGCCAACGCCTTTTTGAAGCGTTTTGCCGCGCAGGCCAACCGCACGTTGCGCGGGTTCACCACCCAGGCGGTCGAACGCCTGACGAGTTTTGAATGGCCGGGCAATGTCCGCCAGTTGCAGAACGAAATCCAGCGCGCCGTGCTGCTGTCCGAAGGTTCCGAGGTCAATGTGACTGACCTGTCCATCAGCGATGTCAAATTTGTGCCCAGCGAGGGCCATGACACGAGCTTTACGCTGCTCGAAGGAGTGGAGCGCAATGCCATTGTCCAAATGCTCAAGGAAACCGGCGGCAATAAATTGGAAACCGCCAAACGCCTGGGCATCGGCCGCCAGACCCTTTACAACAAAATCAAGGCCTACGGCATTGAGGTTTGAGCCGCGTATGAAACTGTGCCTCGTTTTGGTTTTGGCCCTGGCGGCCGGCCTCTGTTGCCAGGCGCAGGTGAGTGTGGAGCTGACGCTGGAGCAGGAGCAATTTCTCCCCAACGAGGCGGTGCGGATCGCGGTGAAGATCACGAACACTTCCGGGCAGCAGTTGCATCTGGGCGAGGACCCGGACTGGCTGACTTTCAGCGTGGAATCACAAGACAATTTTGTGGTGGCCAAGAACAGCGAGGTGCCCGTGGTGGAACCGTTTGACTTGGAATCATCGCAGCGGGCCACCAAACATGTGGATTTGCAGCCTTATTTTCAAATGGGCCGGCCCGGTCGTTACAAAATCATCGCCACCATGCGCATCAAGGCTTGGTCGTTGACCGTGGACAGCGCCCCCATCCACTTGGATGTGATCCATGGCGGCGAACTCTGGTCGCAGAATTTTGGGGTGCTCGTGGCCACCAATGCCATGCCGGAGCCGCGGAAATATACGCTCATCAAGGCGAATTTTCTGCGCGAGCAGTTGCGGCTGTATTTGCAGGTGAGCAGCGCGGATGGCGGGCAGGTCTATAAAGTGGCCCCGCTCGGCCCGCTGGTGTCCTTCAGTTTCCCCGAGGAACAACTGGACCGGACCAGTCAATTGCATTTGCTCTGGCAGACTGGCGCGCAATCCTTCAGCTATCAGGTCATCAGTGCCGACGGCGACACGGTCTCGAGCGAGATCTACGACAACTTTAATTCCCGTCCGCACCTTTCGGTGACTTCCGACGGTAACGTGGTGGTGCTCGGCGGCGTGCGGCGGCTCAAACCGGGGGAAGTGCCCCAACCTTTGGTTCCGCAATCCTTGCCCCCACCGATCCCGACCGCGCAGATCTCGCAGCCGGCGACCAGTGGCAAGTGATCTTGTCACGCGTCACGCTTCACGGACCACGCATCACTTCTTCAAATCATCCGCCGACAGGCCGAATGACTCGATTAACTTTAGAATGAGCGTGGCGCGATTCACGGCATTGTCCTGCGTCTCGCCCAAAAAACTCCGCAGCGTGAAACGGGCGGCGGCGATGTAGTCGCCGTTGCGGTCGTGCAACGGCATCGTCACCAAGACCGTGTTGTGCTCGCGTCCAAAGGAAATCGTGCCGTCGCGGATGGCCGCCAGTTCCGCCTCCGTGCCTGGCTGGCCCTTGTCCGCGGGATTTTTGCTGACCAGGATGCTGGTGGTGTCATTGGCGGCCAAGGTGTAAATCTGCAGGCCCAAAATCCGCGACTGCTGCCGCAGGACACTATCCAGCACCACTTGGGCTGGCGGCACCATCGGCGTGTAAGTCACCGCTGCGTTGGCAAAATAACTCACCGCGTCGGATTTTGTCCAAAAACCGATTTTGCCTTCGGCAAATGTGTTGTCGCCGAGCGTGGGCATGGCCAGGTGGTCATCCAGCCAGAGGTTGATCTGGTTGCCGTCGCATTGCACCGCGAGCTGGTGCCACACCCCGGGCTCCAAGCTGCACGCGGGGCCGATGGGGTCCGAGCGCACGCCGTTAACCACCTTGTAAAACCGGATGTTTTTGCCGAGCGCACTGACGCGCGCCACGTAAAAATTCGACGCATTTTGAAACCGGAACACCAAGCCGGCCATCTGTTCGGTCACCCCGCTGACGATTTTGAACTGGGTGGTGAACCGGAAATTCCGAAACCGCTCCCCGTCGTAAATGTACATGGGATACCGCTCATTGGCGGGATCCTGGCTGGTTTGGGCCAGCACGCTGCCGCCGCCGGCGCTCTTGGTCGGGCCCGCGAGTGGCCCGAACGCGGACGGCGCCTCGCCCGGCAACACCTTCCAAACCACCGGCCCGCCGGCGCCAAGCAGTTCCGCGTGAAAATTCGTGAGCGATCCGCTGGCGGCGAGATCGCCGAAACTGAATTGCAGTTCCGCCCCCGCCGCCGGCCAACCTAGCGCCAGGCCGCAAAGCAAAATGAAAGTACGCATCGCCCAAGCCTAGCAAACCTTGCCGTCCGGGTAAACCGATTCCGCCTTGGAGCGGCTGCGGGGATCGGAGCGCGGGTCTGTAACCCGCAGCGACTTGCCCTGTCCGAAAGCGCACTGGGAGGTCGCCTTTCAATTCAGTGGCCCCCTCAATGGAAATAGAAAAGGAGAAACAACCCAATCAGCCCGAGCGCTGTCACCCACCAAAGCCAGTGAATGCCGCGGGGCTTGACGCGAGGCGGATCAAACTCCGACTTGACGAATTCGTCATAGTCGAAATTCTCATCTGGAATGCCGAGGCGGTCGGCGTAAGCCGAATCGGACCAGCCGGTCTTTTCATCCGCGCCACACCCGGGGCACGACTTCGCGCCGCGCGGCACGTCCGCGCCGCAATTGGGGCAGGTTTCCTGGGACATCGAAGTGTGGAATTTGGATTGCGGAGTCCGGCCGGCAGAGATTTTCCTGCGGAGTTGTGATTTCATTCCACACTCCGCACTTCGCGTTCCGCATTCAATTCATCCGCCCACGCCCGCGTATTCCTCGTCCGTCCGCAAGTCGAGGCCCATCAGGATGTAATCATGCGTGATGGCTTGCATATCTTTGACGTAGTCCTCCTGCCGCAGAATTTGGTTGAAGCCGAGCATCGCGAACATCTTCATCGCCGCTGCTTGTTCGCCGATGAATTCAGCCTCGACGCGTTCCAGCCCCCCGTGGCGCGCGATTTCCAGCGTGTCCGTGATCAAGGCGCGGGCCAAGCCGCGGCCCCGGAATGCGGGATGGACCAGCACGCTGACCCGGCCGATGTGCCGCTTCCAGCCGCCCAGTTGTTGATGCAGCGTGGCCACCCCGACAATCTTTTTGTCAATCAAGCCCAAGAGCGGCAGATTGCGCCCATAATCAATGTTCTTGCACCATTCGCGGATGATCTTGGTGTCCTGCACGCGATGCTTGATGAACATGCGCTCCGGTTCGGGGATGCCTTGAAACAGCAGGTGAAAGTCCTTTTCGTCGTCCGCTTTCAGCGGCCGCACCACTGCCTTTTTGCCGTCCTTCAGGGACAGCGGCTTGGGATACTTTTGCAGTTCAAGTTCTATGCTGAATGACATGTTGTTCCTTTTGTGGGTTACTTTGCGCCGGCGTCGCGCCAACTGCAACAAAAATTTTCATGCCATTCATCCCCCAGGCTCATCTTGACATCACACCTGTAGCGCAGCCAGCGCGTCTGCTATGTTGTCTATCCACCAATCCAACGTTGGCCCGCGTCACTCTTTGCGCGGGAACAGGGGCGCGGGCTCGCCGATGGGGTGGCCGGCGGACAGGCCGCCCCACGCCGCGGCGCTGAGCGCGTTGGGTTCGCCACTCATGCCAAGCTGCGCATAAATCTTCGTCGCGGTGCCGGGCAGAAAGGGCCAGAGCAACACCGCCAGCACGCGGCACGTTTCCGTCAGATTGTACAGCACTGCGTCGAGGCGCTGCGCCTGTGCCGGGTCTTTTGCCAAGTTGAACGGCTTGGTCTGGTCCACGTATTGATTTGCGCGGGTGACCAGTCCCCAAATGCTGTGCAGCGCGGCTTGAAGCTGGTTTTGTTTCAGCAGGGCGCGGGTTTCATCCGCGGCCTTGGCGCCATCGGCGGCCAGTTCATCCGATCTGGCCGGCACGATTCCTTGGCGATACCGTTTGAGCATCGAAAGCGAGCGGTTGACCAGATTGCCCAGCCCATTCGCGAGCTCCGCCTGGTAACGTTTCTTGAAACCGGCGTCCGTCCAGTTGCCGTCCGGGCCGATGTCCAATTCGCGCAGCACGTAAAAGCGAAATGCGTCCAAGCCCCATTCATTGATGACCGCAATCGGGTCAATAATATTGCCGGAGCTCTTGCTGATGCGGGCGCCGTCCTTCTGCCACCAGCCGTGGACGAGGATCTGCTTGGGCAAGGGCAGGTTCATCGCCTTGAGCATGATCGGCCAATAGACGGCGTGAAATTTCACAATGTCCTTGCCGATGAGGTGGATGTCCGCCGGCCAGAGTTCAAGTTCCGGATGCGCGAAAGCAATGCTCGTATAGTTTACCAGCGCATCAAACCACACATAGGTGACGTACGCCGGGTCGAAGGGCAGGGGAATTCCCCAATTCAACCGCGCTACGGGACGTGAAATGCAGAGGTCTTCCAGCTTGTTGTTTTTAAGGAAACCCAGCACCTCATTGCGGCGGTAGGAGGGCGCGATGAAATCGGGATTCGCCTCCAGGTAATCAATCAGCCACGCCTGCTGTTCGTTTAACTTGAAAAAGTAGTTTTCCTCCTGCAGTTCGGTCACTTCGCCCCAAGCCGGGTCAAACGTGCCGTCGGGCAGGCGGTCTTTTTCCGTCAAAAAGGTCTCTTCCCGGGCGGAATAATAGCCCGCGTAGGTCTTCTTATAGACTTTGCCGGCGGCCATCACGCGGGTCAGACCCGCTTGCACGAATTCCTTGTGCCGCGGCTGCGTGGTCCGGACAAAATCGTTGTTGGTCAGTTCGAGCTTCTTAACGAACGCCTGCCAATCTACCGCGAGCTCGTCGCAGTAAGTCTGCGGACTTTTCCCCTGGGAAAGGGCGACCTGCTGGACTTTCTGACCGTGTTCGTCGAGGCCGGTGAGGAAGAAAACCTCCTGGCCGAGACTCCGCCGCGACCGCGCGATGACATCGGCCACGATCTTCTCGTAGGCGTGCCCCAAGTGCGGCTGCCCGTTGACGTAATCAATCGCGGTGGTGATGTAAAACCGTTTGCTCATCGTTATGCCGGATGTTACAGAAAAAGGGCCGGCACGCCAGCGCGGAAACAACTTTCCCTTCGCTCACGAAACTGCTTTTGCCCCCCCCCGCTCGGGGGGCAATATTTTCAATTTACAAATTCGCCGCCGGATGCGAATTTATTGAATGGTACGCGATGGCGAGAACCCTTCAGGGCGCGAGACGGTGAGGAAGTTGCCGAACCCGGCGATTTGCCGCGCCCGGCATGCAAAATGGCCGGGCATGGTTTACTGCCTGGTTCCCGACCCAACCGAATGCAGGCACGTCCGCTATTTCAATGAAGTGGCCTACTGCACCCACCCGAAAAACGAAGCCATTATCGCCAAAACGGAGGCGCAGGCAGGGAGTCATGCCGGCGGCGCTTGAGGCGATTCTGCTGCTGACATTCGGCTCATCTTCGCGCCCAACGCCCCGCACAAACCCTTGGTCAATCACATTTGGGCGCATTTGGCGGTGGATGGCAACATCTGCATGGGAGCGCACGCGCCTCGCGTGCCGCGGCGGACGCCCCGTCCGCCACGCTCGGCGCGCCCACGCGCCAGCCTGTCATGGACGGCTTCAAGTTAGAGATTAGAAGTCAGAGGTCCGACCTCTGTCCTCTGGCCCCCGTCCTGCTCATCGCCCCCGGCGATCTGCACAAGCAGGTCATGGACGAGGGTCGCGACAAGTTCCGGGCCGTGACTTCTGCTGGACCGCCAGGAAACTTCCCTGCGCCCGTCCAGAGTCAATCTCATGTCCGGCCGGTGCGAATTGCCGCCGGGCTTTTAGCTAACCAGCGTCCGGCAGAATTTATCCAGCCGGTCCAGCCCTTTCTCGAGGTTCGCCAGGCTGGTGGCGTAGCTCAACCGGATGTAGTCGTCCGCGCCGAAGGCGATGCCGGGCACGGCGGCCACCTTTTCCGCTTCCAGCAGTTTCGCGCAGAAGTCGGCCGATTTGAGGCCAGTGCCGGAAATGTTCGGGAACAGGTAGAACGCGCCCCGGGCGTTCACGCAGGAGAGGCCCGGAATGGAATTCAATTTCTGATGCGCGTAGCGGCGGCGGCGGTCGAATTCCGCCAGCCATATTGGCAGATGATCTTGCGGGCCGGTGAGCGCGGCCACCCCGCCTTTTTGGGCAAACGAGGTGGGGTTGCTCGTGCTGTGGCTTTGCACGGCGTCAATGGCCTTGGCAATCGGCTCCGGCGCGGCCAGGAAACCCAGCCGCCAGCCGGTCATGCTCCAAGCCTTCGCCAGTCCGTGAACAATGATCGTGTGGTCGTAATGCGCCGGCGAGAAACTCGCCACGCTCCGGACCTGTGCGCCATCATAAAGCAAATGTTCGTAGATTTCGTCGCTCATGATGAGGACGTTTTTTTCCACGCAAACATCGCCGAGCGCCTTGGTTTCTTCTGGCGTATAGACCGTGCCGGTCGGGTTGCTGGGTGAATTGAGGACAAACAGCCGGGTGTTCGGCGTGATGGCCCGCCGTAACTGATCGGGCGTGACCTTGAATTCGGTCCGGTCGCTGGTCGGCAGAATCACCGGCTTGGCGCCCGCGAGCTTCACCATTTCCGGGTAGCTTAACCAGTACGGCGCAGGGATGATGACCTCGTCGCCCGCCTCGCAGGTGGCGAGGATGACATTGTAGCAGGAATGTTTGCCGCCGCACGAGACAATGATCTGTGACGGCTTGTAAACGAGGCCGTTTTCATTTTTGAATTTGGCGGCGATGGCTTCCCGCAATTCCGGAATGCCGCTGCTGGGGGTGTACTTGGTGAACCCGGCGGCCAGCGCCTTGGCGGCGGCGTCCTTGATGTGCTGGGGCGTGTCAAAATCCGGTTCGCCGGTGCCGAAGCCCACGACGTCCTCGCCGGCGGCCTTCATGGCCTTGGCCTTGGCGTCAATGGCCAGTGTAAGGGAGGGCGACAGGGAGGCGGCGCGTTGTGAGATCTTGTAGTTCATATTAAGCGGTGAGAATTTTAAGCCCATCTGCCGGGTAGGCAAGCAGGTAATTGTTCAATTGCAGGTGTGGTTAAGGCGGACTCAACAACAGGGGCGGGGACCGCTTGTCCCCGGTGCCAGGTGCCCAAGACCAAAATCGCGGGGGGCGAGCCCCTCGCCCGTCCACCGCCACTGTTCCTGTATCTGCCGTGGGGGTGGGGCTGCCAGGCGGTGTCCGGCGCGGGTCTGCGACCCACAACATCTTTCGCCCGACAAAAGGCGTTTGACCCTGCCCTCGTTCAAGTCTTGGGCAATGTGGCCCAAGTGGAATTTCAGCCTGCTCCCGGCCGGGCAATGCCCGGCGCTCCGCCCTTCACGCCACCAATTGCCGCAGCACATACGGCAAAATGCCGCCGTGCTGGTAGTAGTCAATTTCGATGGGCGTATCAATGCGACAACGGACGGGCACCTGTTCTACGCAGCCGTCTTTGCGCGTGATTTGGAGCGTCAAATCCTGCTGCGGACGGAGGCTGGCGTCGAGGCCTACGAGGTCGTAGCTCTCGGAGCCGTCGAGCTTGAGACTGAGGGCTGTGGTGCCGTCCTTGAATTGCAGGGGCAGCACGCCCATGCCCACGAGGTTGCTGCGGTGGATGCGCTCGAAGCTCTGCGCTACCACGGCTTTCACGCCAAGGAGGTTGGTGCCTTTGGCCGCCCAGTCGCGCGACGAGCCGGTGCCATATTCCTGCCCGGCCAGAATCACGAGCGGCGTGCCGCGCCGCTGATACTCGATGGCGGCATCGTAGATGGATACTTTCTTGCCTTCCGGCTGGAGCAGGGTGTCGCCACCCTCCTGTCCGGCCAGCATCAGGTTTTTGATGCGGACATTGGCGAACGTGCCGCGCGTCATCACCCGGTCATTGCCGCGGCGCGAACCGTAGCTGTTGAAGTCCTCCGCCTTGACACCGTTTTCGATGAGATATTTCCCCGCCGGCGAAGTCTTCTTGATGGAACCGGCCGGCGAAATGTGGTCGGTGGTCACGCTGTCGCCGAAAATGGCGAGCGCCCGCGCGCCGTTGATGGGCTGGATGCTGCCGGCCCCGAGCGAGAAATTCTCGAAGAACGGTGGCTCCTGGATGTAGGTGGACTTGCGGTCCCATTCATACACGTTGCCGGCGCTCGAGGGGATCTCGTTCCACTTCGGATTTTGGGCGGCAAAATCCTTGTACAGCCTGCGGAAGACGTCGGGCTGCAAGGCCGCCTGCATGAGCTCGCGGACTTCGCGCAGGCTGGGCCAGAGGTCGCGCAGGTGAACGGGCTTGCCGTTCTTGCCGGTGCCCAGCGGGTCGTTGGCCAGGTCAATGTCCACCCGGCCCGCGAGGGCAAAGGCCACGACCAGCGGGGGCGACATGAGGAAATTTGCCTTGATATTCTGGTGGACGCGCGCCTCGAAATTGCGGTTGCCGGAAAGCACAGCGGCGGCGATCAAATTGTTTTTGACCACTGCGTCCTCGATGGCCGGATGCAGCGGGCCGGAATTGCCGATGCACGTAGTGCAGCCGTAGCCCACCAGGTTGAAGCCGAGCTGGTCCAAATACGGTTGCAGGCCGGTCTTGGCCAGATAATCGCTCACCACGCGCGAGCCGGGGGCAAGCGACGCCTTGACGGTGGCGTTTACCGTCAGCCCATGCTCGACGGCTTTCTTGGCCAGCAGTCCCGCCGCCAGCATCACCGAGGGGTTGCTGGTATTGGTGCAACTGGTGATGGCCGCGATGAGCACCGAGCCGTTCCGCACATGGCCGTCCAGCGGCAGGGCGCGGGCGTGGACGGGATCGGGCGTGGGATGTTCGGCAGCCATTTCCCGCTCGCTTCCGGCGGGTGCGTTCTGCTGGTCGCCGCCACCCGGATGAATCTCGCCGCCGACGGTGACATGCACCGTGCGCGACAGATCTTCCGCCTTCATGCCAAAGCCATTTTCCGTGACCGGTTTGGTGAAGGCCGTGAGGAATTCCTGCTTGAGCTTGGGCAATTCGATGCGGTCCTGCGGACGTTTCGGTCCCGCCACGCTGGGCAGCACGGTGGCCAGATTGAGCTCCAATTCCTGCGAATAGGCGATTTCGCCTTTCTTGGGAATGCCCCACAGCCCCTGTGCCTGATAATAATTTTCGTAGGTCTTGACAGCCTCCTCGCTGCGGCCCGTGGCGCGGAGATAATTCGCGCATTCGGCGTCCATCGGGAAAAAGCCCATCGTGGCGCCATATTCGGGCGCCATGTTCGCAATCGTGGCGCGGTCCACCAGCGGCAGCGCCGCCGCGCCGGGACCGAAGAACTCCACGAACTTGCCCACCACCTTCGCTTTGCGCAGCAGTTGGGTGACCGTGAGCGCCACGTCCGTGGCTGTGACCCCTTCGCGGATGGCGCCGGTCAAATGGACGCCCACCACGTCGGGAGTGAGGAAATAAACCGGCTGGCCGAGCATGCCCGCCTCGGCTTCGATGCCGCCGACGCCCCAGCCCACGATGCCCAAGCCGTTGATCATGGTGGTGTGCGAATCCGTGCCCACGAGGGTGTCGGGATAATACACGCCGTCCGCTTCAAGCACGCCTTTGGCGAGGTATTCCAGATTCACCTGATGCACGATGCCGATGCCTGGCGGCACCACCTTGAAGGTGTCGAACGCCTGCATGCCCCACTTCAAAAACTGGTAGCGCTCGCGGTTGCGCGTGAATTCCAGGTCCAGATTGCGCGCCATGGAATCCGCGCCGCCGGCGAAATCCACCTGCACGGAGTGGTCCACCACCAGGTCCACGGGCACCAGCGGCTCGATGATCTTCGGATTCTTGCCGAGCTTGGCCACGGCGCTGCGCATGGCCGCCAGATCCACCAGCAGCGGCACCCCGGTGAAGTCCTGCAGCACGATGCGGGCGACCACGAACGGGATTTCCGCCGTGCGCGCTTCCGCCGGCTGCCAGTTGGCCAGCTCCCGCACGTTCGCTTCGCTCACCTTCTTGCCGTCGCAATTGCGCAGGACGGATTCCAGGACCAGCCGGATGGAAATGGGCAGTTTGGAGACGGGGCCCACCCCGGCCTTTTCCAAGGCGGGCAGCGAATAGAACTTTCCATGGTTGCCGTTGCCGAGGTCAAAGCTCTGCAACGTGCCAAATAAATTGTGTGATGCGTTCATTTAATGATGTAATTAACTAACCATCACAAGAAAATGGGGTTTGCGCGCGGCGCTGTCAAGCATGGCGGAGCGGCGGCAGGGCGGTGCCCGGCGCTTCCCAACGTCAATTCGCCTTGGGCTCGCCGGGATTCAGCAGCTCGCCAATGCGTTTTTCGAGGCGGTTCAGGTCCAGCGGCTTGGTGAAAAAATCGTCCGCCTGCATCGTGGCGGTGCGCCGGGTCACGTCGCCGGACAGCGCGCTCATGAAAATAATCGGGATTCTTTTGGTGCCGGGCTGGCGGCGCAAGATCTCGCAGACGGAGAGTCCGTCCAAGTCCGGCAGCAGGATGTCCAGCAGGATGAGGTGGGGTTTGAGCGTCCGCGCCTGGCTCAAGGCATGCACGCCGTCGTTGGCCACGATCAACTCATAGCCGTGCCCGGCGAGTTTGTACTGCAGCAACTCGATGAAATCATTTTCATCATCCACAATTAATATCCTTGGGACCATGTCAAAATTTAGCTTATAGGCGGCCAAAAGGCAAAGACGGACAGGTTAATTCCAAGTTACAAACAAGTGACGGAAACCGATGTTGGTGTTCAAAAAAGCTAATCGGCAATAGCGGGCTGTGGTGCCTGATGACCTGGTCCCCTTGAACGGCAGGAGCTGATGTGAGGAGCACCCATCTCCGGTTAGACGTGCTCACCGACCATGAACCGCGCGATCGGAGCGCCGAGCATTGCTCGGCATGGTTGGAAGACTTCCGCTCTCTCTGGTCGAGCAATGCTCGGTGCTCCGGTTCAAGGGAAGCATCCGCGCGGCGCGTTCATCCTGCTTGCGGACGGGCACCTGGATAGGGCTAAAGTGGTATTTTTCAAGTTAATCCCACCGTTCTTGTCATTTTAGAAAAAGGTTTGACATGGCGACCGATGCTTGTTTGAATCAAGTCAAGAAAACCATGTGGGCACGGGCGTCAATCAGAAGTTTTCGCGGGCTCCGCGCCCTACGCGGATGTTCCGTCGCATCCGCATCTCGTCCGGTCGCCCCGCGAAATTCAGCAACCTTGCTCCTAAGCCAATACTTATAACTTATAACAAACATCCAATATGAATCGCATAGGGAAATACATCTGTTGCCTTCTCGTCTTGAGCGCTCTGGCCGCTGCGGCGCAAACACCGCCCAAACTGGCCCTGGCCGAAGTGTCGGTGACGCCCACGCTGGCCGGCAAATTTGGGGCGCGGCCGCCATCGGGGCCGGCAACCGCGGCATCGTCTGCCAATGCGAATGTGCTCGGTGTGTGGCGTGGGGACATGACGTATGCGGGGAAAACGCATCATTTGGACGTGACGATAAAACAATCCGCGGACGGCTCGCTGCACGCTTTGTTTTATAGCCCTGGCCCAAAGTGGTCTTTTGTTTCAACTTCCGTGGTTAGTCAGGGCAATCGCCTGAAAATGACCTGGTATAATGATCGGGCCGCGCCTCCGAACGTAAATACTCTGGAGGGCGATGTGAATCCTGATTTCGGAATCATTCAGGCAGTGTGGAATTGGACCAATCCCAAGGGAGCGCAATCTGAAAAGATCTCCTTGCGCCGCGATCCAGACGCATCCACCGCCGGTTCCGGATACACCGTGGTCCCCGGCGATACGCTCGCCAAGATCGCCGTGAAATACAACGTCCCGCTCAGGGCGCTTGAAGCCGCGAATCCCGGCGTGCCGCCAGCGCAATTGAGACTGGGCCAGCGGCTCGTCATCCCGACGAGTGGTGCGGCTCCTGCCTTGGGTACGCCGGTTTCCTTGGCCGACCTGACGCATTCCCTCACCGTGCAATTGTTTGACCAGTTCAAAGGCGAACAGTTCTTTGGTGTCATGGGTGGTGCCGACCTCAAACAAGCCATCGCCCCGACCGGCCAGCCGCCGAATCCGCCGTACGATTTGGCGAAGCCCGATACGGCCGCGCAGTTCAAACAGGCCGGTATCAATTATCTGTTGGTCACCAGCGTGGAGGATTTTTCGGATCAGACGATTGAGAAGCGGCGGACCAAGGATTTTCATTATCAAACCGGAGTTTATTATGGCGCGAGCGTCTATGCCTCGCGCTTGGGCCGCAACGGTGCTTTCGGCGCCAGCGCTTCCGCCGGTGCCGGGGTGACCACCCAGGGCGGCTTCGACCCGGAAGTCTGGCAGCAACAAACCATCCGACTGACGGTGCGGTGCCAGCTATATGACGCCGCCACGGGAGAACTGAAGAAATCCACCACCGGCACGTTTCCCTTCCAGCGGGATTACACGGCGGTGGCGCAAGGGGTGAATCAGCTATCCACGGCGGACTTGTGTGAAGCGGCGGCCCGCAACGTGGCCGCTTGGGCGGGGGTGCTGGTCGACGATGCCATTTTCCCCATCCGGGTTTATGCCAAGAATGACCAGGAAATCACCATCAGCCGAGGTGCCGAGGCAGGCTTGAAGGTGGGGCAGGTGTTTGATGTTTGCGTCCAAGGCGAGGCAATCAAAGACCCCGATACGGGAAAGATCCTGGGCTATGATGTCAAACCGGTGGGGCGGGTGGCGGTTACGAAACTGGAGCCAAAATTTTCCCATGCGAAGGTGTTGGAAGACAAAGGCATCGTGGCCGGGGCCACCTTGGTGAAAGCTGTATATTAAATGAAAATCGGCATTGTCACCGGCGGCGGCGATTGTCCCGGCTTGAACGCCGTGATTCGCGCCGTGGCTAAGACCGCGGCCAAGCGCGGCTGGGAAACCCTAGGCATCATCGGTGGCTACGACGGCCTGCTGGCGCCGCAGAATTACCGCGTGCTGGATTACCAGGCGCTGGATGGCCTGCTGGTGCGCGGCGGCACCATTCTGGGCACGGCCAATCGCGGGCAGTTTTCCGCCAAGACCGGCCACGGCGAAACCCGGCAGTTGCCCAAGGAATTGATGGACGAAACCAAGCGCGGGATGGAAACGCTGGGCATTTCCGCGCTCGTCTCCGTGGGCGGCGACGGCTCGCTCACCATCGCGCAACAGATGCACGAGGCCGGCATCCCCATCGTGGGCGTGCCCAAGACCATTGACAACGATCTCGCGGCCACCACGACCACGTTCGGGTTCGATTCCGCCGTGGCCTGCGCCACGGATGCGCTCGACCGGCTGCACACCACGGCGGAAAGCCACAACCGCGTGATGGTGCTCGAAGTCATGGGCCGCTACGCCGGCTGGATCGCCATCTACGCGGGCATGGCGGGCGGCGCGGATGTCATCCTTATTCCGGAGATTCCATTCCATTACGAGGCGGTTTGTGAGGCGATCCGGGAACGGGAAAAAAAAGGGAAACACTTCACGCTCATCATCGCCGCCGAAGGTGCAAAGCCAGCGGGGGGCGATTTTGTGACCAGCGGGGCGCAGCAGCAAAATCGCGAGGCGCGGCTGGGCGGCATCGGCGCGGTGGTGGCGGCGGAAATCGAGCAGCGCACCGGCAAGGAAACCCGCGTGATGGTGCTCGGCCACCTGCAACGCGGCGGCAGTCCCACGTTCATGGACCGCGTGCTTTGCACCTTGTTCGGCGCCAAAGCCGTGGAATTGATCACCGAAGGCCGGTTCGGCCGGATGGTCGCGCACAACGGACGTTTTGTGGACAGCGTCTCGCTGGCGGAAGCCACCGGCCGGCTGCGCACAGTGCCGCTGGACGAAGGCTTCGTCCACGCCACCCGTTCGCTGGGGATTTGTCTGGGTGACTAAGCCGCTAAAGACTCACGCCTTTTCCTCGCGGCCTTTGCGGCCTTGATCGAGCAGCATCTTTTGCAATTCACCGAAGGCCTTTGTCTGCGAGGCGCCTTCCACCGTTTTTTCGGCGATGTCCTGGACCTTTTGGTAGGCGGCTTCGAGTTGCTGGGCCAGCTTGGTGCCGGAGGCCAGTAAATCCTTGTTGGCTCGTTCGAGCGCTTCGTTCCGGGCGGCCAGGACATTGCGGTCACCCTCAAACTGTTTGTGCGCCAGATCCTCGCGGCTCTTGGCTTCCAGCCGGAGCCGGTCGCTCGCTTCTTTGACCGCTTGGCCAACGGCGGTTTCCAATTCCTTGGGAAACGCCGCGGCTTTGGCGCGCAGTTCGGCCAGCTCGCGCTCCTTTTCGGCGAGGGCTTTTTCCCGTTCGGCGAATTCTTTCTCGCTCGTTTCGCGCTTGAGCTTGATTTCCTTTTCCAACGCGGTTCTTTCGTCGTTTAGCTTGTCCTTGACCGCCTGTTGCTCGCGTTTGAAACCATAATTGAAGTCTTCCCGGGCGCGATCCTGGGCTTTCTTTTCAGCGGCGTCGCGCTCCTTGACTTCCACTTCGTGCGACTTTTTCTCCTCGTCCCATTCCGCGCGCAGGAAGTCAATTTCCCGCTGCAACTCCTCGCGCTGCCGCGCGATGTCGGCCTCAAAGTCGGCGCGTTTTTGGTTTTGGGCTTCGATCAACGCCGCGAGACTGACGGCTGATTTTTCGATGCCGTAAAGCTCCTTGAGTTCCTGCTCCTTGCTCGCGACGGCCTTCTGGATGCTGTGAAACCGCGCGGATTCACTCGCCAACTGGTCGGAAATATCGGCCAGCATTTTGCCGATCTGCGATTTGAGGTCGCCAATTTCGCGATCAATGCCATCCGCTACCACCGCCGTGGCCACCTTCACCGCTTCCTCGGCGCGTTTCTCTTCCAGCCTGCGTTCCGGCGCCAGTTCGGCGGCGCGCTTTTCCTCCAGTTGCCTGGCCAGGGTCTGGTAGGCCTCCAACATTTCCTGTTTGGTGTTCTTATCGCTGAGCTTCTTGGCCGGCGCGGATTTTTCAGGCATAAAATTCCTATTGGGTGTTTGGCGTTGTCGCTGCAATGTTCATCGCCAGCCTGCCACTCGCCTGCCTAGGTGAAAAGAAAAATCGCGACAGGAAAAAATCACCTTCGGTGGATGCTGTTTTGCAAACGCGCCGTCCTGCTGCCGGTCCTTTTTGCAATAAACACAAGTGACGAGGGTTGAGTTCGCCACCCATTTTGTTTGTCTCTATGGCCGCCCGCGGACTGCTTGCCAAATGGCTGCACTTCAAGGATAAGTATGGCAACGAATGAGTGAGTTGATGGACAAAATCCTGGCCGGCAAACGCGAGTCGCGCCAGCAACTCGCCGCCCTGCCGTTTGCCCGGAAGCTGGAGCTTGTCGAGAAAATGCACAATTATGCGCTTATGCGGGACGTGGTTATGCCGATACCCGCGACGTGGTTTATGAAAACTCCCTGCGCCGCACGGAAGGCCGGTGGAAAAATGAAATGCGCGGCAACCACCCGCTGCCTCAACCTTCAACTCTCAACTGCTCAATAGGCCGTGTCCCGGCCACAGCGTGAACCCAAATGTTCTGGCATTCGATGACATTTGGTGCTATGATTCCGCCATGACAAACGGCCAGATGACAGCGTTTGAGCGACTCGTGCGGCCACTGTCGCAGAGCCTCACCGTCGAGTTGGCGCGCGCCCTCATCGGCGTCCAGGCTGATGCGGAGACGCAATCCCGCTATGAAGAGCTCGCGGACAAACGCACCGAAATCCGGTTGGCTGCCGCCGAACTTGATGAACTCGAAGCCATCGTCCGCGCCAACACCTTCTTGGGCGTGTTGAAAGCCGAGGCCCACGCCCTGCTCGCCCGCGTCAAACCGACCTGAATGGACCAGGCCACCAGCGACCTTGTGCGCCAGCGGGCCGGCCACCGCTGCGAATACTGCCGCCTCCCCCTAACCGGCCTCCGCCCTGCGTTTTCACCTCGAACATATCATCGCCCGTCAGCACGGTGGCACCAATGATGACGCCAATCTCGCCCTCGCCTGTCCTGAGTGTAATTTCCAGAAGGGTGCCAACCTCACTGGTATTGATCCCGACACCGGTGCGGTGACGCGCCTGTTCCATCCCCGCCAAGACCGCTGGGAGAATCATTTCTTCCGCGAGGGTGCCCGCATTGTAGGTAAGACCGCCACGGGACGCACAACGGTCTGGCTGCTGGAGATGAACACCGGCGAGCGCCTGCGCTGGCGGGAAATGCTCGCCCAACTCGGGCTGCTCGAATAAGCACTGGTTTAAGGACAGCCTGGCTTCCCACTTCTGGACCACCCGCGATGTGGCTTAAGAAAACTACCTGCGGCTCACGGAAGGCCGGCGGGAAAATGAATTCATTGTCCTCAACACGCCAGCCGCCCAAATGCCGGCCAGGACTCTGTCCATCGATGCGTTCATTGGCCAATTCAATTTGTGCAGACGCTCCAACCTTCGCAGTGTTATGGTGGACGGACAGTCCGCCGCTATGGCGCAATAATCCGTGTTATCCGGTCTTATCCGTGGTTAAAATTTGGTGTGTTTCGCGTAGAAGCCTGGGTTTCAACCGCCCAAACCCTGGTCTGCTTCCCGGTTGGGGTTCGGGTTTAGAAGGGAAACTCCATGTCCTGTGGCTGCCGCCGGGGCTTTTGCCTGCGCGGTGGCCGGCTGCGTTCCGCCGCGGCTTTCCAGCCTGCGATCAGCTCCTGGGTTTCCCGCCAAGCCTCACGCAACTGCTCTAACTCCTGCGTCAGGTCGCGGCGCATCCGGACTGCCATCAATTCGCGGTCGGCGTGGCGCGAAAAATTCCACGCCGGATTCCGCCGCAGTTCCGATAACTGGCGGTTGAATTGGCGCAACGAGCTTTTCAACTGCGCCGTGATGCGCTGCAGCAGCGAGGCGCTGGTGTGCGCGGTCGTGCCGCTGTCGCCGATTTCGCAGAGGGTGAGGATGACTTCCAGTTGTTCCGCATCGCCCGCTTCGTAAGCGGTCTGCGCCTGATGCCACCATTCGGTCTTTTGCGGCGTCATCTCCCGCTGGCTGTCGGGATGCAGGCGGCGAACCAGCGCGCGATACAGGTCCTTGAGCCGGGATGCCGTGTGCGGCGCGGCGGCGGTATGGCGCTGGCCAGCCGTGCGTCCGCGCCGGTCCTGCGGGCGCGGGCCGGATTCGCCGAACACATCTTCAAAAAATGCGTTCAGCGGATCGTCCTCTTCCTCCTCGGGGTCGCTGAATTCCGGGCGCGGGCCAAACCGTTCTGCTTCGGGTTCGCCGCCGCCGCCGGCCGGGGGCGGCGGTTCGGGTTGGTCGCGAGCTTCCATGACGCGCCGGTACGCGCGGGCGTGCGAAGCCCCGCCAAACATGACCTCGCCTTCGACGAGGAAAATGAAAGCTTCATCCGCCGCGATTTTTTGGCCCAGCTCGCGAGTTTCCGTAAGTAACGCGCCGAAATGGCTGTGCAGCCAGCGCGTGAATTCTGGCTGGTCTTTTTGATGGAACTGGTCGAGCAGCCGCCGTGAGTTATTCAGGTCGCGCAGGGCCTTCTCGTAATCTTTCTTGATTTTGCGCCTGATTTCGGCGCCGTCCGCCAGCACCAGCGCGCGGCAATGGTTGGCCGGATGCGGGTGGGCAACGGCATGACTGTTGATCGGCGATTTGGGTGCGCGGCGTCTCATTTATTTAAGGACGCCGGACACTAACACTCGCTCCGCATGCTTGCCAGCGGATTTTGTCCTACGCGTGTTCGTCCTCATGTTCGTTTTGGAGCCAATCCCAAAGGGATTGTGGCCCAAAGCCCAGCAACGGCGAGTCGGCGAGCTTACCCTGGGTCTGGGGCCAAACGAAATCATCAACCGCAACGCGGTTTTGGCCGTTCCCATGAACCGGAGCGCGGACATTCCTGTCCGCGCGCGCGCCCACGATGACCCAATGCCGACAAAAATGTTCGGACATCCGCGACCGCCCCAAAGAGCGGACAAGAATGTCTGCGCTCCCACGAACCGGCCGTATCGCCGACTGGTTGTCCGCAGGGCATGGACGTGGGTGAGGCGTCTGAATATAATACGACCCGCAGGTTGCCAACCAGCGATTCAGAAGCCAAACTGTCTGCGCTACGGGGGCGGCGTCAGGATGCGCTCTTTCCAACCCGGCAGGGTTGGCAGAAGGTAGCCGGTGTGTCTTTCGGGGGGGCAGCGGGGAGGAACGACTATCGGAACCACGTCAAAAAACCAATGCACCCCGTAGCGTTGCCAGAAGCACACCTCTCCAACCGGCCTTTGAACTTGAAAACCGCAGTTGAGCCACCAAGGAACACAAAGGCTGGATGACAAAGCCATTTCACCTTTCACCTTCTGCGCAAGCCTTCAATCTTCCCCCTGTGGGTTTCTGTTCTTTCGTCTGCCCCATGCGCCGTCCATCCAATCGGTGTCCATCTGTGGTTATCGGTGTCCATCTGTGGTTGCTGGTGGGTTTTCCAGCGATTGCGCCTGTCCCAAAAATGAACAATGATGTCCCGGCAGGGTATAGACGCCATGCCAAAAGCTGGTATTTTGGCATTGTGAAATTTGGCACCGTGATTAATTAAATTGCAGGCCTTGGTTAAAATGCAGTGGGGTTGGTGACGTGTCTCAAAAGTGAACAAGCATGTCCCAATTTGAGATAGAGAGCCAAGCTGAAAAATGGTTTCTCGGTGTCAAAAAGGTGAGAAAAAGCAAACAACAAAAACAAACAGCCAAACACAAAAAGGAAAAAGGAAAGAATATGAAATTAATTAAATACGGATTGCTATTAAGCTTGAGTGCCTTTGCGGCCAGTCAGGCGTCGGCAAACTTGATCGTCAACGGAAATTTTGCTGCCGGGAACACGGGGTTCTCCAGCGCCTACAACTACATTGTTCCTGCTGGCCAGGGCTCCCTGTACCCGGAGGGAGCGTACACAGTGGATACCGACCCCAATTTAGTTCATAATCTGTGGGCGAGTTTTGGCGCTTCTCCTGGAAATGGATCTGCCAACATGCTCATTGTAAACGGAGCCGCGAGTCCAATTGATGTCTGGACGGGCTCCTTGAACGGCACTCTGACTCAGGGGACGACATACAGATTCAGTGCTGACGTGGCGAACCTCTATAGTCCTTTCACAGGCCAGGCAGTTAATCCGGCTGCACTACAGTTCACTGTCGGCGGCAATATGCTTGGCGCCGCTTATACGGCTACAGGCGTTGGTCAGTGGAATCAGTTCACCGCAACCTTTACGGCGACGGCGGCGGAGGCGGGGCTGCCACTCATTACGATCTTTGACAGTCAATTTGCGGCTAGCGGAAACGACTTCGCCTTGGATAACATCTCGTTGACCGCCGTCCCTGAACCCACCACGATGGTTGCCGGTGCCATGTTGCTCCTGCCCTTTGGGATAAGCACGCTGCGGATGTTGCGCAAGAGCCGCATGGCGTAAGATTTCTGACGCTCCGGCTTATATAATTGCTGCTTTTCACGATCAGGCCAGCCTTCAAGGCTGGCCTGGTTCTTTTTGGGCAATTCTCCCTCTCCGCGCTTTGCGGTTTTTCGTCCTGTGCCTGCGCCGGAACGATTGAGTGCAACCACAGACCCGCCGCGCCGGCGCCGGCGCGGCGAGTGGACGCAGATGAACACAGACAAAAATGAGGGTTCGCACGACTCAAGTTCCCAAGCACCGCAGGTGCGAAATCGTTGTAGTAATCCGGCCATGACTGAATTCCGAGCTCCGTTCAGAAGCGGCA
>Ga0316217_10001914_pt1 | contig 26139 bp, 24 predicted proteins | sample 1anoAmetaG_FD_203633 | JGI IMG/M metagenome (GOLD analysis project Ga0316217, IMG submission 203633) | Freshwater microbial communities from Trout Bog Lake, Wisconsin, USA - 1anoA | ecosystem: Environmental > Aquatic > Freshwater > Lake > Hypolimnion/Profundal zone | place: USA: Wisconsin...
AGTGGCGGCTCGACGGCGACGGTTGCGTCCTCTGCGACTTTACCGTCTACCCCGGATTCCGTGGATCTTCTGCCTCCGGCGCCCCTTCCCACGATCCTGGTGATCGACGACGAACTGCTGGACATGGAGTTGCTGGCCGATACCCTGGGCGCCGACTACGAGATGATGTTCGCCACCGAGGGCCTGGCCGGACTGGAGATTGCGGTCAGCAAGTTGCCGGACCTGATCCTGCTGGATGTGATGATGCCGGGGATCGACGGGTACGAAGTGTACAACCGCTTGCGGGAGAATCCGCGCACCACCGACATTCCGGTCATCTTCATCACCGGCCTGGGCGACGTGGCGGCCGAAACCCGAGGCCTGACGCTGGGCGCGGTCGATTACATTACCAAGCCCATCAATCCGGAGCCGGTGAAGGCGCGCGTCCACACCCAGATCAAGGCCAAACTCACCCGCGACAAGTTGACCCAGCTGGCTTCCACCGACGGTCTGACGGGGCTGGCCAACCGCTCCTACTTCGACGCCATGCTGGCCTACGAATGCGCCCGCCATGCGCGCTCCGGCTCGGAACTGTCGCTGATCCTGCTAGATATCGATCATTTCAAGGCCTTCAACGACACCTACGGCCACGTGTGCGGCGACGATTGTTTGCGCGAAGTGGCGCGGGCCATTACCGCGGTTGCCGTGCGCGCCACGGATATTGTCGCCCGCTACGGAGGCGAGGAGTTTGTGTTGCTTCTGCCGGAGACCCATCTGCAAGGCGCGGTGATCCTGGCCGAGAAAGTGCGCAAGTCGATTAACAGTCTTGGCTTGCCGCACGAACACTCGGTGGCCAAGTACGTCACGGCCAGCCTGGGTGTGGCCAGCGCCCGGATGACGCCGGGCAGTTTGATTTTCGACATCGTGGAGGAGGCCGACAAACAGCTCTACCGGGCCAAAGCCACGGGACGCAATCGCGTCGCAAGCCGGGAGTTCGAAGAGACAAGTTGATTGGGCCGATCGCCGAGGCCTCTGGCTGAATGGGAGGCTACGGCGGGCGCAGCAAGCCGGTCCGGACCGCGATTGCTTCCGAGTTTCCGGTTGCCGCACCCGTCAGGCCAGTTCGTCCAGTTTCATTTCCAGGTTGTTTTCCGCAATTTGCGCGGTCGCCCCGCTAGCGCTGGCTCCGGGTGGATCGGGAACCGAGGCTACATACACTCCTGCCGACTCTTCCACGCTTCCCGGGTAATTTTTGCCACCCGCTGTTGCAGAATAAGGCGCGGCCATGTTGGATAGCGGCGCACTGTTCGAAGCTTTCTGTAACTGAGAGGAAAACGAGGAGATTCCGGCAGGAGCAGGAGCGGCGGAGGTGGCGGCACGCGCGGTTTGCACAGGCGCGGTGGAGGACGACGAGGATGCGGGAGTGGATTGGCGCGGCGTCCGGGCCCAATCCATGGTGGATGCGGCTGCTTCTGTTACGCTGCTGATCTGCATGCTTCTCCTATCCGATTCCTAAAAGAATCTTCTCTGTTTCCTGGATCGGCAGGTAGCCAGTACTCGTTCAGCCCTTTCATTACCTGCGTACTCTGTAAGAAGCTAATAAACGGTAATGCTTTTTCTATCTTGGCCGACGCCCGCAGCGGGGTTGCGCCGCTCGTTGCTCCTCCGGCAGGCCCTTTGCGGCGCGGAGAGAACGCTAATTCCCGAGTTTCTGCATGGCAAGGTCGAAGCGGCGCGTCCCATGCGTGTTCCATCCGGAAGTTTTCGAGTCAAACAGAAGAGATGGAACCGAGGATGAAGCAGAAGGAACCTGAAATTGCGCCTGCCCCGGCAAGTGCGCCGGGAGCAAGCGCCTCCCTGGACCCCGCCGGCTGGGCCGATTTTCGCCGCCAGGCGCACCGGATGCTCGACGATCTGCTGGGATCGCCCATCTCTGCGGGGAGCAAGATATTTGGTTCCGTGTAGATGGCGCTTGCGGGGCGCTGGCCGTGCCGGTCCCGGAGCTGGCTCGGCGGCGCAGCGGCATCGAGCGGGCCGGCGCGTTGGCCTTCGATTTTCACAAGTGGGCGCGAGTATCGCGCGAGGATGGTCTGCGGCCAGCTTTATCCGCTGCATCTGGCCATCTCGGCGAACTGGAAGATTCACTACTTCAGCGCGGATATGGCGGAGCGCAGCGATCACCGCGGCGAAGAAGCCGCGTTTCTGGCCAATATGCCGGCCGTTTTGGGCATCAAGGCCATGGCCGCCCTGCAACAGGTACAGACAGTTGCCGGTCTGGATTACGGCGGCATCGACTTCGGCCTGGACGCGGGGGGCAATCTACTGCGGTTTGAAGCCAACGCGACCATGGTTGTCGAGCAGCCGGCGGCAGACCGCCGCTGGGATTATCGGCGCGCGGCCGTGGAACGCATCCACGCGGGGGTGCGCAACCTGTTGTTGACGAGCGCCGGCGCAGTCCGGCCATCGGGGTCTTCCGCATCGCCCGCCGCCCCGTGAGGCGTTGGAGGATGCCGGCTGCCGCGGTTCCCCAACTGTCTTGCCGCGCGGCCCCGCAGGGAGGCGGCTTCTCCCTCGAGGAGAAGCCGGCCGGCGCGATTCCGGCAGGACAAGCGAGCGGGAGAACCGCACTACATGGGCTCGTCCGACCCTTTGGAGAGGACGGTGACCCAGAAGGAGCCTTCCGCGCACTCGAAGGCAAGCCTCTCCTGGATTTGCGATCCGCAGACCCGCAGGTCGTAGTCGCTGCCATCCAGGACCGTGGGCATGGAGAGCCGGACTCCGGCGGTCATGCCGCACTTCATGTTCCCGCCAATCATGTTGGCCAGTTCGCCGAGCACGTCGCGCACGTCGTCGTCGACGGTTTCGGGTGGGTCCATGGCGAGGATGCGGCCGGCAAAATGGCAAGCCTGATCGCGGCTGCACTCGAGCAGCACCGCGCCGCTCCATTCGCCGGTCAATTGGACGAAGGAGGTCAGCCGGTCCCCGCCGGGGTGCCACGGCAACTCGCTGGTGCAAACTTCCAGATCCATCATGGTTGCGAAAACCGATTTCACAATCTCCGCCAACATTTCCACACTCACTTCGGTCAGCATCAAATTCCTCTTATCTCGCCACGTAGACCGTGACGTTTCCAATTGCTTTCCGGTCGAACCACTCTTCCAGGCCGAAGGCCGTCTCGGCGCCGCCCAGCAGAAGCCAACCCCCTCGAAACATCGTGCTATGGAGTTCCTTCATGATGTTCCGCTTGGTCTCGTTGTCGAAATAGATCATCACGTTGCGGCAGAACACCAGATCGAAGGGCCCCAGCGTGCGCATGCTTTTGCGCAGGTCGATGGTGTCGAAGCTGGCCATTTTGCGCACCGCGTCGGTCAATTGCCATTCCATGCCGGCGCGGCGGAAGTACTTGATCAGCAGGGTCACCGGAAGTCCCCGGTTGACCTCGATCTGCTGGTACAAGGCGGTGCGGGCGCGCTCCACCACTTTGGAAGAGAAATCGGTGCCCAGGATCTGGATGTTCCAGTCCTGCAATCCCGCTTCGAGCAGTTGGATGGCCAGGCTGTAAGCCTCCTGCCCGGTAGACGAGGCCGCCGACCAGAAGCGCAGCGTTCGGGTTGCCTGCCGCTCTTCCCTCAATCGCGGCAACAAGACTGTCTTGATGGCCTCGTATTGCCCCGGATCGCGGAAGAAGTAGGTTTCGTTGGTGGTCATGGCCTCGACGACCTGCTGGCCGATCTCCGGGTTGCGCCGGGTGTGCAGCACATCGCACAGGGCGTTGATGGAGCCGAGGCTGAACTGCTTGACGATGGGCGCGAGACGGCTTTCGAAGAGATAGTGTTTGTTGTCTTCCAGGACGATTCCCACTTGGGAATAGATATGCGCCTGGAGGAAACGATAATTCTCCGGGAGGATCTCCGTGACCAATGTTTGACTTCCCATGTTATTTCCTCTCAATTTCTTCCAGTCACGCGAAGAATTTCTGGAACGACTTCATCGAGCGGCAACACGCGGTCGGCCAGACCCGCACTGACAATGGCGCCAGGCATGCCCCAGACGACGCTGGAGGCCTCGTCCTGCGCGAGGACGCTGGCCCCTTGGGCCTTGAGTATCCCCGCGCCGCGCAGGCCGTCCTGGCCCATGCCTGTAAGAACAACGGCAACCGCCGCGCCGCCGTAGATCTCCCCGGCGGCGGTAAACAACGCGTCGACCGCGGGGCGGCAGGAGTTCTGCCGGGGAGACTGATCGAGAAAGACGCGGACGCCGGTCCCGTTGGATGTTAATTTCATGTGAAAGTCCCCAGGCGCAATAAGGATTCTTCCCGGCTCGACGGCCCGGTCCTGGGTGGCTTCCTCGACACGCAGCTTGCAGGTGGAGTCGAGGCGTTCGGCCAGCAGCCGGGTAAAGAGCGGCGGCATGTGCTGCACAACCAGGACGGGCAATGGATAGTTGGCCGGCAGGTTCGGCAGGATAGCGCCGAGGGCGGTCGGCCCGCCGGTGGAAACGCCGATGACCAGCACTTTGGGGCGATCCTTCATGCCCTGCGCGACCGGCGCGCCCAGGCGGATGGGAGCGGCCGCCGGATGGTAGGCAGGCGGGGGCGGAGCTTCCGGCCGCTTTTGCGCCGGGAGGCGGAAGAACTGCATGATCTTGGGGATCATCTCTTCCCGCAAACGGGCCATGGAGAGGTCGAGAGATCCTTCGTTGGAGACCTTGGCCACGTAGTCGTCCGCGCCCAGGGTCAAGGCTTCGAGGGTAATCGCCGCGCCGCGTTCGGTCAGCGTGCTGAACATGATGACCCGCAGATGCGGATATTCGGAACGGATGCGGCGCAACATCTCCAGGCCGTCCATATCCGGCATCTCGATGTCCAAGGTGATGACATCGGGATTCAACTGGGGAATGCGTTGCAGGCCGATGGAGCCGTTGGAAGCGGTCCCAACCACTTCGAGGATGGGGTCCTGTTCGAGCGCATGACTGACCAGCCGGCGGATAACCACCGAATCGTCCACCACGAGCACGCGGACCCGTTCGCCGGGCTGAAGAAAACGCTGGTTCAGTACGGCCATTTCTACACCCTCGACAACGGTGAAATTCCAATCAGTTCGAGCTTTTCCAAGAGAATGTCTTTGGTGAACGGCTTCATGACATACTCGTCGGCGCCAGCTTCCAGGGCCGAGGTCATATGGCTCAACTCCGTCTCGGTGGTAACCATCATCACCTTCATCGAGTCGTAGTCGGAAGTCTGGCGCATCTGCTTGACCAGTTCCAGGCCGTTCATCTCCGGCATGTTCCAATCGGCCAGAACAAGTTTGATGGCATCCTTCTCGACTTCGAGCACCTTGAGAGCCTCTACGCCGTTGCCCGCCTCGCAGGTTTCGTATCCCAGTTCGACAAGTATCCTGCGGATAATCATGCGAATTGTTTTGGAGTCGTCCACAATCAGTGCTTTGCTCATCGTTTATCCGCCTTCGTTTTTGGGGAGGTGACCCGGCGGCTAGCGACCCATCCGCCGGGCTTCTTCTCCGTTCGTCCGTCCGCTCAGTAGGTGTACTTCGATACTGCCGCCTGAAGCTGGGCCGCCATGGAACTCAGCTCCAGGGAAGCCGACTTGGTATCGTTGGCGCCCTGGGTGGTGTTTCTTGCCGAGGTTGCGACGCCGCCGATGTTCTTGGTGATGTCGTTGACGCCCTTGGCAGCTTCGCTCACACTGCGGCCGATCTCGTTGGTGGTGACCGTCTGCTCTTCGACCGCCGAGGCAATGCTGTTGGAGATGTCGTTGATCTGGTTGATGATTGCGCCGATCTCCTCGATCGCCGTGACGGCGCCCTTGGTGACATCCTGGGTGGCCTCGATCTTCTGGCTGATCTCTTCGGTGGCCTTGGCGGTCTGCTTGGCCAGTTCCTTGACCTCGTTGGCCACCACCGCGAAGCCCTTGCCCGCCTCTCCGGCGCGCGCGGCCTCGATGGTGGCATTGAGAGCCAGCAAGTTGGTCTGCTGCGCGATCGAGGTAATGACCTTGATCACGTTGCCGATCTCCATGCTGGATTCGCCCAGCTTGCGCATGGTTTCGTTGGTGGATTGCGCCATGCTCACCGCGTTCTTGGCGACGCGCGCCGAGTCGTTGGCGTTCTTGGAGATCTCGCGGATCGAAGCCTGCATCTGTTCGGCGGCGGTGGCCACCGAAGCGACGTTCCGCGACACCTGTTCGCTGGCCGCCGAGACCACATTGGCCTGCACGGCGGTCTCTTCGGCGGTGCTGGCCATGACCTGGCTGACAGCCGTCAGTTCCTCGGAGGAAGAGGCCAGCGTGCTGGCGCTTTCCGAGGTCGCCTTGAGCGGGGCAACGATGGCTTCCAGGGTCTGGTTGACGCCTTCGATGATCTTGCGATAGTCGCCGTGGTGCTTGGTGACATCGGCGCGCACGCCGACTCGACCGGCGGCCGCGGAGGTAGCCAGCATGTCGGCATCCGCCACCAGGTTTTGCAGCGAGAGGGCCACGTTGTTGACCGCCTGCTTCATCTTTTCGTGGTCGCCCTTGTAGGTGTGCTCGATCAGTTCGTTGATTCTGCCATTGGAAATAAGGGCCAGGATGCGGTTGCTTTCCCCGATGGGCAGCAGGATCGCGTCCAGCATTTCGTTGACGCCCCTCAAGATGCCCGCGTAGGCGCCCTGGAACTGGCCGTGGTTGCCGCGTTCGCTGAGCACACCGTCCTTGGAGGCCACGGTCAGGCGCGCCATTTCCACTTGCAGTCCGGAAAGCACCTTGACGATGCCCACCAGGCTCTTGGCCACCACATCCGTTTCGCAGCGGATGTTGATGAGGACCGACAGGTCGCCGTTGGCGATGCCCTGGGCGGCGCCGGCCTGTTGATGGATGGCGTCGATGCAGGCATTCAGGTTGTTCTTGATCGAGTTGAAGTCGCCGTGGTAGACATCGACGATCTTGGGCGGCGTGTCGCCCTTGGCAATGCGGTCCACGTAGCCGGCGGCCACGTTCAAGGGCCCGATGACGGCATCCAGCGTGTCGTTGACGCCCTGCACGATCATGCGGAAGTCGCCCTGGTGCTTGGTGACGTCTGCGCGGGTCGCCAACTTGCCTTCGACGGCGGCCTTGGAGAGCATGGCGGCATCGGCCACCAGCGCGTTGACGGCGTCGATGCAGGTGTTCAGGTTGCTCTTGAGAACGTTGAAGTCGCCGTGGTATTCGTCTACGATTTTCTCGGGAATGTCGCCCTCGGCGATGCGATCGACATATTTGGCGGCCACGTTCAGCGGCCCGATCACGGCATCCAGAGTCTGGTTGACGCCTTCGACGATGGAGCGGAAGTCGCCCTGGTGCTTGCTCAGATCGGCGCGGACAGCCAGGTTGCCTTGCACGCCGGCCTGCGCCAGCGTGGCGGTATCCTCGGCCAACGCCTTCACGGCATCGACCAGGCCGCGGAAGGAATCCGCCAGTATGCCGACCTCGTCGCCCGATCGATACTCGATCTTCTGGTTCACGTCGCCCTGGGAGATCTTCTTGGCCACTTCGGCCATCAGAGCCAGGGGCTTGGCGATGCTGCGCGAGATGAAGATTCCCAAACCGGTGCCCAGCAATACGCCCAGGACCACCAGGGTGATCAGCAGCGTGCGGGTGCTGCGGAAGTTCTTTTCCGCATCGTCTTTGACCTGTTTGGCCTGATCTTCCTTCGCCGTAGCGAGCTGCGCCAGGAGATCCTCGACGGCATCTGTCTTGGCGCGGCCTTCTCCGAACGAGAACTCGACCGACGGCCGCTTTTGATCGACCTTCTCCTTGGAAACCAGGTCGAGATTCTTGGCGTCGGAGTCCTGGCTTTCTTTCCAGGCCTGCTGCACCTGGGCCAGAAGAGCGAGCCCCTTGTCGGAGTAGATGGTGGCCTTGGCCTTATCGAGGTCGTCGTTGACCAGGCCCTTGAAGGCATCCACTTGCGCCTTGTTTTGGTCCCGCTCCTCCTGGGTATTGGAGAGCAGAGCGTTCTTCACGGCACGGTCGACGCTGACAATGTCGATACTGGCCTGTTTGAGGTAGTCGATGCCGAGGGTTTCCTTCTCGTACGACGACTTGGCCTGGTCCGCGGACTTGCCAAGGTTCACAATGCCGGTGTAACCGACGACGGCAGTGATGACCCCCACAACGATGAACGCCGCCAGGAGTCTGATGCTGATTTTCATGTCGTAGAACCACTTCATTGTCCTTGCTCCCTTCGGGTGGTCGCGCTTCTTCGCAAGCCTTCCTGCCCATCTAATCGCCCGGCCCCGCCAAGCTCACTCGAGCACTCTTCGCGAGATGCTCCCAAGAGACTGTCCAACTCCGGGATGCGGAGTAGCGCCTCGTAATTCAACTGCTGCGTGTTGCTCAACCGATCGCGGCCCAACTGTTATCCCGTTTCCGCTTGCCCCCCGCGCGCAGCTCCATTCGCTTTCTTGAGAGGTGCTCTTCGATTTGCTCTTGGCGCCCCTGCGCGCCCTGGCGCGGTCTCCGGCGGTTCCGGCTGGCCGGCCTCGGCAGCCGAGGCGCCGGAGCGCCTGCGCGTGGATCTTCCCTCGGAGGCCGCGGCTTCGAGCCTTTCGCTGCGGGTGGCTTGGCCGACGTTGACTTCAATTGCCTTTTCCGTGTCGAGGACCAGCAGCAGCCGGTCCTTCAGCTTGTAGACGCCGCGGATCAGCTCGCGCGCGGCGGGGTCCAGGCCCTCGGGCGTCCGCTCGAAGGTGCTGGCATCCATATCAAGGACGTCGCCGATCTCGTCCACCAGCAGGCTGACCGCGCCGTCGGAGGTGCGGACCACCATGTTCATGGGCGCCTGATCTTCGGAGCGCGGCTCCAACTCCAGCCGCCGCCGCATATCGATGGCGGTCACGATCTGGCCGCGCAGGTTGATCAGGCCCTCGATCACGTCCGGGGCTTGCGGCACCGGGCTCATCTGCTGGGCGCGCAACACTTCCTGGACCTGCAGGACATCGACGCCGAAGAACATGTCGGCCACAAAGAAGGTGGAGAACTGACCGCTGTTCTGCGCCATTTGAGAGTTTGGAGTTGCAGTCACAATCGCCATGGGTTATCTCTCCTCTCTCACGCCGACCAGTTCGGCATCGGCAGACTCGGGGGGGGCGACCATGCGCGCCACCGCGTCCAGCACCAGTTCCTGATCGCCCTTGGCCTGGCAATCCCTGAAGCCGGCATTGCGCGCTGCGGATAGCCGCGCGGGATCGCCCTGGTCGGTCAGCGCCAGGACCGGGATACCCACCCACTCCGGCCGGCGGCGCAGAGCGGCGAGCAGGGCCAGACTGCCTTTGTTCGGCAACTCCAGCGCCACCACGATCACGTCCACCGGTTGATGTTCCAGCTTGCGAACCGCCTCGTCGAGATTGGCGGCTTCGAGAACCGTGTAGCCGGCCATGTCCAGCCCGGCCTTGATCATGCCGCGCGCGAAGGCCGAGGCGTCGGCCACGAGGACCGTCTTGCCGTTGGCCTGGCTTCCCGCGCTGGAAGCCCAGTTTCCCTCGGCGGCGCGAATGACCGCGTTGAGGTCGAGGAAATCGGTGACTCGCTTGCCGACGACCGCGGAGCCCAGGATGCCCTTGCGTTCCGACTTCTTGCGCACCGTGGCCGCCTCTTCGACGACATCGACGATCTCGTCAACCACCATGCCGACGCTGCGATCGCCGTCGTTGAAGACCACTACCTGCACGGGATCGGCCACCTCGCCGCGGCTGGCCGCGCCCGACTCCAGCACCTCGCGCAAACTCACCAGCGGGAGGATGCCGTTGCGGTATTGAACAACCTGGCCGCCGCTGGCATGTTCGATGGAGGAGAGCGGGAACTCTTCGAGGCGGGCGACCAGCGAAAGCGGAACCGCCATGCGTTCGAAGGAACCGGCGCGGAAGAGCAGCAAGCGCTGCTTCTCCAACTCCACTTGCGTCTTTTGCTTCTCTGCCGAGCGCGTCTGTTCGCGCGATTCGTCGAAGACGCCGGAACGCTGGCCGATGCCCAGCACGTCGAGGATCAGCGCCACCCGCCCGTCGCCCATGATGGTTGCGCCGGCGTAGAGCGTAAGTCCCTTCAACTGTTTTCCCAGCGGCTTGACGACGATTTCCTGGGTGTCGTTGATGCCGTCCACCACCAGCCCGAATTGCCGGTCTTCGGCTTGCAGGACGACCATGCTGACGGCCTCCGAATCGCCGCCCGATTTCAGGCTCAGCACTTGATTGAGATAGGTGATCGGCAAGAGGCTGCCGCGGCGGCGATAGACCGGGGTTCCGTGCACGTACTCGATATGCTTGCCGGCCAGATCCCCTTCCAGGCGGATCAGTTCGAGCAGGCTGACCTGGGGAATCACGAAGCGTTCGCCGCCGGAGGTGATCACCAGGCCGGGAATGATGGCCAGGGTAAGGGGAATCCTGATCTTGACCGTAGCGCCCTCGCCGGGCCGGCTGAAGAGATCGACGATGCCACCGATCTTCTCGATGTGGGATTTGACCACATCCATGCCGACGCCGCGGCCGGAGATATTGGTGACCGCCTGGGCGGTGGAGAATCCCGGCAGGAAGATCAGGTTGTGGGCTTCGCGATCAGTGAGCTTGTCGACCTGCTCGGGCCGCAGAAGACCCTTTTCGATGGCCTTCTTCTTGACCCGATCGACGTCGATGCCCGCTCCGTCGTCGCCGATTTCGATATTGACTTGCCCGCCTTCGTGGAAGGCGCGAAGCGAGAGTTTTCCTTGCGACGGCTTGCCCGCGCGCACTCGTACATCCGGCATTTCGATGCCATGGTCGCAGGAGTTGCGAACCAGATGCATGAGCGGGTCCTTGATGGCCTCGATGATGGTGCGGTCGAGTTCCGTATCCGCGCCGTCCATCTCCAATTGAATCTGCTTGCCGAGGGCGACGGCCATGTCGCGCACCACGCGGGGGAACTTATTCCAGACCACGCCGATGGGCTGCATGCGCGTCTTCATGACGCCTTCTTGCAGTTCGGTGGTGATCAGGTTGAGCCGCTGGCTGGTGGCGTTGAGGGCTACGTCTTCGCGCTCGGTGTTGTACTGGAGAATCTGGTTGCGGGTCAGCACCAGCTCGCCCACCAGATCCATCAGCTTGTCGAGCAGTCCAACGCCGACGCGGATGTTGGAGTCCACCGCGGCGGAGTGGCGTTCGACATCGTCTTCCCTGCGCCCATCTTCCTGGCGTCTATCTTCTTCCTTGCGGCGGTCTTCGCCGGAACGCCGGTCGTCTTCCGCGCTGGCTGCTTGCACGGCGGGTTTGGCGGGCGGCGCGGCAGGCGGAGGAGCCTGCTCGACGGGAACGGCGGGGGGCAGCGGCTTGGGCGCGGGCGCCGCACTGGCAACCGGCGCGACGGGCGCGGCGGGTGCGGGTGCGGGCGGCTTGGGCGCGGCGACCGGCAATTCCGCCGCCGCGCGCAAACGCGAAGTTAAATCCTCGAAGGCCAGCGGGCCTTCCTTGCCATCGGTTTCAATGGCGGCCAGCACCTGGCGGGTCGCGTCCACCGTCTCCAGAATCAGCGACACCAGGGCCGGATTGAGTTCCCGCTTGCCGTCGCGCAACTGGCTCAGCAAGGTCTCGGCCTGGTGGGTAATCTTTTCTAACGTTGTGAAGGCGAGAAAGCCGCACGCCCCCTTGATGGTGTGAATCGTGCGGAAGATGCTCCCCAACAGCCCCGCGTCCCGCGGGTGCTTTTCGAGTTCAACGAGATCCTGATCCAGGCGCGAGAGATTTTCGTGGCTTTCCACCAAAAACTCTCGGATTGTCTCCATATCTTCCATGCTGGTGTTATCCATGATCCGTTTCCCATTCCCCGGCGCCGTCTACTTTGCAACCGCATTTCCAGAGGGCATGACGGCAGTGTGCGTCCGAGTCTGCTCTATCGGCAGGTCTACCGGACAAATTCAAAGCGGCGACTCTGGTGCGGATGAATTTGCGGATCGGCCTTGAAACAGCGCCGCGGACCCGGCTGCGGGCGTTTGATTTTGGCGGGGACGAAAAGACGACGACGCCCGGAGATACGTTCGAACGGCCCTGTCGCACTCGGCGGCACGCACGGCAGCGACCGGCCGCAAAGGGACACAGCCTGGATGGCTTGCGGTTTGTTGGCACGGGGCGGCCTTGCCGGCGGCGCAACTCCGGAAGTCGATGCCGCAGCGCAGGGGGCCGGGCGGGCGCACCTCCGGGCAAGGTGCGGCTGCTGGAGGATCGCTTCGATTCGATCGCCGCGGTTTCGGGATGCGCAAGGGCCGTTTCCGCTCCCGCGGCATGGATAATGCTCCGGCCGGGGGGCCGCTTGGCGCTGGGGGTTGACGGCGGCCTCCGGGCAACGCCGCTTCCCGGCTGGGCGAACGGGGCGAAATAGGCGCTTTTGGCCGCTCTGGGCCGCGCCTATTGCCACGAGGCTCGCCAAAGGTAGAGAATCTAAACAAGCGGCACAATCCCCGGCAATTGCGGTTGCCGCCCATGCCGGATTTCAGCCTGTTTGAACCGGTCTTGGTTTCACGGGGCGCGCCGCACGGCGGAACGGGATGTCGAGACGGCTCGCCGGAGGCGGCCATCTCGACGCTCTAAAGCGAAGATTCTCGACCGGTTTCAATGGGCTTTCTTGGACTCCTCCATTAACCGTTTTGCAGCAACGTGCCGATAGAGGTCGAAGCGATGTGGGATTTCCCACTTTTCCCACGGATTATCGCGCAGGACTGGTTTTTGAGGGGTTCAAATGGATATTCTTCTAGTGGATGACAGCAGAACGATGCGGATGATCGTACAGCGCGCCATCCGTCAGGCTGGCTATCGCGGGCTCACGGTGGGCGAAGCGGACAATGGGGCACAGGCGATGGAAAAGCTCCGCACCGAACAACCCAAACTCATTCTCTCGGACTGGAACATGCCGGAAATGTCGGGAATCGACTTTCTCCGCCAGGTCAGAGCCGAGGACAACCAAGTGCCCTTCGGTTTTATCACCTCGGAGACGTCGAAAGGGATCAAGGATCTGGCTATGAGTTCCGGGGCCACGTTTTTGATCTCCAAACCGTTTACGCCCGAAGACGTACAAAGAGCATTGATTCCAATTCTTGGCGGGTGTTAGCAAATGGCGGGACCTAGTCCGTTCCTACTTTCGAAGTGTTTTTCGCAGTTGATCAACCGCAAAGTGACCTTTGTCCAAACGGGGCAGGCGCTTGACGGGAAGACCAAGCTGATCTACGGACTCTACAGCCTCTCCCCCATCGAGAGCGCGGTGGTAGTAAAGGCCGACTTGCAGTTGCTCGGCTCGATTGCCGGCGCCCTGGTCGGCCTGCCGGATGCGGTGGTGAAGGATCGCCTCAAAGCCTCCCCTCTGGATGAGTTGCTGCGCGATGCGATCTCCGAGGTGTTCAACATCGCTTCGGCCGCGGTTTCAGCCGAAGGCCGAGCGGTGTTCACCCGGTTCGTGACCGAAGCGATTCTGATCGACGGCGTGGCCGCCAAGGTCTTCAAGGAGCCCTTCCATCGGAACTATTTCACGGTTGCGGTAGACGATTACCAGGGGGGCAGGTTCAGCATATTTTCCCCATTCGTTCCCACCAAAGCTCTTTGAACCTGGTTGAAGACTGCGTGCAGGCGCATCGAAGCCCGGCAAGGGCAGCCGATGCGATGCAGACGAACCGGTTTGCTTCCCATTTGAGTTGAGAGATCGAGCGGCGACGCCCTTGTTTGTGCGCCGCAATGCGCTATGGGGCTTTTGCCTCGCCCGGCTTGGACTCGGCCACCACCACAATATCGACGCGCCGGTTGGCCTTGCGGCCCTCGGCGGAATCGTTGCTGGCGGCGGGGTGGAACTCGCCGTACCCGGCGATGGACATCCGCTGGGGATCGACGCCGGACTCGTCGATCAGCATCATGGCCACCGCCATGGCGCGGGCGGTGGACAAATCCCAGTTGGAATTGAACGAAGCGTTGTGGATGGGCACATTGTCGGAATGGCCTTCCACGCGCATGTTGAGCCCGTATTGCGTGAGCACTGCGGCAATGCGCTTGATCTTGTCTTCGGCGCCGGGCTTGAGCCGCGCTTCGCCGCTGTCGAAGAACCCCAGTTCGTGGAGGCTGATCACGAAACCTTCCGGCGTCATGCGCATCCCGACTTCCTGGCGCTCGATCTCCTTGCCCAATGCCTTGTTGAGCTTTTTTTGCAGCTCGACCGCATCGATGCCTTCGTCTCCGGGCGCGGAGCTGACGGTTTGACTGACCGTATTTCCCGCCTTGCCCTTGCCGGAGGGGGCGCCGTCCGGCGGAAGGGTGGGGAAATACCCCATCTCTTGAAATCCGCTCTTGACCGCGGACGACACTCTCTGGATCGCCTTCTTGTCGTGATAGGCGGAGGCGAAGAGCACGACGAAGAGCGCGAACATGAGGGTCATGAAGTCCGCATACGAGACCATCCAGCGGTCCGCGTGGGGATCCTCCTCGGCTCGCCTGGACCTTCTCATTTCGCCACCAGTTCTTCCCGCCTCGGCAGGGGCTTGGCCTTGCCCGCGCCCTGTCTGCTGAGGTAAACGGTCAGCTTGGCTTCAAGGACCCTGGGACTGGTTCTTTCCACAATGGAAATCACTCCGTCGAGGATCAATTCGCGGAGCACTTGTTTTCTGCGCATCATGGACTTCATCCTCCCCGCGCAGGGCAGGAAGAAGATGTTTGCCGAGCCCACTCCGTAGATGGTCGCCACACAGGCGACCGCGATTCCCTTGCCCACCTCGTTGATATTTTCCAGCCGCTGCATTACCTGGATGAGGCCGATGACCGCGCCCAGGATGCCGATGGTCGGCGCAAAGCCGCCTGCTGCTTCGAAGACCTTGGGGATCTGCTCCTCGCGATCGATCTCGCGGTCCATTTCCAATTCCATGGTCTGGCGCAGCTCGGGGGCATGGGTGCCGTCGACGGCGAGGGTCAGGCATTTCTTCAGGAAGGGATCCTCGATCAATTCCAGTTCCGCATCGAGCGACATCATGCCATTGCGGCGCGCACGGGCCGCGTAGCGCGTCAGATCCTCGATCAGGCGGGCGGCAGGGTCGGGAACATGAAGGAAGACCTCCTTCAGGCTGCGGGCCGCTTGCAGGACCACGGAGAACGGGAACTGCACCATGACCGCGCCGAGCGTGCCACCGAAGACAATGAGGGCCGCGGTGGGCTGCAACATCTGTCCCACCTGGCCGCCGTCCAGCCATAAGCCGACGCCGATGCCGGCGACGGCGATGCCGATTCCGCCCAAAGTGCCCTTATTCACCTTGAGCCTCCTTGGGATGCTTCGGCGGGACGGCTCGATCGCAGTTGTTGTAGATGTTCCGTTCGCTGCGCCCGCAAGGGGCGAGATGGCAGGGATGAGTCCTGGCAGCAAGGGTGCCGGCGCTATCTTCGGAAAGGCGGCAATGCCGACGGGCGATCATGGGTAGACTCCTCCTGCGCTGGCCGGCAAACTGCTCAGTTACAGTTTCAACTCCGGCGTGCCCCAACGGGGACCTGCGACAGTCTTGAAGGAATACTATCGGCCAGAAAGCCCGTGGCTGTCACAGGACCCTCCTATTGCCAGGTAAGGCCGGCCTGGGCGAGCTTCTCGTCCATCTGGAGGGAGGTGAAGGGTTTTAACAAATAGTCGTTGGCTCCAGCCACCAGCGCGCTGTGCAGTTCGCGCATTCCGGGTTCGGCTGTGGCCAGCATGATCACCATGGTGTCGTGCGCGGTTTCATGCCGCAAACGAGTTATGAATTCCAGGCTATTGATCTCGTTGAGATTCCAATCCACCAGGACCAGGTCGGTCTTGCCCAGGGCGTGCAAGACTTCGAGCGCGTCCCGGCCGTTGTCGGCCTCGGCCACCTCGAAGCCTCGCATAGAGAGAATGCGGCGCAGCACGGACCTCATCGTGTTCGAGCTCTCTACCACCAGCGCCTTCATTGTCCCCCCGCCAAATTGCTTTGAGAATTGCCTATCCAAGAACGCCAGCCGCTTGCGGCTCGCCGATGGAACGCCAACGCGGAAACAACCGGCGGCGGCCACCCGGCCATAGGCGCATCAAGCGGACTGAGAAAAGGGCACGCGCTCGCCCATGGCTTCCGGCGTCGCCCCATAGGATGCGACCGACGGCACCGAAGACCCTCCGCCCAGTTGCTCGGGCGGCATGGCCATGGAGAAGTCGAGCTGCTGCCAGGAGGTTCTCACGTGCAGAACCTCTTCGATCAAAGTTTCCAATATCTGCGCGGATTTCTTCGCCGAGGCCTCCAGGATCTTGGCGCGCAAACGCGCATAGAACGTAGCCAGGAGCCGGGCCGGCTCTCCGCCGTTCTTCAAGTCGACCCAGTTCTCCAATTGACCGAGAACCAGCGCGGCATGGTTCAACTCCTTGCAGCGCGTTTCAATGTCGTTCTTTTGAAGAGCGGCGGCGGCGCGGCGGAAATCGCCGGCCAGTGTGTCGAACAGCACGATGATCAGTCCGATGGTGCTGGCGCCGGCGATGGAGGATCTGCGATATGTCATTTCTGTGGTCATTGACGTGTCCCGCTAACTCTTGTTGGTGAAACCAAGTTCCGCGTTGAGTTGCTGTGTCTGTTCGGGCAGCGATTGCAAAGCTTCTTCGGCCTTGCTGAAGTCGGCGGTCAGAAGTATCTGCTGGCTGGCGATGTAACCGGTCTCGAAAGCGTTGATCTGCGAGGTGAGCGCCGCGCTCGACGAACTTATACCGCTCAGGTCCACCTTAAAAGCTCCATCGGCAGGACTGGTGTAGCTGTTCAGCGCGGTGTACATGTTATTCGCAAAGCCATTCAGCGCCGCGCCTTCGAAGAAGTTCTGGACATCCGTGGGGTTGTTGGTCAGCGCGTTGTCGAGGGTGGTTGAATCCACCGCCAAGGTGCCGTCGTCCGCCACGGTAATGCCCAGATCGGCCAGGGAGTTGACCGTGGTGGTGGTTCCTGTTGCCGGGGTAGCGGTGAAGCCGAGCGCTTCTTCCATGGCGCTTTGCAGGCTCACGATGATGGGATCGCTAGCCAGCGCGCCTTGCGCAGTTGTGGTGACCCCGGCCGCACTGGTCGTGCTGGTGTCCTTGAACTGCGTGTTCACCAGATTCAGGGTGGTGTTGTAGTCGGTGACAAACTGGTTGATCGCCGTCGAAATGGCGGAAGCGTTGGAGGCCACGGTCAGATCGATCTGGCTGCCGGGGTCGGCGCCCAGCAGACTCAAGGTAACTCCGGGAATCGCGCCGGTAACGGTATTGGTCGCGCTTTGTATGGGCACGCCGTCCACCGTGACGGAGGCATTCTGCGCGGCGACGGCCTGGGTGAAGCCGAAGGCCGGTTCGTTGATGCTGAAAGAACTGGCGCCGTCGCTGCTGGCCACTTTCAGGTGTGTGCCGTTCGAATCGCTGCCGGCGGTTGCGGTGAGCCCCAGAGGCACGGATGTTTCCGTGGCCGCGGTCATAGCGCCCAGCACGGCGTCGTTGGTCGAAACGGTAATGCCGGTATTGGTGGCGCCTTGCGAGATGACTTCCTGGCCGCCGCTGATTGTGCCGGCGACGGTGGAGGAGAGCGTGCCGGCGGTCACCGCGGCGGCAATGGCGTTATTCAAATCGCCGACGGTATTGGTCGCGGTGGCGGTGAAGGTAAATGTGCTGCCGGTGGCGGGATCCTTGATGGTGGTGACCGATCCGGCGGTAAGTGGTGTCGTGCTGGTCAGCGACGATGCCGCCGAGCTGTAACTGGTAGGCGCGACGGTGGTGTTGTTGATGGCGGTCGCCAGTTGCGCATAGGTCTCGCCAGAAGTCGTGGCGATGGTTGCGGTGCCCGCGCTGCTGGTCAAGGTCACGCTGTTGGCGCCAAGAGTGACCCCGGAGGCCATATCGGGAGAGGTCCAGGATGCGCCTGTATAGTTCGGGGAGGTGATGGTAAAGTCGGCCGCCGAGCCTGACGAATTGGAGATGATTGCCAGCCTGGAGCCGGTGGTGTCGCTCACCACGGTTGCGGTTACGCCCAGCTTGTCTCCATTGATGGCGGAGGCGAGATCGGCCAGTGTATCGCCGGTATTGCCGCTGCCCGTCGCAATGGTCTTTGCGCCGGAAGCGGTCGTGATGGTCATGGACGAAGTCGGCAGCGTCGCGGTCGGACCGCTTGTCTCATCGGAGTACCACGAACCTGTGCTGGCCAGATTGCCGATGACAACCGTGTGCACGCCGGTGGTGGTTCCGGTCGACGCGGTGGCGCTCAGGTAGTTGCTATTGGAAGAAGTCACTGTCCGCGAAGCCAGAGGACCAGCCAAGGAATTCAGGCTCTGCATGTCGCTGGCAAGGGACTCGGCTGCCGTCTGGATGGCCGTCAACGCGGTCGTTTGGGTGCTCAACGTCGTGACGTCGGCCTGCCAGCCCCGCTCGGAGGCGCGGTCGGCATAGATTGCCGCCGCCACCGCGGAAGTTACATCGATGCCCGGCGTGCTTACGCCGGCTTCGGAAGCCAGCATCTGGCTGAGGCTGACGGCGGAATTGACATTCGAGGTGGTGGATGCCGTGGACGACAGGAGCGAATTGACAGACGAAACGGAACTCATGGCTTCTACCTGCTTCTGAAGATGCACCTGTATCCCGGTCCGATAACGGTCCGGGGACGAGTGACTTATGAACTAACAGATCCAGGCAACGCTCCGCGATCGGCTCAAGGAGGATGATACGAAGGTGGCGCCTCGCGGCGCCACCTTCCTTAGTGCGTCGATTGCCGCGTTAACTACTGGACCAGCTTCAACACTGCCTGCTGGGCCTGGTTGGACTGTTGCAGGGCTGCCATGCCGGTGGATTGCAGCACGTTGTACTGGGTCATGTTGGCGACGGTGTGACCGATATCCGCGTTCTGAATGCTGTCGGTCGCGCTTTGCAGGTTGGTGACTGCGTTGTTCATATTGCTGGTGGCCGCCGTCAGCCGGTTGACCGAAGCGCCGATGACGCCGCGCTGCGCGGAGATCTGGTTGATGGCCTTGGTTACTGCGGTCAGGGCCGCCTGCGCATTGGTCGCGCTGGTCAAGTCGTTGGTGTTCAGGCTCAGCGCCGTGGCGGAGAGATTCTGAATCGTGGTGGAAATCTGCGTGTTCGTGTCGCCGTTCGGTGTCACGCCGTCACCGATGTACACGGTGCTGATGTTGGCGGTGGCGGCGGCATTCATCGGTCCGAGCTTGGCAGAGTTGGTGCTAACCGAGATGCCGTTGGTGTCAACGGTTTCTGCGATGACTTCACTGCCGGAGCCGACGCTGCCCGTGACGTGGGACGACAGAGTGCCGGCGGTGACTGCGTTTCCGATCGCCGTATTCAAGTCGTTGATGGTCTTGGTGCCGTCCGATGTGAAGACAAACGTGCCGCCGGTCTTGGCGTCGCTGATGGTGACGTTGTCGCCGCTGGCCAATACGGTGGTCGTGGCCAGGGAGGCCTGCGTCGAGGTGAAGCTGACAGGCTGGGTGTTGTTGAACACGTTCTGCCCGTTGAAGTCGGTGGTCTGGCCAATCTGGTTGATTTCCGACATGATCGACTTGAACTCGTTGTCCAGAGCGGCAGCCTGGCTGTTTGTGCCGGTGGTGATGCCGCTGGTGGAACCTTCGGTGGCCAGGGTAACAGCGCGATTGAGGAGCGTGGTGACCTGGGAGAGAGCGCCGTCGGCGGTCTGCAACATGCCGATACCGTTGCTGGCGTTCTGTTGGGACTGGGTGAGAGCCGCCATGTTGGCTTGCATTCCGGTGGCGATCGACAAGCCGGCTGCATCGTCGGAGCCCGAGTTGATTCTCAAGCCGGTGGACAGTTGGCCAAGGGTCTTCTGCAGGTTGGCCTGGGTGTTGGACAGTGCATTCTCCGCTGACAGGGAGGAGACGCTATTCAGGATTGTGAGTGACATGGTGTGTATCTCCTTTTTGCCCTTTGCGCCTGCACTCGGCTATTTTTGTGGGGCCTGCTTTGAGGCGCCGGTTCGTCGAGAAGGAGGTCGTCTTGGACAGACACTCTATCGACCACCCCGCAGAATGATTTCAATCCCCTTGTTACGTTAGTGCTGTCCCTATTGGCTTTCGAGGCCTGAAGAGGCAGAAACTCCATGCCGCCGCTCGCGTCGATGGTGCGCATTGTCGCTCGATACGAGGGCATTTCTTCTCCTTATATAGGGACCGCAATCCTGCCGGCCCGGAACGGTAAATCGGCTGAGTTGAAGGCTTGGCGAATTACCCAAGCCATCGAGCCAAAGAACGAACGCGTTGAACGGCCGGCTAACCAGTTTGGCCGCTATCTAGGCAGCACGGAGATATCCCCCGCACCTACAGATTTCAATGCTCGCCGGCCGCTTACGCGCAGAGGCCGCTTCTTCTACTTCAGATAGTCGAGCAGCGTTTGCGGCATGACCTTCGCGGCTGCCGCCATCACCGCGTTGTTCTGCATCTCGTCCTGGGAGAGGGCCGTTGCTGTCTGCGCGGTATTGGCGCCGACCAGCGAGGTCTGCTGCGATGTGAGTGTTACTGTTTCCTGGCCGAGGTAGCTTTCCTGGTTGTTCAATTCGCCGATGGTATTGTCCAGCGGCATGCGCTGCTGGCGGACGGAAGTCAATGCGGCGCTCACCGCGCTGACGGCGTTCCCTATATCAGTTGTCGTCCCGCTTTGCAGAGCAGAGATCAGGCTGCCCAGCGAGCCGATGACGTTCGAACCGGTTCCCAGTAAAAGATTGCCGGGAAGATTGGTGGCAACGCTGAGCGAATCGCCGACTTGTGTCGTGTTGACGCTGCTGTTTCCCACGTAGGCGTAGGCATTCGCGACGCCCGTATTGGGAGCGGCGGTCATCGATCCCAGTGCGGCGTCGTTGGAGCTGACCACGATGCCGTCCGCGCTCTTGTTGGTGGCGATGGCCAAGTGGCCCGAGGCATTGACGGTTGCGCTGGTTCCGGCCGAGAGTGTGCCGGCGGAGACCGCGCTGGCCACGGCCGCCTGGAGTGTGGCGATCGTATTGCCGGCCTTGGCCTTGAAGGTCATGGTCTCGCCGGTCGTGGCGTCGCTGATGGTGGTGACCGAACCGGCCGTGAGAGCCGTGGTCGACGAGAGGGGACTTGCCGCCGACCCTTTCGCCGAAGTGTAGGTGGTGGAGGCAGCCACGAAGGGCGGCGTTACGGCTTCGGTGCCGCCGAACAGATAAGAGCCCGAGAACGTCGCGTTCCCGTCGGCGACCACGCTGGAAAGAAAGCCCTGCACCTGGGTCGCGATGCCCTGCCGTTGTGCGCTGGTCACGCTTCCGTTGGCGCCCTCGGTGCCGGCGGTGATGGCCGAGTTCAACGAGGTGACGATCGAGCTGATCGACGAGTCCGCCATTTGCATCTGCGACTGCAGCGAGCTGACGTTGCTGGTGTACTGGTCGACGTTTGCCGATTGGGCAAGGGAGGCGACCAGGTTGGCCGAGGCCGCGGGATCGTCGGAGAGCTGGTTGACGCGCAGGCCGGTGGCCACCTGCTCCTCCGCCGTCGAGAGAGCCTGCTGGCTCTGCTGCATGGCGTATTGCATGTCGGGGACCATGTTTGTAACTCGCATGTCGATCCTCTTGGCGCGGTAGTCCGCCGCGCTCTTTCGTGTTTTTACGCCGCCGAAGCGGTGCCCATGCTCATGGTGGTGGAGAACAGCGATTGAATCGTCGAGACGACGCGCGCCGCGGCCTCGTAGGCCTGCTGATAGGTGATCAGGTTGGCGGATTCCTCGTCGATCGAAACGCCTGAGACCGAGCTCATCTGGTTATTGAGCTGCAACAGGCTGGCGGTGGTTGCGCTGGATTCGGCGCTGGCGTTGGCCGTGAGACTGCCCACCCGATAGACCAGGCTGGCATACGCGTTGCTGGGCGTCTGGCCGGAAGGCAGTGTCTTGGTCTGCACCGCACTCAAGTTGACCAGGTTGCCGTTGCTTCCCGAGGTGCCGTCCGAACTGGCGGCGACCAGCGCGGGGTCGGAGATAGCCATCGAAATCGAAGCGGCCGAGCCGCCAACCGTTGTGGGGACGGTGAAGAAGTTCTGCCCGGCATTTCCGTTTGCGTCGTAGCCGGTTGCCTGGGCCGCATTGATGGCCTTGCCAAACTGATTGGCCAGCGTGTCCAACTGAGTCAAGAGGCCGGGAATGGTGGTGTCGCGCGTCTGGATGGTGCCGCCCAGGTCGCCGCCGGTGAGCGACGCTGTAATGTCGGTGCCGCTTGAATCGAGGACGTGCGTTTTGCCGTCGCCGAGGTTGGTGGTTTGCAATGCGAAGCTCTGCGAAGCGGCCACCAGCGGAGTGCCATTGCCGGTAGTCAGCGTCACGCCTTCGTTGGTCTGTGTTATCGATACATTGGTCAGTTTCGACAGACTCAACACCAACTGGTCCTGCTGATCCTGGAGCGTTCCCGCGTCTTTCCCGGTCGAATTCAGCTCGGCGATCTGGGGATTCAAGGCCGCAATCTGCTTGGTCAACTGGTTGATCTGGCTGACATCCTGAGTGACCTGGGTATTGAGCCCGGTCTGCTGCGAGGTCAGAGTATTCGATGCGGAGTTGAAGGCGGTGGCCAGGTTCTGTCCCGCGGTGAGCACTGCCTGGCGCGAGGAAGTGCTGCTCGGGTTGGTGGACAGGCTGGAGATGCTGGAGAACAGCGCCGACATGTCCGTTCCGATGTCGTTGGTGGTGACGGCGAAGGTGGGCTGAATCTCCTGCATGGTGGACAGTTGCGCGTTGGCGCCGCTCTGCGCCGTGGTCTCTTGTTCGATCTGCCTTTGCAGCAGTTCGTTGCGCACGCTTTGAAAGCCCAAAAGATCGACTCCGTTGCCGGAGCTGACGCTGCCCTCGTTGGGCGTGGCTTCCTGGACAACGGCGATCTCCCGGGTGTATCCGGGTGTGTTGGCGTTGGCAATATTGTTGTTGGTCACCTGGAGCGAGGCGGTAGCGGCGCCCAGCGAATGCACGGCCATGTTCAGCGAGCTGCTCAATGAGGCCATAGATTACATCTCGCAAGACCAGGTCTGATGTTTCGACCTGGGCCCGCGAGCCTCCTGGAATTGCCCTGTTTGGCTTTTGCACAATAAGGAGAGGAGAGCGATCGACCTGCCGGAGTGGCGCAGCAGCGCCGCATACTGCAAATTCAGCTGGTTGAGCGCTGCGCTGGCCGCTTCGATCTTCCGCTCCATGGCGTTGTCGATGCCGGGGAGGGAGTATTGTTCGGGCGCGCGCAATGCTTCGGCGACGGTATTGGCCATGGAGGCAAGGCTGGCGCAAAGCATTTCCTGCTTGGCGACACTCTCTTGGAACCTGGACAGTGAATTGGCGGCAATAGCGTTGGTGGCAGCGGAGATCTCAAACGCCAACTCCTGCAAATGTTGCAGGTAGGTGGCGGCGATCAGATCGCGCGTCTGGCGTGCTGCTCCGTTCATCGAAGGGTCCTTCTGGCCGAATCTCTCCGGCGTTTTCACTTCTGCTCAAAACCAGCCGAGCAGCCACACGGTTTCTCCCTTGGGGAGCAACCGCTTTGCCCATTGACGCAAGGGCAACGTGTACAGTGAAAACGCTGGGGTCTCAGGCGAGAGAAACCCTATAAGCGCCTTCTATGCCTATCTACACGTCTTTGCTGGTGACAATCGCGTCAGCAGTCTTCGATGCGTCAACATGATACTCGCCGCTGTTTACACTCTGGCGGAGAGCGTCCACTTTGCCCTGACGAACTTCAGGGGAATTCATTGCCTGGCTGGTCAGCGACTGGACCGAATGCGTGTCGGAATGGAAGGTGGTTGTGTCCTGCGTAACACTGTGTGCGCTGGACAAACCTCCACTGGTGACTCTCTTTGCGGCCGTGTCAACTGGCTGCATTGATACCGTTGGACTGTTCACATCGATTTTCATTGGACTACTCCTGTCTCAACGGTACCTCTATCGGCGCTTCCTTCAAAAGGTTTCAGTTACCAACGTACGTTACCGCAAATGCCACATTCGTAACTAGTTACCACCCTCTTTGGAGGGGTTTTGGTTACTTTTCTCTGCACTTGCCACCCGCGCGTCCTCGGCTTTGTGCAGTTGAGTTGAGATCATCTTGGCGATGCCAATGCCGCCGGCGGCGGTCATCGAGGCCCCCAGCGACTGCATGGCCATGCCCTGAAACTGTTCCTTGCCCGAGTCCCCATCCTCGTCCTCGTCTCCTCCGGGAACCGAAGCAAAACTCTGCTCGGCCTGTTGCAGCCAGTTACTCAGCAGGATGGATTCGAAGTCCTTTGCCGACTTCTCGATCTTGGCGTTCTGAGTATGCGCCGAGTTTGCCTGCCGCATGACCCAGTCGGTTTGCGAAGCCGGGCCTGCGATGGGCAGCGCCGCGATCGGATTGAGCGGTGAAAACGAGGACATCAGATCACCTCCAGATCGGCCTGCAAGCCACCGGCGGCCTTGATGGCCTGAAGAATCGAGATGATGTCGTGGGAGGTGGCGCCAATGGCATGGAGTCCCTTGATCAGCTCGTCGACGTTGGCCCCCTCTTGCAGTTGGATAGACTGGGCGGGCGCGTCGTTCACGGTGGTCCTGGTTTCTTCCACCACCTCCGGCTTGCCCGGCACGATCATCTTGCCGTCGATCGTAGGCTGTCCCGGCAAAACGACGTGGGTCGTCTCCACGTTGATGCTCAAGCTGCCATGGATCACGGAAACCGGGGAAAGGCGCACGTCGCCGCCCATCACGATGGTTCCGGTGCGCTCGTTGACCACGACCTTGGCCGGCGACTGGAAATGGATGGAGAGGTTCTGCACGCGCGAGATGAGGATGGGCACGGAAGTCGCGCCGCTTTCGGCGACATCGACATCGATGCGGCGGCTGTCGAGCGCGTTGGCGATCGTCTTGCCGAACTCCTTGTTGATGACGTCGGCGACGTCGCGCGCGGCGGTGAAGTCGGAGTTCAACAGCAGGAGCGAGACGGTCTTGAAGCGGCTCAAATCGACGGCCGCATCGCGTTCCACCTCGCCGCCCTCGGCGATTCTGCCGACCGTCAGATGATTGACTTGCTTGGAATTTCCGGACATGCCCTCGGAATAGCCTCCGATGACCAGGGGCCCTTGGGCCTCGGCGTAGACCTCTCCGTTGGGCGCCCGCAGCGCGGTCATCAACAGCACCCCGCCCTGAATGCTCTTGGCGTCGCCCACCGACGACACGGTTACATCGAGTTTCATTCCCGGCCGCGCGAACGCCGGCAGGGTTGCCGTGACAAAGACGGCGGCGACATTCTTGACCACCACCACGCCGGGCGAGATCTGCACGCCCATGCGCTGCAAGGAATTGGCCAGCGTCTGCACGGTAAAGAAAGTCTGTTGCGTATCTCCGGTGCGGGTCAGGCCGACCACCAGGCCGTAACCGACCAGTTGGTTGTCGCGCACGCCTTGAATCTGCGTCACGTCGCGAATCAGCACCCTGCGGTCCACCTCCGACGCGCGCAGCGCAAGCGCGGAGAAGACCAGCAGAACCGCCAGCAGGGCGAGCCGCCCCGGCCGGTCAGGCCGATTCCCGAATTCCGTTTTGCGCAACATGCCGTTCAAAAGTTCAGCAGCCATAGGAGAGCCTTGGTAAGAAAGTTCGGCGGACGCGTGCCGTCGGAGATGATTCCCTTGCCCTTCATCTCGATTTCGAGATTGCTGAGCGACGAGGAGAGGACCGTGTTGTTGGGGCCAATATCGCCCGGCCGGATCATGCCGCGCACGACGACATTCTCATGCTGGTTGTTCATGAAGATCTGCCGGCCCGCCTCCACCACCAGGTTGCCGCCGGGAAGCACGGCAATCACCTGCCCGGTGAGATTGGTCTGGAAGAGGGTATTGGAGGCCGTCGAACCTTGTCCCTTCAGTGCATGAGCCGAGTTCGCGGCGAACAGAGGGTTGGTGGCCGATGGCGTCTGGCCGAAGAGGCCGGTGATGCCGGAGCTGGTGGTGAAGCTGCGCTCGCTGTCGACGGTGCCGGACTGGGTGGCCGTGGTCTGCACCGAGACCTGGATGGTAATGGTGTCGTTCAGGTGATGCGCCTTGTAATCGACGGAGAAATCGGTCAGCGGACTTTGCGCGGTCCACAGGCTCCCCACGGTGTGTTCGTTTTCCGAGGGGATATTCTTCTCCTGCAAGCGCGTGATGTAATCCGCGCGCAGTTGCTCA
>Ga0316217_10001915_pt1 | contig 26117 bp, 23 predicted proteins | sample 1anoAmetaG_FD_203633 | JGI IMG/M metagenome (GOLD analysis project Ga0316217, IMG submission 203633) | Freshwater microbial communities from Trout Bog Lake, Wisconsin, USA - 1anoA | ecosystem: Environmental > Aquatic > Freshwater > Lake > Hypolimnion/Profundal zone | place: USA: Wisconsin...
ACCCCTCACAAATAATATATAAGGTTGTATAAAAAAGTATAGGAAAGTATAGAAATGTATAGGTCTTCGAATTTTCGCCTATCCCTTCAGTATAATCCTTTCGCCCAAATCCTCAGCAGCGGCACATCTGTTATCGGTTTTATGTTTCATAGCAGCAATTCTGACTTTCACCTTCTAAATTACTCATATAACTCAACCAATCCAATAGTGGTGTAAAAAAGGCATATTATTTATACAATCGATATAGTTCATATAAACAATATAGTTTGTATAAAACGCTGCAATTTGAATAAAATGGGTTATTTAACGCACGCCATTACCCGCATTACAAATGCAGACGGGACGAGCTTAGCTACGCTTCAATTTTCTAAAAAACCGACGCGGTCCTACAATAAAAAATAAATATTGCCGTATATGTATTTATTTTTCGGAATCTCTGCAAATACCGGTATATTTAGATTATTCAAAATTCGGGCATGAAACAGAACTTACTAGCTATTCTAATAGTTTTCATGTTACCAGGATTTAGCCCCCTGGCTGCACAATTTTGTTCAAACCATAACTACAATATACAGGTTACCGATACACTTATATCACCTGCATGTGCACAAAACGGTCAGATAAATGTTGGTGTAACCGGAGGCGCCGCTCCGTATACTTTTCAGTGGTACCTGGCCTATACCACACAGGTTATTGCCAACACCCAGAACCTAACCAGCGCCTATGCCGGCGACTATATGTTACTGGTAACCGACAACAATGGTACCTGCACCAATTATTACGCGGTAATTCCTCCCGCTTTCGAATTAATTACATTTACAGAACCAGATACCTCATGCCCCATACACAGTGGCACGGCAAATGTAATACCAATTAATGGAAGACCTCCCTATTCATATCTTTGGAGTAACGGCGGAACAACGGGCACAATAACACATCTTACCGGTGGCACGTACGATGTAACGGTAACCGATTCTGCAGGATGCCAGGTTGTTGCAAGCCACAACGATTCAGTTAACCTTAGCCTTTATAGTTACGGGCAACTAAATATTAGTCTTACAGGCTATAATCCCAGCACCTGTGCTGATACCAACGGAAGCGTATCCGCCGTTGTAACGGGTGGTAATCCCCCTTATATCTATAAGTGGAGCGCGGCATTCGATGGCGTGCCCAATCCCGCCTGGACTACGGCTCAAATCAATAATCTGGCGGGAAATGAGGCTTACTATATAACAGTTACTGATTCCATTGGGTGCCTTGGTATGAGCCAGTACGATAATCTGGTATTCACTAACCCCATTGTTATTACCTGTGCCACTACCCCCCAAAACTGCCTTAACCTGAACGGAACGGCCAGTGCTGTTGCGAACGGAATTACCGGACCGTATAGTTACGTATGGAGTAATGGCAGCACCGCTCAAAGCATAACCGGGCTTAGCCAGGGGTATTTTACCGTTACTGTAACGGATATTAATGGCTGCAGTAACAAGGCCACGACATATGTAAGTTATTACTCTCCTATTTATATAAACCTTACTTATGTAAATCAACAATGTACCGTATTGGGTTCAGCCAGTACGGCGCCCACGCTGGGGACCACCCCGTATTCCTTTTTATGGAGCACCGGCGCTACAACTTCTTCCATCAATTCGTTACACGCCGGTAATAGTTACCATGTAACAGTAACAGATAATGCCGGCTGCAGTGCTGCCGGCGGAATAGAAATTTATGATGTTAGTCCCATTCTTCCCAACGAAACACACACAGACCAGCTTTGCAGCGTTCAATCCGGGGCTATTACCCTGGCGCCTTCAGGCGGTGCTGCACCATATACCTACCTCTGGTCATCAGGCCAAACAACATCTGCCATCATCGGTTTACAAACAGGTTTATATTATTTTACAATTACAGATAGTATCGGCTGCCAGAATAGCGAATCAGTTTATATCAATTACAACCCGGGGTTTTCGGCCATGTTATTTAGTACAGCCTCACCCACCTGTACTTCGGCAAACGGAGAGCTTGGTGCTCAGATTATCAGTGGCACCGGTCCGTTTACTTACCTCTGGAATAATGGCTCAACAAATTCAATAAACAATGGACTGGCATCGGGTTATTATTCAGTAACCATAACTTCCAACAATGGGTGCAGCGTTGAAAAGGACACCAGCCTGGGTTCGGTAAGTCCTTTATATGCGTATGTAAGCGCTATTCCGGCTACATGTATTTTTACAAACGACGGGGTTGCTACGGTTAGCATTTATGATGGTACCCCCCCTTTTACTTATGCCTGGGGCAATGGCTCTGTGGCTTCATATGCCGATAGCCTGGATGCCAGATGGGGAATTGGGGTGCGTGTAACTGATGCTAATGGTTGCACGGCTGACGCCTATGTTAATGATATAGGATATACCAGCCTGAATTGCGCTGCAATTATAAGTGGCACCGTTGTGAATGATGCAAACTCTGATTGCCAGCGCGATAGTAATGACGGCTTTTTACAAAACGCCTATATTACCTGCGCTCCGGGGGGCTATGGCACTTTAACAGATGTTTATGGCAATTACCAAATGATAGTGCCACCTGCCAGCTATGCCATTACGCAATTTGCCCAGTACCGCGAGCAGGCTTGTCCCGATGGTTCAATTGTATTAAACAACTGCAGTGCAGACTCAACGTATACCGGCAATAATTTTTACGACAGGCCTCTTGATGTAAAAGACTTAAGAGTAAGTTTAAGCAATTACGAATTACCACAACCTGGTCGTACGCAAACAATTGAGGTTTACTATGAAAACAACGGGCTGTACAGCGTAGGTAACGCCCAGGTTACATTTAATTACGATACCGGTGTGATTTACATTAGTGGTGGAGATTCGGTAGACCCTGTGCACCATATGGTAACCATAAACTGCGGCACCCTGGCACCGGTAAGCGGAGGCGGCTTTGCTGATGTTACATTTGCTACCCCGACCACTACACCATTGGGAACGATAGAAACATTTACTGCAACCATTACTCCGCTGGTTGGCGATGCCACCCCTCCAAACAATAGTGAAACGCAGCAGTTTACAGTGGTAAGCTCCTACGACCCCAATTACCTTTTAGTTTCACCACAGGGTAGTGGAACGCCCGGGTATATCTCAACAAATGATTCAGTTTTAAAATATACTATTCACTTTCAAAACACAGGCACCTTTCAAACAAGCGTTATAGCCATTCGCGATACACTCGACCCAAACCTTGATTTGTCAACCATCCAAATTGGTGCCTCCAGTTTTCCTGTAACCATGAAACTATTAAATAACACGCTGATATTTTTATTAGATCCTATTTACCTTCCCGATAGCGCAACCGACCCGATTGCCAGCAATGGCATTGTATCGTTTTACATTAAGCAGCGAAAAGGTTTAGCCGCAGGAACCCAAATACACAACCGCGCAGGTATTTATTTCGACTATAACCTGCCGGTGCCTACCAATACCACCCTTAACACTTTGGATAATAATGGGAATACCGAAGAAAACACTACCGACGCTTTTAATATTCAATTAAACGAAAACCCAACAACGGGCTCTTCTGCATTAATACTAAATGTAAGCGAAAACTTTTCGGGCTACATGCTGCTAACAAATATGCTGGGGCAAAAACTATCAAGCCAAAACCTGAATTTAACTCCGGGAGTTTATAACCTTCCCCTGGTTCTAAACAACTTTGCCAGCGGCACATACCTGGTGTACGTTCGCGATGCGAAACATTCAAAATGCTTGCATATCGTCAGAGATTAGCAAGACGAGTTACAAGTGTTTAAATACAATCACTACAGTTTGAAAGCAAAACAGTACACAGGAAATTGTGCGGATTAGACACATGATTAATAAAATGCATTCTATCCATGGCAAGCTACGCAAGTATAGCCACGCAGCAAACCCCTTACCAGCTGGCTACAAGTCGGTCAAACGATTTTCCTCGCATTAGGCATCGCGTAGTCGTCAAACCAGGTAATTGTTCTTTGAAATATTGCTTTCAACTAAAGCTCAGGAACTCATCTTTTTACGGATGCGGCTGAGGCTTTCGGGATGTATGCCCAGGTAGCGGGCAATGCGGTGAACCGGAATTTTTAGAATCAAATCGGGTTGCGATTGCATAAGTTCAAGGTATCGCTGCTCGGCACTTTTCGACAGGAAATCAATTTCACGTTTAGAGCGCAGCAAAAAAATCTGCTCGCTTATAAATCTGCCAAGTTGGTTGGCGCCTAAAGAAGTTTTGTACTGATCTTTAAGTTCGGCCCACAAATAGGTTTCCACTTCGCAGTCTTCAATAGCCGTAATAGCAATGCGTGATGGACGGCCCGTTAACAGGGTGCTGTATGCGCCAATAACACTGTTTGGAAAAAAGAAATCGTAAATCCATTCCTTTTTACCAGGTACGGTAACCTCAACAATGCCTTCTTTTAAGAAATGAAAGTTGCTCTCCAGCTTGCCCGCTTCCACCAGTACCTGTCCCTTGGGAACTTTTTGAATGGTTGGATGCAGCTTTAAACTTGCCTCATCCAGCTCATCGCCCATAATACTTTTAAAATGTGCTATCATCATGGTATCGGCTAAAATACTATTTACTGATTATATGGCCGAACTATTTTTAAGTATTTGTATAGCCAGGATTAAGCTTACAATATTTTACGTGCTAAACCGACATAAATACAAGCCATTGGCCCGAGCCATAGAAGTGAAAAATTCGCTAAAACTTTATTGAAATTATTTTAAAAAAACTGTGATTGGTTAAAACAAAGCGACTTAGCTTTGCGTTGTATTTCCCGATAGATAATCCTTTCATCCTCTCCTTAAGTTCACTATATGAAGATTGCTTTTACTTCAAGGACTCATGAAGTCCTGCTACCCCGGTTTAGTATTATGCTGATTGCCCTATTTGGGCTGTTTTACGCGTTGCCCGTCCAGGCTCAAACCAATGTTTTGAATATTGACATTGTGCGCGATAAGTGGGGCGTGCCGCATATTTACGGAAAGACGGATGCGGAAACCGCTTACGGGCTTGCCTGGGCTACCAGTGAAGATGACTTTAGAACCGTGCAGCGCATGTTGCTGGCAGTAAAAGGAAAACTGGGCGAAGTTGACGGGCAAGGCGGCGCCATTCTTGACTTCCTGGCCTTTATAGCCGGTGTTGAGCGCGTAGTTAATGAGCAATACGATACCGCGTTTTCAGCCGGCTACAAAAAAATACTGGAGGCTTATGCCGAAGGACTGAATGCCTATGCATCTACCCACGGCGGTGAAATTTTAAGAAAAGGAGTTTTTCCGGTAACTGAAAAGGATATTGTAAAGGAGTATGTGCTTACCAATGTGCTGCTAACTAGCGTTTACCTGGATATTCAGAAAATATTTACGGGCGACATTAAATTATATGAAGAGAACTATCCGCAGGGTTCGAACGCCTTTGCGTTTAACCATACCCGTACGCAGGATGGAAAAACTTACCTGGCGGTTAATTCGCACCAGCCGTTAGAGGGTATGTTTTCGTGGTACGAGGCCCATATTAATAGTGATGAGGGGTTGAACATGCTTGGAGCTACATTTCCGGGAGGCTCAAGTATTTTTGTCGGCACTAACCCCAACCTGGGCTGGGCCTGCACGCTGAATCACCCTGATATGGATGATGTGTACAAGCTGGATATGAACCCGCGTAAAAGTTTGCAATACTGGTTTGACGACCACTGGGAAACCCTGGAAGTACGGAAGAAAACGGTGCGGGTGAAACTGGGGCCTATTCGCTTGCCCATAACCAAAACGTTTTACTGGAGCAAGTACGGTACCACTATCGAAAGCCACGGCAACTATTATGCTGTGCGCTTTGCAGCCAATATGGACGTTAAAAGTGCCGAGCAGATGTACCGGTTGAATAAAGCAAAAAGCTTTAGTGAATGGCGGAACGTAATGCGGGGTAACCACATACCGGGTATGAATTTTATGTATGCCGACCGCAGTGATACTATATTTTATGTAAGCACGGCCCAAATGCCTTTCCGTAACCCGGCTTATAACTGGAAAAAAGTATTACCCGGTAATACTTCCGCTACCTTATGGCCGGCTAAATTCCATTCGTTCGACTCTATACCCCAATTGCTAAACCCCGGTTGTGGTTATATGGTAAGCACCAATAATTCGTGCTTTGATGTGGCTCCTAAAGCATTTAACCTGAAACCCGAAAATTATGACCCCACTTATGGCTACGGCACTGAAAAAAATAACCGCAGCATTATGGCCCATTACCTGATTGGTAAGGTTGATAAGCTGAATTACGATGACTTTAAACGCATTAAGTTTAACCGCGCTTTTAACGACAGCATGTACGATTATAATTTGGATAATGTAATGACCCTGATGAATCTGAATCCGTTAAAATATCCCGAGTTAGCCGATGCTATAGCAGTTATGCGCGCCTGGAACCACGGAAGCGAACCCGATAACAAGGAGGCCGCGCTGGTTTCATTTGCTTTGTATAATGTAATTGACATTATTAGCGCCAAGGGTAATGAATATGAAAACAACCGGTTTCCTGAGCGCCAATATGCCGAGGCTTTGCGCGAAGCCAAGAGACATATGCTGGAATATTTTGGCTCGTTGAGGGTGCCACTAGGTGATGTTCAAAAACATGTGCGCGGAAATGTGGTGCTACCGGTTGGCGGGGTACCCGAAGTGCTGGCCGCCAGTATTACTCAGCCTTATAAAAACGGGATGCGTAAAACCTATGTGGGCGACTCTTATATAGAACTGGTTAGGTACTCGAAAGACAGTGTGCAGATAGAATCTGTAAATGCTTTCGGTGCCTCAGCCAAGCCGAACAGCCCGCATTATACCGACCAGATGCAGATGTTTGTAGACCAGAAACTAAAGCCGATGACGCTGGATAAAGACGTTATTTACAAAAACGCTGAACGTATTTACCACCCCGGCAAAGAGAAGGACGAAAAAGACAGGGGCCTGTTTTCAAAATTATAGTAAGTGCCGGCGAAAACTTAAAACTGGTATCTAAAGCCTCCGCTTAAACCAAGGTCGTACTTGTATTTGCCCGAAGACCCTATTTTTTGGTTGGTCATATCAAAAACAGGTTCGGCGAAAAATACGGCATGCTTTTGAAGAATAAACTCAGCGCCCGCACTGGCATAAAAAGAGGTATAGAATTGTCGTGACTGGTTGATGGATAAACCGGCGTAACTGTTATAGGGGTCGCCTACAGAAACAATTCCCAGTGTTTGCGGCAGATTACCTGCCTGGGGGCTGAAGTTATTCTGGCCAAAATTAGTAAAGCCGTTAAAAGCCTCCTTTAGCTTTATGTGTGTGGTAATACCGGCGCCCAGGTAAAACCTGAAATGAGGTTTAGAAACAGCGTAACCCTTCACGCCTATCGGAATTGCCAGTTCGGTTATTGTTGAAGAGTAATCAGGCAGATAGTTAGGGTCGCTGGTAAAAACCTTAAAAGAGGTTTGGGAAAACAGGATAGCGTTGGTAATGGCAAAGCGCTTAAAAAACATAAAGTCCTGCGTAATACCGGCCATGTATGAAGGGATGCCGTAAAATTCGTTAGACGAGCCGGCTCCTTTTTGATGACCCAAAGTTGCGCCAGATACATTAGCCAAAACGCCGATGGAATAGTTGAATATTTTTTTCTTTAGTTTTTTGAGATTGACGTCTTCCTCGTCTTTTTTCATAAGCGGTAAAGCGGGGTTTGTTTCATCGCCAAATTCAAACCCTGATTGAAAAGCAAGTGTGGCGGGGTCCAACAGAGCAGGGGTTTCGCCGGTGCTTGCCACTGCACCGGTTCCGCTGTAAGCGGTTGAAGATGCCGGCTGAGAGTTGGTTTGTTTGCTGTTGGTAGAGGCTTTGGCTATTTGGCCGGTTCCGGTACTGGTACCTTTAACCCGGATTTTGCCCTTGCTTTGGCTGCTATGCGCTTTACCCGGCGCCTGATTTTTTGCGGTGGCGAATATGAAATTATCCTGACCCGCCTGCGATAATTTTGGCGGGCTTACCGGTTGAACGCCATTGCGTTTGGTGACCTGAAAATTTGATGATGCGGCTGGATTTTGAACAGCGTTCCTTAACATATTGTTTGCTTTACTGCCTGGGACAGCACCGACCCCGGTAGGATTTACAGTAACATTTGCCAAAGGCGAAACCACGCTGGATGACTGGCTGATAATAACCGGTGTGCTGCCTGCAACAGTGTTTGTGGCAATACCGGGGCCACGTTCAAACTGCCTGTAGCCCAACAAAGCAGCAATGAATAAGCCGGCGGCCACACCGCTAAACCACCACCAAAAAAATCTTTTAGGTTGGGTTTTTTCGTTCAACATGGTTTCCATTTGCGCCCAGGCTTTGGGGTCATACGGAAACTCCATGTTTTGGAGTTTATCACGCATCTCTTTATCCGAATTATTTTCCATATGCAATTAAATTCACTTTGTTTTGTTCAATAATCATGGCCTGTAAATTTGCCCGCGCCTTGGCCAGGTTCGATTTTGAAGTACCTTCGTTAATACCCAGCATTTCGGCAATTTCGCCGTGGTTATAGCCCTCCACCACATACAGGTTAAAAACAGTACGGTAAGCGGGGCTTAGTTTGTTCACCATTTCCATAATGTGTTCGGCGCTCAGTTCGCTTATTATGTCGGCGCTGTCTTCGGCAAAAACCGTTTTTTCAATATCGCTGTGTGCATGCCTTATTTCGCTTCGCAAGTAATCAATAGCGGTGTTAACCATAATGCGGTAAATCCAGGCCTCCAGGTTACCACCTCTCTTACTGAAAGATTCGATAGTTTTAAAAACTTTGAAAAAGCCCATGTTCAAAATCTCTGTAGCCTGTTCGCGATGCGATGAGTAACGCATGCAAACCCCCATCATCTTGCCATAGTAGCGCTCGTATAACCGCTTTTGCGCAAGACGTTCATTTTTAACACACCCCCTGATGAGTTCTTCTTCCACTTTGCTGAACGAGATATGCATGAAATTAAAGTTTATTGCTCAAAGCGCCGCGCCGGGGTAAAACCAACCGCGGCTATCTCGTTTTTAGTTGCCTGATACCGGTATAGTGCTAATTAAGGTAATGTTCTGTAAATTGCTGTAATCGTATTGGTATACGCCATTGCTGCCTGTCATAATTAAATGTTTGTTATAAGGTATAACATCAAATGAATTGATTTTGCTAAACTGGGCAACCATGCTGTTTTGCAGGTTACTGATGTTACTGGTGTTGTAAACCTTTAAACCGGCCTGCGCGTCGCATACAAACAAGGTTTGGGCGTCAACACCCAATCCTTTGGGGTTGGTCATGGGTATTGTAGTAACCAGTGTCGGGCTCTGGATATTGCTGATGTCAACCACATCCAGTTCGTTTACACCCATATGGCAAGGTGCATCGCTGCTAAGCGTAAAGTAGGCGTAGTGGCTGTCTACCACCACCGGGTCGCAGGCGGTAATGTGACTGTATTCAGAAATAAATACCGGGTTTTGCGGGCTGCTTATATCATAAATATATACCCCTGAGTTTGAACCGAGAAAAAGGCGGCCGTTATATGGAAATATCGTTTCGATGTTGCCGAATAAGCCTGAGGGGTTTTGGTCGTTAACATGTTGAGGTGCAGAGGTAGCAGTTACATCGTAAACATGCAAAGTGCTGTTGTCTACAATATAGAGGGTGTTGCTTGCTACGGTAAACCTTGCTGTTGAGCCGCCTATACCGGGTGCGTTCGCGCTTCCATAGCTGGTAGTTGGGGCGTTAGAAGTTTGGCTGGCCATGGGGCTGGCAACTCCTCCGTAAAAACCATTTACCAAAGGATACATATTCGACCGGCCACTGCAGTCATCGCTTACTTTTTGAGTAACCATTTTTTGGACCCAGTTGGTTACCACGCCCTGCGTTGAATCGGCCATATAGCCATTGCTGCTGCAATTGTATGGCAGTGCCGACTGAATCCGGTTGGCAAGCGTTATATTGTTGATGTTGCTGATATTGAACGACAATAAATCAATATAACTATCGGCGTATAACGTGTTTCCATTGGTGGCCAGGTCTACATTTCCCGGGATGCTGATAAATGCAATGTTTTGAGGCGAAGCCGGATTGCTGTTATCAATAACATGTATGCCCTGGTTAATTTCATTCACAAAAATGTAATTGCCCATTAAATAAATTTTGCCGGGATTTTTAAGCGGCTGGGCCGGGCCGGTTTTAACGCCGTTACGCATGTCGGCATAACTCATGTAAACAGGCACATAAGTGGCGTAAGTAACAGTTTGATTGCACTTATCTTTTTTGCACGACGACATGCCGAAAAGCGCGCTTATAATTACTGCTGCTGCTATCAGGGTTGGACGTAAGATCATAGTCTCGGTTTTTTGGTATTGTGAATGATTACACCGAAAACGAAGCCATTTACAAAAGGGTTGCCTCGTTTAAAATTTAATCCATGCCAATAGCCAGGCAACCCATTTCAAAGCGGCGTCGTTTCAGTATGTGATGTCAATTGAATAATTAATTGCCCCTTGATGAAACTCCTGGCTTTAATGTTTCTGATAAATTTTAGCGCAAGCCTGTTTGCCTGGAGTTTGGAAAATGACAGCCTTAAAAAAGTGGCGCCATCAAATTATTTCTGCAAAGAGAAAGGTTACGGGAACATGACGGAGCTGGCTATCATTTCCGGACTTTATTATCAATTCAGTCCTACCGCAGCCCAGCAACCTGATGTGGGTTTATCGATACAAACAGTTAACGGCTTCCGGTTTTGTCCGTATTTTTTTATGGGTGGGGGAATTGGTATAGACAGGTTTATTACTTACCACGAAACCTTTTCGCCTTTTTTCCTCCGGCTGTACAGTGAATTTTTGAAGCGCCGGGTAACCCCTTATATATATGTAGATGCAGGGTATTCCCTATTATGGAAACAGCCGGTAACTAACGAAAGTTATTTTACCACTTTTACTCCCAATTCCGGGGGCGCTTATACCGCGGGCAGTTTGGGAATACGAATCCGCAACAACAGCCGGGTATCAGCGTTAATTGGCCTGGGATATATGCTAAATAATACCGGTATCCACATTTTCTCCTGGGCCACCCCTCCTTTTGGTTTTGGTGGTAGCGATAATCTACGGATTAACTACCTGCATCTGGTGTTCAGTTCGGGAATAAGTTTTTAAAGGCCTTTTTTTTCAAACCGCAGGCAACCCATTTGCGCCTTGAAACGTTAAGCCGGTGATTCCTTCATTAAAAAGCGCTTTTATGAAATATTCATTGGCAGTTTTATTCCTGGTTCTAAGCTCTGAATTGTTCGCCCAGTCAAACACGCAGGATGTGGTTTATTTAAAAAACGGGGGCATCATCAGGGGTAAAATCATCGACCACGAATCAACTGGTAAGGTAAAAATTGAACTGTGCGGTGGAAGCGTGTTTGTATTCCAGGCGTCTGAAATCGATAGCCTTAAAAAAGAAAATGCCCTCAAAAACAAACTACATGAAATAGGGCAAAACTATTTCCGTAAAGACCGGGGGTTCAGGAATATGACTGAGCTAGCCATCATTTATGGGGTAAATTTTAAGAACAACCCCACTAACAACCTCTACTACAGCAACACCAACCAGGATGATATTGGCCTTTCGCTCGAGACTGTGAATGGATACCAGTTTTGGCCTTACTTATTTGTGGGCGGTGGCATAGGTATAGACAGGTTTATAACTTACCAGCAAACTTTTTCACCTTTCTTTTTAAGAGTATCGAGTGAGTTTATAAAACGAAAAGTTACACCCTATATATATGTAGACGCCGGCTACTCGGTGATGTGGAAGCAACCCGCTACTGACGGTATTTCATATAATAGTAACGCAGGAGGCGCTTATACAGCTGCAGGTGGAGGAGTAAGAATTTATACGCGTAGCCGGGCTTCGGTAATATTAAGTGCAGGTTATAAAATGAATATGAGCAGCAGCACCTGGACCTACACCTATGATTCTTATGATACCTACAATGTTACCCGTACTTATCAGCGCTTTGTAATGAACATAGGCGTAAGTTTTTAAAATCGAAACAAATACCTGGAATATGAAAGCCATTATTTTTTTCCTCCTCTTTCTGTGCTTGTTCTTTTCTTCTTGCCGGCGACAATGCTACCAGTGTATTCCACCCTGGCCTCCTGCCGGGTATCAGTCTCACAAGGAGTGCTTCACATCAGAGCAAGACCTCAAAAATTACGAAACCTCAACCGGGGAGATTTGCAGTAACTGAGTAAATTATCTTATTTTTTGATATTGCACTCTTTCTCCCATATTTCCATAATACCTTCGGTAAGTTCCGAGAGAAGGAGTTGCAGTTTCTCCACTTTTTCCTTACCCAGAATATCCTCAAACTGCTTGTTAATCTTTTTACTGCAATTGTGGAAATATTCCAAAAATTCAACCCCGTCGTTGGACATGGAAATCATTTTTGCTCTTGAATCATGAGGATCGGGCACCACTTCAATAAATCCGTGCGATTGAAGGTCGTTCACCATTTTGCTCATGGCCTGTTTTGAAACACCCGCGCGCTTAGCTAACTCATTGTTATTCACCACGTCCGTACCAATAATGCTTATCAGCCGCAAATGATCAGGTCTTATATCCTTCCAGCCGTCCTCTTTCCACTGGCGTTGCGACCATTCATTAAAGTAACGATAGGTAATATAAATGTGCCGCGATAAATTGGTTTTCTTTTTCTGTATGTAAAGCTCCAATTTCTGTTTTCTGCGCTTATCCAACATTTTGCTTAAAATTTTGTTTTAACTGCTTCGTCATGCAAATATAGCAATTTAAAATTTTTTCGTCAACTTATTTGACTATATGGTCAACTTGGTTTACGTTTGCATCATAAAACAACAAAAAGTTATGGCAGAAACTAATGAAGTAGCAGAAAAAAAGAATGGAGCGAGAACCATTATCATAAGGATAATTATGGTGCTGGTATTATGCGTTGGTATTTACTTTGGCGGCAAAAAAATATACTATGAGCTGCATCATGAAAGCACTGATAATGCGCAGATTGAAGCTACCCTTGTTCCTATCCTTCCCCGGGTTTCGGGTTATGTGAAGGCGCTTTATCCCCAGGATTATTCAACCGTAAAAAAAGACTCGCTATTAGTAGAGATAGATGACGCCGACCTGCAACTTCAATTGCAGGAAATGCAGGCAGACCTTGCTCAGGCTCAAACGGATATAGCCAATGCACAGGCATCCATTGTAAATGCTGAGGCATCCCTGGCTGAAACCAAATCGAACCTGGAGGTTGCTGAAACCCGGAAGGAGAAAGCCCACACCGATTACGCCCGCGACCAAAGCTTATTTCATGATGGTGCCATTACCAAAAAACAATTAGACGATTCAAAAAGCGCCGTGGATGTAGCCGACCATCAGTATGAATCGAGCAAAAATGATGTAAGAGTTGCTGAAACACGGCTGGGTGTTATTAACGCACAGCTTAAAAAGGCTGATGCCATTATTAAAGTAAAGCAGGTAAGTATTGAACAGCAACAGCTTAAAATAAGCTATTGCAAAATTTATGCTACCAGCAATGGCCAAATTGGTAAAAGAAACGTTGACATAGGTCAGTTTGTGCAGGCCGGAGCTCCGTTGTTTACTATTATAGATGATGAAGACTATTGGGTAGTAGCCAATTTTAAAGAAACGCAAATTCACCACATGAAACTGGGTGATGAGGTGGAAATAAGTTTTGATGCTTACCCGGGCATGGTAGTAAAAGGAAAGATTATTGCTTTTTCAGATGCTACGGGCGCCAAATTCTCTTTATTGCCTCCTGACAATGCAACCGGTAACTTCGTAAAAGTGACGCAGCGTATACCGGTAAAGATTGAAATTGAAGATATGGCAAAATATAAGGATAAGCTGCATGCCGGCATGAGTTTGGATGTTTCGGTGGCATATTAATGTCCGCCTTTGTGCAGTGAAGAATGTTAAAGGGATTAGCCCTGTTTAAAAAAGAAACCATATGAAGGGTTTTGTAAAAGCGATTATTGTATTTACCACCATCTCGGCGGCCATTATGGAGTTGATTGACACCTCCATAGTAAACGTTGCGCTGAATAATATGGCTGGTAACCTGGGTTGCACCATCGAAGATATAAGTTGGGTAATAACGGCCTATGCCATTGCAAACGTTATCATTATTCCAATGACCAGCTTCCTGGCAGCCTTTTTTGGAAGAAAGAATTATTATCTGTACTCCATCATCATATTTACGGTTGCCTCCTTTATGTGCGGCAACTCAACCAGCCTCGGCGAAATAATTTTATGGAGGTTTATACAAGGTATTGGTGGCGGTGCTTTATTATCAACCAGCCAGGCCATTTTGTTCGATACCTTTACCGTTGAGCAACGGGGAACCGCTTCGGCCATATTTGGAATGGGTATAGTTGTAGGCCCTACACTGGGTCCCACTGTCGGTGGTTTATTGATTGATAATTATAGCTGGCCTCTTATTTTCAATATCAATATTCCCTTCGGCATTCTGGCAGCGGTGCTTACCTACTTCTTTATAGAAGATTCAAAACACGTTACCGAAAAACCCAAAATTGACTGGGGGGGAATTTTGTTACTGGCAGTTGGTGTTGGTTCATTGCAGTACGTTTTAGAGCGCGGCCAAACCAATGACTGGTTTGAAAATGAAAGCATAAGAATTTTTGCCATACTGGCTACCCTGGGTATTATAGGATTTATTTTGTGGGAGTTAAGACAAAAGCAGCCGGTGGTAAATTTGCGGCTGTTGGCAGATAGCAACCTTACCTTTACCACCATGCTTACCTTTATTTCGGGGGTATCTCTGTACACCTCCGTATTTATATATCCGCTTTTGCTGCAACGGGTTTTGGGCTACACGCCAACCATGGTGGGTATGTCACTTATTCCCGGGGCATTGGGCTCCCTGGTAGTAATGCCTATTGTAGGGCGAAGGCTGCAGGCCGGCGACTCACCAAAACCATATATCGCCGTTGGGTTTTCTATTTTAATTGTTTACGGCATATTGCTGTATTATGCAAGTAATATAAACAGCAGCCTTGGAGATTACACACTTCCGCTGATAGTAAGAAGCGTGGGAATTTCAATGGCGATGGTAACACTTACCAACCAGGCGGTTGCGGGCCTTAAACCAAAGGATATTCCGCAGGGTATTGCTCTTAATAATATGATGCGCCAGTTAGGCGGCGCTTTTGGAATTGCCTTTATGAATATTTATGTTGATCAACGCTATGCCGTTCATCGCAACGAACTTATATCATATATTACTCCGGGCTCTGCAAATTATGAAGCACGTTTGAAGGCGCTTTTGGGGGTAGGTTCCAAACTGGCAGTTTCCGCTAACGCCCAGCAAACAGCATATAAACTTTTGGACCTCACCATTGACAGGCAGGCATACCTGCTTACTTACCTGGATGGCTTTCTGTTTTCGGTGCTGTTTATTGTAGCTGTATTTCCGTTAATACCATTTTTAAAGACTAAAAAATTAGATGCCGCAACCCAAAAAGCTGTAGCTGAATCATCACATTAAAATCATGAATAACCAGAACATAGAAATAAAATATTTAAAGATGAAGACCAGAAATTTTTTGCTGACGATTATTGCGGTGTTTTTTACCTGGGGTATTGTAAGCGCGCAGACAAATACCTATGATATACCCGAGCAACTGAGCGACCTGATTAAAAAAGCCTTTGATAATTATCCTAAACTAAAAGCGGGTGATGCCAATATCAAATTAAGCCAAATGGAGAGAGATTTGGCCAAGGCTGCCTACATGCCGACTATTGACGGAGATGCAAGCTACCGGTACGGCAAACCAACTCCTTCCATCACTTTTCCGGGTTTCGGAACCTTTGCTTTTTTCCCGGCCAACAATTACGACTTTCACTTAGGTGCTAACCTCCCCATCTGGGATTTTGGTCGCACCCAGGCAAACGTTCAAAAAACACTGGCTGAAATTCAGACCTCAAAAGATAATCTCGAAAACTCAAAACAGGCATTGGCTTACCAGGTAGCCGAATTGTACTGCGCTATTATTTTTTACAATAAAAGCGTACAGGTTCAAAAAGAACAGATAAGTCTTTTGCAGGAAAATGAAAAAATTATTGGGGACCGTGTAAAAGACGGAGATGCTTTGAAGTTTGATTTGCTTACCACCCAGGTTAAAAGAAACAATGCCGAAAACCAGCTACTTGACCTTCAGAATAATGTAAAAAAGGATTATGAATATCTGGATATGCTTACCGGCCAGCAAGGCGAAGGGTACATCACCAGGGCTGATATATCTTTCAACACAGCAGGGCACGAAGAAGTTTCGGTAGATAAAAATCCTGACCTCATTATTATGAACGACCAGTTAAAAGCTTCGGAGTTAGATATCAAGGCGGCCCGCAATAACTGGTTGCCCAAATTAATGGCCAAGGGGCAGATAGGATACCAGAACGGGTATGTGGGCACAGAACCTGATGGTGGTTTTATTAGTTTAAATAAATTGTTGCTTACCGGTTCGGTGGGTGTGGGTTTAACTATTCCAATTTATGGAGCAGACAGGCCCAACTACCGTATTAAAATTGCGCAGATGAATGTAACCGCCACGAAGTACAATATTGAAGCGGCCAAAATGAATCTCGATAATAATATACAACAGGCAAAAAGCGATTTGGAGGCAACCAAGGGAAAGCTAAAGAATTACGAAGTGCAGATTGAGCAGGCTAAAGAAGCCTTAAGCCTGGCCGATATCCGTTTTAAGGCCGGTGTTATCACTAATCTTGAATTACTTACGGCCCAAACCGATGTGCAGAATGCTGAGTTAGGAAAAATACAGTTGCAATTCCAGGTGCTGCTTTCAACCTTAACGATTAACCAGTTGGGCGGAACAAAATTCTGGTAATTATTTTTGGATATCTTCTTTTGGGTTGGGTTTCAGCAGGGTCGTTAATAAACGACCCTGCTATGTTTATGCAAAGTGCCAAGCAATAATGCCTTAAAATTTGCGGTTTTTAAAACAATATAAATACAGTAATTTGCACCATAAATTCCCTCCAAATGAGAAGCTATGACACCCTTACAGAGGCTATCACCGATTTAAAAAGCCGCGGCTTTAATCTCGATTTTAATTTGAAAGAAACGCAGATTGAGTCTACCAGTACCGGTCGCAAACTTTCGCCAGCCGAGTTCGAAATAACCGAAGTTTACCGTTTTGAAGGAGAAACAGATCCCGGCGATGAAATGGTGCTTTATGCAATTGAATCAAAAGACGGGTTGAAAGGTACTTTAATGAACGCCTACGGCGCCTATTCAAATACCATTTCCAATGAGTTGATTGGGAAGTTAACTGTGCAGTATCCAACATAGCACCCTATCTTTTTCCAAATAATATTATGTTTGGACTATAATGGCAATGACTCCTCCGCTTAGAAATTTTCCTCTTGGTATCAGGTTGGTATTGATTGCTGTAATATTCTGCTTTAACTATTTCTTCTTCCCGGTTGTTGGCGCCTTACTGACTTTACCTTTTTTGGGTATGGCCAAAATAGAGGCCGTTTTTGCCGGAAATTTTGGAGGTATTACCGACAAATATGTTTTTCTTTTCGTGCAGGGAATAGCTTCCTTAGGCACCTTTGCCTTTACTTCTTTATTAATCAGCCAGCTTGAAACAGGGTTCGTTGTAAAAAGAATGGCGTTAGCTGTTAAGCCCGCTTTAAAATTGCTTGTAGTGGCAGTAATAGCCGTTTTGGTTTCACAGGCATTTATTCAACTATTGGTTGATTTGAATCAGAAAATTCCTTTACCGCATGCTTTAAAGTTTTTGGTGGAGCAGGGTAAACAACAGGAAGCCATTGAAAATTCTTTGCTTGAGGGTACCTCCGTGTTTATGTTTTTGGCGAATGCACTGGTACTGGCCCTCATTCCGGCTATTGGTGAAGAGTTTTTCTTTCGAGGAATTGTTTTGGGCGATTTGCTCAAATCAAAGATTAACCCGGTGGTTTCCATCCTTGCAACGGGCCTTCTTTTTTCAATGGCTCATGTTCAGCCCGATAATTTTCTGGCCATTTGGGTATTGGGTTCGTTTTTAGGGTTTCTGTATTACATTTCGGGTAGTATATGGCTATCGGTGGCGGCGCACTTTGTCAATAATTTTTTGGTCGTACTTTTAAAATACATTTATAACGCAGGCATCATTAAAACCAACATTGCGGAAGCCGAAATACCCTTATACGCCGGACTAATTTCGCTGGTGCTTTTTACAGGTTGCGTTTTAATATTGAATAAGTGGCGACGCCCAATCGATTTTAATTCGGAATTAGATGAAACAGATGTTATAAATGAAGAAGAACATTACATTTGAGTATGTGTTTGGATTAACCCCTAATTAAAAAAACAAACTAGCATGAACACCCTCATAACCCGCACCGTTTCAGGAATTATTTTTGTAGCGCTGATGGTTGGCGGCATACTATGGACGCCATATTCATTCGTTATTTTAATGACGGTGGTGCTGGCCGGTACGCTTAACGAATATTTTAATATAACCGCGGAGAAGCGGGAAACCGGGGGGACAAAAATTTCGGCTAAAGCACTGATTATGGTACTAAGTGTGCTGGTTTACTGGCGCTCTTTTTTACTGGCTTCGCCTCCGGCTCCGGGCCTGCCCGATTTGGATCACCTTGCTATCGCCTTTTTCCAGGTTTTAATGCGCCTTCGCGATACCAACTTACCAATGAATGCACTGGTACCTTGCCTGGTATTTATAGTTTTTGCCTATGAACTTTTTACCAAAGCCGAAAACCCTTTTGCCAATATAGGCTATAATGTGGTGGCCATATTCTGGATACTGGTACCGCTAATTATTACCAACCAATTATATTTTCAGCATGGCGGACCTTTTCTGCTGGCCATTTTTGCCCTGATATGGATTTATGATTCAGCCGGATATGCCTGCGGCTCGATTTTGGGCAAGCATCCCATGTTTCCGCGCGTTTCGCCTAAAAAGACGGTGGAAGGCGCCATAGGCGGAACATTTTTTACCCTGCTTTTTGCCTTTTTCTTTAACCGCTGCCCCGACCTTGCTGCCTATAATAAAATTGAATGGATGTTGATTGCTGTGGCAATTATACTGGGCGGCACTTTTGGTGATTTAGTTGAAAGTTTACTGAAAAGAAGCCTGAACATTAAAGACTCGGGTAGTATTATGCCGGGCCATGGTGGGTTTCTCGATCGCTTTGATGCCTATCTGTTTGCCGTTCCTTTTGTAGCGGCGTTGTTATGGATGATCGCCCAAACACATAATATGATGCTTATTTTTGACTACTTAAACAACTAGGTGTTGACGATAAACCTTATTGGACTGTTAACGTATAATGCAATTTGAGGAAATTTCGCTTAACTTAGCCGCCCTAAGTTAAAAACAGCATTCAATAATGAAGAGAAAAATAAAGATTCACAAGGAAGGGCATAAGATCCTTTTAGTGTCCGGACTTATTCTCCTTCTCATCAACTTTGGCCTTACCCTCATCTTCCATAACCAGTTGGTTTATTATATTGCGGGAGGTGTATCGTTACTTATCATTCTTGCTTTTGCTTCTTTTTTCCGTATCCCTTACCGCAACTTTAACAGCAGCGACAACCAGGTAATTGCACCTGCCGATGGACGTGTGGTGGTAATTGAAGAAGTGCAGGAGAACGAATACTTTGGCGATAAGCGTATTCAGGTTTCCATTTTTATGTCGCCTGCCAATGTGCATGTAAACCGAAATCCTATTAGCGGTGTGGTAAAATATCAGAAATACCATCCAGGACGTTACCTAGTGGCCTGGCATCCCAAATCATCTGAAAAGAACGAACGTAATACAGTTGTTATTGAACAGGAAGATGGCGTTGAAATACTTGTCCGCCAAATTGCCGGCAAACTGGCCCGTAAAATACGCTGGTATCTAAACGAAGGCGATGAGGTAACTCAAAACGCAGAAATGGGCTTTATCAAATTCGGCAGTCGGGTTGACCTGTTTTTACCGGTGGGCACCAAAATAGAAGTGGGCCTTAAACAAAAAGTAAAAGGCGGCATGACCGTAATAGGTACCTTACCGGAGTACGAAGATTAACGCTGCTATTTCTCCGCATTCTTAAGCAATTCATCAGTAAAATGCTCTGTTCTTTTAGGCTGGGCAAATTTATCTTTATTGTATGCGGATGAAGTCCCTTTGGGGATTGAGAGTGATGTCCACTTTTCATCGGCCACCATTTTTCCTATAAAAACAATCTGGCCAATGTGGTACGGGCAATGAGCTAATTGCCGGTTAATAGCTTCAGTTACCAGAATTATGCAGGCTACTCGCTTGTTACTTTCGAACTGTTTGCTGAAGATGGCAAAACACGCTTAAAGCTTACTCACTCCGGCCTTGAGAGCTTCCCGGTTACACCAAACAAAGATTTTGTAAAAGAAAATTTTGCAGCCGGCTGGACACATATTATTGGCACATCGCTTAATACTTACCTGAATTAGCCTTTTTGGTAATTATCCGGTTGGCATACCGCCAACCGGATAATTATTTCTCAACTACCACGAAATAACAATCTTTCCGTTACCTTCCTGCGCGCCTTGTTGATGCGCCACGTGCGTATTACTGGCATTGGTATAACTGCTTCCACCGCCAGCACCACCTGCACCGCTTCCGCCGCCTCCAAAATAACCACCGCCGCCACCGCCCATGGCACCATTGGAACAGTCACCCCGATTATTGATTCCATCACCACCGGTGCCCGCAGTACCAGCTTTGGAAAAATAAGCACGGGCGCCTGAGCCACCAGCATCCTGAGTTCCGCCTTTGGCTACATGATCTGGGGCGCTACCATCATCAGCATATTTGCCATCGCCACCGGTCAGTCCACCGCCGGCCCCACCGTAACCACCGTAACCTGCTCCACCGCCACCGCCGGCTACCAGAATTCTTGTATCGAGGCTGGCACCGGTTCTAATGTCGCTGGCACCACCACCGCCAAAACCATTGCCGCAACCTAATCCACCGCCATTATAGCCACCTTCGCTACCACCTGGTTGCGAGCCCACATAAATTATTAATTTTTCGCCGGGGGTAACTTTAAGTTCACTGGTTACGTGGCCGCCTTTACCACCTTTTACCCCGCCTCCCTGGGCACCAAAAGCTTCAACATGCAACACGGTGACACCCTGCGGTACAGTAAAGTGTTGTTCAGAGGCTTTGAAATTAAATACAACTGAATCTTTGGCCGCCATGATGTAACCCAGCATGGCAACCTGTAATAACACAGCTAAAATTGTTTTTGTAACATTCCCTTTCATACGATTTTTGATTTTTATAGGTTAAAATTATTTATGAATAATGAGCCATATGTACGCGTCATCCAACGAGCCAAAGGCTGGCTATTGGGTCCCAAAATTTTTGAAAACGATTTGGCTAAGCGGTTGGCGGCCTGAGTTTACTGAGAATAAAGGTGATAAGCGTTGCAGGAACTAAGGCTTTGCCAAATCCGGGCAGAGGATAAAAAGGCGAATAGGCCAGATTCCTCTTATGTTTTGCGTAACCGGATGCCATCCATTTAATGCGGCAATTCTGAGTAATTAATTGCATCAGTAAATTGATTTTTCAGTATGGACGTAAATTTAATATGGAATGTTTTACGCTTGCGTAATGCAACCCCTTTTGCTTAATTTTTTTTAACAAAATGTGGAGTCTTCTAGAGTGTAAAATAGAAGCTGCTACCAAAGCCGGGCAAACTCTCAACCCATATCTTTCCTTTGTGCAGTTCAATAATTTTTTTGCTGATAGCGAGGCCCAGGCCATTGCCGGGGTATTCATCTACCCGGTTAAGCCTTTCGAATGGTTCGAAAATTTTATCCTGGTATTTTTTAGGTATGCCCATACCATTATCGCGCACGCAGAAAAGTATGTTGCCTTCAAACTTGTCGAAGCCAATGTCTATAACCAGTTTCTTTCCCTTTTTACTAAACTTAAGGGCATTATCAAGCAACTGTAAAAGGAGTTTCTCAACCAGGTCGCGGTCGGCGGTTACGTCAGGTAGTTCGGCCACGTTAACTTCGGCACCGGATGTTTCTATGATACCTTTAAACTGCTTCAACACATCGGCCACGGCCAATTTCATAGAAACTTTGGCAGGAGCCGCTTTATAATCATTCAGGGCAATGTACACTTTAAAATCGCTTAAAAGCTTTTCCATCCGGTCGGCGGCGGCTTTGGCAAAATCGGCATATTCGGTAGCAGCGTCGTATTTCTTTTTGTGCAGATTTTCAGAAATCAGTTGTACATAATTTAATATGGTGCGTACGGGTTCGCGTAAATCGTGCGAAGCCAGGTGCAGAACACTATCAGTAGTAAACTGGTCTTCATCGCTTCTGCCCCGTGGCGCATGCTGGTTCTGTATTCCGTGCTCCACTTCAAAAGTCAGTAGCTCGTAAAACTCTCCTGAAATGGTAATGGGTTTATGCAGCAGTTTTATTTTGTGCTGTGTCCCGTCGGCCAGTTTTATAATGCCTTTATGTGTTTTTTCGGATACAAAAGATTTAATGGTATGCGTGGTAGTACCATCATATCCTTCGAAAAAATCGCCGGGCTGGCGGCCTTTCACTTCTTCAACATTAAGATTAAAGGTTTTCAATGCTACCTGATTGGCAAATACAATGCGGCTATTGCGCAGTAAAAGTATATTCCCGCCAAGCGAGTTGAGCAGCGAAATAAAAGACTCATCCTTCAAAATGCCGGCTTTATCTGCCGCATCAGGAACGCTGTCAATAATAAACAGACAGGCATCGGCACCGTTCCATTCAATCTCACTTAGTCTTATTTTCAGAACAAACCTACCGGGATGCAGCTCAATAAACTCCTCTTCTTTTGTTTCCCGGTAACCGAGATGATGAGACAGATGACTCCGGGTTCCTTCCTCACTTAAAAGTATATAGGCCCGCTCGTTGGCATACAACATCAGGTCATCCTTATTGACAATAATTACGGCTGAGCTCGTTTTGTCGAGCAGCTTATATAGACTGGCCTGCTGTTGGGCGCTTTGATTAAAAGAGTTGCCTAATTTGATTTCGGCCTCTTTTATTTTGAGCGTGTTTAGAATCGTTTTCTGAAGATGAAAAAGATTTATTTTATTCTTTACGATATAATCTGAAGCCCCGACTGATTCAGCTTCCCTTTTAGATTCAGCTCCGCTGTGCGATGAAAGAAGTATAACCGGTATCTTATCTTTAACCAATAATTTGTGCAGGCCATCAAATCCATCGCTTTTAGCCAGGGTAGCATCCAGCAGCACAATTTCGGGTTTACGGCTTTGCAGATAATTCAGACCTTCCTGTATGTCGGTAGCATGGTTTACCCCAAAAGTATAGGCGCTCACTTTCAGAAAACGTTGTATATCTAACGCGCTCTGTTCATCAGCATCCAATAATAAAATGTTATGGTTGGTATCCATGTGTAAACAAACAAAATAAGCCGGCTTTGACAAAAGCGCAAGTTTTGGTTTTAAACAACTGTGCGTATTGTTTGTATGACACAAGTTTAGCCTTGTAAGGGTGGGCTAACAACATATTAAACAGCTAACAATTTGTAAAGTATAGACTTGCTTTACTTTGTGTCCCAGCTCTTCACAAACTGCAAGAGCACTTTTTTCATGGATTCGAGCGCTTGCGGATTAATGCAGGAAATTACGTCCAGTCGTGTGTGGTAAGCAGGGTCGAGTTTTTCTGAGTCCATGCCAATAACACAAATGGCTGGTAAGCCCTGTATATGGAATGCCGAAGCATCGGACGCGCCAACGGCTAAAGGAAGCTTCTTTACCGGAACAGAAGCAGCAATGAAAGCCTGTTCGACCATGTTAATATGCTCCTCTTTATAAAATACCAGGGTATTTACCTCAGAAGTACCGATGGTCAGATGTTCCGGGTCTTTGATGGTATCAATATTGAGCAAAAAAGCTTTTTCCCGAATAAGCTGTGCTTTATGATCGCGGCCATAGGCCCAGGCACCGCGCAGCCCCGATTCCTCAGCGCCAAAACTTATAAGCCGTAAACGCGTGTGTTGAAGGCGTTGTTGCGAAAACTCCTTGGCCATTTCAACGGCCATGGCAACGCCGGTCAAGTTATCTGAAGCACCGTCAACAACTTCTTCTGCATGCATATCAAAAAAAACAATGAGTAGTGGCGAAAGCACGGCAAAAACCCACCAGCCATAAGTGAACCAATGTGCCGGAATAAAGATGTTGAGCAGGGCATAAATACCAAACAAAGGAATGAGGAAACCGGCCAGGATGGTTAACACGGCACCATTCTGCTTAAAGCGGTACCACCATTTAAATTCTTTTACGCTGTCGATGTGGCCAGCAATAATGAGCGTATCGCGCACTTCACCGGTGGGCTCGATATCGCCAATTACATTCCACGATGGTTTTTTAGGGAAAAGAAAATCGAGCCAGTGACGATAGGTAACAAAATGGCCCAGGTATAGAATGGAATTGGCTATACCCAGAATGCCGGCAACCACATAGTTGAATTTCATTAAAATAAGCACTAATACATAAACCCCACAGAAAATCTTTAAGGATTGAAAGTGCGCTTCCAGGGCCGAATGAAATTCTTCTACTTCCACCTTGTCGCAATATTTACGCAGTATGTCAGCGGTATATAACTGTGCTTGTTTTTCCTGTTCGCTGCCAAAATACCTCCCTCCAAAACGGGTGATAATGTCATTGATGTACGTGAGCATAAACGGCGTTTTATTAGGGACGATGGTAAAAAGAAGATCAACTATACAATGATAATGATTCTGCGCTTAAGCCTTTCCCTAAAGCTTAATTTTTACACTTTTAGCCCCTTTTCGGCCGTATTTCCCGCCAATGCGTCATAGTTCATGACAAAAGGATGCTTTAAACCCTTTTGCATACTTATTGTTATAGTGGTGTAGAACAAAAACAAAGTAAAATGTTGTATTTCTGGTTAGTGCTTGTGGGTTTAATGTTTGTCAGTATGGCCATTCAGGGCCGGCTGAGAAGTAAGTTTAAACAATACTCGGAGGTATCGTTTAAAGGCAATTTATCGGGTGCCGAAGTGGCAAAAAAAATGTTACGGGGCAGTGGTATTTATGACGTGCAGGTAATATCAGTAGCAGGACAACTGACCGACCACTACAATCCTGCTGAAAAGACGGTTAATCTATCGCCCGAAGTTTATAACGGGCGAAGTGTAGCTGCGGCTGCCGTTGCCGCGCACGAGTGCGGACACGCGGTGCAACATGCTGAAAGCTATGCCTGGTTAAATTTGCGCACCAACCTGGTGCCTACGGTAAGTTTTGCGGGCAAATACCTGCAGTGGGTATTGCTGGCCGGTGTTTTGACCGTGCGTGTTTTTCCGCAATTGCTGATGGTTGGAGTTGCGCTGTTTGCGCTTACCACGTTGTTTGCATTTATTACACTGCCGGTTGAACTGGATGCCAGCAGAAGGGGCCTGGCCTGGCTGGAAAATTCAGGCATTACTACTTCTGAAGAACATGGCATGGCTAAAGACGCCCTTACCTGGGCCGCTATGACTTATGTTATAGCCGCCATCTCATCGCTGGCAGCCTTGCTTTATTATGCCTCGATGTTATCGGGCGGACGGAGAAGTAATTAGCGGGATGCCGGCTCTGGTTCTAATTTAAACAACCGGTACATTAGTAAACCTGGTAACCGCTGAAGTACGAAAAGAAGTTATTCTGAACCACAGAAAACGATACGTTGGTTTCATCATCCAGTATTACCTGTATCTGGTCGCCGGCATTTAGTTGAATGGTGGCTGATGCAGCGAGGGTCCAGTAGCTATAGTCGCTGCTGTTATAAACCGGTACTGACGAAACCACCGAGCCGTTAAACAGATTACCGTTTTTTAGCAAACCTATGACCGCGTAACCGCTTGTAATGGCTGCGCTAACCGGATAAAGCTCCTCGCGGAAATCAAAGTGATAAACACCGGTATTGGGGGCTGTAAAAACACCTGTAGTTGCATTATAGTTACTACCAC
>Ga0316217_10001916_pt1 | contig 26115 bp, 29 predicted proteins | sample 1anoAmetaG_FD_203633 | JGI IMG/M metagenome (GOLD analysis project Ga0316217, IMG submission 203633) | Freshwater microbial communities from Trout Bog Lake, Wisconsin, USA - 1anoA | ecosystem: Environmental > Aquatic > Freshwater > Lake > Hypolimnion/Profundal zone | place: USA: Wisconsin...
GACCAGACGCTCTTATGGATTCCGCACCTTCAAAGCAATGAAAATAGCCCTGTATCACAACTTAGGAAAGCTTCCCGAACCCGATTCCAGCCACAGGTTCTGCTGACGAGGTGAAAGAACAAACACCGATCTAGCCGCATATGGTGTGGATCATAATTCTTGAGCCCTTTTTTGGTGTCGAACGACGGCCCAAAATGCACCCTGGTGTATCGAGGGTTCCGGTTGACATTGTTAGGCTCCTTGGCGGTAATGGCGGCTGGAACAACAAACTCCAGCAGATCATCACCCGTGGGACGTTCATCCGCCGGGCCAACTCCTGAGGTGTCGTAATAACTGCGACCAAGCTGGGGGGATTCGTGAAAATACACTGTGACTATAGAGGGTCGTACTGAACCATTAATTGATACACTATAACGGTTCGGTGTTCCGTCGTCTGGCCAAAACGAGCAATCAAACTTCCCCTTAACCAGGATTTCGCCGGCGGACGAGCCTGTGATGGATAGAGTCCCGCTGAACTTGCACTTGCCATAATGTTCACTATCCCCTCTGTCTATTTTCCAGTCTCCGGTTATCCTGTTGATCCAATCCCTATAATCTTGCTGTGCCTTCATTCTCCGTTCGTTGGTCTCAACCTGGAGCCTTCGACCTGCCTCCCGCCGTTGCTCGGCCGATACTCTTAGCTGGGTCAACTGGCTGCTCCCCAAGGCCTCACTCACGAACGCTTGAAAATCCGGTTCCTCGAGATACGGAGCATAGGCGCTGTCGCTCGTTAACATTGCCACATTCAATCGCTTGCGTCTGGAGAGCTCCTTCAGCATGGCGTACATCCCGCCTTTATCATTGCCCGTAGCCGCCATCTTCGCCAAAGAAACATACGCTGTCCAATCGTTTGGATCCGCCTCGACCGCTTTGAGCAGAAGTTCCTTCTTCCGCCCCCCGTCCAGTCGGTTGGCCTCCGTCTCCAGGTTCTGCGCCGCCTGGTTCAACGCGGGCCTCAGTTTTGCCAATTCATCCGCCGCTGTCTGGGCCGCTGGGCTGTCCGGGTACGTATCGATAACTTCCCGGTAAGTTATAGCCGCATCAATGGGCTGAGCCAGCCGGTCTGCGAGAAGGCTCGCTGCTTTCAAACCAAGTTCCGGGTCCAGCCTGCCCGCCAACCAAGCGCTCCGATACGCCGCGCCGGCCTTTGCCACAAGTCCGTCCGCCATCGCATCGTTACCTTGCTTTATGGCTGCCAACGAGGCCCGCTTGTACGCGATGGCTTTTCCCAACTTTCCGACGATTAGCTTCTCCTCATCAGCAGCCCTCTCCAATGCCTGGGCCAGAGCCTTTTCAGCGTCATCGAGCTCGTTGTTTGAGTAGAGGGCCGCAGCTTTATAATAATAGGCTTTGTACTTTTCCGGACTGGAGGTGATCGCTTGTCCAGCCGTCACCAGGCAGTCAGTAAACTGCTTGGCGTTATATTGCTGGCGAGCTCTGGCGATCAATGAGTCATAATCCTGGGCCCGCGCGCCGATGCGCAAGGTTAAAAACAATAAAGCGCCTACACAAAAGCTCGAGGCGTAGGCTTTGTTTGGAGCAATCATACTGAGTTTAGACGGTGCCTTACGGCAATGGAATGTCATTGGCAGAAGTTCGCTTACGCGGCGCTGGCGCCGTAGGCGCGGGAAAATTGTGCTGGATAGTCAGCGCCTCGTCTTTGTGGATGTCATCATCGGCGGACAAGCTCCCGGTCGCCTCAAAAAGCTCGATGGACGGGAGTTTTGCCCTGAATTCTTCTATAAAAGCCCTGACCTCAGGCAGGGAAACCTGCTCGCCCGGTGGAAAACGGTCCCCAGAAGCTGCCAGCCTTCCGAACTTGAACTCTTCCCCCATGAAACTGGCGCTCCGCAAGATAGGTTCGTACTTCAACTCGTGCCAAGGTGCGGACGACGTTGGGTTGATTTCGCTTAACCGCTCCGAGATGCTCTCGTATTGATTGAGTTTTTCTAAACGCGCTTGCTGGACAGCTTCTTTGACCCGTTGTTGGCGCTCGCGCATCTGATTATTCCACTGCTCCCGCAGCTGTCTCCAAAGCGCAATATCCGCCTTCAACTTCGAAACCATTTGAGGAGCTGACGGCCCATTCAGAGCCGATTGGAGGCGTTGCAGCTCTCTGTCGATCTTTGCCTTTTCGTCCCGAGCTTTCCTGGCTTCGCTGCTCGCGGCCCGCAATATCAGATCGCTGTGAAAAGTAACCGCAACCCGCCACAACGCGATGCCGTTCCCGATCTGAGCGGACACCTCACGGTTCGCCGCTTCGAGGCGCTGCATGGCCTGAGTCACACTGGCCAACTGACGGCGCAGGTCCAGGATGCTGTAGTCATACTGACGTTGCCTCGTCTCCACCTCTTGTGCGGTTGGGTCACGGCTGAGCTGTCGCACCTCCTGATAAGCCGGCGGATCGCTGGCCTTAGTGTATGAGCCATCTGGTAGCATGCGGTTAAAGGACTCCCATGTGTAAAGACCATTAGGCCCAGTGGCGGGCCGGATTTCCTTCTGAATGGAAGCGCGAACTTCGGGATCGCCGAATGGGGCCTTAACCAACACTCGCCCGTTCCATTCGTAGATCAGCCATTCGTCAAGCGGAAACAGCCCATGGTTGTTGGCAGTTTCCCAATAGTTGGTCACGGTCCTAGTCACAGGCTCGTCCTTCTTGGTCGTCTTGTCCCATTCGAGCTGACGAAGCTGATCGCTCAGCACATACGCCGCATGCTCATCTGCTTGGAGTTGGGTCAGATTTCTCGCCAATTGCGTGCACAAGCCGCTCACCGCGCTTGCGACCCGTCGGGCCATGTCCGCAGCGTACTGAGGAGAATCATTGGCGGCGCTCGGTCCGGCATTTAAGCCCGTTGGATTTGCACCGGATTCAGCTCTTGGCTTGTTGAAGGTGGGTTTCAGTGGGTCCGGAAGATCGGCTGCTGAATCGTGATCCTTCGGCAAGGGAGGGCGAAGTGAACGTACGTTGCTCAGTTCTGACTCGACCGAGGTTACAAGGTCGTTGATTTCATGGTCGATCATCTCGAGATTTCCGGAAACCACGTTAGCCAGCGCGCCCCGCAAATCCATCACATGTTTGGTGGTAAACTTCACGTTGTCAAAATACTCCCTTAGCGTCGAACTAAACTCATCTACGGGCGTCGGTTGCAGTCCTGCTTGCATCTTTGACAACACATCCGCGATTTCTGATACCTTTTCCTGAATGTTCTTGAGCCTTTCCATCCGCTCCTCTACCGCCGCAGAATGTGAGGCAGGCTGGGAGGGAGAGTCAAACACCGCGATGGGTCCGACGGGGAAGAAATAGGTCTGGCCGGTGCCGTAGTCAGTCTGTGTGAATTTGGCAAACCTAATCTCAATGTCCTGGTCCCGCTTCAGTTCAGCCATGACCGCAGCGGCCGTTTTCCCGGTGATGAGGCCCCACGCGTCCTTGCCTCTTCCCGTTTGCGAAGACCCGTCCTTATAAAGGCGAACCTGCCACTCTCTTGGGTGGACCTGTTCCAAATCCCTGCAGTACTGCTTAAGTGAGATCGATTTGCCGTCGCTGACGTAATATTCCTCGAATTGGGCGTGAGCCGAAACGTGGGCGAAACAAAAACAGAGAAACAATAGCCATGGCCAGCGCAAGGCGAAGGCTGCACCGGCGAATGTACTTGCCCGAGGCTTGGCAACACACCCGCCTTTGCATCTCCTCGACGCACACTCAGCCGGCCGCGGTTTCTGAACCGGCAATCGCATCTTCGCAACGCAACGGCCTATAAATGGCCGCAGCCTGGCCGGGCGCATCGCTCCCCTCCCCTGGTGATTCTGACCATTATGTTAGCTTTTCTGCCAAGCTGGCACCGGCCCGAGATGCTGTCCAGTGAATTTTCCGTACGGCACCAACCATTTGGTGTCGCTGCGATGCCAAAGAACGTGGTCCGTACAGGGGTCGGTTATCCAGGTCACGGTACCGCTTCCATCCCCCAACGTGGTTAGACCCCAATTCCGTCTGCCCAAGGTTGCTTGCCCCCTGGCCCAGCAAGTTCAAGAAGCACTTCCAATTCCCGCCCCCAAACCTACTTTTGGGTCCGCCGCCCACATCACGGTTCAGATCACGAAAAACGCCCAGAAATCGCAGGAAAGCGGGGATGCCAGGTCAGGAGTTCTGAACTCCACCTCCGGGTGGGGCACGGACCGCCAGTCCGCAGGGGCTCACGAAGGGGACGCGCGCGGGGTCTTTCCTTTCAGCCGCATTTCCCGGGTTTCCATTCAAAGTCCATTCAAGGGCGGGGCGGCGATCCGTGCATCGTCGGTGCGTACGGCAGCGGCAGTTCATTGGGCGCGGGCAACTACGTCTGGCTGGAGAGTCTGCCTGGGAACGCTCGTGAGCGAATGGCGCGTCGGAGCGACCGGTGCGTGCGCGCTTCCGATGCCCAGAGGCCCTTCGCCTGCGATGGCGCTTCCCCGAGCATAGGCGGCTGAACTGCGCACCGTCTAAGTCGGGTGAATATGAATGGTGGTCTGCTTATTGATGATGGTCCGCCGAACCAGCAGCCATCCGCGAGTCGGCTCACGACGGTTTCTCATGAGGGGCAACGTCCACCTTGCTCGTTGTTGACCTGCGGCCAAGCCACCCAGCCTTGACCACGCCTACGCCCAGGTTTTGCGATGGACCGATGACCACACGATACTCCTTTGCCTCCATGGGCACACCGATAAGCACAACTTCATCGACGATTGGTTCTGCCTTTACGACCTCACCTCCAGAGGTTTCTCGACCGATTTGGATAGGCACAACAGACGACACACCACGCTGGAGGCCCAATGAAGGTTCTTCCGACGGCCCCTCGTTTCCCTCCATGAGATGCGGCAACCTGCCGTTTGGTCTCAGGACGTGAGCGGGGACGAATTCTTACACCGCCCACACCGAAAATACTTCTTGAAGATGGACCAGGAACTGGAAGCAGATTTCAGGAGAAAGGCATTTCACGAAGCTGGACACGTCCTGGTTGCGACCCACTTTGGGGTGCCGCCGGAGGACATTGACGCCTATGTCCAAGCGAGGTTGGGCGCAGGGCACAGCGTTTACTACGAAGCCGTGACGGTCTTTTGCAGGGCTGAAAAACCGCCTTACGACTTTTCCGTTATGGGCTGGGCGGGAGTATTGGCAGAGGAGTTGGCGCAAAAGGATTTGGAAACGTGGCAAGGGGCATTACTGAGTCTATGGCAGTTCTATGACCATGACCTCGAAGGCCGGGCGAGCAGGAAGGAAGGGAACGGGTCCCCTTCATTTCAAGATATTCGATGGATCATTGGCTATGCCGATTCAGCCCGCACGTTCAACGACGCAGCAGAAATTATAGAACAGGGATATGAGTTCCTGTTACGTGTCGTCGGCAGGTTGATGCTAGAAGCGAATCTCTCCTTCGGCGCGAATGTCGTCAATGTCGTCACCTTGCCATCATGCCTGAGCTTACGCACGGCTCGAATACGCTGGCCGAGCTGGATGCCACCGGCGGGTTGATCTCGGGAGGTGGAGCGAAGATCGAGTGCGCCGGCGGGCTGCTCTACGCCAGTTCCGGAACAGTCCTTCGACCGGAGACGCCGGCGGTGGTGACCAACATCCCCGACCTGAGCGCCGGGGCGCTGATGAAACCAGATCCCGCCGGCGGCCTGCTGTCCTTCCTGACGCAAGATTCCGGCAACTGGATCGTGCGCCAATATGCGCACAGCAATTACGCACTCGCGCGGGAGTTCCGCGTGCCGGGCGTGAACGGGACGCCGGCGTCCCTGGCGCGCTGGGGCACGGGGGGACTGGGTTTCGTCACATCGAGCAACCAGCTTTTCCTGCTGAACCCATCGCTGGGGAACAAGGACCTGGCCATCGAACACACCGCGTGGCCAACGCAAGCCATGGCCGGCCAACCGTTCCGACTGGCGTTAACGGTCACCAACCAGGGGCCGAATGCGGCCATGGACGTGTTCGTCACCGACACCCCGCCGAGCCTGACGACGGTCCTCGGGGCCGAGGCTGCGCAGGGAACAAACACAGTCCTGGGAGGCAACATCGTCTTCGCCCTGGGCACCATTCCGGCGAACTCAGCGGTCGGCCTGTCGGTCAGGCTCGAACCCACCAACGCCATGGAGACGTCGCTGACGAACCTGGCCTCGGTCTCGAGCGCCTTTGCGGACCCGGCCCCCGGCAACAACACGACCGCCTGTGCAGTCCCCGTGCTGACGCCTGAGAGCGCGTTTTAGTGCGCCGTGAAAAGGCGCAGAACTCCAGTGGGGGAGCAAGAAACCCACCCGGCAACTTCCGCTCCAGCCGGTAGCAGTCGAGGCGGGCAGGGAAGCAATGAACTGTCCGAAGCCCTCGATGAAAAAGGCCCCTCTCAAAAAGGGGGTCAGCGAGCAAGCAGGCCGTAATGCGAATGAACATTGAGCAAGTCCCGAAACCATCTGATGTGGATGCTGACCCAGTTAGAACATGGGGAAAGCCGCCGCCGAGCAGTACGCGAGCGAAAGTAACGCTGTCCGGGTCCACCGGGGCATTGATGACGGCATGCTGGCAACAGGAGTTCTGTAGCAACACGGGAGATCCCACCCAGTGCGCCGCCAGGCGGCGGAGCAACCGGCCATCATGAGCACGCTCAAGCTGACGGTCAACGAGCAGAAGACGCGCACTTGCCGAGTGCCCGAGGAAAGTTTCGATTTTCTGGGCTACACTATTGGCCAGTGCTACTCACCCAAGGACGGACGGGCCTTTATCGGCACGCAACCCGCCCGCAAGCGAGTCCGCGGCCTCTGCGAGAAAATCAGCCAAATGACCCGGCCCGCGTTCCATTGGAAGGCCGTCGGGGAGATGGTTGAGGACCTCAATCGAACCTTGCGTGGCTGGGGCAATTATTTTTGCCTTGGCGCGGTCAGCCGAGCTTACCGGGCGGTGGACAACCATGCCCGACATCGGCTGCGTCAGTGGTTGAACGGCAAGCATCGGAGTCAAGGGGTGCATCCTGTGCGCCACGCTCCGCTCTACCTGCACCGGGACCTGGGACTGCTACGACTGGCAACCACGACTGGCAACCGCTCGAGGGCGAACGCATGAATCCTCCTGAACGAAAGCCGGATGCGGGAAAACCGCACGTCCGGTTTGATGAGCGGGGAGTGGAAACGGAGCGCAGGGCGGGATATTCAGGCACCGGCAACCGAAAGGGCCGGTCTCGGCTATGGCCCGACCTACACGCCACCGCGCCACTCCTCGACTCTACAAATTCGAGTAGAGGGGTATGACCGTATTTGACCAACCCCCTCCGCCAACATGTCAGGATGCGAAAATGTTGTTTGTATCCGACCGATTTGAACGATGCCCAGTGGGAGCTTGTCAAACAGATGCTCCCCAAGGCCAAAAAGCGAGGCCGTCCGCGGACGGACCGTCGGCAGATCCTCAACGGTCTGCTCCATTTTGTGCGTGCTGGTTGCGCTTGGCGGCTGCTCCCGAGGGAGTTTGGCCCGTGGCCAACGGTTTACGGCTGCTTCCGCGCCCTGCGTCAGCAAGGTCTGTGGAAGCACATCAACGAAGACTTGCGGCGGATTGTCCGGCGCGAGGCGGGCAAACGTTCCCAACCCACCGCCGGCGTCCTCGACAGCCAGACGGTACGCTCGGCCGACCACAGCGGGCCCCGGGGTTACGATGCGGGCAAGAAAATCAAGGGCCGCAAGCGTCACATCCTGGTCGACACCCTGGGTCTGCTCCTGTGGGTTTGCGTCACCCCCGCCGACGTATCGGAGAAGGCGGCGACGCGGGGCTTCTTGAGTCAGGCCCTGGCTTGGTTTGGCTGGCTGCGCTGCATCTGGGCCGATGCGGCCTACGCGGGGGAGGCCTTTGGCGCCTGGGTGGCCTCGCACCGGCGGACCGGCACTCTGCACCTCGATATTGTCTCGCGCCTGGAAGGTCAACGGGGCTTCAAGGTCTTGGCCCGGCGCTGGATTGTCGAGCGTACGCTCGGTTGGTTCATGAAGCATCGCCGGCTGGCACGCGACTACGAAACCAAGCTCGAAAATGCTGAAGCTATGATTCATCTCACCATGATCAGCGTGATGCTCCGCCGACTCCGCTGAACGAGCAAAAGTGAATTTTAAAACGCGCTCTGAGGCTGGCGGTTTGAAGATCCTGTCGACACAGCTCGATGAGACCGGCGCGCTGGATCTGGTGGTGCGGGCGTCTATGGGCGCGACCTACACGGTGGAGTATTCCACCAACCTGGTACAGTGGTCGCCCTGGCTCAGCTTCCTCGGGCAGAGTACCAACCAGGCGGTGCGGGTGCCCTTAAATGCGGTGGTGCCAGCGGCGTTCTACCGGTTGTCTAGGTAAGCGAACGGACAGGGGAAGATTCCGGTTTACCCGTGCGCGATGCGGACAAGGCGCGGGAATTCCGCGCACTCCAAGCGCTTCGCGAGGCAGGAGGAGTGCTGCGCCTGCCGGTGCTCTCGGGGCAATCCGCCATTTCTGAAATGCAACAGGTGTTGCGCTGCGCGATAAGCCATGGAAGTATTCAGCGAGCAAAACGGAGCAACTGCGGCGATGTCGTCAAACTGGCTTACAGGTGCGCTATATTCTCTGAATGGGGTTCAGAAGGTCGTGAGTTCAAATCTCACCGCCCCGACCATTTGATTTCTTCAACAAAAAGCGAGTTTCACATCGGTAGAATGGGCATCCGACGCATCCAGTCTCCTTGAGGCCGCAGCGGGAGTTGCGGGTGAGCATCGCTCGAAACGTGTTGGAGCAAAACGGAGCAACACCATATGTGATTAAGGCTACGATAAGATATATCCATAGTGCTAACCGGTGCCGACGGGGCCCATACGGCATCCTCCTCGATGGTTCGCGCCAAATTAGTTGGATCCCCAAAAAAGGGGGGGCTTACTACAACGGAGGAGCGGAGGAGCGGAGGCTTCTCGCTCGCATCTAAACCGGGTATGATGTAGATTTGCTAGGCACGAATTCGAACATGGCTCACGACTGGTACACGACAAGCGCGAGACCGGTCCAGGATTGGCCGAAGGGCGGCCCATCTGTGGCCCGAGAAAAGCCCGAGATATGGCGACGCGGATCGATCCAGGCTGGACCGGGCAGTATGCGCGGTCCCGTCACTATCAGCAGGTGGGTGGCTTGCACTCATGGCTAAGATATTCCTATCCTACCTGAAGGCAGATTTGCAGATTGTTAGCCGCATCCGCGCTACGCTCGAACACAACTGCCACGAGGTCTGGCAGGAAACATCCGTTGTACCGGTCGGTCGTATGCTCTCATCTCCCATCAACACGGGCCTATTCTGGTGTGACTGCTTCGTGCTCCTCTTGTCCCGCAATGCTGAACGGTCTGGTTGGCTAGGGCTAGGGTTGAGCCACTTGGCGCTGCGGGAATTTACCGCCCGTCCCGATCGGGTGATCTTGGTGCGGCTTGACGATTGCGACTCGCGCGCTCTTCCTTTTTGGCCCGCCGCCCACGCCATCGATTTATCTGCCTCGTTTGAGGCAGGTGTCAGCGCCCTCCTGGGTTGCCTCGCGACCGAGATCACGGAGGAGGCAAACATTTGTGAGTCTGACGCGAAGCGGCTGGAATTCTGCATCGCGCTGGCCGTCCACGCGAATAACTCCGCGATGTGGTTTTACAACCACTCTCTCGGAGAGAACTTCTCCCTCGAGGCGGGGAAGAACGCTATCACTAAGGCTGATCACATCGCTCAAGCGAATGCGATTCAGTCGATTAGAAACGTTCCAGACTATGCGCTCGAACCTGTTATCGGAGAAGAGCCTCCCCACCGCGGGAATCGCGTAGCGGAGCAAGGGTACACCTGGGTGCTGGATGCGCTCGATGGGACCTACAATTTTGAGAACCGCGTTCCATTGTTCTGTTCGGCCGTTGGCGTGTTGAAGAACGGTAAGCCTTTCATCGGTGCTGTTTTTGACCCCAGCGCGAACGAGGTCTACTTTGCGATTGAGGGGCGTCCCACGCGGGTTTGGCAGGTCGCTCAGGGTGAGGTGCATCTCAGCCGATGCCAAGCCCTGCCGCTTGACCCAAGGCAATCCCTACTCGGCATCCATCTCAGCTCGCGCCCGGAAATCGTCGAGAAGATGCTTGGAAACTCCCTGCTCCTCGAGGTTTGCCAGGCCTTTCGCGGCGTTCGCGCCCTCGGTTCTACCCAGTTGGCACTGGCCTACGTTGCCACCGGACGGCTGCAAGCTTTCTGGCAGTTGGGCGCCTACCTTTGGGACCAGGTGGCTGGGGTGGTTTTAGTGCAAAACGCGGGTGGGTTGGTGCGCGATTGTGGTTTCAAAGTCCAGGATTGGCACCCCAAGACGAGAGACTTTGTTGCCTGCTCCAACCCATCACTACTCCGAGAACTTGTACGCATTCTGAAAAGATGCCCTCATGTATAGTCCTTCCGTTCCCACTTCCCCAGCGTTCGGGTTTAACGCCAACGTGACGCGAATCCTCACATGCGTTCATCCGGACTTGGTCCGCCGGGAGGTTGGGTTGAAGTGAGCTAATGACGCCTGGGATCAGGTTCGCGCGGGTGTTGATCCCCGTCCCCGCATCCTCACTTTTGTCGGCTTTGGTGGTCGTCAATGGGGTGCAAATGGAGCTAGCGCACGCACGGCTGGGATCCGCCCGTTCAATCGCCAGACATCCATCTACACAAACCACTGGAACCACTGCGCCACCGAGGCGGCGTGGTGGTTTTGCCTCATCAATTCGCGCGGCCTCACGGGAGGTTCAGCCGAAACAGAAGGGCCAACGTCAGCAGTGCGATGATTGTAGCCCAAAACCGCCGCCCCAGCGTGGGCGAGTAAAGGGCGTATTTGCTCGGCTTAGATCGCCTTTCGGCCTGCTCTTGGAGATCCGCCAAGGCCTCCTGGGCCGCTGCCGCAAGGTCATACCTGGCGCAGAAACTGGGCGGATTTCGCCACCCTGCAGGGAGTGAGGCTCCATCGAAAGCCGGCGGCAACTCCTGAGCGAGCAGGGGCAGATCGACCGGCCACGCCGCTTCTTCCGGAGGGTTGTTTAGATCGTGGCCCTGGAACGCAAGGCCGCAATATGGCGTTTCGTCGGTGGCCGGTTCCTGTGACGGAGGCGGCGTGGGTATAACTGATGGTTCTTTCATAGGGCTCTATTCCACGCTCCATTCCTCGTTGGGCGGGATCGGGTTTTCGAGGAGGAGTCGCCCCAGCTCTGTCCGCACCCCACTTCTCGGCAGGCTGGCTTCGCATCGCAACTAGGCTGCGGGCCTGTTGCTCTTGGGGTTTGGGAAAACCTGAGTCCCGCCCTGTCGGACCGAGTCCCGCCAGGGGCAAGAACGGCATTATTCTCGCCTGGGCGGTGTTGGGGGGTGTTGGGCGCTATGCTGAATAGGGCTGCTGCCACCTTGCGGAAGTGGACAGCGGGATGGGCTCGATTCCCCGTCGGAGCGCGCCCTGCCTTCGCTGGAGACGGGTTGGCGTCGCCTTGCGCCTGCTTGGCAGCCGTGGGGAAAGATGGTTTAATCGCCTCGATGAAGCAGCCGCAACCCGAACGCCCTTCCGATGCCCGCGCCTCGGTGCCGGGGTCTGCCAGCGATCAGATCGCCCCCAAAACGCTTCGCTTGGTCCTTGATCCGGACCATCCGGCGGGCGTCCTGCGCTTCGTTTGGTGGGACCTTGCCGGCAGACTATTTCCTTACGAGCCGGGCAGAAAGCAAGACCTCGATTCCATCCGCGCCTTCGCCATCGCCCTCCTGTGCACGGCTCATTGCCGTCAGAACGGACCCGCGCAGTTGATTTCGCTCGGAACGCTCGCGGCCAAAGAACTCCGGGGCGGTTGGGAACTCAAGGCCCTCAAGAAAGGGAATACTTGGCTGACAACCTTGGGCAACGCCTTCGAGAACAGGAACAAACAGGCCAACCGGAAGAACAAGGGCAACCGCCCCGCCAGCCCCATCGGCGACCTCTGCAAAGCCTTGCCCGGCCTGCTTAACGAACAAGTTCGGGAATGGACCGCCGCTCGTGCCAAGCAAACCGGCCTGCCTAGCTTCTGGTGCCGGCACCCATCGCTCGTCACTGTCGGCTACCAGGCCGGCGACGCGGGGCCGAACCTGCTCTTCCGGCTCGCTGGCATGGATTCCGACCTGCCACTTGGCTCCGACTGGCTCGCTCTCGCGCGCCAACTCGAGAACAACCAGCGCCACTGGGGGAAGCTGCTTACATCGGGGTCAGGCGTTGAGGAGGAACCCGAGACGACTCTTGGCCCTGAAGCGGAACGCGTGGCTGCGCGCAGGTGCAGAGCCGACATCTCGCGCATCATCAAATACGCCCCGGCGGAGCTCATCGGTCGGGAGGACGAAATCAACCTCCTCAACAACGCGTGGGCACAGGTCCGCGATGGTGCACACAAACGCCCCCGCATCCTCGCTTTCGTCGCCCTCGGTGGTGAAGGAAAGACCTCGCTCGTGGCCAAGTGGACTGCGGATTTGGCGTACCAGGATTGGCCGGGGTGCGACGCCGCATTTGCCTGGTCCTTTTACCGGCAGGGCGCACGCGAGCAACTGGCTGGCTCCTCCGACCTGTTCCTCAACGCAGCCCTCACGTTCTTCGGCGATGAGGCGGCGGCGCGCAGTGGCGCGGATGCATTTGACAAGGGTCGGCGGCTCGCCGTGCTCGTTGGCCGTCGGCGGTCCCTGCTCATCCTTGACGGGCTCGAGCCCCTGCAACACGCACCGTCTTCGCCTCATCGCGGAGGCCTCAAAGACCAGGGTGTCGCGGAACTGCTCAAGACGTTGGCTCAAAACAACGACGGCCTCTGCGTTGTCACCACACGCTATTCATTACCGGACCTCCAGGTCTTCCGGCAAGGCACCGCGCCGGAAGTGGAACTGAAGTGCCTCTCGCGTGCGGCGGGTGTGCATCTACTGAGGAGTCTCGGTGTGAAGGGAAGCGAACTTCGGAACCTTCCTTCAGACGACGACAACCAGAGGCTAAACGAGTTCGAGAAACTGGTGGAGGATGTGAAAGGCCACGCGCTGACCCTCACGGTGATGGGCGGTTTTTTGAAACGCGCATTCCAAGGCGACATCCGAAAGCGTGATCAGGTGAAATTCGACAGGGCGGACGACGAGGTTGATGGCGGCCATGCCTTCCGCGCGATGGCCGCCTATGAGCAGTGGCTCGCGCGCGACGGGGGCAAAGAGGGCCGGCGGGAGGCGGCGGTACTGCGTATCATGGGATTGTTTGACCGCCCTGCGGACGCTGGCTGGGTAGCAGCTCTGCGATGTGAACCGATTCGCGATCTCACCGACGCCCTGGCCGGGCTGGGCGAGGAGGATTGGAATGAATGTCTGAGCGATTTAGAGGCGGCGCGGCTGCTCACCGTGAATCGGGATACCTCCGGGGCACTGCTCACTCTTGATGCCCATCCCCTCCTGCGGGCGTACTTTGCCCACCAACTCCGCACACAAAGTCCCGCGGTCTGGCGGGACGCCAATCAGCGGCTACACGAGCACCTCTCCACCAGCACTCCGGACAAACCCCAGCCCACCATCGAGGATCTCCAACCCCTGTACTTGGCCGTCGCATACGGAGCTCGGGCGGGGCTCTTCAGCGAAGCGCTCGTGCTTTATAAGGAACGCTTGCTCCTAGGACAGGAATACGCGGAACAACACTGCGGCGCCTTTGGTGCAGGTTTGGCTGCCATTTCAACGTTGCTTGAGGAGGTTGGCGCCGCGAGAAAGGCGCCGAGCGCCGCCGACCTCGCCTACGTTCACTTACGCATGGGTACTTGTCTGCGGTCATTGGGCAGGCTGCTTGAAGGCGCAGAGCATTTGGAGGAGGCGAAGCGCGTGTTCGAGACCGCGGGCTGCCTACCGGAGGCGGCGCACGCCTCTGGCCGACTTTGCATCCTGAATCTGTTTCTTGGCAAGGTGCCCCAGGCAATCGGTCACGGGCGGGAAAGCGTTCGCCTGGCTGACGAGGGTCGGAACGTCTTCTCCCGCGCCTATTTTCGAACCACCCTGGGGCTGGCGCTCTGTTACCGAGGCAGCCATGAAGCAGCCGATCTATTCTGTGAAGCCCGCGCCCTCCAGCAACAGGATAATGGAAGGGGTGACCAGCGGGCAGCCATGGCCTTTCGTCGGTGCGAGTGGTTGGAGTCGCGTGCGCAGTACGGCGAAATGGTGGAGGTCGCGACCGAAGCCCTGCAAATTGCTGAGGCGGAGCAAGCCGGTTTGTTGTTCTTTGGGTTACTCCACACGGCGTTGGGGCGCGCACACATCTACCAGCAGCAGCACTCCCAAGCTGGGGGGCACCTCGACAAGGCCATTGCTTTTTATCGCAAGAGCGCCACCTGGTTCGAATTGCCCCGTGGTCTCCTCGCCCGCGCCTGGCTTCGCTGCCTCCACGGCACCGAGGCCGACTTCAGAAACGCGCGAGCTGACCTTGACGAAATCTGGGAAATCGCCACGCGCGGCCCGATGAAACTCCACCTGGCAGATGTTCGCCTTGCGCGCGTTAAGTTCTTCTGCCGCTTGAACCCTTACCCCTGGGAGTCCCCCGCTACGGACCTCGCCGCCGCAGAGAAGCTCATCCAGGAATGCGAATACCACCGCCGCGACGGAGAGATCGTGGCCGCCAAGAGCACCATCCAAGCGATGTGACGATGTCCACACCCGGGTCAGAAGGACACCATTGAAATGGCCCTCACCGCTGTTCACCAGGGCCAGCTTAGGGCCACTTAGGAACGGCGCCGTCTCCGGCTTCCTGCAAATCGAACGCGCCAACGGTGATGCGAGCGTACGCGTGCTCGCTGCCACACTCATGGAGGCAGAAACCTTAACGCGGACCCGCGAGCAACTTCGCGAAGAAGGAAGGCGGTGGGCGTATTTCGGCCGCGCCTTGCGGCTCCATCGCGGCGAAAAGACCTACCTTTTCAAGCCCATCCAGCAGCTACACTGGATCCGCATTCGTGCGATGCTAGACGCCGCGGACGTTGCCGTCAGCTCGATCCAAGTTGGCGCCCCCCGATGAGCGCCCCGTTCGATGGCTTCATCGAGAGGGCGCATTGCCTCCTCCCATCCGTCTTCAGGCGTAATCTTCGCGGCGGCCAAGTCATCAATCATCAACGAACCCATGGCCGACCCCGACGCGAGCCGCACCAGTCGTTACCCGACAGCGGAAGCGGTAGCCCTGGAGGCGGGCCGACGGAGAGGAAATCCCGCTCGGGTTATACAGGGAGCAAAACGGAGCAACTGCGGCGATGTTGCCAAACTGGCCTACAGGTGCGCTTACTTCTCTGAATGGGGTTCAGAAGGTCGTGAGCTCAAATCTCACCGCCCCGACCATTTTTCCTAGGAAATTGATAAGCTCTTGATTTTAGTGACGCTTTCGTGGAAGATTGCGGCATAAACCAAGCGGATTTCCCGAAAATGGTCACCGTCAAGAGCATCCCCGGCATCTCTGCCACCATCTACCGCCAATCGTGCGCCAAGAAGGACCGCAACGGCCATCAACGCGAGTACGTTTCCTTTATGGTCGCCTATTCGCTCCTCGGGAAACTGAGGCGAGAACACATTGCCGACTTGGACAAGGCGGTTGAGGCAGGAAAGAGGTTTCATGTCGGCGGTGAGTCCTGTCGCGTGGCATCTGGTACTACGGCAGAGAAATAGCAGCGGTGACCGCGCTCAAAACGAGCACGACCCAAAAGCAGCACTGGAGGAGCATTGCAAGCATTGTCAAGACCAGCCAGACCACTCTCCAGCCACGTCTTACTTGCGAAAGCCAAGCCACAGTCGAGCAGATCAGTAGCGCCGCGAGTGGGATGAGACAAAACAGGGCAACGACAAACCACGATGGAGGAATGGGCATTTGCAGTCTGGAGAGGGTTATCAACCCGAGAACGTAACTGGTCGGGCTCAGGAATGCCATGAGCCAAATTGCCACACTCGACCAGACTGAGAGATTTCGCAAATACTGCGCAGTCTGTGCGCGCATGCGCTTAACGAACAAAGTCACCGACGCCGGGCCGATGGTTCTCGCTTTGACACCGCAGGCCAATCCCGGGGCTCGGTGCCGTGGCGTTGGTTGGACGCCCTGATTGGCTCATCATCATTGGGTAATCATGTGCATGGCAACGATGACAAGGATGCTTCCGGCCGTCAGAGTAGCCGCCGCGATTACCAAGGACGCCGCGTGCGCGCGAAGCGTCTCGAACATCTCCTGTCCGGCTCGCCGAAACTCTGCATCGCTGCGCCAACTGCGTAACACTATTGCGCTGCCGGCGGCTAAAGCTGCAAGCGGCATTGCCACGAGAAAGACGTAGAGTCCAAGAACAACGTGATGGCTAAACCAGTCGACCAAAAGACCCGTCCCGGCCAGTGGCTGAACTTCGCGGAGAAAGAGCGCGGTCATGAACAGCAGGGCAGGCAAAACGAGAATCGACTCGATGACGGCAATAGTTGGCTTGATTGCTTTCACGGATACTTTGTAACACAAAGCGCGCGCCTCGTCAAGCCGCTTAATGATTGGCATCAGCGGTGGGAGCCAAGTGAGTCGAACATCGGTGGACGCAAAAGCAGCGAAGTTGGTCGGCGCGGGAAAACGGCTCTCAGCTACACCAGACTGCACCGAGGCCGGCGCCCACTGACTCAACGGGGTCTGCCCATCGCCAGCAGACGTTCCGATTTCTTTCTACTCCGCCAGTGCGCAAGAGTCAACCAAGGCCAAGGTCGCGTCGCGCCGCCGCGTCGCGGACGCTATCCGTGCGGCTAACGTCGGGGGAGGAGTAGATCACTCCGTCCCGGCGGCGCTGACGTCCCTGGGCTTTGACCTCCTGGGCTTTGGCCTCCCTCCAAACAGGCTATCCGTTGAGACCTCCAGCACCTTGGACAAGGCCAGGAGCTCGGTGTCTTTTACGCACCGGAGCTGGGCATCCGGATTCCGGCCTCGCTCTGGGGGGCAGGCTGTTCCGCGGACCGGTCTCGGCTATCGGTGGCTTGCCTCGCGCAAATGGCCGGGTATGATCCTGCTGCTGACCGGACTCGACTGCATCGCGGCATTGAAAGCGCTCGGAGAGTTGAACCGCATGCGCATCGTGCGGCTCTTGCTCAAGGAGCAACTGGGAGTGAATCAAATCTCGGAGCGCCTGGTTATGTCGCAGTACAACGTGTCGAAGCACCTGCGAGTTTTAAAAGAAGCGGGGCTGGTCGAAATGCAAAAGCACGGCCAGCAAAGGCTCTACGCGGTGGCCCCGGGCCTGAAGAACCAGCTTGCAGCCAATCAGAACGTGCTGGAGTTGGGCTGCTGCACCTTCCGGTTCGACAAGCTGCCCAAGTAGCCTGCCGGCGGGCGCTTCGAATTGAGTTGCTATAGGGGAGATGTATATGCACAGTTGCGCATATACGCCGTGATCAAACACCTATGACGACAACCAAGCCCCATCGCACAGACGTCCGAGACGCCGTCAAGGCGCGCTACATCATGATCGGGGGATTTCTCGGCTCCGGTAAGACGACGGCGGTGGGCAAGCTGGCGGAGCGGTTGACGGGACAGGGTTTGCGGGTGGGGCTTATCACGAACGACCAGGGGCGCAACCTGGTGGACACGGCGATGTTGCGCTCGCAAGGATTCCCGACGGAGGAAATCCCTGGAGGATGTTTTTGCTGTCGGTTCAATTCGCTGGTGGAGGCGGCCCGGAGGCTGACCGAGCAGAGCCGGCCAGAGGTGTTCATCGCCGAGCCGGTGGGCAGTTGCACGGACTTGGTGGCGACGGTGACGTATCCCCTGCGGCGGCTTTACGGGGAACATTTTGGGGTCGCCCCGGTGAGCGCGCTGGTGGATCCCATCCGGGCGTTGCGGGTGTTCGGGGTGGAGGAAGGCGGCAGTTTCTCGGAGAAAGTGCTCTATATTTACAAGAAGCAACTTGAGGAGGCGGACCTGGTGGTTATCAGCAAGTGCGATCTGCTGGACCAAACACGCCTGGAAAAGTTGCGGGCCGCGATTGCGGCGGAATTCCCGCGCAAAGAAATCCTCGCGGTTTCGCCACGGGAGGGCATCAATCTGGATGCGTGGTTCGAGAAGCTTGCCATCGATGAGCAGGCGGGGGGGAAGGCGATGGAGGTGGATTACGCGGTTTATGCCGAAGGCGAGGCGCTGCTGGGCTGGTTGAACTGCGCCGTGAGAATTACCGCTGCGGACGCGTTCGATGGGGATAGGTTCCTGCGGGAGTTGGCGAGCCAAGTGCAACAGGGACTGGGGGCGGCAAAGGCGGAAGTGGCGCATTTGAAGATGACGCTGAGTCCGGATTCCGGCCTGGGGGAGATCGGGGTGGTGAACGTGGTGCGGAATGATTTTGTACCCGAGCTTTCGATGGCGTTGGAGGGGCCAGTAAGGAGTGGACAGTTGATCGTCAATCTGCGAGCGGAAGCCGCTCCTGACCTTCTCGGAACGACGGTGCGGCAGGCGCTGGAGGCTGTGGCTGGGAGATTCGTGACGGTAACGGCAACGATAGACCACCTGGAACATTTCCGGCCCGGGAAGCCGACGCCAACGCATCGCTTTGAAGGGAGCGCGACGTGAGGTGGCGGAGGTGGCTTACGGGGGAGTTCTTCGGTACGTTCCTGCTCGTGTTTTTCGGATGCGGGGGCGTTTGCGCGGCCGTGACGACCGGCGCCCAAGTGGGAGTTTTTCAGGTGGCGATTGTCTGGGGGCTGGGAATTGCGACGGCGATATATCTGACGGGGGCCCTGAGCGGGGCGCATTTGAATCCGGCGGTGACCTTGAGCATGGCCGTCTGGGCGGGCTTCCCGAAGCAAAGGGTACTGCCGTATGCGTTAGCCCAATTCAGCGGAGCCTTCGCAGCGTCGTTCGTGCTGTATTTCGTATTCGGCGATGCGATCCGGGCGTTTGAGACTGAACACGGCATCGTGCGTGGTCAAAGAGGCAGCGAGGCGAGCGCGATGGTATTTGGGGAATTCTATCCAAACCCGGGCGGGAGTCCTTTGACGCCGGAGGCTCGGCTCCGGATGTCGCCGAAGGCCGCTTTTGGGGCGGAGGTGATTGGCACTGCCATTCTGCTGCTGGTCATTTTCTGCGTCACGGATGCGCGGAACACGTCGCGGCCAAGAGTAATAACCGCCGCCACCATCGGCCTGACGGTCACCTTGCTTATTTCGTTGTTGGGGCCGCTAACGATGGCGTGCTTCAATCCGGCGCGGGATTTGGCTCCTCGGGTATTTTCCGCTTTAGCGGGTTGGGACCGTGTTCCCTTCGAAGTCAACGGCAGCGGTTGGCTCAGCGTTTACATCATCGCACCCCTTATCGGCAGCCTTGCAGGTGGCGCGCTCTACAGAGGTATCTTTAGAGAAGCTTATCGTTCTCAAGCGTTTTAGCTCTCATGGAGGCGGGCTCGCCAGCGGCTTCCGCACCACGTGATCCGGAAACTGGTCGAAACGGGCTTTCGACCACCGCAGGTAATCGACGTGGGCGTCGGCGTAAATGTAGTTCGCGCCTGGGCCGTGCCGGTTATATCGAATCCAGCCTTGGTTGCCATACGCGCCGCTGCCCCATTGAACCAGCGGGGCCTCGCCAGGCCAGGTGTCGTAGTCGTCCTGGTTGATGCTGCCGTAATCCGAATTGTCGGCGGCGTTGAGGGCTTCGGAATCTCGCTCAGAGAACATGATGATGTTTCGGTTGGGCAAATTTGCGATGGCAGCATCGGTGGCGAAGCCACCGAGGACGCCTTCGACCGCGTACCGCGCCGATTTGTGGGTAAATATCGAGTCGAGGAGGTAGCTCTCGATTGTCAGGCGCTCGGACTGCGCGATGCCTTGCTCCGAATTAGACGGTGGCGTCTGGCTGGCGCTGGCGATAGCTCCGTTGTAGCCCTGCAGATCGATCGCGAGAAATCGCGAGCGCGGGGTGCGGTCAGAGGGGCAAAAAGCGGCGTTGCGGTTGCGAAGGTAAGGGTAGAAGAAAATGACCCAGGGCTTCTCGGCTTGGCTGTTGCCGGTACCACCCCCCGCACAGGCGGCAGGGGACGAGGGGAGCGTGGCGGTTTGGGTGCCGTCGTCCAGTACCCAGCCTTCGTGGTGGTGGAACATGCCACCGTTGTAATCGTCCATGTAAAGGCGGGCCGCGACGGCCACCTGGCGGAGGTTTGAATAGCAGGCCGCGCGCTGCCCTTTTAACTTGGCTCGGGAAACCGCTGGCAGCAGCATCGCAGCCAGAATGCCGATGACCGCGACAACGACCAGCAACTCGATTAGGGTAAATGCGGTTCGAGAGCGAGCGCTTTTAACTTTGCAGCTCATTTTCGTTACGGTATTACGATTATCATAGCCCGTAATACGAGTCAAGGACGGCGCCTAACTTATTTGGCGCGCGCTCGCCGATCGGTTCAGGCAGGCCTCGGGCCGCCCAGGCTTCATCCGCAGGCGCCTAAATTGGGCGGTCTCGGCGGCGTCGAACCGTGGCTCCTTTGAAGGCCGTCGAGCCGGGGACCGACGTTCAACTACGGCATGAGCCAGAGGATCAACTTCAATCTCGATCCCCCCGCCAACGTCCCGGAAACGCCCTTCAGAATTACCCAGGCCGCGCATCCCGCGGCTTTTGTGGTCTTTTCAGAGCAGCGGGCGCATGCCAGCGAAACCCCCTATTACGGTAACTCCCCGGGGGATCTGAGTAGTACCTATAATTGGTGCAGTCGCTTTTCGGGTCGCCACAACGGCATGGGCAACATCGTCTTCGGCGAGGCTCATGTGGCTGGTTTCAGGTATGACTATGTCGTTGGTCTGACGGGTGGCAAGATCACGGATCCGAAGCGCCCGGATATCAATTGGGAGTTTGACGGCCGGTAATTTGCCAGAGTGTGGAGAAGAACCCTCAAGGCCGTATGCTTCGCGGTTTGAAAGCGGGGCTCGCTCATCCCAGACGAACACGGATTGGATCGTCTGGCTCTACATGGAACCGGCGCCGATCGCTCCCAGAGGCCAACTCTTGAGAGTCAAAACGCCACCCAATATATCGGCGCAATTCTCGGCCTTCGAGATCCCCAGACCCACCGCCATCCCCTGGTTCAAGATGGCTGATTCCCGCAAAGGTTTATAAGCAGCAAGTCGTTCGCGCCAGCCACCATCACTTCCCGGCGTCTTGGCGTATCCGCCGGGCAATTGCGGGTCGGCAATCACGCCCAGTATTTTCCCGCCCGAGGATTCCAGGCCGGCGGCCCGCCGCCAGCCTGAAAGACCCGTGTAGGTCTGCCCGCCCCAGTGAAGCTTGAAGGGTGCGTCTTTAGCCCAGTAGAGATTGTTCAGGAACCGAAGCTTCTCATGCGGGTGCTCAACCACCAAGGGCGATGCGCCAGCACAGCCCACCAGAATGTTGTTTCGGAATTCGGCCTCGACGCCGTTCCCGTCTACATACGCGGCCTGGTTGCTCCACGGACCCACCCGCACCGTGTTGTTGTAGACCCTCAACCCGGTTATTCCGCTGCCGTCGCTCCGCACCCAGAGGCCAGCGTAACTCCGGCTCCGGCGTGAATCGTTATCCGAAACGTTGAACCGGACGATGCAATCTCTGTCGGCGTGAGAAGCGTAGGCATACGTGTAAACCATAAGCCCGGGTCCGTCGTTGTCATGGCTGTAATTGTATTGGAGGACGCAGTCAATGCTGCCACCGTCCAGATCAAAACCGCCACCATCCCCTCCGTGGGTTCGGTTTTCATAACTCTCGCAACGCTGGATTACCACTCCTCGGCAAGCGCAACTCCAAATCCCCACTCCACCGTTGCCGTGCTGACACAATTGGCCATTTGCCCACGCCCTGCATTCCTCGAACCGGCCTCCATCCACTTGATAGAGGACCATTCCACTGCCCGAGTGATTCTTCTCATAAAGCGGATCCCCGCTGTTGTGATGGGCAGCGCAACGAACCACCTCGACGTCGGCATGCGCATAAAGGGGCGAATCCCAAGGCAGGCGACCGGCGATTTCCATGCCACCTCGGAGGTTATCGTGGAGATCACAGCCGGCTACTCGAACATGGTTGAAACCCGCTTGCTTGCCGCTGATGAGAACACCGAAAACTCCGAAGCCAGCCACCTCGACATTTTCAAGCCCCACATGCTCCAATCGTCGGAATTCATCCAGGCGATTGTCAAAGAGGATGCCGTAGCCGATGTTATTGCTGGAACCGTCGCCCAGCACCGTCAAATTGCTGATGGTGACCCATCCTGCGTTTTCGATGGTGATGCCGGTTTCACGACCTGCCAACAGCTTGGCGTGACCAACTCCAAACGACGAAATGGTCACCGGCGCGTTGCTTTGGCCAGCACTATTCTGAGCCAAACGGAGATTGCCACGAAAGTCTTGGTTGGCTTGGAAGAGAATCTGGTCGCCCGGTCTAAAAGAACTCGCATTGACTCGGGCGACGGAGCGCCAAGCGGCCTCCGGTGAAGTGCCAGCGGCATGATCGTCCCCGGAAGGCGCGACGAAGTAATCCGCCGCCAGCAGCATTCGTGGTAGAATGCCGCCAAGCAGGCATAGCGAGGTCCATAGAGGACTGCGGTTCATGCAAGGGATTTTAGCGTGTGGTCTTGGCGCACGCAATCCGAGACGCCCGCAAAGCCACATTCTGTCCTGGGGCAGAGCGATGGTGACCCTCACCAACGCAGAGGTCCCTTGACGGCCGGAATGCGTCCTGGACCAAGTGAGGATCATGATGACACGTCGCCTCTTGTAAGGGAACCTTCCGGCTCAACTCCGTTTCAAACCCTGGGGACTGCCGTCGTGTTGACGGTCGGTGGGCTGGTGTTGGTTGGGGTTGGTTGGGGTTGGCACTCATCGATCAGGGTGAACTGCTTTTCGCCTGGAATTCCGCCGCCATCGGCTGGGCGTGGGCGTCCAACCTGAGGGACCACCAGCATTCGCGCTCGTCACAGCGGATATCCTTGGCGTTGAGCAGACCCGTGTGCCCATCAGCGAAAGCACAGTTGGCCTTCCCGTTGTGCCGACGGCATCCGTAATCACCCTGCACTAGGCGGTTGAAACCGGCACGGTCTTCGGCTCCGGAGGCGATGTCCTTGATCCACCAGTTGTCGTCGCTCCAAAAAGCAGTGCCACTGCCGCCATCTCCAAACCAGTTCAACTTCGCCGGCGCGCTCATTTCGGAGGATTTGTGGAGCCCCTCGTAACAACCTTGGGACCTTGGCCGGCCAAAGGGCATGGTGCTCACCCGCGCCTGCGGGTCCACGTCATCCTTCACTGGAATCCAATGCGCCCCCGCCACGCCGATGCCGCTCGCGTTCCAGACCTCGTAGGGGCTAGGGAATCCATAGAGGTGACCCCAGTCCACGTTCGGGGTCAAAGCGAAACCGCCAAGCGCAGCATCTGAAGCCGAAATGCCATCCGCATAGGCCGCGGCCTTCTCCGTCGGACAATCAAATGCGGCGGGGGCGCGGCCAACGTACTCCCACAGAATCACTCGAAAGGTCGTCTCGTCCAGCCCGCCCTCCGGTCCGGTGCGGACATCCTGGAGGGGATTCATCCACTCCGCGTTGTCCACGGAATAGGTCCTGGCGGCGATGGCTAACTGGCGTTGGTTCGAGGCGCAAACCGCCATCTGGCCTTTCTGCTTGGCTCTGCCGAGGGACGGCAGCAGCATGGCCGTCAAGATCGCGATAATGGCTATCACGACGAGCAATTCGATCAACGTGAAGCCTCTGGTCTTTCTCGTGCGCGCCAAGAAAGTCATTATTGCCCATTTGGACCATTCCGTCACGGCTCCCTCACACAATTTCCTGGCCGAGATCGTGCCTTCAGCCTCCCTTCGCCTCCTCTCGGCGCCGGATCGGGCTGAATTGCGCTTCCGTGTTGTTGCATATTGTTATCATCTAGTGCATATATTTATCATGAGCTTATGAGCTCGATGGAGAAACAGCGACGCATGGACCATTTCTTTGCTGCCCATCGCCAGGCTGGCCTGCCGGTCACGACGCAACGCAGGTCCGTGTTTGAAGTCATTCTCACGCGTGAGGACCACCCGACTACAGAGCAGCTTTACCGCGCCGCGCGCGATCAATTGCCCCAAATTTCGCGTATGACGGTTCACCGTATTCTGGGAACTTTCGTTTCCCTCGGCTTGGTGGGTAAGACCTGCCATCCGGGTTCGGCGGCGCGCTTCGATGCCAAGCTCCATCAGCACCACCACCTCGTCTGCCTGGACTGCGGGCGCATTATTGACGTGGAGGACCCGCGCCTTAACAGCATCCCTTGGCCGAACGTCGACCCGACGGAATTTCGGATCGAGGATTATCGTGTTCATTTCCGCGGTCGCTGCGCCGACTGCGCCCGAAAGCCCAGCGTCCGCAAGCGCAGGCCCAAGGCCCAACCCGCATCAGGACTTTCGGACGGGCACGAAAACGCGCCCATTCACACCAACATTATTCAACGTTCAACAAATCACAAAACGAAAGGACCCAGAGTATGAGCGAAACCAGCAAGTGTCCGGTCACCGGCCACACCCACACCGCCGGCGGCGGCACGACAAACCAGGATTGGTGGCCGAACCGTTTGAAACTCGAAGTTCTGCACCAGCATTCCTGCAAGTCCAATCCCATGGGCAAGGACTTCAACTACGCGAAGGAATTCAACAGCCTCGACCTGGCGGCGGTGAAAAAGGATCTCGCGGCGCTGATGACCGACTCGCAGGACTGGTGGCCGGCGGACTTCGGCCACTACGGTCCCTTGTTCGTCCGCATGGCGTGGCACAGCGCGGGCACGTACCGCACCGGCGACGGGCGTGGCGGCGGCGGCAGGGGCCAGCAGCGCTTCGCGCCGCTCAACAGTTGGCCGGACAACGTCAGCCTTGACAAGGCGCGTCGCCTCCTCTGGCCCATCAAGCAGAAGTATGGCCGGAAAATCTCCTGGGCGGACCTGATGATCCTGGCGGGGAACGTCGCCCTGGAAACGATGGGATTCAAGACGTTCGGTTTCGGCGGCGGGCGCGAGGACGTCTGGGAGCCCGATCTCGACATCTATTGGGGCGCCGAAACGACGTGGCTGGCGGACAAACGCTACTCCGGCGACCGGAATCTCGAGAATCCGCTCGCGGCCGTGCAGATGGGGCTGATTTACGTCAACCCGGAGGGCCCCAACGGCAACCCGGACCCGGTGGCCGCGGCGCGGGACATCCGTGAGACCTTCGCTCGCATGGCGATGAACGATGAGGAGACCGTGGCGCTCATTGCCGGCGGCCACACTTTCGGCAAGACCCACGGCGCCGGGCCGGCGTCCCATGTGGGGCCTGAGCCGGAAGCCGCGGGCCTCGAGGCGCAGGGCTTGGGGTGGAAGAGCAGCTTCGGAACGGGCAAGGGCGGCGACACGATCACCAGCGGCTTGGAAGTTATCTGGACCAGCACGCCAACGAAGTGGAGCAACAACTTCTTCTGGAACCTGTTCGGTTACGAATGGGAACTCACGAAAAGCCCAGCCGGCGCCCAGCAGTGGAAGCCCAAGAGCAACGCCGGCGCCAATACCGTGCCGGATGCCCACGACAAGTCCAAGCGGCATGCGCCTTCCATGCTGACCACCGACCTTGCCCTCAGGTTCGACCCCGCTTATGAAAAAATCTCGCGGCGCTTCATGGAGAATCCGGATCAATTCGCTGACGCATTCGCCCGGGCCTGGTTCAAGCTGACCCACCGCGACATGGGTCCGCGCGCCCGCTATCTGGGCCCGGAGGTTCCGGCGGAAGAACTCCTCTGGCAAGATCCTATTCCTGCGGTCAATCACCCCCTGATTGATGAGAAGGACATCGCCGCCCTGAAGGGCAAGATCCTGGCTTCCGGTCTGTCTGTCTCGGAATTGGTTTCCACCGCGTGGGCGTCGGCATCCACCTTCCGTGGTTCCGACAAGCGCGGCGGCGCGAACGGCGCCCGTATTCGGCTGGCACCGCAGAAGGATTGGGAAGTCAACCAACCCGCCCGACTGGCAAAGGTGCTCGAGACGTTGGCGGGCATCCAGAGCGCGTTCCACCACGCGCGGTCTGGGGGCAAGAAGGTCTCACTGGCGGACCTCA